>Ga0172382_10000458_pt1 | contig 76719 bp, 75 predicted proteins | sample Leawel138RmetaG_FD_122245 | JGI IMG/M metagenome (GOLD analysis project Ga0172382, IMG submission 122245) | Leachate microbial communities from a municipal landfill in Southern Ontario, Canada - Leachate well 138R metaG | ecosystem: Engineered > Solid waste > Landfill > Unclassified | place...
ATGACGAGACGGAAGTTCAGCCGTGAGTTCAAGATCGAGGCTGTCAGGCTGGTGACGGACCGGGGAGTTGCGGTTGGCGCAGGCCGCCCGTGACCTTGATGTTGCCGAGAGCGTGCTGCGGCGATGGATGCGGGAACTGACCGCGACTCCGGCCACGGCCTTTCCCGGGAACAGGCCGATGCGGGCCGACCTGGCCGAGATTGCAGCGCTGAAGAAAGAGGTCGCGCGTCTTCGTGCGGAGCGTGACATGCCTCGAAGAAAGCGGCAGCTTTTTTCGCGCGCGAGGCAACATGAGGTTCGCCTTCATCGCCACCGTCCGAACATCCTATACCCTGCAGAGCCTGAGCGCCGAATTCCGCATGGATCGCCGGCGGCTGTCGCGGTTGCTGCAGAAGATCGGAAAGGTTCCCTCGGGGGCGACCGATAAGGAAAGCGGAAACCTGATCTTTGACGCGGCCGAGACGCTCTCGCTGATGAAGGCTTTTCAATCCGCCATCCGCCTTCATGACCTACCCGAATACTTCGGAGCGAGCAGCCGACAGATCGAGATTCTTTACAGGTCGGGCCTGTTGAAACCTCTGGTGCCCGTGGCGGCAGCCGAGGCCGTCCATAATATCGTATTCGCGCGGGATCATCTCGATGAGATGCTCGCGAAGATTGCCAACCTTCCCACCGTCCTCGACGCTGATCGGGAAAAATACCACTCGGTCCCCTACGCGTGCCAACGCGGCGCGGGTCCCTTCGAGACCGTTTTACCAAGGATCATGTCGGGCGAAATCCCCTGTTGCCGCGGCCCCTGTAAACATGGAATCGAGGCTCTGATCGTCCGGCTTGATGATGTCCGGGCTAACTCCGTCCCAGCCTGATCCTGCAAAACGGCCGTCCTGATCGAGCCCGCTTCGGCGGGCTTTTTCATTGCCCGATCGTCAGCTTCGTGGCATCTTGTGCCGGATTTCACCGGATCTTGATCCCGAGTCCAAAATGGATGTCCTCAAGCCACTGATATCGCTTTACTTTATCAGCATGTTCGCCCTAACTTGATTCCGATTTTCATCGCCGTTGCGAACCAACCGGGCGAAAGCCGGGTCCGGCCAAGGTGACCCGCCGCGCGGATGCGTCCGGCAGGCGTCCGGAAACGCCTTTACCCCCGCGCCGCTGCGCCTGCTACTGGCACCGGCGTTCGGCTTCCGCCATCGCCGCGGTGAACCCCAGCAGCGGGAAGGTGTCGCGCGTTGTCGTCCCCCGGGCCGAGCGGGCGGTCAGTACCGCATCGGCGCCGCGGCGCATCGCGGCCAGCAGTGCCGCGTCGTCATTGGCATTGGCGGGCCAGGCCCATTCGCCATCGGTGAACAGATCGAACCGATCGTTGCCGATCTGCACCCCCACGGTCGAGCCGTTCGCGAAGGGATAGCCGCCGGTAAAGGAAATCTCGCCGCGCGCGCCCGAGTCGGGGCGGAAGGTGACGAACAGCAGGATGTCGCCGCGCCGCACCGAGACCGGGGCCCCGTCGCGGGTGTTCACGGTTTCCTTCGGGCTAGACACGCCCCAGCATTCGCGCGGATCGCCTTCGGTGAAAACGCTCCAGTCGGTTTCGGTGGCGACCCGGTTGGTCGATTCCTGCGCGAAAGCCATGGAAGCGCAGAGTGCAACCGCCGTTCCCGCCAGCGCCCCCAGTATCCGTGAAGTCATGGTTTCACAGCCTCCAGCCGTTTTGCCTCTGCCCGGCGCCACCGCCGCCTGGATGCGACCTTTTCCTGTGGCGCGGGTGATTTCAACTCGATATCACGTTACTAGCGCAGAATTGCCCACAGGCGAAAGCCCCCTGGGCGTAAAATCGCGCATCTGTGACGCCTCTGCGATGAAGGGGGAATGACGATGGCCGGGCCGGTGCCGATGGTGGAACTGTGGCGGGGCGGGCTGCCTGAAAGCGCGCATCTTGGCCATGCCGTGATCTGCGACGCCTCGGGCGCGGTGGTCGAGGGCTGGGGCGACCCCGACGCGGTGATCTTTCCGCGCTCGTCGTGCAAGATGGTGCAGGCGCTGCCCCTAGTGGAAAGCGGCGCGGCGGCGGGGCTGTCGGATGCGCGGCTTGCGCTGGCCTGTGCGAGCCATCAGGGGGCGGCGCTGCATGTGCGCATGGTGCAGCGCTGGCTTGCCGACCTCGGGCTGGCCGAGGCCGATCTGCGCTGCGGCACGCATGAGCCCGCCGACCGGGACGAGCGCGACCGGCTGATCCGCGCGGGCGACGGCCCCTGCCAGGTTCACAACAACTGTTCGGGCAAACATGCCGGGTTCCTGACGCTGGCGCGGCATCTCGGCGCCGGGCCGGAATATGTCGCGCCCGACCACCCGGTGCAGCGCGCCGCGAAATCCGCCTTCGAGGCGGTGACCGGCGAGACCTCGCCCGGCTGGGGGATCGACGGCTGTTCGGCGCCGAACTTCGCCACCACGGTCGCCGGGCTGGCCCGGGCGATGGCCTTCTTCGCGGCGGCGCAGGAAGGCGGCGATGCGCGGTCGCGCGCCGCCCACCGGCTGACCCGTGCCATGGCGGCACACCCGGAACTGGTGGCGGGCGAGGGGCGGGCCTGCACCGAACTGATGCGCGCCATGGGCGGCCAGGTTGCGATCAAGACCGGGGCCGAGGCGGTGTTCGTGGCGATCGTGCCGGAAAAGCGGCTGGGCATCGCGCTGAAGATCGTCGATGGCGGCAAGCGCGGGGCCGAAGCGGCGATCACAGCCCTGCTGGTTCGGCTCGGGGTGCTGGACCCCGGCCACCCCGCCACGCGGAAATTCTTGAACCCGGTGCAACGCAACTGGCGCGGGCTGGAAACCGGCGAGTTGCGGCTTGCGCCGGGGTTCGGCTGACGCGCTGTTTCCGGAGGGCGGTGTCTGTCTTGCGTGGCATGGCTCCCGAGGCCAATATTCGCGAAACAGAGGGCAGCGGACGACCGCGGGGGGCCGCTGCTACGGTGGTGGCCTGGCAGTTTATGGCGCAGGTGACTCCTCGCTCAAGTCAAGTCGCAACGTCGCAATAGCGGCCGCCCGTGCGGGCGGTCGGCCGCTGCCCGGCGGCGCTGGCGCGCCTTGATTCCGGGCAAAGGGCACCGTGCAAAAGTTGCACTCCTCCCGGCCCGCCAACACCCCCCGGCAACCCGCCCCTACTTCTGGAACACGTAAGTCCCGGGCGCGTCTTCAAGCTCCGGCTGGCCCGCCATTCCCATCCGGGGCGGGGCGACAGCCGCGCCCGAGCGCGCGTCAAGCCACTCGGTCCAGGCCAGCCACCACGAACCCTCGACCTCGGGCGTCTCGGCAAGCCAGGTATCGGGATCCACATGCAGATCGTCGGCCTTGCGGCTGCGGACCCGGTAGCTGCGGCGCGGGCGGCCCGGTTCGGATACGATACCCGCATTGTGGCCGCCGCTGGTCAGCGCGAAGGTCACGTCCGTATCGCCGAGCTGGTCGATCTTGAAGGCCGACCTCCACGGGGCAACATGGTCCTTCAGCGTCCCGACCGCGAAGATCGGCACCCGGATATCGGAGACATGGATCGGGCGGCCCCCGACCTCGAACCGGCCTTCCGCAAGATCGTTGTTCAGGTAGAGCTTGCGCAGATATTCGGAATGCATCCGGTAGGGCATCCGGGTGGCATCTGCATTCCAGGCCATCAGGTCGATCATCGGCGTGCTTTCGCCCAGCAGGTATTCGCGCACCATCCGCGACCAGATCAGGTCGTTCGAGCGGAGCATCTGGAAGGCGCCCGCCATCTGGGTGGTATCGAGATAGCCCTGTTTCCACATCACACTGTCAAGAAAGGCAAGCTGGCTTTCGTTGATGAACAGGCCAAGCTCGCCCGGTTCGGTGAAATCCACCTGGCTTGCCAGCAGCGAAAGCGAGGTCAGCCGCTTGTCGCCATCGCGCGCCATCGCCGACGCCGCGATCGACAGCAAGGTGCCGCCAAGGCAATAGCCCACGCCATGCACCTTCCGGTCCGGGACGATCCGGCCCATGGCATCAAGCGCCTCCATCACCCCGAGACGGCGGTAATCATCAAGCGTCAGGTCGCGGTCGCTTTCATCCGGGTTCTTCCATGAGATCATGAAGACGGTGTGCCCCTGTTCGACCAGATGGCGCACCATCGAGTTCCGCGGTGAAAGGTCGAGGATGTAGTATTTCATGATCCACGCGGGCACGATCAGGATCGGCTCGGGCCGGACCTTCCTGGTGGCGGGGGCATACTGGATCAGCTCGATCAGCCGGTTGCGATAGACGACCTTGCCCTCGGTCAGCGCCACCTCCCGGCCCGGCCGGAACGATTCGGCACCCGGCGGCGGGGCGCCTGTCATCGCGTTGCGCATCTCGTGCAGGAAGGTCTGCGCCCCGCGCACAAGGTTCATGCCGTTTTCCTCGCGGGTCTTCCCGAGGACTTCGGGATTACTCCACGGAAAGTTCGACGGCGCCATCATGTCGAGCATCTGGCGGGTCAGGAACTGCAATTCCCGTTCATGCTGGGCATCGACGCCGGGCACGTCGGTAACGACATTGTGCCACCATTGCTGCTGCAACAGGAACGCCTGGTGCATCAGGTTGAACGGCCGCGCCTTCCAGGCATCGCCGCGAAACCGGTCATCCTGCGGCAGGGGGTCGATACAGGGCTCCACCGGGTCGGCCGAAGCGGCGCAGGCCACCGCATAGCGGTTGTAGCGGGCGGCTTTCTCGCCCGCTTTCCGCGCAAGCTCCATCCGTTTGCCGGGGGCCGCGGCCATATGGGTGGCCCAGTCGAACCACGCATTCATGAGCGAGGCCGGGGACAGCCCGCGCGTATAGCGCGACAGCCAGACCTGCGCGGCGTGGTTGAGAACATCGGGAAACGCCGTTGGCCCGCCTGCGCCATCGCCCTGCGGCTGCGGCGGGGCGTCGGCCCTGTCTTTTCGTGCTGCGGTATCCGCCATGTCGTTCTCCGTCCTTGCGGGTTTGCCGGGGGTCGCTGCCAGATCCGGTGCGCCATGAACACGCGCGCCATACTCGAACGGGTCCGGCCCGGGCCTTCCGCAAGCCGGGGCCGCAATCGGTTTCCTGCCCGCGCACACCGGATCTTGCGGCCTTCGCAGGGTGGGCAAAAGGATAGTAATTGATTACTACAAGATACCGGTCAATGATGCAAACGATCGCCCGACGATGCAAGGAGGCGTCCCCATGCGCGGCCACAAGGCAGGAAACCGCCGGACAGGGGCCGTCAGGTGCCCCTGACCGGCCCGAAGAAACTCCCGGCGGAGGAACGCCGCAACAGCACGGTCGAGGCGGTGCTCGAACTGGCCGGAACCGCGAACCCGGACAGCATCACGACGGCGGAAATCGCCAGGCACATGAAGCTGACGCAGGGCGCGATCTTCCGGCATTTCCCGAACAAGGACGCGATCTGGAACGCGGTCATGAACTGGGTGGCCAGGACCCTGATGGCCCGGATCGAGGGTGCCGCAAAGGATATCGCGTCGCCGAAAGGCAAGATGGAGGCGATGTTTCTCGCCCATATCGCCTTTGTCGTCGACCACCCCGGCGCGCCGCGCATGTTGTTCGGCGAACTTCAGGGCGCGCGGCAGACACCGGCCAAACACCTCGCGCAGAACGTGATGCAACAATACGGCGCACGTCTGCGCGAACTGCTTGCACGCGGCAAGGAATGTGGCGAGTTGCGCGAAGACCTTGACGTCGAAGCCGCGGCCACCCTGTTCATCGGCACCATTCAGGGGCTGGTCATGCAATCGCTGATCGCGGGCGACATGGGGCATATGCGGGCCGATGCGCCAGGGGTATTCGCCATCTATCTGCATGGTATCGCCCGCGATCACACCACCTGACCTGGGGCCTGACCGGGGCTTCTGCCCGGCCGGCCACGCGGGGCGCGGCGTCAGCCCTTCCTGCCGATCCTCGGCTCCTCGCCCGCCAGCAGGCGGCGGATGTTGGGGCGGTGGCGCTCGAAGATCAGCGCGGCGAGGAACAGGCCCAGCGCCACCGCCGGGCCGTAGCCGAACAGCCAGAGCCACAGCGGCGTGAGCGCGGCCGCCGCCAGCGACGAGAGCGAGGAGATGCGCGAGAGCGCCGCCACCGCCGCCCAGGTGGCGCAGGCTGCAAGCCCCGCGGGCCAGGCCAGCGCCAGCAGCGTGCCGAGGAAGGTCGCCACCCCCTTGCCGCCCTTGAACCCCAGCCAGACCGGGAACACATGGCCGACGAAAGCCGCCGCCCCGGCGAGCTGCGCCGCGTCCTCGGCCGCCAGCGCCCGGGCGATCAGCACCGCCGCGCCGCCTTTCCCCGCATCCAGCAGCAGCGTCAGGAAAGCCGCCAGCCGGTTGCCGGTGCGCAGCACATTGGTGGCACCGATATTGCCCGACCCGATCGCCCGCAGGTCGCCAAGCCCGAAGGCCCGGGCCATGACGATCCCGAACGAGACCGAGCCGAGCAGGTAGCCCAGCGCCACGGCAACCAGCAGCACGCCGGGGGCAGAGACGATCTCAGGCATCCCCGCCCCCGAATACCCGCGCACCCGCAACCCATGTGCCCAGCACCCGCCCTTCCATCCGCACACCGTCGAAAGGGGTGTTCTTCGACTTGGACCGCAGGGCGAAACGGTCGAGCACGAAGGGCCGGTCGGGATCGAACAGCACCAGATCGGCGGGCGCCCCCGGCGACAGCCGCCCGCCGTCCAGCCCGAGCCTGCGGGCGGGATTCAGCGACATGGCCCGGAACAGCCCCGGCAGGTCCATGGTGCCGGCGTGGTAAAGCCGCAGCGCCGCGGGCAGGAAGGTTTCCAGCGCCACCGCGCCCGAGGCCGCCGTCTCGAACGGCTGGCGCTTGGATTCCTCGTCGGCGGGGGTGTGCATCGAACAGAGGATGTCGATCAGCCCCGAGGCCAGCGCCGCCGCCACCGCCTGCCGGTCGTCCTCGGACCGCAGCGGCGGGGTCAGCTTGAAGAAGGTGCGGTAGTCGCCCACGTCGAACTCGTTCAGCGTGACGTGATGCACCGAGACCCCGGCGGTCACGTCGAAGCCGTTCGCCTTGGCCCGTTCCAGCGCCGGAAGGGTACGGGCGCAGGTCACCTGATCGGCGTGCCAGCGCGCCCCGGTCATCTCGACCAGCGCCATGTCGCGGTCGAACCCCATCCGCTCGGCCATGGGCGAGACGCCGGGCAGGCCCCGGAGCGAGGCGAACTTGCCGCTGGTGGCACAGGCGCCGCGCGACAGGCCGGGATCCTGCGGATGGCCGATCACCAGCGCCCCGAGGCTGCGGGCATAGGTCAGGCAGCGCGACAAGAGCCGCGTGTCCTCCACCACCAGATCGCCGTCGGTGAAGGCCACCGCCCCCGCGTCCATCAGAAAGCCGATCTCCACCATCTCGCGCCCGGCCCGGCCCCTGGTCAGCGCCGCCATGTGGCGGATGTTCACGGGCGCGGATTCGCGGGCGCGGCGGGTGACGAACTCGATCACCTCGGGGCTGTCGATGGCGGGCGTGGTGTCGGGCCGGGCAACGATGGTGGTCACGCCTCCAGCGGCGGCGGCAAGCCCGGCCGAGCGGAAGGATTCCCGGTGCCGCTCGCCCGGCTCGCCGATCTTGACGCCGATGTCGACGATCCCCGGCGCAAGGCAGTGTCCGCCGCAGTCGATCACCGCAGCGCCTTCGGGCGCGGCGCCGTCCACAGCCGCGATCCGGCCCGCCTCCACGGTCAGGCTGCCCGCGCGGTCCTCGCCTGCCTCGGGGTCGATCAGCCGGGCGTTGGTGAAATGCAGTCGCGTCATGCCCTGTTCCCTTCGCCGGTTCCCGGCCCCGCCCCGGCCCCCGTTCCCGCCATGGCCCGCTGCACCCCGCGCATCAGCGCCATGACCGCGCGGCCGTCCGCGATCCGCTCGAACCCCACCGTCACCCGGCGGTTGCGGTTCTTCACCCGCCGGGTGACGGTGAGGAAGTTGAGCGTGTCGGGCGGCCCCTCGATCAGCGTCAACCGCATGTCGGGGGTGATGGGCCAGCTGTTCAGCTTGCGCCCCTCGGGCCGGAAATCGGTGGCGATGAAGGCGCGACGGTCGGTCAGCGTATACCAGGTGTGCCGCAGCCGGTGCCGCTGCCAGAGCGGCGCACCGACCATCAGCCCGGCCCCGACCGCGAAATGAAGCAGGCCGAACAGCGCCGCCAGCGGCTCGCCCCCGGCCAGCACCGCCGCGATCCAGATCAGTGCGAAGACGGCGAAGAAGGCCCCGACGAGCACCGGCACCATGATCGGCCCACGCAGTTCGATCCGGTCGTCGGGGCGGCCCTGCCACAGGATGCGCTCGCCCGGGTCGAGGATGCCCTCCCAGCCCGCCGCCGTCTTGTCCGCCGCTGGCCCGTCCGCCGCCGTCATGGCTGCCCCCCGGCCTCTTCCGCCCGCATCCTGCGGCCCACGCGCGTGAGTTCGATGGCCTCGACCACCGCCTTCGCATTGGCCATATGCTTGAGCAGATGCTTGTCGCCCGAACGGGTGATCACCTGCACATCACCGAACAGCTTGCGCACCGTCCCGATCGCGTCGAGCGCGACCGTGCGCCCGCCGGGGCCGATCAGCCGCCGGTCGGTCATCCGCCAGGTCAGGCCCAGCGATTCCGACCGAAGATAAGCCGCCCGCACCATCACCGCCGCCGCCGCGCCGAAGGCACCGATCACCACATGGGCGTTGCCGATCACCAGCAGCACCGCCGCCACGCCCGCCGCGCCCAGCACCGCCAGACCCTCGGCGTCGCGCCAGTAGGTGCGCCGGTCGGCGGTCCATGTGGCGATCACCTGCTCGCCCGGCTCCAGCGTCACCGGCTCGCCCGGCAACTCGTCGCGCGGCAACCCGTCAGACATAGACATCCCCCACCGCCGCCCGGCCGCGCTCGGCCCGCAGGTTGCGCGCCAGCAGGTCCATGCAGGCCATGCGCACCGCCACGCCCATCTCGACCTGCTCCTGAATGACCGAACGGTTGATGTCGTCGGCGATGGTGCCGTCGATCTCGACCCCGCGGTTCATCGGGCCGGGGTGCATGACGATGGCATCGGGCTTGGCCGCCGCCAGCTTCTCGGCGTCGAGCCCGTAGCGGTGGAAATACTCCCGCTCGGACGGGATGAAACCGCCGTCCATCCGCTCCTTCTGGAGCCGCAGCATCATCACCACATCGGCATCGGCAAGCCCCGCCTGCATGTCGTCATAGATCTCGCAGCCCAGATCCGCCGCGCCCGGAGGCATCAGCGTCGGCGGGCCGACCAGACGGACGCGGTTTTCCATCTTCCCGAGCAGGATCAGGTTCGATCGCGCCACCCGGCTGTGGGCGATATCGCCGCAGATCGCCACCGTCAGCCGATGGAGCCGCCCCTTCGCCCGGCGGATGGTCAGCGCGTCCAGCAGCGCCTGTGTCGGGTGTTCGTGCCGCCCGTCGCCCGCGTTCAGAACCGCGCAATTCACCTTGGACGCCAGCAGGTTGACCGCCCCGGAATGGGGATGGCGCACCACCAGGAGGTCGGGATGCATCGCGTTCAGCGTCAGCGCCGTGTCGATCAGCGTCTCGCCCTTCTTCACGCTCGACTGCGCGACGGCCATGTTCATCACATCGGCCCCGAGCCGCTTGCCGGCAAGCTCGAACGACGCCTGCGTGCGGGTGCTGGCCTCGAAGAACATGTTGATCTGGGTCATCCCCGCCAGCGCATCGGAATGTTTCACCGTGCGGCGGTTCAGATCGACATAGCTGTCGGCCAGATCGAGCACGCTGCGGATCTCGTCCGGCGCCAGATGCTCGATCCCGAGAAGGTGACGCTGGCGGAAGGGCATGATCCGGCTCCCGGTTGGACTGGGCTGGTTATAGAAAGCGCGGGCTGCGGCGACAAGCCGGTTTACCCCGGCGCGGCACGGCCCTACCTTCGGCGCATGGATACCGCATACGACCATGAACTGATCGCCGCCCTGCTGCAATGGCAGGCGGAGCTTGGCGCCGACGAGGCGCTGGGCGAGGCGCCGGTGAACCGCTACGACCTGCCGGCCGAGACGGCAAGGCCCGCAGCCGTGGCGAAAGCCGAAAGGCCCGCGCCCGCCGCGCCGCCCCCGGCGACGACGACGGCGGCGGACCCGGTGGAACTGGCCCGCTCACTGGCAGAGGGCGCGGACGATCTCGACGCGCTCGCCGCCGTGCAGGCGGAATATGAACATTGCGATTTGCGCCGGGGCGCGCAAAGCTTCGTGTTCTCGGACGGGCGCGCGGGCGCAAGGGTGATGATTCTCGGCGAGGCCCCGGGCCGGGACGAAGACCTTCAGGGCAAGCCCTTCGTCGGCCGCGCCGGGCAGCTCCTCGACCGGATGTTCGCGGCCATCGGCATGGGCCGGGACGCGCCCGACATCGCCCGCGCGCTTTACATCTCGAACATCCTGCCGTGGCGGCCGCCGGGCAACCGCAACCCCGCACCGGGGGAAATGGCGATGATGCTGCCCTTCGTACGGCGGCATGTGGAACTTGCCGCGCCCGACGTGCTGATCCTGATGGGCAACACGCCCTGTTCGGCGATCCTCGGGCAGCATGGCATCACCCGGCTGCGCGGCAAATGGACCGAGGCGCTGGGCCGCCCCGTCCTGCCGATGTTCCACCCGGCCTACCTGCTGCGCAACCCCCATGCCAAGCGGCAGGCATGGGAAGACCTGCTGGCGCTTCAGGCCCGGCTGCGGGAGGGGGAAGGCAATGTCGGTTGACCGTGCGGGGCAAGGGCGTCTGAAGCGCAACTTTCGCCCCGACCACCCCTTGCCCGGGATCAAGGCGCTTCAGCGCCGCCGGGCAGCGGCCGACCGCCCGCACGGGCGACCGCTGCCCCTCTGTCGCGAACTGTCGCGAGGTCGGCCGGCATGGTTTGCAGACACCGCCAAGGGGAAAGGGAACAGACAATGACGGAACCGGCGGAAAAACCCTTCATCCCGGTACGCTTCGCGGTGCTGACGGTCTCGGACAGCCGCTCGCTGGCCGAGGACCGATCCGGCGACACGCTGGCCGGGCGGATCGAGACGGCGGGGCATATCCTTGCCGCCCGCGATATCCTGCCCGATGAGCGCGACCGGATCGCCGCAAGGCTGCGCGGCTGGTGCGCCGATCCGCAGATCGACGCGATCCTGACGACCGGCGGCACCGGCCTGACCGGCCGCGACGTGACGGTCGAGGCGCATCGCGACGTCTATGAAAAGGAAATCGCCGCCTTCGCCACGGTGTTCACCATCGTTTCCATGCAGAAGATCGGCACTTCGGCGGTGCAGTCGCGCGCCTGCGCGGGCGTGGCGGGGGGCACCTACCTGTTCGCGCTGCCCGGCAGCCCCGGCGCCTGCCGCGACGCCTGGGACGAGATTCTCGGCCCCCAGTTCGACTACCGCCACCGCCCCTGCAACTTCGTCGAGATCATGCCCCGGCTGGACGAACATCTGCGACGGAAATAACTGTGCCTTGCGTTAGACTGCCATGGCCCCGCAGACGGGCCGGGGCGGGACAGGCCGGAAGGACGGACGGATGCGGTTTCTCGGGCGCGGATTGATCGGGCTTTTCATGCTGGCGGCGACGCTCGGCATCCTCGCCGTGGCCGGGCACGGGCTCTGGTCGGCCTTTCAGGTCCGCTGGGCCGAACAGGCCGCGCCGGGCATCGTGCGGGAACGGGTGTTCGCCGCCAACATGATCCCGGTCACCATGGGCACCGTCACCCCCGAGATGGAGCTGTTCGGCGAGATCCGCGCCCGCCGCACCCTGGAACTGCGCGCGCCCCGTGGCGGCACGGTGATCGAACTGGCCGAGGGGTTCGAGGACGGCGGCTTCGTCGGCGCGGGCACCGTGCTGATGCGGCTCGACCCGGCGGACGCCATCGCCGCGCGCGATCTGGCCGCGAACGACCTTGCCCGGGCCGAAGCCGAGGTGCGCGACGCCGCCCGCGGCCTTGCGCTGTCGCGCGACGAACTGGTCGCGGCCGAAGCGCAGGCCAGCCTGCGCGATCAGGCGGTGGCGCGGCAGCAGACGCTGCTGGATCGTGGCGTGGGGTCCGAGGCCGCGCGCGAGACCGCGGCGCTTGCCGCCGCCTCGGCCGATCAGGCGGCACTGTCGCGACGCATGGCGGTGGCCTCGGCCGAGGCAAGGGTGGATCAGGCCGACAGCGCGCTGGCCCGCGCCCGCATCACGCTTTCCGAGGCCGAACGCATCCTGCGCGACACCGAGTTGTCGGCCGAATTCGACGGGGTTCTGGCCGATGTCGCGGTGGTCTCGGGCGGCATCGTCTCGCCGAACGAACGCATCGCCCGGCTGATCGACCCGGACGCGCTGGAAGTGGCCTTCCGGGTGTCGAACGCGCAATATTCGCGGCTGCTGGACAGCGCCGGGCGGCTGATCCCCGCCCCGGTCGAGGTCGCGCTGGACGTGACCGGAACCGAGATCGCCACCACCGGCACGCTCGCCCGCGCCAGCGGCGCGGTGGGCGAAGGGCAGACCGGGCGGTTGCTTTACGCCGCGCTGGCCGCGCCGCGCGGCTTCCTGCCCGGCGATTTCGTCACCCTGCGGCTGGCCGAACCCGAACTGACCGGCGTCGCCATGCTGCCCGCCACCGCGCTGGGCACCGGCGACACCGTGCTCGCCCTGGGGCCCGAAGACCGGCTGGAACCCGTGCCCGTCACCGTGCTGCGCCGTCAGGGTGACCGGGTGATCGTCTCGGCCCCCGAGGCGCTGGAGGGGCGCGAGATCGTCGCCGAACGCTCGCCGCTCCTGGGCGCCGGGATCAAGGTGCGGCCGATGCGCCAGCCGGGGGCCGAGGCCGCCACCGCCCCTGTCCTGCCCGACCTGATCCGCCTCACGCCTCAGCACCGCGCCGCGCTGGTCGCGCTGGTCGAGGCGAACGGGCGGATGCCCGCCGAGGCCCGCAGCCGCATCCTCGCGCAACTGGCGCAGGACGAGGTTCCGGCCGGGATCATCGCCCGGATCGAACAGCGCACGGGGGGCTAGGGCCATGGCGCGATCACCCCGCCGCGAAACCACCCCCTCCTCGGGCGGGATCCTTGCGTATTTCACCCGGCACCGGACGCTGGCCAACCTGCTGATGGTGCTGCTGATCGCCTCGGGGCTTTACGCCACGACCCAGATCCGCACCCAGTTCTTTCCCGACGTGGTGGTGGGCACGATCAGCGTGACCGTGCCCTGGCCCGGGGCCGGGGCCAACGATGTGGACCGCGCCATCGTGCAGGCGCTGGAACCGGCGCTGATGGTCCTCGACGGGGTGGAACGCACCACCGCCCGCGCCACCGAAGGCCGGGCCAGCATCACGCTGGAGTTCGAACCCGACCACGACATGACCCGGGCGCTGGACGAGGTGCAGACGGCCGTGGACGCCGTGCGCCACCTGCCCGAGGACGCCGAGGACGCGGTGATCCGCCGCGACGCCTGGCGCGACCGGGTGACCGATGTGGTGATCACCGGGCCGGTGGATATCGACCAGCTCGGGCGGCTGGGCGATGAACTCATCGACCGGCTGTTCGCCGCCGGGATCACCCGCACCACGATCCAGGGCCTCGCCGCGCCGGAAACGCTGGTCGAGGTGCCCGCGACCTCGCTGATCCGCCACGACATCACCCTGCGCGAGATCGCCAACGCCATCGCCGCCGAGGTCAACGCCCTGCCCGCCGGCGACGTGGCCGGGGGCGCCGCGCGGGTCCGCACCGGAGCCGAACGCCGCAGCGCCGAGGACATCGCCGCCATCGTGCTGCGCCGCGACCCTGCCGGCACCACGCTGACCATCGGCGACCTGGCCGGGGTGCAGGTGCGGGGCATCGACGGCACCCGGGCCTATTTCGCCGGTGACGAACCCGCGGTGGTGGTGCAGGTCTCACGCTCTCAAACCGGCGACGCCATCGCGATCCAGCGGCAGGTGCAGGCGGTGGTGGACGAGATGCGGCTGACCCTGCCGCACGGGGTCAGCACCGAACTGATCCGCACCCGCGCCGAGATGATCACCGACCGGCTGAACATCCTTCTGCACAACGGCGCGCTGGGGCTGGGGCTGGTGGTGCTGCTCCTGTTCCTGTTCCTCAACGCCCGCACCGCGTTCTGGGTGGCGGCGGGCATCCCGGTGGCGATGTTCGCCGCGGTGGCGGTGATGCATGTTTCCGGGCTCACGCTCAACATGATGTCGCTCTTTGCGCTCATCATCATGCTGGGGATCGTGGTGGACGAGGCCATCGTGGTTGGCGAACATGCCGACCACCGCGCCCGGTATCTGGGCGAATCGCCCGTGACCGCCGCCGAGAACGCCGCCCGCCGCATGGCGCGGCCGGTGCTGGCGGCGACGCTGACCACCGTGGTCGCCTTCTTCGGGCTGACGGTGATCGGCGGCCGGTTCGGCAGCCTGATTTCCGACATTCCCTTCACGGTGATCGCCGTGCTGATCGCCTCGCTGGCCGAGGTGTTCCTGATCCTGCCGAACCACATGGCCCACGCCCTTGCCCGCAGCGGCGGGCGTGACGGCCACTGGTACGACTGGCCCAGCCGCCAGGTGAACCGGGGGCTGCGCTGGTTCCGCGAGACACTGTTCCGGCCCTTTACCGCCTTTGTCGTGGCTGCGCGCTATCCGGTGCTGGCGCTCGCCGTGCTGGCGCTCACCTCGCAGGCGGCGCTGTTCGTGCGCGGCGACTTGCAGTGGCGGTTCTTCAACTCGCCCGAACAGGGCTCGATCAGCGGCAATTTCTCGATGCTGCCGGGGGCGGGCCGGGCCGACACCTTCGCCATGTTGCAGGAGGTGCAGCGGGCGACCCATGCGGTGGCCGACCGCTTCGCCGCCGAACATGGCGAGAACCCGGTGGCCCATGTTCTGGGCCAGATCGGCGGCAACGCGGGGCAGGCGCTGGCCGGCGCCGACACCAAGGAACCCGAGCAGCTGGGCTCGATCTCCATCGAACTGATCGACCCCGACCGGCGGCCCTATTCGGCTTTCGAATTCCTGTCGGCGCTTCAGCAAGAGGTCCGCGCCCATCCCCGGATGGAGGAACTGAGCTTTCGCGGCGCGCGCTCCGGCCCCGGCGGCGATGCGCTTTCGGTCCAGCTTTCCGGCGCCGATGCCGAGGTGCTGAAATCCGCGGCCGAGGCGCTGAAGACCGCGCTCGCCCCCTTCCCCGAGGTCTCGGCGCTGGAGGACAGTCTTGCCTATGACAAGGAGGAGCTGATCCTCAACCTCACGCCGCAGGGCGAAAGCCTGGGGTTCACCGCCGAGGCGCTGGGGCGGCTCCTGCGCGAACGGCTGAACGGGATCGAGGCCGCGACCTATCCGGACGGGACGCGCTCGGCCGAGATTCGGGTCGAACTGCCCGAGGCGGAACTGACCGCCGACTTTCTCGAACGCATGTTCCTGCGCAGCGCGGCGGGGCAATACGTGCCGCTGGCCGATATCGTCACCGTGGAAAGCCGCAGCGGCTTTTCCACCGTGCGGCGCGAAAACGGGCTGCAACTGGTGTCGGTGACCGGCGACCTGTCCGAGGACGACCCGGCCGCGGCCGTCGAGGTCCGGCGGGTGATGAGCGACGAGATCCTGCCCCGCCTCGCCGAGGAACACGGCATCGCCTGGCAACTGTCCGGCCTTGCCGAGCAGGAGCGGGATTTCCTTTCCGACGCCACGACAGGCATCGGCATCAGCCTGCTGGGGATGTATCTGATCCTGGCGTGGATCTTCGCAAGCTGGACCCGGCCCCTGGTGATCATGTCGGTGATTCCCTTCGGGCTGGTGGGGGCGCTTTACGGCCACATGCTTTGGGACATGCCGATGTCGATGTTCTCGGTGATCGGGCTGATCGGCATGACCGGGATCATCATCAACGATTCCATCGTGCTGGTGGCGGCGATCGACGAGCATGCGAAGAACCGGGGCCTGTTGCAGGCCATTGTCGATGGCACGGCCGACCGGCTGCGGGCGGTGCTGCTGACGACGCTGACCACCGTGCTGGGGCTGGCGCCCCTGCTTTACGAGACATCGAGCCAGGCGCTGTTTCTGAAGCCCACGGTGATCACGCTGGTCTATGGGCTCGGGTTCGGCATGGTGCTGGTGCTCCTGGTGGTGCCGGCGGGGATCGCGGTGCAGCACGATCTGGGCGGGCTTGCGCGGGCACTGCGCCGGGCGGCGCGGCGCGGCGCTGGCCGGGTGCCGGTCATGGGCGCGGCGCTGGCCATGGCGGCGCTGGCCGCGGTGACGCTGGGCCCGGCCCTGGCCGGGCTGCCGGTGCCGCTGGCGGCGCTGCTGCTACCCGGCCTCGCGCCGGTCCCGGCGGCGCTCATGCTGTTCATCGCCGGGGCGGGGCTGGTGGCGCTGGCGGTCTGGCTGGGGGCGGCGATGCTGGCGCGGCGGGCGCGGGGGTGAAAGACCGCTCCCGCTCCCGGCATGGGCAGGTGATTGACAGATGGTTAACGCCGCAGCCCGACCCGTTGATTTCAAAGGGCCGGGATTTCAAAGGGCCGGGAGTCGTTCCACGCGCGGGACAGCGCCCGGGCTCAGCCCCCCGGGCAGCCCGCCACCTCGACGGCGCGCCGGTCCGACAGTAGCGTGATGGTGATCCCCGACCGATCCAGCGCGAAGGGCTTGCGCCCCGGCGCAACCAGGTCGGCCTCGGCCACCAGCCGCGCGCCGCTGCGGCGGGTCGTGGCCTCCGATACCCAGATCGCCCGGCTCGCGGTCTCGATCACCGCGGTCTCGCCGGGGCCGAGCGGCGGCAGGTCGATCTCGGCCGTCAGCCGCACCCCGTCGGACAAGGGGGCGACGGTGCAGGCCACGCGCCCCACCCCGGCCTCGCGCGCGGTCAGCGGCCGGTTCTTCAGCGCGGCACGGATCGCCGGGTCGGCCGCGCCCCGCGCCGCGGGCAGGCTCGCCGCGACCGCGACCGTCGCGGGCACGCAGATATCGCGGCACACCCCCAGATCGACCTGCGCCTGCACGGCGATCGGGGCGTCCGGCTCATCCGGCCAGATCTCGATCGGCAGGATCAGTTCCTGCGCGTAGCCGATGCTTTGCATCCCGTTCGACAGGAACACGCTGGGCCGGGGCCAGTGGAACCGCACCGCCCGGATATTGTCGGACCCGCCCCAGTCGAACTCGGGCGCGATGCCCGCATCGCCCGGCGCGCGCCAGTAGGTCTTCCACCCGTCGGCAAGCCTGAGCCGCAGCGCCGCCATGTGGCTGCCCGAATCGGTGCGCCAGCCCGGCAGCAGGTCGGCGCTGAAGATATCGGCCAGTCCGCCCGCGCGGACAGGCAGAGCGGCAAGCGACAGGACACAGGCCATGACGGCCAGACGGAACGGATGCATGGTCATGAGCGATGACAATAGGCGGCGGAGCGGGGATGGAAAGTCACAAAAGGGCGATGGGGTTTTCCGTGGCCGCCCCGCATCACATCGGGCATCGCCACTCCACATGACGGGCGCCGCCGCAGGACGGCTTGAACCCCCGCCGCGCAGGGGCCACTTTGGAGGCAAGAACGGGGGGAAGCATGAACGGGGGCGAGTCGATGGACCTGAGCGGAAAGTTCCTGATTGCAATGCCCGGCATGGGCGACCGGCGCTTCGAGCGCAGCGTGATCCTGCTGTGCCGCCATTCCGGTCAGGGGGCGATGGGGCTCATCGTCAACAAGCCCCGGCCCGACCTCGCCTTTCCGGCTCTGCTTGAACAGGTCGGCCTCGACTGCGCGCCGGGCAGCCGCGAGATCCGGGTGCATTTCGGCGGGCCGGTGGAACTGGGCCGGGGCTTCGTGCTGCATTCCGATGACTATCACAACCAGCCCGCCACGCTCGACGTGGCCGAAGGCTTTGCGCTGACCGGCACCATGGACATCCTCGAAGCGCTGGCAAAGGGCGAGGGACCGCGCGACGTGCTGGTGGCGCTGGGCTATGCCGGCTGGGGCCCGGGGCAACTGGAGGCCGAGATCCTGCACAACGCCTGGCTGACCTGCGATGCCCCGCCGGAGCTGGTGTTCTCGGGCGACGCCAGCGCGAAATGGGGCGCGGCGCTGGGGCTCTTGGGGATCGACCCGGTGATGCTCTCGGCCGCGGCCGGGCGGGCCTGACTTCCGGCCCGGCGCGCGGGCGGAGAGTGCGGGAGCGGGGTTTTCCACCCCCCCCTCGCTCCCCCGGAGAGTATTTCTGGCAAGATGAAATGCAGGGGCCTTGAGTCCCCCTGTTCTTCGCCGTGATACAAATATCCTCCGGGGTCGCCATTGGATGCGCCATTGGTTCAAGCCCAATGGCGACGGGGTGGAAAACCCCCGCTCCTGTCCTGTCCGTCCTGCGCAGGCGGCGGGTCAGGGGCGGGGCGCGGCGGCGCGGCGCAGGCGGTCGTTGATCGCGCGGCCGAGGCCCCTCTCCGGCACCGGGGCGAAGGCGATGCGGCCTGCGGGGCCCGCCAGCCGGTCGGCTTCGCGCAGCAGGTGGAACAGCCGCGCCGCCGCCTCGACCGGATCGCCCGCCTCCGACAGGTTCAACGCCGCGCCGGCACAGCGGGGGCCGAAGCCGACCCAGACCTCGCCCGGTGCGGGTGCCGTCACCCCCAGCCGCAGCCGTGCCTCGGGCGCGTAATGCGATTCGAGTTGCCCGGGCGCGTTCGGCCGCTCCGGCCCGGCGTCGGGCGGGGCGAGCGAGCCGCCGAGGCAGGCTTCCAGCGCCTCGGCCGGGATCCCGCCGGGGCGCAGCAGCCTCGCCACGCCGCCCGCCAGCCCGACGATGGTCGATTCCACCCCCACCGCGCAGGCGCCGCCGTCGAGCACCGCGTCGATCCGGCCGCCGAGCCCGTCGAGCACATGGCCGGGCCGGGTCGGGCTGACCCGGCCCGAGGGGTTGGCCGAGGGCGCGGCCAGCGGCCCGCCGAAAGCCGCAAGCAGCGCCTGCGCCACCGGATGCGCGGGCACCCGCACCGCCACCGTATCGTGCCCGGCCGTGACCAGCGGCGACACCCCCGCCCCGGCGCGCAGCGGCAGCACCAGCGTCAACGGTCCCGGCCAGAAAGCCGAGGCGAGCCGTTCGGCCCTGTTGTCGAAATCTGCCACCGCCCGTGCCGCCGCCACATCCGGCAGATGCGCGATCAGCGGGTTGAAGCGGGGCCGCCCCTTGGCCTCGAAGATCCGCGCCACCGCCATGTCGGACCGCGCATCGCCGCCCAGCCCGTAGACGGTTTCCGTGGGAAAGGCGACCAGCCCCCCTTCGCGCAGCAGCGCGGCGGCGCGGCCGATCCCCTCGGGCGTTGCTGGCAGCAGGGCGGTGGCGGCTTGGCGCATGGCGTGACGCGGCGTATCTGTTGCTGGGCGGGGGGCATGGGGTAAACATGCCGTGCGAACCCCATAGCCGCGCGCCGCCCCGATGCCAAGCGCGCCCGCAATGCCCGAAAGAGGTGCCCCATGCCCTACCGCGCCCCCGTCGCCGAATTCCGCTTTGTCTTCGACCATGTGGTCGGGCAGCCGCAGGTGGCCGCGACCGACGCCTTCGCCGAGGCGACGGCGGAGACCGTGGATGCCGTTCTGGCCGAAGCCGGGCGGCTGTGCGAGGAGGTGCTGGCGCCCTTGCAACGAAACGGCGACCTGCATCCGGCGCGGCTGGAAAACGGCGTGGTGCGCACCTCGCCCGGCTTTGCCGACGGTTACGCCGCGATCCGCGACGGCGGCTGGGTGTCGATCGCCGCCGATCCGGCGCATGGCGGCATGGGCCTGCCGCAGAGCGTGGCGACGGCGGTGAACGAGATGATGTCCTCGGCCTGCCTGTCGCTGCAACTGAGCCCGCTGATGACCCAGGGCCAGATCGAGGCACTGGAGCATCACGCCCCGGACGCGCTCAAGGCGGTCTATCTGCCGAAACTGGTCTCGGGCGAGTGGTGCGGCACGATGAACCTGACCGAACCGCAGGCGGGGTCGGACGTGGGCGCGCTGCGGACGCGGGCCGAACCGAACGGCGACGGCTCCTACGCCGTCACCGGGCAGAAGATCTTCATCTCCTGGGGCGACAACGACTTTACCGCCAATACCTGCCATCTGGTGCTGGCCCGCCTGCCGGACGGCGCGCCGGGGACGCGCGGCATCAGCCTGTTCCTGGTGCCGAAACTCATCCCCGACGCGGCGGGCGAACCCGGCGAGGCCAACAGCCTCAGGGTGGTCAGCCTGGAGCACAAGATGGGGCTGCACGGCTCGCCCACCGCGGTGATGGAATTCGACGGGGCCAGGGGCTGGCTGGTGGGCGAGCCGCACAGGGGCATGGCGGCCATGTTCACCATGATGAACAACGCAAGGCTGGGCGTGGGCGTGCAGGGGATCGGCGTGGCCGAGGGGGCGTTCCAGCACGCGCTGGCCCATGCGGTCGAGCGCAGGCAGGGCCGGACCCCGCCGGCGGCCGGCACCGACAGCATAGCGGGCCATGCCGATGTGCGCCGGATGCTGGCGCAGATGAAGGCCGAGGTCTTCGCCGCCCGCGCCATCGCGCTGTCCTGCGCCGTGGCGATCGACATGGGCCGCGCGACCGGCGACGCCGACTGGCTGGCCCGCGCCGCGCTGCTGACCCCCATCGCCAAGGCGCATGGCACCGATATCGGCATCGAGGTGGCCTCGATGGGGATGCAGGTGCATGGCGGCATGGGCTTCATCGAGGAGACCGGCGCGGCGCAGTATCTGCGCGACGTGCGGGTCACCGCGATCTACGAGGGCACGAACGGCATCCAGGCCATGGACCTCGTGGGCCGCAAGATGATGGACGGCGGCGAGGCCGCCTTCCGCCTGTTGCAGGAGATCGAGGACGGCGCCGAGGCCGCGCGCGGCCCGCTGCCCGATCTGGCCGAGGATATCTGGACCGCCGCCGAGACCCTGCGCGAGGCGGTGGAATGGCTGGTCGGGCAGGAGACCGAGGACCGTTTCGCCGGGGCCGTGCCGTTCCTGCGCGCCTTCGCCCGGGTGCTGGGCGCGCATTTCCACCTGAAGGCGGCGCTGGCCGATCCGGGCCGCATCCCGCTGGCGCGGGTTTACATCCGCCGCCTGCTGCCCGAACATGGCGCCCTGCTGGCCCAGATGCGCGAAGGGGCCGAAGGACTGTTTGCCGTAACCATGGAGGAACTGGCAAGATGATGGATGGCTGCTGCGGCCAGATCAGGCACCCCCACGCCGAGCCGCCCGCCCCCGGCGCCGTGACCGAGGTCGCCGAAGGTGTGCTCTGGCTGCGGGTGCCGCTGCCGCTGCGGCTCGATCATGTCAACGTCTATGCGCTGGATGACGGCGACGGCTGGACGGTGATCGACACCGGCTTCGACACCGCCGAGGCGCGGGCGGTGTGGGAGTCGCTTCTGGCCGGACCGCTGGCCGGAAAGCCGGTGCGCCGTCTGGTCGGCACCCATCACCACCCCGACCATATCGGCCTTGCCGGATGGTTCGGCGAACGGGGGGTGGAACTGACCACCACCCGCACCGCCTGGCTCTATGCGCGGATGCTTACCCTTGATGTGCAGGAGGAACATTCGCCCGAAACGCTCGCCTTCTACCGCGCGGCGGGGATGGACCCCGGCATCTACGACAGACTCGCCACCCGGCGGCCCTACAATTTCGCCGATGTGGTGGCGCCGCTGCCCGCGGGTTTCACCCGGCTGGTCGAGGGCGGGCACATCCGCATGGGCGGGCGCGACTGGCGGGTGCGCATGGGCAACGGCCACGCCCCGGAACACGCGACGTTCTGGAGCGAGGACGACCGGCTGGTGATCGGCGGAGACCAGCTTCTGCCCGGCATCTCGCCCAATATCGGTGTCTATTCGACCGAACCCGAGGCCGATCCGCTGGCCGAATGGCTGGAAAGCTGCCGCCGTTTCCTGCCCCTGGCCGATGACACGCATTTCGTGCTGCCGGGGCACAAGCTGCCGTTCACCGGCCTGCCGCTGCGGCTGCACCAGTTGATCGAGAACCACGACCACGCCCTTGAGCGGCTGCTGGCGCATCTGGACGAGCCGCGCCGGGGCGGCGAATGTTTCCCGCCGATCTTCAAGCGCCCGATCGAGGCGGAAATCTACGGCATGGCGCTGGCCGAGACCATCGCGCATCTCAACCACCTGTGGCACACGGGCCGGGCCACCCGCCGCGAGGTGGACGGGATCTGGCTGTGGCAGAAGGCGCACGATGCCCCGGCGTGACGAGATCAGCACCACCGCCGAGGCGCATGAGGCCAGTGCGCTTCGTTACGCCGGGGTGGTGCATACCGACCCCGACACCCCCGCCACCTGCGAACAAAAGCCCCTGCCCGAGCCGATGACACGCAAGCCCTATGTCGAAAAGACCCCGGCGCAATGGGCATATGAGCGGCTGATCCTTTATATCCGCAATTTCGAAAGCCAGCTCGATGCCGAGCACGAGGTGGTGCTGGGCTTTGCCGGCAGCGATGCGGGCGTGTTGCAGATCGAGGGGATCGGATATTTCGAACCCGATATCGTCACCTTCTACGGCAGCGACGAGGGCGGGCGGAAGACGCAGCTGATCCAGCATGTCGGCCAGTTGAACGTGATCCTGCGGGCGATCCCGCGTGGCGACGCGGACGACCCGCCGCGCCGGATCGGCTTTCGCCTTGCGGTCGAGCTTGAGGACAGCGCGGGGGACAGGCCGGAGGAGCATGACCCACGGGCATAGGGGGGCATCGCATCCATGGCCGATCTGTGGTTCATCCGCCATTTCCGCACGCCCTGGAACGCCGAGGGCCGGATTCAGGGCCGACGCGACATCGCGCTCGACGATCCGCCGGGGGCCGATGACATGGCCGCGCTGGCGCGCAACCGGGCGGCGCTGGCCGGGCGGGATTTCGGGGCGATCTGGTCCTCGCCGCTGATGCGTCCGCGGCAGACGGCGGCGCTGCACGGGTTCGAGGCGCCGGAACTGCTCCCCGACCTTGCCGAACTGGCCTTCGGCGCCTTCGAGGGCCGATGCTGGGCCGATCTGGAGGCCGCGCACCCGGGCCTGTGGCGGTCGGCACCGGACCGGCTGCCGCTGGGCGAGCCCTTCGACGGCTTTCTTGCCCGCGTCGCCCGGGTGATCGGGCGCGCCCGCGCCCGCCCCGGCCCGCCGGTTCTGGTGTTCGGCCACGGCACCTGGGCGGCGGCGATGCTCTGCCTGCTCGAAGACCGCGACCCCGCGACGATGAACCATGCCCCGCTGATGCCGAACGGCACGCTGCTGCGGCTGTCGCCGGGCCGGGGGCGTCAGTCCGCCACCTCCGGGGCGCTGTCCTCCTCCTCGTCCGGGTCGGTATAGCGGGTGTTGTAGGATTCGATGATCCGGTCCATCGCCGCGCGGGTGATGCGGTTGTGCTCTGCGGCCGCGAACCCCAGCGTCGCCACCATCTTCCAGTGGCCATACATCAGCGACACGAACAGAAAGCCGATCTCGCGGCAGGCCCGCTGGCTGAGGCCCGGATTGCTGATCTGCACCTCATGGGCGATGGTGTGCTGCAAAAGCCCATACTGGCCGCGCAGGGCCTCGCGCACCGGTCCGGACCCGGCGGCAAGCGAAAACATCGCGTCGTAAACCGCATCGTCCAGCGGCTTTCCCAACCCCTTGCCCGCAAGGAAATCGAAGAAGAAGTCAAGGAACACCGGAAGCCGCTCCGCCGTCCGCGCCTCCAGCACCCCGCGCATCAACAGGTTGCGGTAGCCGTCCGCCAGCGCGTCGCAGACCGCGACCATCAGCTTTTCCGGATCGGGAAAATAATGGCGGATCAACTGGCGCGACATCCCCGCCTCCTGCGCGATCAGGTCATAGGACGGCAGCGGCAGCCCGTTCTTTTGCAGTGCGCGCATGGTGGCCCGGACGATTTCGGGGCGGCGGAGGGTGGTGTTCGGCTTGGACATGTCGATCCTGACAGGGCGAAGGGCGCGTTATCCTACAACAGAAGGTTGCAAGGTCCAGCCCCGGCCGACATGGACGGGGCCGCCGGGTTGCCCCTGCCGGTGCGCCCGGGCAGGATGCGGGCAGGGAGGCGGGTGATGCGGCAAAGATTCCTGAACGTCGGCGGCGGCAGCAAGCAGGTCTGGCTGCCGCCCACCTATGCCGGGTGGGAACATTGCCTGCTCGACATCGACGCCACGGTCTCGCCCGACATCTGCCTCGACGCGCGCGAACTGGCCGGCCTCGACCCGGCCCAGTTCGATGCGATCTACTGTTCGCACAACCTGGAGCATTACTTCGCGCATGATGTCTCCCGGGTGCTGGGCGGTTTCCGCCATGTGCTGCGGCCGGGAGGATTCGCGGAAGTCCGGGTACCGGACATGCAGGCGCTGATGCGCACCGTGGTCGAACGCGGGCTGGATATCGACGACGTGCTCTACCAGTCGGGCATGGGGCCGATCATGGTGCGCGACGTGATCTACGGCTACGGGCGGCAGATCGAAAGCTCGGGGGTGGATTTCTACGCCCACAAGACCGGATTCACCCCGCGCTCGCTCTCGGCGGCCTTGAAGCGGGCGGGTTTCGTGCAGGTGGGCTTCCTGCCCGGCCGCCACCTGGAGGTCGCGGCGGTGGGTTTCACCGCGCCACCGACCGAAGCGCAGCTCGCGCTGTTCCGCCAGCCCGCGGGGCAGGAAACTCCCGCGCCCGGAAACCCCGTGCCGGAGCGTGCGAAAGCTGCTAACCCTTCAGCCGGGAGCGAGGGAGGAGACCCGTCATGACGAAACGGATGAGCGTGGCGCGGTTGCGCACCCTCTGGGCCGGGGGCGGCGAGGTCGCGCTGTTCGACGTGCGCGAGGAAGGCCCCTATGCCGAGGCGCATCCGCTGTTCGCCGTCTCGCTGCCGGTGAGCGAGGTCGAGGCACGGATCAGGGCGCTGGTGCCGCGTCGCTCGGCCCCGGTGGCGGTCTATGACGCGGGCGAGGGCCATGCCGAACGCGCCGCCCGGCGCATCGCGGCGATGGGCTACAGCGATGTCTCGGTGCTCGACGGCGGGCTTCATGCCTATGCCACGGCGGGTGAGGTCTACCGCGACGTCAACGTGCCCTCGAAAGCCTTCGGAGAGCTGGTCGAGGCGATCCGGCACACCCCTTCGCTGCCCGCGCCCGAGGTCCGGCACATCCTCGAAACCGAAAAGGACGTGGTGGTTCTCGACGCCCGCCGGTTCGAGGAATACGCCACCATGAGCATCCCGCGCGGGCGTAGCGTGCCGGGGGGCGAACTGGTCTACCGCATCGGCGAGGTCGCGCCCTCGCCCGATACGCTGGTGATCGTGAATTGCGCCGGGCGCACCCGCAGCATCATCGGCACCCAGAGCCTGATCGACGCGGGCATCCCCAACCGGGTAGTGGCGCTGCGGAACGGCACCATCGGCTGGACGCTGGAGGGGCTGGAACTGGACCGCGCGCGGGCCGAGACCGTGCCCGACCCCGGCCCCGAGGCAAGGGCCGCCGCCCGCGCCCGCGCCGCGCGCCGGGCCGCGCATGTGGGGGTGCCGATCATTGGCGCCGATACGCTGGCGCAATACCGGGACGAAGCGGGGGAACGCACGCTCTACCTGCTCGACGTGCGCAGCCCGCAGGAATACGCGGCCGGGCATCCGGCGGGGTTCGACAGCGCGCCGGGCGGGCAGCTGGTGCAGGCGGCCGACGAATGGCTTGCGGTGCGCGGCGCGCGGGTGGTGCTGTTCGACAGCGACGGGGTGCGGGCACGGATGACCGGGGCCTGGCTTTATCAGATGGGCTGGGATGTGGCGGTTCTGGACGAAGGCGCGCTTGTCGGCGACGACACGACCCCGCCCCCGGGGCCGGTCATGCCGGACATTCCCGGGGCAGCACGCATCACTCCGGCCGAACTGCACGCGGCGGGCGACGGCGTGGCGGTGGCCGACCTTGCCCGCAGCCCGGCCTATCTGCGGGGCCATATCCCCGGCGCCTGGCATGTCTCGGGGCCGGAACTGGCGCGCGACCTCGCCCGCCTGCCCGGCACGGGGCCGGTGGTGCTGACCTCGCCCGACGGGATCGTGGCGGCGGCAAACCTTGCCGATGCGGGCTCCGCCCGGCCGGTCAGGGTGCTCACCGGCGGCACCGATGCCTGGCGCGCGGCGGGCCTGCCGCTTTCGACCGAGCCGCGCTGGACCTCGGAGCCGATCGACACCTACAAACGCCCCTACGAGGGCACCGACAACCCGCGCGAGGCGATGCAGGGCTATATCGACTGGGAGTTGCAACTGGTGGCCCAGCTTGCGAACGACGGCATCTCGCGCTTCCGCGTGGTGCGCGCCGCGCCGGACTGACCGGACCGGCGCGGCGTCTTGCATCCGCCGCCCCGCCGGGGTTGAGTGGCCGCAGGCAACCGGGGGGACGAAGATGAATGGCGCCGACGTTCTGTGCAGCACGCTGCTGGCCAGCGGGATAGACACCTGCTTCGCCAACCCCGGCACCTCCGAGATGCATTTCGTCGCCGCGCTCGACCAGCGGCCCGAAATGCGCTGTGTGCTGGGGCTGTTCGAAGGCGTGGTGACCGGCGCGGCCGACGGCTACGCCCGCATGACCGACAGACCGGCGGCGACGCTGCTGCACACCGGGCCGGGGCTGGCGAACGGGCTGGCGAACCTGCACAACGCGCGCCGGGCCGAAACCGCGATGGTCAATATCGTGGGCGATCATGCCTCGACCCATCTGCAATACGACGCGCCGCTGACCACCGATATCGAGGGGCTGGCGCGGCCGATGTCGCATTGGGTCGGGCGGATCGGCGGCGCGGCCAGCCTGCAAAGGGACACCGAGGCCGCGATCGCCGCCGCCCGCTCGGGCGCCGGGCAGGTGGCGACGCTGATCCTGCCCGCCGATGCGGCCTGGTCGGACGCCCGCTTCGACGAGACCGCCGGCCCGATCCTGCCCGCCGCCGCGACATCCGCCCCCGCCGAAGAGATCGAGGCGGCGGCGCGGGCGATCCACCGGGCGGGGCCGCGTTGCCTGCTCCTGCTGGGCGGGCGGGCGCTGCGGGCCGCGCCGCTGGCCGAGGCCGCGCGGATCGCCCGGGCCACCGGCGCGGGGGTGCTGTCCGAGACCTCGAACGCCCGCTGCGAACATGGCCGCGGCCGCCATGCGCCCGCACGGGTGCCCTATCTGGTCGATGTCGCGGTCGAGCGGCTGGCGGGCTACGACACGGTGATCCTGATCGGCGCCCGTGCGCCGGTCGCGTTCTTCGGCTTTCCCGACCGGCCGCATGTGCCGACCCGTCCCGATGCCGAAATCCTGCCGCTGGCCGGGCGCGGCGCCGACCTTGCCGCCACGCTGGCGCAACTGCGCGAGGCGCTGGGGATTCCCGCCACCGCGCCCCTGCCCGCACGCGACGACAGCCCGGTGGCCTGCCCCGAAGGCGCGCTCGACACCACCACCCTGCCCGCCGCCGTGGCCCATGCCCTGCCCGAGAACGCGATCCTCTGCGACGAGTCGATCAGCATGGGCTTTCCGTTCGCGCTGCTCGCCGCCCGCTGCGCGCCGCACGACCACCTGCAACTGACCGGCGGCGCCATCGGCATCGGCCCGGCGCTGGCGGCGGGGGCGGCCATCGCCTGCCCCGACCGGCCGGTGCTGTCGCTTCAGGCGGACGGCAGCGCCTTCTACACGGTGCAGGGCCTGTGGACCCAGGCGCGCGAGGGGCTGAACGTGGTCACCGTGATCCTGTCAAACCGCAAATACCAGAGCCTTTACGGCGAGTTGCACCGGCTGGGCCGCAACGCTCCGGGCACGAACGCGCGGGCGATGCTCGACCTCGACAACCCGGCGGTGGACTGGCCCGCGCTTGCCCGCGGCTTCGGGGTGGGGGGCAGCCGGGTCGAACGCGCCGAAGACCTCGCCGCCGCCATCACCCGCGCCTTCCGCGCCGGCGGGCCGCATCTGATCGAGGCGGTGCTGTAGCGCCGCAGGATCTTCCGCCAAGGGCGGGGCCTATCCGACGTTCGGCCCGGCACCCCCGACCCTTAACCCCAAAGTGCCGGATCGGCGAATTCCACCGAATTCCCCGCCGGATCGCGCACATAGACCGAACGTGCGCCCCCCGGCCAGCGGAAATCCGCCTCGATCGCAACCCCCGCCGCCTCAAGATGCGCCCGCAGCGGGTCAAGCCCGTCGGGCGGCACCGCAAAGCAGTAATGCCCCGGCCCCGTGGCCCCGTGCGCGGGCACCGGCAGCGCCGGGTTCGTGGATGGCCTGGTGGTGGCCTCGGGGTTGAACAGCAAAAGCATCCCCGCCCCCACCCGGAAGAACACATGCCGTCCCTCGACCCGCGCCACCACCTCCAACCCCAGCACCCCGGCATAAAACCGTTCCGCCGCCGCGAGGTCGCGGGCATAAAGCGCCGATTCCAGCGTGGCGCCCAGCGCAGGAGGCACCGTGGGGGGCAAAGCCCGTGTCATGCCGATGTCATCCCCCGGGATTATACCGCCCCCAGTCTGGCACAGCCCGCCCCAAAGGGCAAAGCCCTGCGGGGCCGCGCATATCGGGCGGGGTTGTCAGCGCAGCGCCACGATATATAGTATTCGTGGTCGGAGGTGATCGACGGCGGGGAAGCAACGGATGCTCGCAGCTTCGGACAGCGACTTCAGGGCGGGCTTCGTGCGCGATCCCGGCGCCTTGCGGCATTATCCGGCCCTGGTCCTCAACGCCGATTACCGGCCGCTTTCCTACTACCCGCTGTCGCTCTGGCCCTGGCAGGAGGCGGTGAAGGCCGCCTTCCTCGACCGGGTGGAGATCGTCGCGGAATACGACCGTATCATCCGAAGCCCGAGTCACCGGATACGCATCCCCTCGGTGGTGGTGCTCAAGGAATATATAAAGCCCAGGAAGCGCGTGGCATTCACGCGCTTCAATCTTTTTCTGCGTGACGAATTCCGCTGCCAGTATTGCGGATCGCCCCGCGACCTGACCTTCGACCATGTGGTGCCCCGTGCCCGTGGCGGTATCACCAGCTGGGAAAACGTGGTCGCCGCCTGCTCGCCGTGCAACCTGCACAAGGGCTCGCGCGCGCTGCGGCAATCGGGGCTGAAGCTGATGCGCGAACCCCGCCGCCCCACCGCCGAGGAAATGCGCAACGCCGGGCGGCGCTTTCCCCCGAATCACCTGCATGAAAGCTGGGTGGACTTCCTCTACTGGGACACCGAACTGGAAGCCTGAGCGGGCCTGCCCTGCCGTCTGAAAAGGATCCCATTCCGCAAGCGGGCCTTTCCGCCGCCACGGGCGGTTCATTCCGGTTCCCCGGCCGGTTCCCCCGTCGCCTCCCCGATCATGCCGACCAGTGCCTCGCGCGAGACTTCGCCCATCTGCGCGGCGACGAGGCGGCCCTCCGTGTCGAAGACCATCGTCGTGGGCAGGCCCATTGCGCCCAGCACGGCCATCAGGCGGCTTTGGGGGTCGCGGACCATGCCCTCCAGCGGCAGGTTCTCGCGCACCAGATAACCGAGGATCCGGCTGTTGCTCTCGCCCTGGTTGGCGAAGACGAAGGTGACTTCGGGCATCTGCGCGGCCAGTTCGGTCATCATCGGCATCTCGCGGCGGCAGGGCGGGCACCAGGTCGCCCAGAGGTTCAGCACCACCGGCCGGTCATGCGCCGCCAGATGCACCCCGTCACCGCCAAGCGCGGCAAGCTGTTCCTCGGGCAGCATGACCTCGGGCAAGGGCAGCATCGCGGTGATGCCGCGCTGCGCGACCAGCGCGACCGCGGCACCGAACGCCAGCGGTTTCAGGGCCGCCGCCGCATCGCGCAGCATGGCAAGCAGGAATACGGCGATCCCCGCCGCCCAGCCTGCCCCCGGCAGGAAGCCGCCGTGCCAGAGTCCGACGATATCCAGCGGCTGGCCTGCAAACCCGTGCCGGTTCGCGACGACGAAACCCAGCCGCGCGCCGATGATCCAGGCCACGACGGCAAGGGCCACCCACCGGATTGTGCCGCCGCGATGGTCGCGCCGTTGCAGGCGCGCGACGATCCCGGCCACGATGACGAACAGCAGAAGCGCCGCGACGGCCGCAAGGCGGTGTCCGTCGGATGTCAGGGTTCCGATCGGGATTCCATTCATGGCGTGGCCCTTCCGGTCGGGTCGGCGGCGCGGTGCGGACCATGACGTGCAGACGCCGGGGCCGGGGCGAAAGCAAATGCCCCGGCCCGTCCGTCTAGATCACGCGCACCTGCGTGCCGACGCCGACGAGTTCGAACAGCGTCTCGACGTGATGGTTGAACAGCCCGATGCAGCCGTTCGACGCCTGTCGGCCGATCTTGGCCACGTCGTCGATGCCGTGGATGCGGTAGTATTGCCAGGTCAGGTTCATCGCGCGCGTGCCCATCGGGTTCTGGGGGCCGGCCTCGACACGGGCCGGAAGCGAGGGATCGCGCTCGCGCATGTTCGGGGTCGGAATCCAGACCGGGTTGCGGCGCATCAGGGTGATCTCGGTATAGCCGCGGCGGGTGAAGTGCTCGGCCATCGGAACCGATGTCGGATAGACCAGATGGGTCTCGCCGTCCGCGGACCAGTAATGCAGGGCGCGGGATCGCGTGTCGCACAGGATCGCGCCCCGGCGCAGGGTCTGGAAATGGTCGCGCCAGTCCTGCCCGTGAAACGACATGATGTTCCGGCGCACCATGTCCTGGTCTTCGCTGGCAGGAGCTTCGGCCAGCGCGCGCCCGGCCAGGGCGGGGGCCGCAAGAACGGCGCCCGCTCCCAGTAGAATGCCGCGCCGGGAAATTCGATCCTTCATCATGTGCCTCTTCAATCGTTTCGGTCATGTCGCGGCCGATCCTGCCGGTCCGCGTCGGGGGTGCAAGGAATCAACCCCGGCTTAAGTGGCGCTTAAGGACAGGTTCCGATAAACGCCAGACCGATCACCGTCATGTGAGCCTGCAACCCCTGTTTCCGGCGGTCATTCCGTCGCCTGCTCCCTCGGCACGACCAGTTCGGCGACCTCGCCGCCGCCCTCGCGCGGGGTCAGGCGGAACGTGCCCCCCATGCGTTCCACGGCGGTGGCGACGATCGTCAGGCCCAGCCCGCTGCCCTCGCCGGGCTGGCGGTGGCTGCCGCGATAGAACCGTTCGCACACATGCGGGCGGTCGGCCTCGGCGATGCCCGGCCCGCGATCTGCCACCCGGAAGGTCGCGCTGTCCGGCCCGCATGTCAGCCCGACCTCGACCGTGCCGCCCTCGGGGGATGCCTGAATCGCGTTCTCGATCAGGTTGCGCAGCGCGGGCGCCAGAAGGACCGGGCTGCGCGTGGTGCAGCGTTTTCCGGCGGCGACATCCACCTGCAAGCCCACCCCCCTTGCCTTTGCACGCGCCTCCAGCGACCCTGCGACCTCGGCCAGAAGTTCGGCCCCGTCCTGCGGCAAGGAGGCGTTGCGGGTCGCATGGTCCACGGTGGTCATGTCCAGAAGCTGCCGCACCATGCGGTCGGTGCGGGTCACGCCGGTTGCGATCTGCGCCAGCGCGCGGGACCGGGTGGCCTCATCCGGTGCGATGGCGGCGATCTGGGCTTGCGTCTTGAGACCCGCCAGCGGGGTCTTGAGTTCATGCGCGGCAAAGGCGGTAAAGGTCTGTTCGCGGTCGCGGGCCTGTCCGACCCGCCAGAACAACCCGTTCAGCGCCGCGATCATCGGCCGGAGTTCCAACGGCGCATCCGCATCGGGCAGCGGCGACAGGTCGCGGGCCTCGCGCCCGGACAGGCTTTGCGCCATGCTCTCGACCGGGCGCAACCCCCGGCCGACCGCCAGCCAGATCGCCCAGGCGAGCAGCGGCAGGATCAGAAGCGCGGGCGCCACGAGGCCGAGGATCACGTCGCCGGTCAGCCGGTCGCGCATCGAATGCGCATCCCCCACCATGACGCGCAGCCCGCCTTCCTTCACGGTCAGGCTGAACACCCGCCAGTGCTGCCCGTCGATCACGCTGTTGCTGAACCCGTCCGGCGTGTCGGTCAGCGGGGCACCGGGGGCACCCTCGGATTCGCTCAGCAACCGGCCGTCCAGCCCCCATATCTGGCAGGACAACTGTCGTTCATGGGGATGGAGACCGGCCGGAGGCAGCGCCGCCGCGCGCACCATGCCGCCGGACGGGTCGATCAGCCCCCCATCCCCCTGCCGCATCACCAGCGAGGCGACCATCCGCGCCGATTCCTCCAGCCTGCGGTCAAGGACATGCCCGACCTCGGCGCGGGTGGAATGCTGGATCCACATCACCGCCATCAGCCAGACCGCGCCGGTCGCCGCCAGCAGGATCAGGAACAGACGTCTGCGGATCGAACTCATGACGGATCCGCCAGCCGGTAGCCCGCGCCGCGCACGGTCTGGATGAAGCCGCCGCCCAGCTTGGCGCGCAGCTTGTGGACATGCACCTCGACGGTGTTGCTTTCGACATCCTCCTGCCAGCCGTAAAGGCGTTCTTCCAGGAAGCTTTTGCTCAGGATCGCGCCGGGCCGTTCCAGCAGCGCCTGCAACAGGGTGAATTCGCGCGGGGAAAAGGCGATCTCGGCCCCGTCCTGCCAGCCCTTCATGCGGGCGGGGTCCAGCGTCAGCCCGTTCCATGCCACCTCGGCCTCGGCCCTTCCCTGCGCCCGGCGCAGGATGGCGCGCAGCCGGGCGCCCAGTTCGTCCAGTTCGAACGGTTTGCCCAGATAGTCGTCGGCCCCGGAATCCAGCCCCGCCACCCGGTCGTCAAGCCCGTCCCGCGCGGTCAGAAGCAGGACCGGCAGCGCGTTTCCCCCCGCCCTGATCTCGCGCAGCAGATCAAGGCCGGACCCGTCGGGCAACATCAGGTCCAGCACCACCGCCTCGAACCCGCCGACGGCCAGCGCGGCACGGGCATCGGCACAGGTCGCCACCGGTTCGGGCGAAAAACCCGCCAGCCGCAACCCGACGGCAAGCCCGTCGCGCAGCAGGTCATCGTCTTCGACTATCAGCAAGCGCATCACGCTCTCCGCTTCGTGTGGCCACTGGCAGCCATTTCCTTCCCGGCTTAAGGCTGGCTTAAGCCCCGGACCGCACCCGTCCGGCAAAGAAAGGGCGGCCCGATGCGGATTATCATATCCTTCCTGCTGATGCTGATCACTTTGGGCGGAACCGCCCTGGCGCAGGAATTTCGCTTTCCCGGTCAGGCCGGGCAACCCCTGCCGGTCGAAGAGGCGTTCCGGATCGAACTGCTTTCGGCCGGGGACGGGCGCGCGGAAATCGCATGGCGCATCGCGCCGGGATATTATCTTTACCGCGACAACTTTTCCGCACGGGACGAGACCGGCGCCGAAATCGAGGTTCAGACATTTCCCGGCGTCCCGATGGACGATCCGACCTTCGGTCAGGTGGAAGTCCATTACGATCAGGCACAGATCGTGCTGCCCCGGGCCGGGGGCGCGGTGACGGTGACATGGCAGGGCTGTCAGGAAGACGGCATCTGCTATCGCCCGATCGACTCGCGGCTGGACCTGCCCGCACTGCCCGTCGCGGCAGGCACACCGGGAGCAGAAGGTCCGGGGGCAGAAGGCCCGGGAACCGCAGGATCGGGGCCGGAAATCCGGCTGTCGGGCGGTAACGGGCTGGTTGCGGACCTGTCCGGCCGGGGCGGCGTCCTGCTGGTGCTGGCCGGGTTCTTCGGTTTCGGGCTTTTGCTGTCGCTGACCCCCTGCACCTTCCCGATGATCCCGATCCTTGCCGGAATGCTGGCACGCGAGGGCGAGACCCTGACCGCAACGCGCGGCGCGGTGCTGTCGGGGGCCTATATCCTGGCGATGGCCGCGGCCTTTGCCGTGCTGGGCGGCGTGGCGGGATGGTCGGGCCGCAACCTGCAAATGCTGCTGCAATCGCCCTGGGCCATCGGCACCGTGTCGGTGCTGTTCGTCGCGCTGGCACTGGCGAGTTTCGGCCTGTTCAACCTGCCTGTCCCGGCGTTTCCCACACGCCTGATGCAGGGCGGCGGCCAGCTTCAGAACGGGGGGCGGCGCGGCTCTGTCGGGCGTGCGGCGGGGCTTGGGTTCACCTCCGCGCTGATCATCGGCCCCTGCATCACCGCGCCGCTGGCCGGGGCGCTGCTTTACATCGCGCAGGGCGGAGACGTGGCGCTTGGCGCCGGGGCGCTTTTCGCGCTGGGGCTGGGCCAGGGGCTGCCGCTGTTCGTCGCCGGCACTTTCGGCGCGCATCTGCTGCCGCGCGCCGGGCGCTGGATGGATGCCATGCGGCGTATCTTCGGCGTGGTCTTCCTGGGCATGGCGATCTGGCTTTCCGGCCGCATCCTGCCCGGTCAGGTGACGCTTGCGCTCTGGGCGCTGCTGCTTGCGGGGTCGGCCGTGTTTCTGGGCGTGTTCGACCGGCCCGACCGCCGGTGGGGCCAGATCGCCGGGGTGGTGATGCTGTTTGCCGCCGGTGTGCTGGGGTTCGGGGCGGTGCTTGGCGCCACCGATCCGCTGCGCCCGCTTGCGCCGCTGACCGCCGGGCGCAGCGCGGCCCCCATGGCGGGGCTGGACTTCGCCACGATCCGCGACACGCAGGATCTGCACGCCGCCGTGGCCTCGGCCCCCGGCCAGCCCGCAATGATCTACGTCACAGCCGACTGGTGCGTGATCTGCCGCGGCATCGAGCGCGATCTCTGGGCCGATCCCGGCATCGCCGCCGCCCTTGCCGGTGTCAGCCTGCTGGAACTCGACGTGACCGCGCCGGGGCGGGAGCCGCTGATGGCCGAACTCGGCATCGCCGGACCGCCGACGATGATCTTCCTTGACGGTGGCGGGGCCGAACCCGAGGGCAGCCGCATGGTCGGCGCCACCTCGCGCGCGGCGTTCCTGACCGCGCTGGCCCTGACACGGGAGAATGGACAATGAACGGCCTTGCCATTGGCCCGCTGGTCTTTTCCGCCGACCGCGCCCCGGTCGTGATCGGGGTCGCGGTCCTGATGATCGCCACCGCCCTTCTGGGGCGGCGCGGCAAGGGCGCGCTCGGGATCTGGGCGGGGTCCGTGGTGCTGTGGGCGCTGGTGACGGCGCGGGCCGGTTTCATCCTGCAACATCCGGGGCCGTATCTGGACGACCCGTTCGATATCCTTGCGATCTGGCAGGGCGGCTTTTCCCCATGGGCCGGGGGGGTCGGCCTGCTGGGCGCAAGCCTCTGGCATCTGCGGCGCAATCGCGACCTGATCCTGCCCGCGATGATCTCGCTCGGGCTGGCGGGCAGCGTGGGCTATGTCACCTGGCACCTGCTGCACCCGCCGCCGATGAGCATGCCGGGCGATATCGCCCTTTATCGACTGAATGGCGATGCCCTGATGACCGCCGAGTGGGAGGGGCCGATGGTGGTCAATCTCTGGGCGACATGGTGCCCGCCCTGCCGCCGCGAGATGCCGATGATGGCCGGGATCGCGGCGGACGACCCGGCGGTTCCGCTGCATTTCGTCAATCAGGGCGAGGGGCCGGATACCATCCGCCGCTACCTGTCGCAGGCGGGGCTGGTGCTGTCGCCGTTCCTCGACCCGGGCCACGGCATGATGCAGGGCTTCGGGATACAGGGTCTGCCCGCCACGCTGTTCATCGACGCCGAAGGCCATGTAACCGTCGCCCATATGGGCGAAATCTCGCGCGCGGCCCTGCTGGCGGGGATGGAAGACCTCAAGGCAACCGCGCCATGACCCGGCCCCATCTGGAGAGACCCCATGAAACTGACACGACGCAACCTCCTGGCCGGGGGTGCCGGCGCACTCGCGCTTGCCGCCACGGCACGGGCAGGGCAGGCCGCCGGGCCGAACGGACTGACCCATGACCCCGACCAGCCGGTGCTGGGCAATCCGCAAGGCGATGTGACGATTGTCGAGTTCTACGACTACCAGTGCCCGTTTTGCCGCGACAACCACCCCGCGCTTCTGCAACTGGTTCAGGATGACGGCAACCTGCGCCTTGTCATGCGCGACTGGCCGATCTTCGGCGCGGCCTCGCTTCATGCGATGAAGCTGGGGCTGGGCGCGGTCGATCTGGGGCGGTATCGACAGGTCAACACCGCGCTGATGGCGATCTCCGGCCGACGGATCGAACCGACGGCCTTCGATGCGGTCGTGCGCGAGGCCGGGGTAGAACCGCAAGACGCGCTGGCGTCCTTCGCTGCAAGGGAACCCGCCTGGCAGGCGCTGCTGGACCGGACCGCGCGTTTCGCCGAAGCCGCCGGCATCCGCGGCACCCCGACCTATGTGATCGGGCAGGAGATATTCCAGGGCGTCACCACCGCAAGGGCCATGCGTCACGCCATCGGCAGGGTCCGGCGGGCCTGAGCAGGCGGCTGCCATGGTCGGGCGGCTGGCCCCGGAATGTCAGGAGCCGACGAACTTCCTGACCGCCGCCTTGAAGAAGGGCTGCCGCATACAGGCAAGCAGGGCCTCGCGTTCGGCATCGAGCTGCCCTGACAGCAAGGCCATGTCCGATCGGTAAACAAGATGCTTGGTCGCCGCGATCGCTTCCAGCGGCGTTCCGGCAATGCGGTCCGCCAGCGCCCGGGTCTCGGCCTCAAGCGTGTCCGCGGGAACGACCTTGCCGACAAGCCCCCATTCCGCCGCCTGTGCCGCGGAAAACCCGTCCTCGGCAAGGTAGATCTGAAGCGCGCGGCGCGGCCCGACCGCCTGCACCAGACCGACCGTACCGCCGCCGTCCGGCGAGACACCCAGCCTGTGATAAGCCGGGGTGAAACGCGCGGTATCGGCGGCAATCACCATGTCGCCCATGAAGGCAAGCGACAACCCTGCACCCGCGGCGGCACCATGAATGCTTGTCAGAACGAATTGCGGCATGCGGCGCAGTGTCGTCAGAAAGGCGTGATGCCCGTCGAGAATGTCATTCACCAGCGGGGCCATGTCATCGAGATTCGCCGCGAAGGCACCAATGTCGCCGCCTGCGCAGAAGGCGCGGCCCGAACCCCGGATCACCAGCACACGCACATCGCTGCGCTGCTCCACCTCCCTTGCCAGCCGGGCCAGCGTCGTCGCCATCTCGGGGTTGATGGGGTTGAGCTGGTCGGGACGATCAAGCGTGATGCAGGCAACCTGCCCTTCGATGGTGACGAAGGCGGGCGCGCCGTTGCGTGTCTGCTGCATGTATTCTCTCCTGTCTGCGCAATCGGCGCCTTTGCCTGATTCAGGGCCCCAAGGCCGAAAAGCGCGGTGCCGCGCGCGTCTGAACTGCACCGGCATCGGTTCGGCGATAGATACCCCGGGCCTTGTTATGAGGATGTTTCACGGCCTCATCAATGCTCAGAACCGGGGCGAAGCAGGCATCGGAGCCTTCGAGCAGACCGGCCCAATGGGCACGGGGCCGTGAGGCAAAAAGCGTTGCCAGCCGTTGCTTCAGAACCGGCCATGTCGCCCGGTCATACTGTGCACCGGGATCGATATCGGTCAGGCTGAGCTGGTCCAGCAGCAGGGCATGGAACTGCGGTTCCGTTGCACCGATGGTGATGAAGCCACCATCGGCACAGCCATAGCTGTCATAGAAGGGCGAGTCGTGGAAGACGCTGGGTGCTGGGCCATCAATCTGTCCATCGGCCCGGCCCCATTGCACGATCATGCCGAGCATGGCGACGATATCGACAATCGCCGCATCCACAACCCGGCCGCGGCCGCTGATCCGCGCATCCAGAGCGGCACTGACCAGACCGAAGCACAGCCCGAACGCCCCGGCAACATCACCCATGACGGTCGGCGGGACTATCGGCGACACCCCGGGCCGGGACACAAGCGACAGAAGGCCGGTCAGCGCCACATAGTTCAGGTCGTGGCCCGCTGCCCGGGCCAGGGGCCCGTCCTGCCCCCAGCCGGTCATGCGCGCGTAGATCAGCCGGGGATTGAACGCGGCGCAGTCTGCGGGGCCAAGGCCGAGACGTTCCATCACACCCGGCCGGTTACCCTCGATCAACGCATCGGCCCGTCTGATCAGCTCACGGGCCTGCGCCAGTCCCTCGGCCGTCTTCAGGTCGATCCCGACAATCGTCTTGCCCGCGCGCAGCGGATTTTCCGCCGCCCCGCCGATTTCCTTCGCCAGAGGCGAGGGAACCGGCCGCACGATCGCCGTCACCCGGGCGCCGAGGTCGGCCAGCATCCGCCCGGCAAGCGGGCCGGGGCCGATACCTTCGAACTCCACGATCCGCAGTGTGGCGAGGGGACGCCGGTCATCGCCCATACCGGTCTCGTTCTCCGTCGGTTCGGTGCGGGACATCATTCCGGCCTCCGGTTTCGGGCGCGGCGCCCGAAACGGCGCCACGCGAGAATGTTCAGCCAGTCAGAACGGCAGGTTCTGTTCGCGCACCACCCAGGCCGAGTTCTCGACCTGGATCAGGAACAGGCTGTCCACCCCGAACCGCTTTTCGGCGCCGAACGACATGCTCAGCCCGCCGAATGGATCCGCTATGTCCTGCAACCCCTCGATCCCGGCCATCAGCCCCTCGGCCGTCAGGTCGGGGCCGGCGGCCTCCAGCCCGCGGATCAACAGATCGGCCGAAAGATAGCCTGCCTGCGTCTGTACCGTCGGGTCCTCATTGTGGGCGGCGCGGTAGCGGGCGATGAAGTCGGTCCGGAAAGCGTTGCCGTCGTTCCAGTTCGCGTCGGCAACGGGGCTGGTCACGTAAAGCCCCTCCATCTCGCCGCCACCGGCCTGTGCCACCACCGGCAGATAGGACACCATGTTGCCTACCATCGGCACCGTCACGCCCATCTGGCGCAGCGTGGTGTAAAGCGCGATCGTGTCGCGGCCGGTGGTGCCCAGATAGATCAGGTCGCAGTTGGCGTTGCGGATCGCGGTGGCCGCCCCGGCGAACTCGGTTTCGGTGGTACGGTGGGTGCCGATCATGCTGATCTCCAGCCCCAGTTCCTCTGCCGCGCTGCGCACGCCGTCCGTCACCTCCTCGCCGTATTCGCTGGATTGTGTCTGAAGACAGACCGAGCCGACACCATCGCGTTCGTGGAAATAGCGGATCGCGCCGATCGCCTGATCCTGATAGCTGGCAAAATACGAGATATGCAGCGGATGGGTCGGATAGGCCATCGACCGCGCAGCCGAGAGCGGAAAGACATTGGGAATGCCCTGCCGGTCGGTGATCTCGTAAGAGGCCAGGCTTTGCGCCGTTCCCGCACCGAGGAGCATGGCGAAGATGTTGTCGCGCTGCACCAGCCGGTTGGTGGCGCGGACGGTCAACGGCACCTGATACTGGGTATCCTCGACCCGGAAGTCGATCTTCCGTCCGTGGACGCCTCCGGCGGCGTTGGCCTCGTCAAACCGCATCCGCGCGCCGTTGGTGGCGGGCACGCCCCAGCTGGCCAGCGGCCCAGAAAGATCGCTGTGCGAGCCGATGATCACCGTATCGGCGGTAACACCGCGGGTCTGAGCCTCAGCTCCCGTTGCGACGGCAACCAGCGCCGCGGCAGCAAGGGCAAATATGCTTCTCGTCGTCATTCCTCTGTCCTCCCTGAGAAACTGTCGTGTCATCCGTCCGCCGCATGTGCGGCCGCCTAGTACATCTGGTCGATCAGCCCTGCGTATTTTTGCGCCACGAAGCCGCGCTTGAGCTTCATCGTGGGCGTCAGTTCCTCGTCTTCCGGGGTCAGCAGCACGTCGATAAGCCGGAACGCCTTGATCTGCTCGACCGGCGAGAAGCCGGCGTTGGTGCGCTTGATTTCAGCGTCGATCAGGGCGACCACCTCGGGCCGGGCACAGAGCGAACGGTAGTCGGTGAACGGGATCTGGTTCTGCTGGGCGTAATGCTCGACATTGTCACGGTCGATCATGATCAGGCAGGTCAGATACTTGCGCTTGTCACCGATCACCGTTGCATCCGAGATATAGGGCGAGAACTTCAACTGGTTCTCGATCTGGCTGGGGGTGATGTTCTTGCCGCCCGCCGTGATGATGATGTCCTTGAGCCGGTCGGTGACGCGCAAGACCCCCGTGGCGTCGATCTCACCCACGTCACCGGTGTGGATCCAACCGTCGATCAGCGTTTCGGCGGTGGCCTCGGGCCGGTTCAGATAGCCGGTGAACCCGCCGGGAGAGCGTACCAGGATCTCGCCCCCCTCCCCCAGCCGGACATCGACACCCGGAGCAGCAGGGCCCACGGTTCCCGGCCGGAACTCGCCCTTGCGGGTCATGGTGGCGATGCCGGTCTCGGTCTGGCCGTAAAGCTCGGCCATCGGCAGGCCAAGGACAAGATACCAGCGGATCAGGTCTGCCGAGATGGGCGCCGCCCCGGACAGCAGGAACCTGACCCGGTCCAGCCCCAGCAACTGCTTGAGGTTGCGGAAGACCAGCCAGTCAACCCCCGCCCCCGCCAGCCGCAGCCACGGGGGCGGGGTGGTACCCGCAATGAGATGGTCGGCCCGCCGCCCGCCCACCGACAGCGCCACCCGATAGCCCATGCGTCCGGCCCAGGTGGCTTCGGACATCAGCGTAGCCACACGTGAATAGAGCTTTTCCCAGATCCGCGGCACCGCAAAGAGGAAGGTGGGCGAAAGCTCCTGAAGGTTCTGGAACACCGTTTCCGAGCTTTCGGCAAAGTTCATTATCGGCCCGTGCCCCAGCGACATGCAGAGCGAGACCATCCGCTCGGCCGCGTGGCAAAGCGGCAGATAGGTCAGGATTTCGTCCTCGGGACCGATGGGCAGGGGATCGGGCGCCGTCCCCATCTGGTACAGAAGATAGCTGTGCGGAACACAGGCACCCTTGGGCTTGCCGGTGGTGCCCGAGGTGTAGATCAGCACCGCGGTTTCAGCCCCGCTCCCCGCATCGATGCGCGCGTCGATCACTCCCGGATCGGCCACCAGAGCTGCCGCGCCGATATCGTAAAGCGCCGAAAGCGGGCTTACGACCGGATCGTCAAACCCCCGAAGGCCCTTCCAGTCGAAGACATAGACCCGCCGCACGTGCGGCAGCGCCTCGCGCACCTCCAGATACTTGTCCAGTTGCTCCTCGTCCTCGACAAACAGCACCGTCGCACCTGAATCGAGCAGCGTATATTCAAGCTGTCCGGGCTGGTAGGTCGGATAGATCCCGTTGACCACCCCGCCCGCAAGCAGGATGCCCATATCGGCGAAAACCCATTCCTTGTTGGTCTCGGACAGGATCGCCGCCACGTCGCCCCGCCCGAACCCTTCGGCAATCAGCCCAGCCGCGATCCGGCGGGCCTGATGGTCGTAGTCGTTCCAGCTGAATGCCTCCCAGATGCCGAAATCTTTCTCGCGCATCGCGATCCGGTCGCCCCAGCGGGTAACACGGTCGCGAAATAGTTTGGGAACCGTATCGTGGCCATCCGCAAAAACCCGGCCCTCGCTGACGGAAATCTCGATCATGCTCACCTCCAGGTCTTGCGCTTCTTCCAGCGTTTTTCGCCCCGCACGCCGACATCCGCCTTGCCGAGATAGAACTCCTTGATATCCTCGCTCTCGATCAGTTCGGCGCTCGGGGCTTCCATCACCACCCGGCCCAGTTCCAGCACATAGCCGTGGTCGGCCGCCTGAAGCGCGGCATGGGCATTCTGTTCGACCAGCAGGATCGTCACCCCCTGCTCGCGGTTGATGCGCCGGATGATGCCGAAGATCATGCCGGTCAGAAGCGGCGACAGCCCCAGCGAGGGTTCGTCGAGGATCATCAGCTTGGGCCGCCCCATATAGGCGCGGCCGATCGCCAGCATCTGCTGCTGCCCGCCCGACAGGAACCCGGCCATCTGATCCCGCTTGGCTTCGAGGTCGGGGAAATAGGCATAGACCTGCGCCAGATCCTGCGCCACGCCGTCGGCGTCATGCCGACCCCAGGCGCCGACGGTCAGGTTCTCGGCCACGGTCATGAAGGGAAAGACCTCGCGCCCCTCGGGCACATGGCCGATCCCCCGCGCCGCCACCCGGTCGGGCGGGCGGTTCTGGATCTCGTACCCCTCGAAAATCACCTGGCCCTTCTTGCAGTCGATCGCCCCCGAGATGGTTTTCAGCAGCGTTGTCTTGCCCGCGCCATTGGCGCCCAGCACCGTGACGATGGTGCCCGGCCGAACCGAAAGGCTGATCCCGGCGATGGCCATGATCGGCCCGTAGTGGGTTTCCAGGTTCCGGGTCTCCAGAAGCAGATCGCTCATTCCACCCCTCCCAGATAAGCGTGCTGCACACGCGGGTCGGATTGCACCCCGGCGGGCGAGCCGATGGTGACCACCTCGCCGTTGGCCAGCGCCAGCACCCGGTCGGCGGTGCGGGTGACCAGGTTCATGTCATGCTCGACCATCAGGATGGTGACGCCCAGTTCCTCCTTGATGTCCTTGAGCCAGAAGGACATGTCGGTCGTTTCCTCGGGATTCAGCCCCGAGGCGGGTTCGTCCAGCATCAGCAGCTGCGGCTCTGCACAAAGCGCCCGCGCCAGTTCGACGTTCTTGCGCGCGCCATAGGGCAGATCGGCCACCAGTTCGCTGCGCAGATGCTGCATGTCCAGAAGGTCCAGCACCTCCTCGACCTTGCGCCGGACCACCATTTCACGTTGCCGTACGCGCGGCAGAAACAGGAATTCAGACAGAAGGCTGCGTTCCATCTTGGCGTGGCAGCCCACCAGAAGGTTCTGGAGGACCGTCGCCTTCTCGAACAGTTCGATGTTCTGGAAAGTCCGCGCGATCCCGCTTTCCACCACCTGATGCGGCTTCAGGGCCAGCAGGTCCCGGTCGCCGAAATGGATGGTGCCGCCGCTGACCGGATAGATCCGGCTGATCGCGTTGAAGATCGTGCTCTTGCCCGCGCCGTTCGGGCCGATGATCGCGAAGATCTGCCCCGGTTCGACGGTGAAGGACACATCCCGGAGCGCACGGTTGCCGCCGAAGGATACCGAGATGTCCTGAACCAGAAGCGTGCTCACCTGAACCTCCCCGTCTTGAGATAGCGTTTCTGCCGGGTGAAGGTCGCGCGCTTGTAATAGGGATAGGTTTCAAGGAAGAGACGGAACTTGCGCCAGCGGCCGTAAAGACCATCGGGCTCGAAGATGATGAAGCCCGCGATGATCGCACCGAACAGGAAGGGCTCCAGCCCGACCTGATGCGCGACCCGCGCTGGCAGCACCTCTCGGAGAAGCTCGATGGCATTGGGCAGGAACGACACGAAGACCGCGCCGATGATCGCCCCGCTGATCGTACCCAGACCGCCGACAACGATCATCAGCAGCAGTTTCAGCGACTCGCCCAGCCCGAACGCCTCGGGCGAGAGGTAGAAAAGCTGATGCGCCATGAGCGCCCCGGCGATCCCGGTGATATAGGCGCTGGCGAAGAACGTCTGAATCTTGATGCGCGCCACATTGACGCCAAGGCTTTGGGCGGAGGTTTCGGAATCGCGCACCGCGACCATGGCCCGCCCGTTGGCGGAACGCTTCAGGTTGGCGACACCCCAAACGAAGAACAGCAGCACTCCGAGATAGAGGTAATACTGCATCCAGGTCTCGTCGAGCGGCTGGCCGAAGAACTCGATCCCCGGCACCTGGATACCCATATGGCCGCCGGTGACCGGCCCCGCCGCACCGATCACGGTCTCGATCAGGATGGCGAAGGCCAGCGTGGCGATCGCCAGATAGAAGCCGTGCATCTTGCTGGCTGCGCGCCCCAGCAACGCGCCGAAGACAGCAGTGACAAGCCCCGCCAGCAGCAGCGAAAAGGCGAAGGGCATCCCTCGTTGCAGAAACCAGACCTGTGCATAGGCCCCGATCGCCAGAAAGGCCGCATGACCGAACGAGACCTGCCCCGAAAAGCCGGTCAGAACCATCAACCCCAGCCCGGCAAGCGCATAGCACAGAAACATCAACAGTTCCGACAGGGCATAGCTGGACAGCCACAGCGGCAGCGCCAGGGCAATGGCGATCACCAGCAGGACACGGAACCGTTCGCCCGGATCGACCAGATGGTCGATATCGAAGCTGTAGTTCGTCTTGAACAGGGTACGCATCGACTCAGACCTTCTTGTGGAAGGTTTGCGGGATCAGCCCCTCGGGCCGGACCAGCAGCACGACCAGCATGATCGCATAGGCATAGACGCCCTGGAGCGGCGGATAGATGTAATCGAGGAACGGTTCGGCCACTCCGATCAGGATGCAGCCCAGGATGGCGCCGGGGATCGAACCGAAGCCGCCCACCACCGCACCGGCCAGCGCCTTGATGCCGATAACGGTGATCTCGGGGCTGACCTGGGTAATCGGCGCCATCAGGACACCCGCCACCGCAGCCACCATGGCACCGATGGCCCAGACCACCGAGACCAGCCGCTTGACCGGGATCCGGCTGTAATAGGCGGCCAACTGGTTCTGCGATGCCGCCTGGATCGCCAGCCCCAACCGGGTACGGCTGAGAAAGACGTAAAGCACCACGCAGATCAGGGCGGTGCCCACGATGATCGCGATCCGGCTTGTAGCAATCACCATTCCGCCGATCTCGACCGTGCCCCGGAACGGCACGTTCAGCACCTGCGGCGTGTAGCCCCAGAGCATCCCCGCCAGCGCCTTGAGCATGAGCCCCAGCGCCACGGTCAGGATGAAGATGCTGGACTGCGACTCGCCGATCACCCGCCGCATCACGGTGGCGTCGAGCAGATAACCGAACACACCCAGCGACAGGATTCCCATCGCCGCGCCAAGCCAGAAGCCGAACCCCCAGAGCTCGGCAAAGGTCAGCACCGCAAAGGCACCCAGCATCATCAGTTCGCCATGGGCGAAGTTCACGATCTCGGTCGCGCGGTAGATGAAAACGAAGCCCAGCGCCACCAGCGCATAGCCGCTGCCCTGTGCCAGACCAATGATCAACAGATGCGCCGCATCCGATATTTGCATGGTTTCCTCCCCCCCCCTGGCCTCCCCCGGGCCGTGGATACGTCAGATCGAGAGTCCCCCGCCCACGACCACGACCTGGCCCGAAATGTAGTCGGCCTCGGGCGTGCAGAAGAGATAGACCCCGTTCGCTGCCTCTTCCGGTGTGCCGGGACGGCCCAGCGGAATCATTGCGCTCATCCCCTGGGCAACCCTGGTGGGGATGCCGACGGCGATGGCCTCGCCCTCGACCTCGATCTGTTTCTTGTCGTCGGTGGCTTCGGTCAGGCGGGTCTCGATATAGCCGAAGGCCACACAGTTCACGTTGACCTTCATCCGGCCCCATTCCTTGGCCAGTGTCCGGGTAAGACCCAGCACCGCCGATTTGGCGCTGGAATAGTTCACCTGCCCCGAATTGCCGCCGGTACCGGCCACCGACGAGATATTCACCACCTTGCGGAACACCTCGCGCCCTTCGGCCGCCTCGTTGGCCGATGCCTCACGCAGGAAACCGGACGCGGCACGCAGGATGCGGAATGGCGCCTTGACATGCACGTCCATCATCGCATCGAACTGCTGGTCGGTCATCTTGCCGATAAACGCATCCCAAGTGTAGCCGGCATTGTTGACGATGATGTCGATGCCGCCGAAACCGTCGAGCCCCGCCTGGATGAAGCGTTCGGCGAAACCGTCCTCGGTGACACTGCCCACCACTGCAATGGCCTGCCCCCCCGCCGCACGGATCTCGGCCACCACGCTTTCGGCCGGCCCGGCGTCAAGGTCGTTGACCACCACCGCAGCCCCGTGCGCCGCCAGCTTCAGCGCCACCGCCCGCCCGATCCCGCGCCCCGATCCGGTGACATAGGCGGTCTTGCCTGCAAGATTTTTCATTGTCCGTTCTCCGTCCTTGTCCCGCGCGTTCAGTCGCGGTCGATCGACCGCGCAATGATCTCGCGCATGATTTCGTTGGTGCCGCCGTAGATGCGCTGCACCCGCGCATCGGCGTAAAGCTCGCTGATCGGATATTCGGCCATGTAGCCATAACCGCCGTGCAGTTGCAGGCAGGTATCGACCGTGCGCCCCTGCATCTCGGTGCCCCACAACTTGGCCATCGCTGCGCGTTCCGGCGTAAGCGTCCCCGCCTCCATCTCGGCCGTCAGACGGTCGAGGAAGGCCGCAAGCAGTTCGATCTCGGTCTTGACCTCGGCCAGCTTGAAGCGGGTGTTCTGGAAATCCATGATCCGCTGCCCGAAGGCCTTGCGCGTGCGCACTTGATCAACCGTCATCGCCAGTGCCGCCCGCGCGGACCCCAGCGCCATATAGGACACCATCAGCCGCTCCCACGGCAACTGGGTCACCAGTTGGCCAAAGCCCTGTCCCTCGTGTTCGCCTACCAGATTGGCACGCGGAACGCGAACCTCGTCGAAAAACAACTCCGACGTATCCTGCCGCTTCATCCCCAGCTTTTCCAGATTGCGCCCGCGGCGGAAGCCTTCGGCCCCCTCGGTCTCGACCGCGATCAGCGAGATCCCCCGCGCCCCGGCCTCCGGATCCGTCTTGGTCACGACAAGGACGAAATCGGCATTCTGGCCGTTGGTGATGAAGGTCTTGGAACCCGAGACGACATATTCGTTGCCGTCCTTGTGCGCCGTGGTCCGCACCGCCTGAAGATCGGAGCCGGTTCCCGGCTCGGTCATGGCGATGGCACCCACCCATTCGCCCGACGCCAGTTTCGGCAGCCAGCGCGCTTGTTGGTCCGGTGTGCCGCAGGCGGTCACATAGTGCAGCACGATATTGTGGACGGAGACCCCCCAGCCGGTATCGCTGATCCTCGTCTGCTCAAGAAAGGTAACCAGATCAAAGCTGCGCGACAGGCCGAGCCCGCCATATGCTTCGGGAACCGAGGCCCCGAGGATACCCAGATCGCCGGCCTTGCGCCAGAATTCGCGCCCGACCACCCCGGTCTCGTTCCAGCCCGCCCGGTTGGACTGATAGTCTTCAGCCAGAAAGCGGCGCACGCTGTCGGCATGGGCGCGGTGATCCTCGGTGATCCAGTCATGATCGAGAAAGGGGTCGCTCATCGGTCAGTTGCTCCTTACCAGGGCTTCGCCCGCCAGCGTACGGACAGAGCAGCCATCGTTCAGCGTGATCACCGCCGAAAGCGTCAGTCGCAGGTGCGGCACCCCGTCGATCTCACAACGTTCGGCCACCTCTCCCGAACAGACGAGATGCGCTCCGACCGGAGTGATCGCCAGGAAGCGGGTGGACAGGCTTGCCATCCGGTCAACCCCGGCCCAGCCGGTTACCACCCGGGCCAGCACGCCCATCGACAACATGCCCTGCGCAAAGACATCGTCCATTCCCGCCCGGCGGGCAAAATCGCTGTCGATATGGATCAGGTTGTGATCGCCCGACGCGCCGGCATAAAGCGCCAGCGTCGCACGCGAGATACGGCCGAAATCCACGTCGGGCAACCGGTCCCCGGGGCGGGCTTCGGAGAGTGTGACGGTCATCTCTGTCTTCCTCAGGCCAGACGGTGAACAAGGCTGCGGGTGATCGTGACCACCACGCCGCGCTCGGGATGGCGGATTTCGGAACGCAGATGAGCCAGCTCCAGCGTCCCGCCTTTCTTGTCCTCGAATCCGACGACCTCGGTCATGATCGACAGGGTGTCCCCGGCGAAGATCAGCCCGTGATAATCATAGCGTTCCTCGCCATGCAGCAGTCGGCGGAAGTCGCAGCCGATCCGCGACAGGACCGACGGTTCGCCCCGGCGCTCTTGCGCGCGCCCGGTTTCGAGGTCCACCACCATCGCGAAAGTAGGCGGAGCCACCACGTCGGGATAACCCGCAGCGCGCGCGGCGGCGCGGTCGTGGTGGACAGGATTCGTTTCGCCCAGCGTCTCGGCCAGGAACGATATCCGTCCGGCCTCGACCTCAAACTGGACGGGCTCGGTTTTCAGTCCCTTTGTCGCGCGGTCGAAAAAGCCGCGCGGATTCGGCGCAATGTCTGTCATTGCGGTTCCTTCCGTCGTGAAACTGTCGTGTCTGCCGGAAGTCAGCCGGCCTGATAAAGCGTGACGACACAGGCGCCGCCCAGCCCGAGATTGTGCTGAAGCGCGATCCGGGCACCTTCGACCTGCCTGGCCTCGGCGGTGCCGCGAAGCTGATGCGTCAGCTCGTAACACTGGGCAAGACCGGTCGCCCCCAGCGGATGCCCCTTGGACAGGAGGCCGCCCGAGGGGTTGGTGACCACCGCACCGCCATAGGTGTTGTTTCCATCGGCGATGAAACGCCGGGCGTCACCCTCGGGGCAAAGCCCCAGTCCCTCATAGGTGATCAGTTCATTCTGCGCGAAGCAGTCGTGCAACTCCACCACATCCAGATCTTCCGGCCCGATCCCGGCATCCTCATAGACCTGGCGCGCGGCGGCGACCGTCATGTCGTAACCCACGACCCGCATCATGTCGGCGCTCTCGAAGGTCGAGGGCGTGTCGGTGGTCATTGCCTGCGCCATGATCCGCACTTTCCGGTCAAGCCCGCGCCGGGCGGCGAAAGCCTCCGACACCAGCACCGCCGCCGCCGCGCCGCAGGTGGGCGGGCAAGCCATAAGACGGTGCATCACACCCGGCCAGATCTCGGGCGAGGCCATCACCTCGTCGGCCGTCAGTTCGTTGCGAAACAACGCAAGCGGGTTCCGCGCGGCATGGCGGCTGGCCTTGGCCCGGATCGCGGCGAAATCCTCCAGCCGGGTGCCGTGGCGTTTCATGTGCTCCAGCCCCGCGCCACCGAAATAGCGCAGCGCCAGCGGAATCTGCGCATTGCCGACCAGCGCATCGGTTGCGGCATCAAATTCATCGAAGGGGCTGGGACGGTCCTCGAAGATCGACCCAAGCGCGCCGGGGCGCATCTGCTCGAAGCCGAGCGCGATCACACAATCTGCTGCCCCGGCCTCGATCGCCTGCCGTGCCAGCCACAGCGCGGTCGAACCCGTCGAACAGTTGTTGTTGACGTTGACCACCGGGATTCCGGTCATGCCGACGCGGTAGAGCGCTTTCTGGCCACAGGTGGAATCGCCATAGACATAGCCGGCATAGGCCTGCTGAAGATCGTGATAGATCAGCCCCGCATCTTCAAGCGCAAGCTGCGCCGCCCGCGCACCCATCGCGTCATAGCTCTCCGAGGCGCCCGGCTTGGCGAACGGGATCATCCCCACACCGGCCACGATGGCTTTTTTCGTAGCATCCTGCTGCATGGCATCTCTCCCCGGCCTGCTCCCCGTCAGCACCCTTGCATTGACCGAGACATAAATCTAATTCAAAAATCTCCCGACTCATTCTGAAAGGGAATACCAAGATGAACATCGGCAAGCTGCGCCATATCGTTGCTGTGGACCGCTGCGGCTCGATCTCGCGGGCGGCGAAGCTCATGAATGTCACGCAGTCGGCGGTTACCAAGAGCGTGGCCGATGTCGAGCGCGAGATCGGCTATCCGCTGTTCGACCGGCTGGCGCGCGGGGTCGCCACGACGCTGGCCGGGCGCACCTTCGTTGATCGCGCCCGCCGGATCGTCGCGGATATGGACCAGTTGATCGACGACAGCCGGGCGCAGCGCCACGCCCGCGAAATCCTGCTCAGGGTGGTGATCTGCCCGGCCTCGCTCGAAGGTCTTCTGAACCGGGCGTTGCGCAGCTTCATCATCGCCAACCCGACCTGCCGGGTGCATCTGCTGGCCACGACGATCGAGCGCGGGATCCGCCTCTTGTCGCAGGGGGATGTCGACATCTGTCTTGGCGCCCGCGACCGGCTGGAGGCGGTGGACCAGTTCCGGTGTCAGCCTCTGCCCGATCTGGTGGCAACGCTGTTCGCGCGCAAGGGCCATCCGCTGGAGGGGCGCGAGACGCTGGACGGCGACGACCTGACCGCTTACCCGATCGCCATACCAGACCTTCAGGGGCCTTATATCGAACGCATGATGAACACTGTCGCGGGGCAGGTATCCCCAATGCGGCGACTGCACATTCTCGAAAACTTTCCGATGCTTGCGGATATCGTCAGTTCGACCGACACGCTGGGCATCGTCTCGGTCGGGTATGCCCGCGCCGATGTCTTCCGGCGGCGCTTCTGCACGCTGCCTTTCGATCTCGGCTCGTCAATGCCACTTGCTGCCGCCACCCGTGCGGGCTGGCCGGAAACGCGCCAGATCGCACTGTTCCACGCGGCGTTGCGCAAATATCCCCTGACCGGCACCGCAGCCTGAACCCGGCGCAATCAGTGTTCGTGCGGGCCCAGCTTGTGGTGCAGGCGGCTGTCGTGGGTGCGGGAATGGCCGGTGAACCAGTCTTCCAGCACCCGGGTCACGCGCTCGGCGGTTTCCGGGGTGCGGTCGGACCGATCGTCCATGATGTCGCGCAGATCGTCCAGCAGGCGTTCGTGGTCGGCCTTGTGGGGGGCGAACTGGTCATAATCGGCGCGCTGCATCTGGTGTTCCTCATGCGCGAAATGCGACGAGATCGCCTGGAAGAGGTCGCCCAGCGCGCGCTCGACCTCGGCCTCGGGCTTGCCGTCGAGGATCGCGCCCGCCGCGGTGTTCACAAGGTCGATCAGCTCGCGGTGTTCGTGGTCCACCGCCGGGTCGCCGACGCTGTATTCCGGTTTCCATGCGATCGGGGCCATGGCGGTGCTTCCTTGTCAGTGCAGGAAAAAGGTGTTGCGCACGCTGTCGAAATCGATGGCGGCGCTTTGCGCGGGTTCAAGCAGGATATCGAAAGCGGCCTCGTGGGTGAAGCCGCTTGCGGCCGGGTCGTCGCGCATCCGGATCGCAAGGGCGTATTGCCCGGCCGGAAGCCCGATCCGTTCATAGATGCGCGAGGGGCCGCTTCCGGCCAGGCCGCTGGGCATCAGGTCGGCGGTCAGGACGGGGCGGCCGTCGATGTCCATTTCGATATGCACGGGCGCACGGCGGCGCTCGCAGATCTGGGCGCCGCGCATGTTGGGCGGCAGGCGGGCGAGTTCCTCCTCCGTCCGGTCGCGGCAGTTGCGCGCGCCGCTGTGGGTGAAGCTGAGCCGCAAGAGCGCGCCGTCTTCGGGCAGGCTTTGCCAGTCGGGCCAGGCCGACAGCACCGCCGCCCCCAGCACCAGCGCCACCGAGACCACCCCCCCGGCCACAAGGTGACGCGCCCGACCGCGCAGCGCGGCGGCCCATGTCGCTGCCCAACTCATTGCGCGGCCTCCTGCACCGCCTCGGCGGCCTCTTCCGCAGTCAGCGGGCGGACATTCTCGAAGCCGGGCATCGCGCCGAGCCGGTCCGAAAACGCCTTCAGCTCACCCGCCAGCCGGACCTTCTCGGTCGGCCCGGCCCAGACCGTCAGCAGCCGTTCGCGCGGGACACGTTCGCGCAGGTAGGGGTCGCGGGTGCGGTCGAAACGGGCCTCGGTCCAGGCGACGCCGAAGCGGTTGTAGCAATCGCGCTCGGCGCAACCGGCGACGGCCACGCCATCGGCCAGCCCGCGGCTGATGATGTAGTCGATCAGCGAGGGCGGCGCCATCGCCACGCAGGGCAGCACGACACGGCCCGGCGCCTCTGCCGCCCCCGCGCCATGGGCGCAGGATAGCGTCAGCACCCGCCCGGTTCCGGGGGCGGGCATCCCGGCAGCCGCGATCACCTCGGCCCGGACCTGCGAAAGCGGGCGTTCGGGCAGGTCGATGCCGGTGACCAGCGCGCCAGAGCGGCGGAACGGGGTCGAGGACGGGCAGGAGCCCATGCAGATCCCGCAGGAGACGCAGCGGGCGGGATCCACCAGCGCCTCATGCGTGAAGGGCAGATCGTCGGTGCGCGGCACCAGCGTGATCGCGGCATAGGGGCAATCGGCGACGCAGCGCGAACAGCCGTTGCAATGGTCGAGGAACACCTCGGCCGCCGCCCCCTCGCGCCGCCGCGGCAGCCATGGCAGGCCCGCCATCAGCACGGTGAAGCCCGCCACCCCGGCCCAGATCGCCCCGGCGGGAACGGATTCGATCACCGGATAGAGCGACAGCAGGAACCAGTCGATGCCGACATCCCGCGGCACGGTGGCCAGATCGGCCGGCCCCTGCGAGGTGGCGGGCAGGATCAGCGACCCCACCACCAGCCCGCCCAGCGTGATCAGCGCAAGGCCCTTGGGCGGCTTGGTGCGCGCCTCGGTGATCCGCTGGATATGGACCCACATGAGCAACAGCAGCAGCAGCGGAATCGCGATATGCAGGAACACCATCAGCGTGAAGAAGCGGCTCGACAACATCTGCGGCGACAGGAAGTTGCGGGCGATGGGTTCGGCGAAAATACCCAGCGTGTCGAGCAGTTCGGTCGAGACCACGGCGACATATTGCGCCAGTTCGTCCCAGACCAGCCAATAGCCGGTGATCCCCGAAAGATAGACGAACCAGATCACCACCACGCCCGTGACCCAGGAAAACCACCGCTTGCCGCGATAACGGTCCATCGACCATTCGCGCAGAAGGTGCGTGAACATCATCAGCACCATCAGGTCCGAGGCATAGCGGTGCAGGCTGCGCGCAACCCCGGCGTGCCACCAGTGATCCTCGGTCAGCCATTCGACCGATTCATAGGCGGCATGAACGCCGGTATCGAAGAAGATGAACAGGTAGATGCCCGTCACCGCAACGATCCAGAACAGGAACCAGCCCAGCGGGCCAAGCTGGGCCAGCGGGTTCCAGTCCGGCCCGAACACCCGGTCCAGCAGACGTTCGGCCCGGTCGAAACCGTTGCGGATCGCGATGCGCGGACTGGTCACGACCCGGCTGCGCCCCGCAACGGGCGCCCCCTGCCGCGCAACGCCCGGCGGCGCTCCAGCCACAGGCGCAGGATGATGATGCCGGTCAGCAGCAGCGACACGGCACCGAAGAAGATGCCGAAGAAGATGCCGTAGTCAAAGCGGTAGGCGCCGGTCTTCGGGTTGTAGACGGTGCAGAGGAAATTGATCCGGTCCCACAGATCCTGCGGCGCGACCGAACGGGTGGCCTTGCCAAGCACCAGTTCCTTCAGCGGCTCGATCAGCACCGGCAGGGGAAAGGCTTCGCCATAGATCTGCCGGTAAACCACGCCTTCGGCGTCAAGGATCGTCGTCTGGGTCACGTGGTCAAAGCCCCCGGCGGCGGAACGGAAGGAAAAGCCCAGTTCCTCAAGCAGGGTCGCGGTCGTGTCCGGGTCGGCGCTGGCGATCTGCCAGCCCGGCATCGCCAGCAGCTTGTGCGTCCCGGCGAACCCGGCAAGCTGTGCCGGGCGGTCGCCAGCGGCATTGAAGCCGAAGGTCAGGATGTTGAAGGCCCCGTCCCCCATCGCCCGCTGCGCAAGCTTGACCTGTTCGCGCAGATGGTCGGTGGTGATCGGGCAGACGGTGGCGCAACTGGTGAAGATCAGCGACAGCACCAGCGGCTTGCCGCGCAGATCGGCCAGGGCCAGCGACCGGCCGGTATGGTCGGTCAGCACATGGTCCGAGGTCTGCCCGCCGATGGCCGACTGGCTCAGCTCATAGGCCGCCGTGGGGTCGAGCACCTGCTGCGCCTGAACGGGCAGCGCCAGCAGGCAGGCGACGGCAAGGGCGGCCCTCAGAATGCCCATGCCAGCCCCCGGTCAAGGATGACCCCCACCGACAGAAGGGCGAACTGTCCGAGCGAAGCGCGGAAGGTGGCGCGCGAGGCCGCTTTCGACGGCTGTCGCATCAGCCGCCAGCTGGTCAGCAGGAACCAGCCGCCACCCAGCGCGGCGCATAGCCCGTAAACCGCGCCAAGACCGTAAAGAAGCGGCCCGAACGACAGCACGACCAGCACGAGGACATGGCTGAAGATCACCGGCCCCCAGACCTCCGGTCCGGTTATCACCGGCAGCATCGGGATATCGGCGCGGCGGTAATCCTCGCTGCGCAGGGCCGCCAGCGCCCAGAAATGCGGCGGTGTCCACAGGAACAGGACAGCGGCCAGCAGGATCGGCACCGGGCCCAGTGCGGGGCCGAAGGCAGGCGCCGCCGCCGCCGCCCCGGCCAGAAGCGCGAAGCTGCCCGCCGCCCCGCCGATCACCACGTTCCAGACCGTGCGCTTTTTCAGCCACAGCGTATAGACGACCCCATAGGTGAAGGCGCCGAGAAAGATCAGCACGGCGGCGAATGTGCCCCCCACCGACCAGCCCATCAGGATCGAGGCCGCCAGCAGCGCGGTGAAGGTCAGGGGCCAGACCGGCCCCGCCTTCAGCCGCCCGCTGGCAAAGGGTCGGCTGAAGGTGCGCGCCATCAGCCGGTCGGTGTCACGTTCGAAATACTGGTTGAAGGCCCCCGCCGCGCCCGAGGCGCCCAGCACGGCGAGGGTGAAGACAGCCGCCTCGATCCCGCCCATCGGCCCGCCGCCGACAAGGATGCCGACCAGCGCGGCCAGGGCGATGAAGGTGCCGATCCTGAGCTTGAGGATCGAGACAGTCATGGTCAACGCGCTTTGCATTGTGCGGTTCTCCGTGACCGGGGAGGGATCAGCGGAACAGCCAGAGTTCCGACAGATACTTCCAGTTGACGAAGTAGTAGAGGACGAAGCAGGCAAAGAAGATCGCAACGAGGATGATCGTTCCCGGCAGTTTCAGCGTGCCGTGGCTGCCGTATTCCGACACCGCCTCGCGGCTCTTGTCATGCAGCGGGAAGGTCAGCTTCGCCCCGGCGACATCGAGCTTCGGCCCGGCAAGGATCGAGGCCACGACGATGACGATGAACATCACGCCGCCCACCGCCGCCGCAACCGCCGAGATCCCGTTCAGCCCCATCATCAGATAGGCGGCGGCCGGGTATTCGAAGGCATGGGCCGCGTCGGTCAGCGCCATGTCCCAGTGCCGCCGTGGCACGCCGAGCGTCCCCGCCCCCATCATGAAGAGCGAGATCCCCCCCGCGCCGATCCCGAAGACATAGGGCTGCCACTTGGCCAGGCCCGGCCAGATGATGTCGCGCTGGAACAGCAGCGGCACCAGGATGAACGTCATCGCCATGAAGGCCAGCGTCGTGCCCGCGACCACCGTGCCGTGGAAGTGGCCCGGAACATAGATCGTGTTGTGCATCAGGACGTTGAGCTGTTCCGTCCCCAGCACCACGCCCGAGATGCCGCCGATGAAGCCGAACATCACAAGGCTCAGGAACATGCCGGAAAAGGCCGGATTGCCCCATGGCGCCTTGGTCAGCCACTCGAACGCGCCGCGGGTATAGCCGTTGCGGCGTTGCGCTGCCTCAAGCGCGCCGGGCACGGTCAGGCCGTGGATCATCGAGCCCATGACCGCGAGATACATCATGTAGGACGTGTTCACGATCTTCCAGGTCGAGGACATGCCCGGCTCGGCCAGGATGTGGTGGGCCGAGGCGAGTTGCAGAAACAGGATATACATGAAGAAGGCCATGCGGCTGACCTTTTCCGACAGCGGCTTGGCACCCAGCACCATCGCCCCGATCGCATACCAGATCGACACATGCGCCGAGACGTTGATCTGCTGGCTGGAATGGCCCATCCCCCACCAGACGACCTTGTACATCAGCGTGTCGATGCCCGAGATCAGCCCGAGCGACCAGAGCCAGGTCGGAACCAGGATGATCGCCCCCGAGGCCAGCGTGAAGACCGCGATGATCCCCGCGGTGATCGCGCCGAAGGTGACCAGCGGGACCGAGCCGTTATAGGTGTTGTCGTTCCTGGCGATGACCAGCGTCCAGAAGAAGATGAACACCGCGACCAGCGCCCCCACCGCGAAGATGATCAGCGACAGATAGAACCAGTGCGACGCCATCATCGGCGGGTAGGAGGTGAACATCACCGTCGAATCGCCGCGCAGCACCGCATAATTCGCCATGACCGCGCCGACCACCATCATCACGAAGGCCAGCCAGGCGACCTTGGGCGCCGCCAGCCGCGACCCGAGAATCACCGCCGAGGCAAAGTAGAGAACCGCGATTTCGAAGAAGATGATCCAGAACAGAAGAACGTTGGCCCCGTGCCCGGTCAGCACAAGGTAGAACCAGTCGGGCGGCAGCATCTGCACCGCCGGCCAGCGCGTCAGCGCCACAAGCAGGCCCATCAGCCCGCCCAGCGCCAGGAACAGCACCGCCGCAACGGCATTCGCCTTGATCAGCGCCTCGGCGCCGGATTCGATCCGCAGGCCGGAAAAGCGGCAGGTGCGGAATTTCGCAATGACGGGGGCCGCAGCCACACCGTGGTCGATCGTGGTCATGTTGCGCCCTCCCTCAATCCACGACGCGGATGCGCCCGGTCATCAGGTGATGGCCGATGCCGCAGAATTCGTTGCAGACGATCCCGAACACGCCGGTTTCGGTCGGGGTCAGGGTCAAGACATGCTCGTATCCGGGGTGGACCGAGATGTTGATATTGGTCGGCTGAAGCGAAAATCCGTGCTGCCAATCGACCGACGAAAGGTGGATGCGGTAGCTTTCGTTGCGCTTCAGCTCAAGGATCGGCCAGAACTCCCACAGCCGCGCCAGGATATAGGCGTCACCGCCCACCGGCGGCCGCACCACGGGCACGCCCTCTTCCTCGACCGGCTCGCCGTCGGCACCGATCACCTGGTATTCGTCGGCGAAGGCCTCGACCTTTTCCTGATACCGCTCGGGCCGGATCTTGTAGGTTTCGGTTGACAGGTTCTGCTGGCCGATGAAGTGCCAGGCGATCATGAAAAAGAACATGAACAGCCCCCAGAGGAAGGCGATCACGATCCAGGTCAGCTCGATCCCGTGGATCGGCTCTTTCCACCAGAGGCGGTTTGACGGAGGGGTTATGGCCATTTTCCGATCCCCTCATTCCGCTACGGGGATGGAGGCGATCTCCATTATGCCCCAGACCAGATAAAGAACGGTCGGAATGGTGATGCCCAGGAAAAGCAGCAGGAACGGGTTGTCCAGAACCTGTTGCATGAAGGGTAGTCTTTCCGGGGCGGGATCGCTTTCCCGGCCATTGGTGCTGTGCTCGTCCGTCACTTCCGTCCCTCCCTCACGAGCGGGGACAGCGCCACCCTGCGGAGTCAGGCGCACCTGCTCCAATCCTGTGCGACGCGGTCGCCGGGTTGCTCTTCCAGAAAGCCTGCCAGAACGTCGTCCCGCCCTGACCGGGCAGCGCACCGCCGTCCTTCCTGCCTCCTCCAGACAGGATCCCGCGATATTCGGCCGCAGGGACGCAAAGGCTTGCCTTGCAGGAGCGCACGATTGCGTTATCTGCACATTGACGAAAGTCAAGGACATGGGGGAGAGCGGGGGACAGGGGCATCCGCGCCCGCCCGAAGGCCCAATTCATGCGGGAGTTGCGGGAGTTCATCGCCGCATGAACGACGCACCTCCCCCGCCTTGCTGCGCGGCGCCGGTCATGCCGGACCGGCGGTGCCGCGCGGCTTCCGGCCGATGTCACAAAGCCGAGACAAAACCGACACGCCCGCGTTACCCGGCCTGCCTATCCCGCCTCAGGACACAAAACCCAGGAGAACCGGATGATCCCTCGTCTTCTCACCGCTGCCACCCTCGCGCTGATGACCGCCCTGCCCGCAACCGCGCAGGCGTTCACGCTCGATGCCCGCTACACTGACGCGGACGGCGATCTGGTCGCGGATATCCCGACCGATCCGGCCCGGCAGGTTGACCCCGCAACGCTGGTTTTTGCCTATACCCCGGTTGAAGATCCCGCGGTCTATGTCGATGTCTGGGCCGAATTCCTCGACCATCTGTCCGCAACCACCGGCAAGCCGGTCGAATTCTTTCCCGTCCAGTCGAACGCCGCGCAATACGAGGCCCTGCGGGCGGGCCGTCTGCATATCGCGGGCATCAACACCGGCGGCAATCCGATCGCCGTAGCCTGTTCGGGTTTCCGCCCCTTTGCCATGATGGCGCGCGAAGACGACACTTTCGGCTATGAGATGGAAATCATCACCTGGCCGGGCTCGGGCATCGAGAAACCCGAAGATCTGGCCGGCAAGCAGCTTGCCTTCACCTCGGAGACCTCGAACTCGGGCTTCAAGGCCCCGCAGGCGCTGCTGGAATCCGAGTTCGGCCTGAAGGCCGATGAAGACTACACCCCGGCGTTTTCGGGCGCGCACGACAACTCGATCCTTGGTGTTGCGAACAAGGATTATCAGGCGGCGGCCATCGCGAACTCGGTGCTCAAGCGCATGATCGGGCGCGATGCCGTGAACCCCGATGATCTGGTCACCATCTACACCTCGGCCACCTTCCCCACCACCGGCTATGGCACCGCCCATAACCTGACGCCCGGGTTGCAGGAAAAGATCCGGCAGGCTTTCTTCACCTTCGACTGGGAAGGCACCGCGCTGCAAAAGGAATTCGAACCTCAGGGCGAGACCAAGTTTGTTCCGATCACCTTCAAGGACGACTGGTCGGTAATCCGCCAGATCGATGCCGCGCTGGGCGTGGAATATACCTGCAACTGATCCGGCTGGACGATCCTCGATGGCGGGGCCACGGCGCCCCGCCATTTCCTTGCACGAAAGGGTAGCCCATGCTGGATGTCGGCGGACTGACCAAGACCTACCGCACCGGCGACAAGGCGCTGGCCGATGTGTCCTTCTCGGTGCCCAGGGGGCAGGTCGTGGGGCTGATCGGCCCCTCGGGCGCGGGAAAATCGACGCTGATCCGCTGCATCAACCGGCTGGTGGAGCCCTCGGCCGGTTCGGTCCGGCTGAACGGGACTGAACTGACCACGCTTTCCGGGCGCGAACTGCGTCAAGCGCGGCGGCGGATCGGGATGATCTTTCAGGAATACGCGCTGGTCGAACGGCTGACGGTGATGGAAAACGTGCTTTCGGGGCGGCTGGGTTATGTGCCCTTCTGGCGAAGCTTCACCCGCCGCTTTCCGGGCCGCGACATTGCGCGTGCCTTTCAGCTTCTGGACCGGGTGGGCCTGTCGGACCATGTGGACAAGCGCGCTGACGCGCTGTCGGGCGGCCAGCGCCAGCGGGTCGGTATTGCCCGCGCGCTGGAGCAGGAGCCCGAACTGCTGCTGGTCGATGAACCGACCGCCAGCCTCGATCCGCGCACCTCGCGCCAGATCATGCGGCTGCTGAACGAGGTCTGCCGCGAAAACGAGCTGCCCGCCATCGTCAATATCCACGACGTGGTGCTGGCGCAGCAATTCACCGACCGCATCATCGGGCTGCGGGCCGGAAAGATGGTCTTTGACGGCCGCCCCGATCAGTTGACCGAGGCCGTGCTGACCGAGATTTACGGCGCCGAAGACTGGCAGGCCATGCGCAAGGGCGCCGCCGAATCCGACGAGGCAGAGGCAGAGGCCCGCGCGCAGGCCGCAAAGCTGGTCGAGGCGGTATGAGCGTCGCGTATCCCGCAAGCTGGCGCCGCCCGCCGCAGTTGATCCGCGCGCGTCCCTGGCGCATCGGGCTGATGCTGGCGGCGGTGATCTACCTGGTCCTCGGTATCGGTTCGGTCGATGTGAACTGGGCACGGGTGGCCGATGGCGCGGAACGCGGCGCGCGCTTCATCGGCGGGTTCCTGACGCCCGACTTCACCACCCGCTGGCGCGACATCTCGCAAGGGCTGGTGGAAAGCCTGACGATGACCTTCACCTCGACCGTGGCGGGGGTGCTGATCTCGATCCCGATCGGCGTGGGGGCGGCGCGCAACATCTCGCCCGGCTGGGCCTGTGCGCTGTGCCGCAGCATCATCGCCATCTCGCGGTCCTTGCAGGAAATCATCGTGGCGATCCTGCTGGTCGCGTTCTTCGGATTCGGCGCCTTTGCCGGGTTTCTGACGCTGACCTTCGCCACCATCGGTTTCATCGGCAAACTGCTGGCCGACGATATCGAGGAGGCCGACCCGGACCAGATCGAGGCCATTCGCGCCACCGGCGCATCCTGGCTGCAACTGGTGAACTACGGGATTCAGCCGCAGGTGATGGCGCGGATGATCGGGCTGTCGGTCTACCGGCTGGACATCAATTTCCGCGAAAGCGCGGTGATCGGCATCGTCGGTGCGGGCGGTATCGGCGGCACGCTGGACACAGCGCTGTCGCGCTATGAATACGACAGCGCGGGCGCGATCCTGATCATCATCATCGCCATCGTCATGGTGTCGGAATACGCATCCTCGCAGATGCGGCGGTGGCTGAAATGACCGCCACCGAAACCCCGGTCTGGCACCACCGTTCCCCCCGCGGCCGCCTTGCGCTCTGGGCGCTGTGGCTGGGCATCGTCGCCCTGTTCGTCTGGTGCTGGGAGGTGATGACCCAGCGCACCATCTGGGCCTTCGTCAGCGATGCGCCGCAAGCCGCCGCCGACATCGCCAGCCGCGCATGGCCTCCGCGCTGGAGCTATATGGACCAGCTCTGGTCGCCCCTGTGGGACACGCTGAACATCGCCACGCTGGGCACGCTCCTGGGCACCGCGTTGGCCGTGCCGCTGGCGTTTCTGGCGGCGTCGAACACCACACCCTCGCGGCTGATCCTGCGGCCTTTCGCGCTGTTCTGCATCGTGGCGTCGCGATCCATCAACTCGCTGATCTGGGCGCTGCTGCTGGTGTCGATCCTCGGGCCGGGGCTTCTGGCCGGGGTCATCGCCATCGCCTTCCGCTCGGTCGGCTTCGTCGGCAAGCTGCTCTATGAGGCGATCGAGGAGACCGACGAGAAACAGGTCGAGGCCGTGACCGCCACCGGCGCCGGCAAGGTGCAGATCCTGAACTATGCGATCTGGCCGCAGGTGCTGCCCACGTTTGTCGGAATTTCCGTCTTTCGCTGGGATATCAACATCCGCGAAAGCACCATCCTCGGGCTCGTCGGGGCGGGCGGCATCGGGATGCAGTTGCAGGCAAGCCTGAACACGCTGGCATGGCCGCAGGTGCTGCTGATCGTGCTGGTGATCCTTGCGACTGTCATTGTCAGCGAAGGGATCTCGTCGCGGGTGCGCAAGGTGATCATCTGAAGGGTGCTGGAGCGTGCCCGGCCGACAGCGAAGGGGGCCTTCGGTTTCCCGGCATGTCCGGCCCGCAGCCCATCGGCAGGCGCCGACCCATCCCCTTGCGGCCGGGCCGGGCCGTCAGCGCACGACGAAATCGAATTGAAAGCTGCGTCCGGCGCCGGGAGGGGGGGCGGGGAACGGGGCGGCGCGCCGGATGTGGGTAAGGGCAGCCGCGTCGATTGCCGAATTGCCCGAGCTGCGCCGGATGCTGGCAGCCGCAAGGCCACCGTTGTTCGCCACGCTGAAGGACACCACCGCCACACCCCGGCCCGAGACCCGCGGCTTGCGGGTACGGTTGATGCGCTCCATCACCTGCCCGGGGTAGTTCGACACGGCCGCATTGCCGGGCTGCGCCGATGTTCCTCCGGTGCCCGAGGCTGCCGTACTTACTCCGGCGGAGCCCGTCGCTGTGCCGCGCCTTGCGCTCTGTTCGGCGTTGCCGACGCGTTGCGGAGGGTTGGCGGTGCCTGTCTGGGCGCGGCGGACTGGCTCCGGGCTGGCTTGCGGCTCGGGCCTGCGTTGCGGGCGCGGGCTTGTCGCATCGGCTTGTTGCACCCGCACCTCGGGCGCCGGGGACAGGGTTTCGGGCGGGGTGGCGGGTGCGGTCTCGGCCAGCGGCGGCTGCGGCCGGTCGGGCGCAATCGGCGTGGCCTCGGTCAGGGCCGGGGCCTGCGGCGCAAGCGCGCTCAGTTCCAGCGGCAGGGTCTCGGGAAGGAGGGCATCCGGCGCACGCACCAATGGCACCACGGGCGCAAGGGAGGAGGGCGCGCTGAGGGTTGTCGCCTCGGGGGGCGATGGCGGCTGCACCGCGGGCGTGTCGAGATCTGTTACCTCGGGCGGCGACAGCGGCTGCACGGTGGGTGTGACAGGACTTTCGGCGGCGGCATCGGGCGGCGTCGAGGCCAGGGTGCCTTCGGTGAAATCGGCGAAGCTGTTGCCCAGGGCGGCCAGCGTGGCAGGCGCTCCGCCGGCAATCTGGACACTGTTATCCGGCATCAGCGCCGCCATCGCCGCCAGATGCGCCGCAACCGAGATCGCCACGCTCAGCGCCAGAACCCGCCCGCCGGGGTGCGCAAGCCGGGTGCTGGCCTGCCGCAGGGCACGGTGCAGGTTGTCGGGGTCGAGGCAGGGCTGAGTATCGAAGTGCAGCGTGGAAACGGCATTCATGGCAGCGCCCTCTCGCCCATCACCAGCACCCGCTCGGCCCCTGCGGCGTGCAATTCATGCGACAGGCGCACCAAGGCTTCGGCCGGGGCGTTGCGGTCGGGCATGATGCGGGCCACACGGCCCTCGCCCAGCGTTTCGGCATAAGCCCCGGCATCGCTCTCCTGCCCCTGAAAGCGCAGCGCGCCATCCGGTCCCAGCACCAGAACATCCTCGGGCAGGCGCTGCTCGGGGTCGGTGATCTGCACCAGTTCCAGCCCCGGTTCGGGCGAAGGGGCGATGGTGCCGGCGATCAGGAAGAAGATCAGCATCAGGAACACCACGTTGATCAACCCGATCGTGGGTTCGCCACGGCTGCGAATGACGGGGCGTTTCAGGCTCATGTCAGCACCTGCACGCGGTAGCTGGTGGCCCGCAGCACGCCCAGAAGGTCGATCAGACGTTGCGCCGTCACCTCGGGGCGCAGGGCGACCAGCACCAGCGTATCCTCGTCTTCGGCCAGTTCGGCCAGCGCCGGGGCGAGGCTGTCGAGCGTGACGGAAGTGGCGTTCAGGGTCAGTTCCTCGGGGCCGAGCTGCACGAAGACCGGCCGGTTCCCGGTCGCCTCTGCCCCGCCGCCCGCCGCCGTCAGTTCCACCTCGCCCTGCTGCGAGAAGGTCGTGCTGAGCATGAAGAACAGCAGCAACAGGAAGATCACGTCGATCAGCGATGTCAGCGATATGGTCGCGCGCCGGCGCGTCGGCACGAGGGTCGTGCGCTCAGGCATGGGCGGCCTCCATCGGGCGGGCCTCGGGCCGCGCGCTGCCCGGGGCGCCGATGCCGGCGCAGAACACCGTGTCGATGATGCGTTCGGCCAGCAGCGCCTCGCGCGCGATGCGCCCGTCGAACCAGGTCACCAGAAGCGACGCGGGCATGGCCACCGCAAGGCCAACCGCCGTGGTCAGCAACGCCACCCAGATACCGCCGGCCAGCACCGAGGGGTCCACCGCGCCGCTTACCGCCTGCATGGCCTGAAACGCCTCGATCATGCCCACAACGGTGCCGAACAACCCGACGAGCGGTGCGATCTGCGCGATGCTGTCAAGCACCCGCAGCCCGCTTGAAAGCACCGCCAGCCGCTCGGCCGCCATCCCGTTCAGGCGCGCGCGCAGCGCCGAGGTGTCGGTGCCCGGCCGGGCAGCAGCCTGCATCGCGGTGACGCCCAGAAGCGCGAGGTGGTTCGATGCCGCCCCCGCCTGCGCAACCGCCGCGGCCCGCGCGCCGCTGTCCCAATGCGCCAGCGCGCTTTCAAGCCCGGCGTGGCGGCCCACCCCCGCACGCAGGAAATGCCAGATCTTCGCCAGCACCACCGCCACCGCCACCAGCGACATGATCAGCAGCAGCACAATCACCGGCCCGCCCATGTCGACGATGCGAATCAATTCATCGAGCATGTTCATTGCAGCACCTCGATCGTATCGATGCGCGAGGACAGTTTCAGCGCCTCACAGCCCGTCGCGCCCTGCGGGGCACAGGCCGCGACGGCATTGACCAGAAGCCGCCCGAGCGTGCCGCATTCCAGCCCCGGCATGTTGAAAGAGCGCACGCGCGTACCGTCTGCGGGAAGACCCTGAAAATCGAGCAGACTGAGCGCGGAAACGCCGCCAGTACGATCGAACAGCACGACTTCGAGCACCAGCTGTTCAAGCCCCGCACCGGTGCCGTCCTGCATCACGAAAACCAGTTGGCAGCCGTTGTCGCGCCCCTCGGCGCTGTTGAGTTCGATGCTGAGTTGCGGTGTCTCGCCCAGCCCCGGCGCGGGGGCGAGAAGCATTGCGGTCCCAAGGAAAAGGGCGGCTGGCGCATGCCAAATAGGGGTGGTCATAAGAAACTCCGTGTTGTCATGGCCTCGGACCCTCGCCGACGCGGTGTCAGGGTGCGGCGTTGCGACGGCGCACCCTGACACTGCGCCATATGGATAGAATGGCGCTAGAATAACAGAGGTATTTTGTCAAGTTTATGTGGCACGTCGGCTTCAAGGGTGTCGCAGCGATTCGTGCGTGCGGTGCGGATGCGGTTCCCGGCGGTCTGTTGGCCCGGGTCGTGTGCGGCGACCCGCTCGCCGAAGGCTTTGCCGTGCCATCTGTCCGCCTTCGGTGCGGCATTTGGCGCGATATCGGGTGCACGGTCATGTCCTCGCGGCCCATACCCCTTGCGTCATGGCGTTGTTCAGGGGTGCGGCAGGGCATCAGGACACGCTTTCCACTTCGGACAATCTGGAATGATTCCAGAAACTTCAGGACTTGACCCCGGACACGCACAGATAATAGAGGGTTTTTGTCGGGAAATGAAAGTCGATGGTCAAAAAATGATGAACCTACCCTTGCATGCGGGAAAAACCGCCGCCCGCAAACGCCCGGGCTTGCTCAACGCAAGTGCCGCCGTTGCGCTTGCAACCAGTTTTCCGGCGGGCGCCTGGGCGCAGGACAATGCCGTGGACCTTGGCACACTGGTCGTTACCGCCGCCGGTTTCGAACAGGCGGTAAGCGAAGCGCCGGCCTCGATCTCGGTCATCACCAGCGAGGAACTGAAAAGCGGCAGCTACACCAACCTTGCCGATGCCTTGCGTGAGGTGCAGGGCGTGTCCGTCACCGGCACCGGCAACGAGCGCGATATCCAGATTCGCGGCCTGCCCGGCGCATATACGCTGATTCTGGTCGATGGCCGCCGCCAGTCCACCCGCGAATCACGCACCAATGGCAATGCCGGCTACGAACAGAGCTTCCTGCCGCCGCTTGAGCAGATCGAACGGATCGAGGTGGTGCGCGGGCCGATGTCGTCGCTTTACGGCTCGGACGCGATGGGCGGGGTCATCAACGTCATCACCCGCCCGGTGGGCGATCGGTGGAGGGGCTCGGTCTCGGCCGAAACCACGTTGCAGCAACATGGCGACCAGGGCGACGGGCGGCAACTGTCGTTCTCGCTCGGGGGGCCGGTGATCGCCGAGCGGCTGGGCTTGCAGCTTTGGGGGCGCATCCATAACCGCGACGAGGATACGCGCACCGATGCGGCGGGCGCGGTGGTCGATGGGCTCAATGGCGCGCGCAACCGCGACATCGGCGCGCGGTTGACCTTCACGCCCACGGAGGGGCACGAATTCCGCCTTGAAGGCGGCTCGCAGCGGTTGCGGGCGGTCTCGAATCACAACACCTCGGCGCTTTGGAGCCAGCAGATACGGCGGCGTGACCATGACCGCGATTATGTGTCGCTTGGCTATTCCGGCACCTTTGGCAGCACGCTTGCCGAACTGACCCTGCAACGGGAGGAAGGGACGCGCACTGTCTATGCCGGCGATCCGCTGGTGGCGAACGTGCGTGTGCCGCGCGTGGTCAACACCGTGCTCGACGGCCGCATCACCATGCCCTGGACCTTCGCGGGCCAGCAGACGCTGGTGACGGGCTTCCAGTACACCGATGTCGCGGTCAACGACATCGGCCATGGCACCGATCCGCAGGATATCGGCATCCACCAATGGGCTGCCTATGCCGAGAACGAATGGCGGATCGATGATGCCTTCTCGGTCACCGGGGGACTGCGCTACGATCATCATTCGATTTATGGCGGCCATGTCAGCCCGCGTCTCTATGGCGTATGGCGATATTCCGATTCGCTGACCTTCAAGGGCGGCATATCCACGGGCTTCCGCACGCCCGATGTCCGTCAGATTGCGCCGGGTTATTACATGCCCACGCAGCAGAACGCCGGGCTGATTGCCCCGAACCCCGGACTTCAGCCCGAACGCAGCACGAATATCGAGCTTGGCATGGTCTATGAGGGGGCGCGGTTCTCGGCCAGCGCCACGGCCTTCCACACCCGTTTCAGCGACAAGATCTCGAACGCCGCCACCGGGCGCCTGATCAACCCCGACACCGGCAATGTCATCGACCCACTGGGCGGGGCCGGATGCAACGCGGCGGCGCTGGGGCCGTATCCGGGCCACTACTGCCTGTGGCAGAACTTCAACATCGACAACGCCGTGATCCGGGGGATCGAGCTTTCGGGCGACTGGCGGGCGACGGATACGCTGAACCTGCGTGCCAGCTACGCCCTGACCGACAGCGAGCAGCGTTCGGGCAACTTCGCGGGCTTCCCGCTGCAACGCACGCCGCGCCACCGCGCCACGCTGCGCGCCGACTGGCAGGCGCCGGTCGATGGCCTCGATTTCTGGGGCTCTGTGACCTACCACGGTTCCGAGATCAACTCCGGTGCGCGGATCGGCACCACGGGCAAACCCGTCACGATCAACGGCGTGGAGGGTCGGCGCTACGACCCCTATACGACCGTGGATATCGGCACGACCTATGCGGTGAACGACCGGGTGTCGATCGCGGCGGCGGTCTACAACCTGTTCGACACCGCGCCGACTGTCGATGAGGTAAACACCGTGATCGAGGGCCGCCGCCTCTGGCTCAGCATCACCTCAACATTCTGAAAGACCTGGGATTATCATGTTTCACAACATTGTCCTTGCGGGGCTGATGGCCCTTGCGGCCGCACTTCCTGCCACGGCTGAAACCATCCGCCACGCGCAGGGCGAGATCGAGATCCCCGACGTGCCGCAACAGGTGCTGGTCTATGATCTGGCCTCGCTCGACAATCTCGATGCGCTTGGCGTTCCGGTGGCCGGGGCGCCGGGCGGGCTGGCGATGCCCGGGCATCTGCAAGGCTATGCCGCCGCCATCGGCACGGTGTTCGAGCCGGATATGGAGGCAGTCGCCGCCATGGCCCCCGACCTGATCGTGGTGGGCGGGCGTTCCGGGCCGAAACACGCCGACCTTTCGCGTATCGCACCCACCATCGACCTGACCCTGCCGCGACAGGACTATATCGCGGGGCTGCGCGACAACCTCATCACGCTGGGCCGCATCTTCGGGCGCGAGGACGCGGCGGCCGAACAGATCGCCGCGCTGGATGCCGATATCGCCGCGCTCAACGCGCAGGCGGCCGATGCCGGGCGGGTGCTGGTGGTGCTGACCACCGGCGGACGGATGAGCACGCATGGCCCCGGCTCGCGCTTCGGGGTGATGTTCGACGAGATGGGCTTCACCCCGGCGGTGACGGGAACCGACACCGGCACACATGGCCAGGCGATCTCGCACGAGTTCATCATGGAAACCAACCCCGACTGGCTGTTCGTGGTGGACCGTGACGCCGCGATCGGACGCGAAGGCCAGTCGGCGCAGCAGTTCCTCGACAACCCTCTGGTGCGCAGCACGACCGCATGGGAGCGCGGGCAGGTCGTCTATCTGGACCCGATGGCCTGGTATCTGGTGGGCGGCGGCGTGCAGGCCCTGCGCACAGGAATCGCGCAACTGGGCGCGGCGCTGGCGGGCGACTGAAGCCGCACCGGCACGCACAGAAAAGGGAACCGGCCCCGCCGACGGGCCGGTTCATCGATGGGAGCCTGAATTGCCACCATTCCAAACCGAGACCACCGCCCGCGCGTTCCTGTGGGCCGGGCTGGCACTGATCGTGCTTCTGGCGATCACCAGCCTCTTTGTCGGCGTCAGCCCCCTCTCGCCTGCCGCGCTCTGGCACGAGGGGATGTCGGGCCGTTCGGCACAGGTTCTGTTCACCTCCCGCCTGCCGCGCACGCTGGCGTTGATGCTGGCGGGGGCGGGAATGGCGATGGCGGGGCTGGTGATGCAGACCCTGGTGCGCAACCGCTTCGTCGAACCCTCGACCGTCGGCACCACCGAGGCGGCGGGGCTGGGCATCCTGCTGGTGATGCTGTTGGCACCCGACCTGCCGGTGATCGTAAGGATGCTGGTGGCGGCGGCTTTCGGGCTGGCGGGAACGGCGCTTTTTCTGGCGCTGCTGCGCGCGGTGCCGCTGCGCTCCACGCTGATGGTGCCGCTGATCGGCATCCTTTTAAGCGGCGTCATCGGCGCGGTTTCGACCTTCATCGCCTATCGCCACGATTTCCTGCAAAGCCTGAGCGCCTGGATGCAGGGCGACTTTTCCATTGTCCTGCTGGGGCGTTATGAAATGCTCTGGCTGGCTGTGGTGATGCTGGCCGCGCTTTATGTCGCCGCCGACCGCTTCACCGTGGCGGGGCTGGGCAAGGAGGTGGCGACCGGCCTTGGCCTGAACCATCGCGGCATCCTCTGGCTGGGCCTGACGCTGGTGGCGCTGATCTCGGCGGCGGTGGTGGCGACGGTGGGGAACATCCCGTTCCTGGGGCTGGTGGTGCCCAATATCGTCAGCCTGATGGTCGGCGACAACACCCGCCGGGCACTTCCGCTGGTGGTGATCGGCGGGGCGGGGATGGTGCTGGCCTGCGATATCGTCGGGCGGCTGGTGATCCGGCCGTATGAGCTGCCCATCGGCACCACGATGGGGGTGATCGGCAGCGCGGTGTTCCTGTATCTGCTGCTGCGGGGCCGCAGCCGTGTCGCCTGAGGCCCGCGCCCGCGCCATCACCGGCCGCTTCGCACTTCTGGGCGTGCTGGCCGTGCTGGCCGTTGCCGGTTTCATGCTTCTGGGCCTGCGCGGCAACTGGGGCTTCGTACTGTCGATCCGGACCGGCAAGCTGGCGGGGCTGGTGCTGGTGGCGGTGGCGGTCGGATCGGCGACGGTGGTGTTCCAGACCCTGACCAGCAACCGGATTCTCACCCCCTCGATCATGGGGTTCGATGCGCTTTATATCCTGCTGCAAACCGTGTTGGTCTTCAGCCTCGGCGCGATGCAGACAACCGCGCTTGATGCGCGGGCGATGTTTCTGGCCGAAACGGCGATGCTGCTGGCCTTCGGCGGGCTGCTTTATCACTGGCTTTTCGGTGCCACGGCGCGCAGCCTGCATCTGCTGCTTCTGGCGGGGATCGTGCTGGGCGTGTTCTTCCGCTCCATCTCGGGGCTGTTGCAACGGATCATGGACCCGGGCGAGTTTCTGGTGCTGCAAGACCGGATGTTCGCCAGTTTCAACACCGTCAATCACGAACTGCTGGCGCTGGCCGCGCTGATCGTCGGGGCGGTGCTGGTGGCGTTCTGGCGCATGCGCCGGGTGCTTGACGTGCTGGCGCTGGGCCGCGAGGCCGCCATCGGGCTGGGCGTGGCACATGCGCGGATGGTGGCGCTGGCGCTGGGGCTGGTCACGGTGCTGGTGGCGGTGTCCACGGCGCTGGTGGGACCGATCAGCTTTTTCGGGCTTCTGGTCGCCAATCTGGCCTATCTGATGTTTCCCACCGCCCGCCATGCCGTCCTTGTGCCCGCCGCCTCGCTTCTGGGGGTGGTGGCGCTGGTGGGCGGACAGACCATTCTGGAGCGCGTGCTGAGCCATGACACCGCGCTTTCGGTGGTGGTCGAATTCATTGGCGGAATTGTCTTTATCCTGCTGGTCATGCGTGGAGGCGCCCGATGATCGAGGTTGACGGGATCTCATTGTCCTATGACGGCACGCCCGTCCTGCGCGAGGTCGCGCTGCGCCTGCCCAAGGGCGGGGTCACGGCGATCATCGGGCCGAACGGGGCGGGGAAATCGACGCTTCTGTCGATCATCGGGCGGATCCTGCGCGCCGATGCCGGGCGCGTCACGCTTGACGGGATGGACCTTGCGCAGGCGCCGGGGCGCGAGGTGGCACGTCGGCTGGCCGTGCTGCGCCAGGACAACCACACAAGCGCCCGGCTGACGGTGCGCGATCTGGTCGGCTTCGGACGCTACCCCCATTCACGCGGGCGATTGTGTGCCGAGGATCTGGCCCAGATCGACCGCGCCCTGGAATATCTGGGCCTGAGCGATCTGGCCGACCGCTTTCTGGACCAGCTTTCCGGCGGCCAGCGCCAGCGCGCGCATATCGCCATGATCCTGGCGCAGGACACCGATTATATCCTGCTCGACGAGCCGCTGAACAATCTCGATATCCGGCACGCGGTCGGCATCATGACGCTGATCCGGCGCGCGGCGGCCGAGCTGGGCAAGACCATCGCGGTGGTGATGCATGACATCAACATCGCCGCCGCCTGCTGCGAGCGGATCGTGGTGATGAAAGAGGGGCAGGTCATCGCCCACGATACCCCGGCCGAGATCATGAAGGCGGAGTTTCTGAGCGAGGTCTACGAGACCCCGATCGAGGTGGTGGCCGTGAAAGACCGGCTGCTGGCCCTTTACTGAGGAATGGACATGGAACAGATCATAACCCGCCACCGCCACGACCTGAAACGCCGGGAACTGACCGTGACGCGGGCCTTCCACCTGACGCCGCTGATGATCCGCATCGTGCTGGAGGGCGAGGACATGGCGGATTTCATCAGCCTCGCTCCCGATGACCATGTGAAACTGATCTTTCCCTCGGACACCGATACGCCCTTGATGCGCGAATACACGCCCCGCGCCTTTGACGACCGCAGCCTGACGCTGGATTTCGCCCTGCACGATGCGGGCCCCGCGACCGGATGGGCGCGCAATGCCCGGCCGGGCGATGTGCTGACGGTGGCCGGGCCGCGCGGCTCGGCGGTGGTGACGGCGGCGTTCGACTGGTGGCTGCTCATCGGTGACGAAACCGCGCTGCCCGCCATCGGACGCTGGGCCGGGGAACTGCCCCGGGACACGCGGCTGATCACCCTGGGTGCCGTCACCGACACCGGAGAGCGGCAGGCTTTCGCCACGGAGGCCCCGTATGATGCGCATTGGTGCCACCGCCCCGCTGCGCAGGCCGCCGACCCCGCGCCGCTGGTCGCCGCCGCGCGGGCGCTGGACCTGCCCGAGGGGCGCGGCTTCATCTGGATCGCCGCCGAAGCCCGCGTCGCGCGCAGCCTGCGCGACCATTTCCTTGCGCAGGGCCATCCCCGGCACTGGATGAAGGCGGCCGGCTATTGGACGCAGGGCATCGCCGACGGTTCTGACAAGACGCTCGACTGAAGCGGCAAGACGATCCTGACTGAAGCCGATGAAGCGATGGTGGTGGCGGCATTCCGGCGCCATACGCTGCTGCCGCCCGATGATTGCCTCATGCGCTTCAAGCTTCGATCCCGCACCCGGCCCGATCAGCGCCTCATCGCTGCCTGCGGGGCCATGGCATATCGCGTCTGATGGCATCCCGGGGTGCCTCTGCCGCATGCGACGGTGGGCGCGATTGTACACCTGTCAAGGGTTTTCAGGTGGTTGACAGTATTGAAAGTTGCTACTTTGATATGCGTCCGAACCTGGACGAACGAGCCTTGCGCACCGATGGCGTCGCGACCGCGGAGGGGATGCGATGTCGGCGGGATCCGCAAGGAAGGCAAATACGCGCGGACAACCGCGCTCAAGGGGGGAAATACATGTCTAGACTGGCTCTGGCAGGTGCTGCGCTGATCGGCAACGCGCTGCTTGTTACATCGGCATCCGCGGATTCGCTGACCATCGTCGGTTGGGGGGGAACGTCGCAGGAAGCGCAGCGCATAATCTATTTCCAGCCGTTCGCCGAAGAGCGGGGGGTGAGCATCACCGAGGACGAGTTCGTCGGCGGCGTCGGCATCCTGCGCACCCAGGTGGTCGGCGGCGCGCCCACATGGGATCTCGTACAGGTCGAGGACCACGAGCTGCAACTGGGCTGCGAGGAAGGGCTGTTCGTTCCGATCGACTACGACCAGCTCGACTATGCGCCCGAGGAATTCATCCCCGGCGCCGCGACCGAATGCGGCGTCGGCGCCTATGTCTTCTCGATGCAGCTGGCCTACAACGCCGACCGGCTGGACAATCCGCCGGAAAGCTGGGCCGATTTCTGGGATACCGAGACCTGGCCCGGAACGCGCGCACTGCGGCGCGGCCCGCAATACAACCTCGAATTCGCGCTGATCGCCGATGGCGTGCCGGTGGACGAAATTTACGACGTTCTGGGCACGCCCGAGGGGCTGGAGCGCGCCTTCGCCAAGCTGGACGAGATCAAGGGCGACCTCATCTGGTGGGAAGCCGGTGCGCAGCCCCTTCAGATGATGGCCTCGAACGAGGTCGTCATGACCTCGGCCTACAACGGCCGCATCTCCACCTCCAACCGGGAGGAAGGGACCAATTTCGTGGGCATATGGCCGGGAACCGGCTATGCGATCGACAGTTGGGTCATCCTCGAAGGCTCGCCGAATGTCGAGCTGGCGCATGAGTTCATCAGCTTCGCCAGCCACCCCGAACGCCAGGCGCGCTTCCCCGAGTTCATCGCCTATGGTCCCGCAATTGTCGCGGCCAATGACCATGTTCCCGCGGAGACCGCGCCGCTGCTGCCGACGACCCCGGTGAACATGGAAGTGTCCTTCCAGATGGATACGGCCTTCTGGGTCGAGAACATCGAAAGCCTGACCGAGCGTTTCGACCGCTGGGTGACCCGGTAAGGCGACATGCGGCCGGCCCGTGACAGCACGGGCCGGTCGTCACCCGGAAGGACTGCATGCCCGACACCATGCCTGAAACTTCGACCATACCTGCTGCGTTCAACCCGGCGGGCAGCCTGCGGGCCAGCCTGCGAAGGGCCGAATGGCGGCACCGGGTGGTTGCCTTCGGTCTTGCCGCGCCGCTGATCCTTTTCCTCGTCGTGGTCTTCGTCATCCCCATCATCCAGATGCTGACGGCGGCCTGGGTCGATCGTTCCGTGGTCGATGCCATGCCGCGCACCGCCGCGGCGATTCACGGATGGGACCGCGACGGCCTGCCGGACGAACCCGTCTACGAGGCGATCGGGCTCGATCTGGCTGAGGGGCAGGCGACACGGGCGCTTGCCGGACCCGCCCGCAGGCTCAACACCGAACTGACGGGCTTCCGCACGCTGATCCTCGGCACGCCGCGGCAGCTTCCGGAGGAGACGCCGGAAAGCTGGCGCGACACGCTGATCGAAATCGACGCCCGCTGGGCCGATCCGGGCCATCTCGTCACGCTGCAACGGGCGGCGCGGGCGACGACCGACTACTACATCCTGACCGCGCTCGATCTGCAACGGAACCAGGCGGACGAGATCATCCGCCAGCCGCCGGAGCAGAGGCTTTTCTTCTCCCTGATCTGGCGCACGCTGAACATATCGCTTTCGGTGACGGCGCTCTGCCTGCTGATGGGCTTTCCGGTGGCGTTCCTGCTCGCCCATGTCGGCGGCGGGTTGCGCAACGTGCTCCTGATCCTCGTGCTGCTGCCGTTCTGGACCTCGCTGCTGGTGCGCACCGCCGCCTGGATCGTCGTCCTGCAAAGCGAGGGCATCATCAATACCTCGCTTCTGACAATGGGAGTCATCAGCGAGCCCTTGCGGCTGATCTACAACCGGGCCGGCGTGCTGATCGCCATGAGCCAGGTGCTGCTGCCCTTCATGATCCTGCCGCTCTACGCGGTCATGGCCAGTATCCCGCCCTCGCATATGCGCGCCGCCCAGAGCCTCGGCGGCAGGCCGTGGTTCGCCTTCCGCAAGGTCTATCTGCCGCAGACGCTGCCCGGCGTGGCGGCGGGGACGCTGCTCGTCTTCATGCTATCGGTCGGCTACTACGTCACTCCGGCGCTGGTGGGCGGCGGCGGCGACCAGATGCTCAGCTATTTCATCGCCTTCTACGCCAACGAGACCGTGAACTGGGGGCTGGCGGCGGCACTCGGCACGGTGCTGATGGCGATCGTGCTGGCGCTGTTCGTGATCTACACCAGCCTGTTCGGCCTCAAGAACGTGAGGGCGGGATAATGCGTCTTCCGGCCTATGCCTCGATCCGCCAGCGCATCGCCTACTGGTGTTTCATCGTCTTCTGCGCGCTGGTCTTTCTTTTTCTGGTGGCGCCGCTGGCGGCCATCATCCCGCTTTCCTTCAACAGCAGCACCTTCCTGACCTATCCGCTGAGCGGGGTCAGCCTGCGCTGGTACGAGATATTCTTCTCCTCCACCGCGTGGCAGCTTTCGATCCGCAACACCTTCATCGTCGGGACCGCCGCGGCGCTTCTGGCGACCACGCTCGGCACGCTGGCGGCACTTGGCATGTCGCGGCCGAACTTCCCGTGGCGGGGGGTGGTGATGGCGCTGGTCGTCTCGCCGATGGTGGTGCCTTTCGTCATCACTGCGCTGGGCATGTTCTTCTTCTTTTCACGCGTCGGGCTGACCAATTCGCTGGCCGGTCTCATCGTCGCCCATACCGCGCTCGGCGTTCCCTTCGTGGTCATCACCGTGTCGGCCACGCTTCAGGGCTTCGACCGCAACCTTCCGCGCGCGGCGGCCTCGCTGGGCGGGCGGCCGTTCTACGTCTTCCGCCGCGTCACCCTGCCCGTGATCGCTCCGGGCGTGACGGTGGGCGCGCTCTTCGCCTTCGTCACCTCCTTCGACGAGGTGGTGGTGGCCGTCTTTCTCGTCGGTCCCCGGCAGCGCACCCTGCCGCGCCAGATGTTCAGCGGCATCCGCGAGAACATCGACCCGACCATCGCGGCGGCGGCCACCTTCATGATGGTGATTTCCGTCTTTCTGTTGATCGCGGTGGAACTGCTGCGGCGACGCTCCGAACGCCTGCGGGGACTGCGCAAATGACGCCGATCGTCGAGTTCAAGAACGTCTTCAAGACCTATGACGGCGAGACGCTGGTCATAAAGGATCTCAACTTCGAGGTGGAACGGGGCGAGTTCCTGACGCTGCTCGGGCCCTCCGGCTCCGGCAAGACCACCACGCTGATGCTGCTCGCCGGGTTCGAGACGCCGACGGGCGGCGACATCACGCTGGAAGGCCGGTCCATCGCCAGAATGCCGCCCTACGAACGTGGCATCGGCATGGTGTTCCAGAATTACGCGCTTTTTCCGCACATGACGGTGGCCGAGAACGTCGCCTTCCCGCTGGAGGCCCGCGGCCAGTCGCGCAGCGGGATCGCGGCCAAGGTGGAGCGCGCGCTCGACATGGTGCAGCTCGGCGGCTTCGCCAGCCGCCGCCCCGCCCAGCTTTCCGGCGGCCAGCAGCAGCGCGTGGCGCTTGCCCGCGCCCTCGTCTTCGAGCCGTCGCTGGTGCTGATGGACGAGCCTCTCGGCGCGCTCGACAAGCAGTTGCGCGAGCGGATGCAGATCGAGATCAAGAACCTGCACAAGCAGGTCGGCGTGACGGTCATCTTCGTGACCCATGACCAGTCCGAGGCACTCACCATGTCCGACCGGGTGGTGGTGTTCAACGACGGCAGGATCCAGCAGGTCGCGCCGCCGGTGACGCTTTACGAACAGCCCGGAAACGCCTTCGTCGCCCAGTTCATCGGCGAGAACAACCGCCTGCAAGGCAGGGTCTCCGGGATTGAGGGCACGACCTGCCGGGTCGATGTCGAGGGCGGCAGCGTGCTGGCGACGCCGGTCAATGTCTCCTCGGTGGGCGAGGCGACCACGCTGTCGATCCGGCCCGAGCGGGTGGAGATCAACCCCGATCCCGGCGCGATCCCGAATATCTTCGAGGCGCGGGTCGAGGAACTGACCTATCTGGGCGACAGCCTGCGGGTGCGCGTGGGCCTGGATGGAAACGGAAACGACGATTTCGTTGTCAAGCTGGCCAATGTCTTCGGTCGGTCCGACCTTGCGCCCGGCGACCGTATCCGCATCGGCTGGAGGGCCGAGGACTGCCGGGCGCTGGACGCGCCGGGGTAGGGTGGAAACCCGACAGGCGGAACGCATCGAACTGTGGTTGCCGATAAGGCGCGGGTCGGAAACAGGGGCCGCCCGCGGTCGGTACCGCCGCCATGCAGGTCTGCCTCGACCAGTTCGCGGCCTCGCGCCCGGACTCGATCCGGTTGGGCGGGCCTCTCCTGTTCAACGCACCTCGATGATGGCGCGGCCAAGCAATGCCTGGTTGGAGATATCGAGATAGCGGAACTCGTAGAAACCGGGCGTGTCGGGCAGGGCGAAGCTCAGCGCACCCTCGATGTTGACCGGCTGCGCGGCAATCCAGCTGAACAGCGCCTGATCCGCCCGCGCCAGCGTGACGCGCTGGTCGGCCCCGTCCGAACCTCCGGTCCATGTGACGATCACGGTCTCACCCGGTGCCGCCGTTTCGGGGGCCGAAAGCCCCGCGCCTTCGTCAAGCGCGGCGGTGGCCTCGACGACCTCGACGATATGCCGTCCAAGCGTGACACCGCCTTCGTTCAGCACATAGCGCAGCTCGTAAAGGCCGGTCTCGGCGGGGGCGGTAATATCGCGCCGGGTGTTGCTGCCGACGCGGTGAAAGATTGTATAGGCGCCTTCATCCGCACCCATCGGCACGATGGTCACCCAGTCCTGCGGGTGAATGGGGGCCGACCAGGAGAAACGCAGATTGTCGCCCGCCCGCACCGTTTCCGGCCCGGTGATCGAAACCTCGGCCCTGATGACCTCGACCGACACGCGGGCAAGGGTGACGCTGCCCGCGTTCAGCACATAGCGCACCTCGTAAAGGCCCGGCTCGGCGGGGGCGGTAATATCGCGCCCGGTGCTGCTGCCGACGCGGTGATAGGACGTATAGGCCCCCTCATCCGCGCCCATGGGCACGATGGTCACCCAGTCCTGCGGGTGCACCGGCGTCGACCACGAGATGGCAAAGCTGCTGCCCGCCGTCGCGGTTTCCGGCGCGGCGATCGAGGCTTCGGCCCCCAGCACCTCGACCGACGCGCGGGCGAGGGTGACGCTGCCCGCGTTCAGCACATAGCGCACCTCGTAAAGGCCCGGCTCGGCGGGGGCGGTAATATCGCGCCCGGTGCTGCTGCCGACGCGATGATAGGACGTATAGGCCCCTTCATCCGCGCCCATCGGCACGATGGTCACCCAGTCCTGCGGGTGCACCGGCGTGGACCACGAGATGGCAAAGCTGCTGCCCGCCGTCGCGGTTTCCGG
>Ga0172382_10000459_pt1 | contig 76689 bp, 59 predicted proteins | sample Leawel138RmetaG_FD_122245 | JGI IMG/M metagenome (GOLD analysis project Ga0172382, IMG submission 122245) | Leachate microbial communities from a municipal landfill in Southern Ontario, Canada - Leachate well 138R metaG | ecosystem: Engineered > Solid waste > Landfill > Unclassified | place...
GGTTTTAGTTTGGTTGCTGAGGTGGTATTTAAAAAGAGTAAGACAGCTCTAAACCATAATTTCGAGGCAGGCCTAAAGACCAATTTACTTTATATGAACCAACGGGTGTAGCAAAATAACTGTAGGCCTCATCAGTAGCATTTTTAATGTAGGCCGCTAGTCTCAGGTTTTGATTAGGAAAAGTATAGGTTCCGGAAAGGTCGGTAACCGTATAAGCATCGATGGAAATTTCATTGTCATCAGAAGAAAATTGTTCATCCGTGTACGTTGTAGAGCTCATAAACTCTAGACTACCTTCAGCAAGTGGCAGATTATAGGCCAGCGTAATATTACCATTAACTTCTGGCACATTAGCAAAGTCGACTGTAGTAAAATCCAATGAGCTTATCCCCGGTGTATTAGCATGGGATTTTTTGAATTCAGCATTAGTGTAGCCATAGGCTAGTTCCATGCGAAAATCTTCTGAGAAGAACGAGGTTAACTCAATCTCGAAACCCTGAATTACGGCATCGGCCACATTGCGTTTTTCTTGGCGACTCCCCAAAGCTGGATCCGAAAACGCAATAGTACGCTGGAGGTCCGAGTACTCATTGTAAAAGGCCGCAATGTTCAGTCGAAGGTTTTTATCCAGCCAGTCAGATTTTAAACCAATCTCATAAGCATCGACTTGCTCATCATCATAGGGGCCTGGTAGTGATGGCTGTGCATTTCTTAAATTATAACCTCCGCTGCGAAAACTTCTTGTCCAGCTCGTGTACATATGAGCATCATCCATAAAAGCCCACTTTAACGCGACATGGCCACTAACCGAACTCCAGCTATCACCATCTTTAAAATCGTAGTTACAATTTTTACCGGCGGCATCGCAAGAGCCAAAGCTGCCAATCTTAGCGTCCTTGTCTTCACTGGTGTAACGTGCTCCGACAGTTAAGTTCAGAGTATCTGTTAAATCAACACTGGTTTGGGCGAATGCGCCCAATGAGTTGTGATCTATGACGCCGCCCCCACCGACAAGTACGGCTCCATCTAGGATGTCTCTGGATTCAGAATAAATGATCTCCTGTTCGAAGTAATAGAGACCCAAAGTCAACTCCGCAGTATCGCTCAACGGCATGGCGTAACGCACCTCGGTGCTCAACTGCTCCTGATCAATAACCCAAGGGGCTGCAGAATGAAAAAAGCTTACCGCAGTTCCATCAGCGTCTATTTGACCTTTCACCAGTACATCGCGCCACCCCGAAATCACACGTAGATTCCCCGGTCCAATTTCCCAGTCGACATCGGCAATCAAGTGCTTAACCTGATATTCGGCCTGGTTATCAAAGTTCATTGAAACTTGATGGTCTTTGAGTACTAATCCATTGGGTTGAGTTTGTGCGGCCGAAACCACACCATCTCCTTCAAAGTCGTTATATTCACCGATAAATGTGATCTCTAGATCATCGTTGGGCTTAATTGTAATGATAGGGCGAACATAAAAAGCGTCCGCCTCACCACGATCAGGCCCAGCTATATTGTCAAAGTAATCACCGTTACTCTGAGTGCCTAAAGTTATTTTCCCCAGCACATTTTGAGCATCGTTCAATGAGCCGCCAATGGCCCCATTCAGTTGGTAAAGCCCATTACTACCAACTCGAGCCGATATTCGTCCAGACGTGTCCTCGGTAGGTCGGCGGTTGTTGACCACGACTGCGCCACCAGTGACATTGCGGCCAAACAATGTGCCCTGCGGTCCACGAAGAACTTCAACCGATTCCACATCAAACAGATTAGTTAAGGACCCAGCTGTGACGCCGAGATAGATACCGTCTTGGATAATACCCACTGCCGGTTCGTCCGAAGGAATACTGCTAAATAACCCCATTCCCCGGATAAAAAAGCTGGGTGTACCTGGTGTAGTACCTGCTGCAGCCATTTGTACATTTGGCGCAAGGTTGGCCACATCCGTCAGATCTTTAAAGAAGCGGTTTTCAATAGCATCGCCACTTACCGCAGTGATAGCAATCCCAACGTCCTGTGCGCTCTCTGCAGATGCTTTTTTAGTTGCAGTAACAACCACTTCTTCTAGTGTGTATTTAGCATTAGCCTCCGATACCGTCAGCAAAGAGCCTATGCCAAGGCCAATTGCCCACATATAAAAAGGCAGCTTTTTACGTTGCGAATTATTGATGTTTTTAAGCATGGAATATCCTTTTTTATTAGTTTTTTGGTGTTGTCGTAGATGCAACAAAGACTTATCGAAAGAAAAAAGAGAGTAATTGCTCGCGATTTATACGTTAAAACAAAAACTCAAGTCAAGGTGTCATAGCTTGAAACTTTACAAAGGACGGCTATCTAGACAATTTTAAGTAAAGCGCACACGTTTGTACTTACGCGATCTATGTGAATAAATAGAGAGTAGTTAATCGCTTGATCGAGGAGTTCTTCCCGCTTGACTCGTAATAAGTGCTTACCAGTCCAGCGTAGGCCCCATGTATTTTGAATTTCTGAGTCGTAGCAACAGAGCAAATTACTATAAGTAAAATAAGAATATGCTTCGAGATAGAGCGCTCGGTCCTCTATAGGTCACGCAGTTTGAGACTGATTTAACCCTGGGATTGGGCTAGGCAGGGCCGCAACATAAAAATCAGACGTCACGGTCCTACCTTCATTTAGGTTAAAGGGGGGCGTGTCGGTGTCGGAAAAGCATGCAGGGAAAGGGCTGTTCAAAAACGGTGGGGGGGTAGACGCCAGACCCGTGCCTACAGGTGAGTGCTGTTGTTCAGCCGTGCTCTTATTACCGTTCCGAGGCTATTTGTTAATAACCCCTATTCTTAGCGAATATGTATTCGCGATGTTGTTTGAGTTTTATTTTCCCTGAAAACCCGTTATACGGATGATTTAAAGAAAATAAATATTGACCTCATATGGGTTTCCAGTATTATTATGCGAATAATTGCTCGCAATTTTGATTGGGGTGGGTGTTGCTTAGTTGGCGAGTACCCGGTCGAGGTAGGTTTTTAACGAGCATTTGAAGCTGTTTTATGTCGTTTAAATGTCCATGAAATAAAGAAGTTACGGGAGTGAAAATTTTGCCATCCACGAATATTACTGAGTTGATTTACGATCCTTCCGACGAAGCGACAAGAAGGAACCCCTACGCCTTGTTTCGGCAGCTTAGGGAGCGAGACCCTGTGCATTGGAGTGATGCGATGGAAGGTTGGATCGTCACAGATTATCAGCTTTGTTCTGATATGCTGTCGATGAATGAATATTATTCAGCTGAGCGGATTACAGGTATAAAGGCACATTTACCCCCTGAAGTGAGATCCTATGCCGAAGAGGTACTGCGTTGGCTGACGACATGGATGGTCTTTATGGACCAGCCAGACCATACCCGTATTCGTCGCCACATGGCGCGGGTTCTTAACGCTAACGTATTTGCGACTCTAAATGACAATATTGTTGATATCTGCACTATGTTACTGGATAAATTACCCAAAAATGAAACCATTGATTTTGTGAGGGAGTTTTCTATTCAGCTACCGGGATTGGTCGTGTTGGACTTTTTTGGTGTTCCACGCGAAAGGTTGTTTGAGGTGAAGGGCTGGTCCGATGACATGATGCTGTTTATTGGTAGCGCAAGGGGCGTTAAGGATAAGTACAAATTGGCACGTAATGGTGCGGTGAGTATGGGTACCTTGTTTCAGGACATGATTAAAGCGCGTCGGATTGACCCGCAAGATGATGTCTTAACTAAATTAATGAATGTCGATATAAATGGAGATAAGCTGACAGATGATGAAATTGTTGGCTCCATGATGATGGTGCTAAATGGTGGGCATGAAACCACTGCCAACCTTATCAATAACTCGATAATGGCTTTGGTGGGCCACCCAGAGCAGTTAAACATGTTACGGCGTGAGGAAGTTGCTATGTCGGCGGCGGTAGAAGAATTACTGCGTTATGACGCACCAATATTTTCAATAGGGAGAGTCGTTAAGGAAAATGTTGTGTTGGGTGGCAGAGAGCTTATTAAAGGTGAAAGAATTTTTGCTATGTTGGCTGCAGCTAATCGTGACCCAAAGATATTTAGCAATCCTGATGAGCTTATTTTAAATCGAAACCCTAATCCGCATTTAACTTTTGGTAAGGGCGCTCATCATTGTATGGGCATGCCATTGGCCAGAAATGAAGGCAAGATCGTAGTGCCGATGATTGTTGAGCGGTTTAAAAATATCACTATCATGGAGGACCTTAATAATATTCCTTGGATTAATTCAATGGTGACCAGGGGGCCAACTCGGCTGCCTGTCAAGCTGTCTTAGGGGCCTATTCATGGATAGTTTTTTTGAAGAACAGTTTCCGCTGTCGCCACTTGATGACTATTTGATTCATCAAACGCCAGACCCGATTCGAGTAGCCTACACGACTGACCCGCGTTTTTTTGAGCGGCACTGGAATGTGTTTCATGATCAAAAGGGTGAGCTGTTGGTAGTAACCGGCGGCAGTTTTTACCCTAATCTGGATGCTGCGGAAGCCTATGCAATCGTTACCTATAAAGGGGTACAGCGGGCAGTGCGTTCTTTTCGACGGTTGGGTGCTGATAGAGAAAGTATGTCTGTTGGTCCCATTAAGCCTGAAATTGTTGAAGGCATGCGTCATTGGCGACACACCTTGGTGCCCAATGATTACGGCATTAGTTATGAGTTAAATTGGTTTGATACCCATCGACAAATGTTTCGCTCGTCTTACTCGTCGATTGCCAAAGGCACACCACCTGGTGGTCAGCGCCATGTGACGGCAGGGTTTGAAGGTTTTGGCGAAGTAGAAGGTACGGTAACCGTCGCGGGCAAGGTGATTCAATTATCCCGAGCGGAAGGTAGGGGCACCCGTGATCGTCACTGGGGAATTGGTAGAGGCGTGGGTGGGCCGCAATATCAACTTGACGGTAAAGTGCCAAAAGCTGGCTGGATTGGTGGCAACTGGATTCAATTTGATAACTTTGCCATATGGGGAGCGATCACGTTATATCGATTTGGCGATGAGCGTAAAGGCCACGGAAAAATTATTGATGTTCAGCGTCGCTTAAGGTTTGAGCCGGAGACCAACATTTTTAAAGAAGGCTATATCGATTATACCCTTGATACGGGTGAAAAAAAGACCGTGCATTTTGAGCGCTTAGGTAATCAAACTGCCTATATGAAGGCTGGTATGTATGGCGGTACGCCTGACGGAAGTATTTTTCAAGGCGCGCGTTTCGATGAGCCTCATACCGAGGGTGATTGTTACGATCTGAACCTTGCAGAAAATCGCCGTCGCCTCAGTGGGCTCAATGAACACCACTGTAAAATCAGCTGCGAAGGCGAAGTTTCCACCGGTATTTTGCAGCCCTTGGAGCCTGATGCCTATCAGGCCTGTGAACGAGGTGACAAAGGCTGGGCGTTATTGGATTAGCAGCGATGAATTGAAGAGTGGAGTGAATTCATCATTAAAAATAAAGAGGTAGCTATGAATAATAAAGAACAAACTCAGGACAACACATTACCGCTTAAACATTATGACTCGGTGATCATCGGTGCCGGTTTTGGTGGTATTCGTGCAGCCTATGAAATGCAAAAAAAGGGCTTGAGTTCACGCCTGTTTGAGGCGGGTAGTGATGTCGGCGGCACCTGGTACTGGAACCGCTACCCAGGTGCGCGCACCGATACCGAATCCTGGGGTTACTGCTTTTTTTTCTCGCAAGAACTGAACGAAGAATGGGACTGGGACGAGCGTATGCCGACCTGGGATCAAGTGCAGAAGTATATGGTCTATGCGGTTGATCGTCTTGATTTACGTAAAAATATGCAATTTAACACCCGTGTACAATCGGCTCATTATGATGAGGCTAACAATCTTTGGACGGTGACTACACAGCAAGGCGAATCCGTGACCTGCCAATATTTGATCAGCGCAGTGGGTTGGTTTGAAGAGCCATGTAAGCCTGCCTTTAAAGGTATCGACAATTTTAAAGGTGAATGGTACGTACCTAGTCGCTGGCCCAAAGAACCGGTTGATTTTGCTGGTAAAAAAGTCGGTATTATTGGCAGTGGTTCTACCGCGGTGCAGATACTAACTTCCGTGGCGCATACTGCTGAGCACGTCACCATGTTTCAGCGCACACCCAATTATGTAATGCCTGGGCGTAACTACCCCGTTGATAAGTTTGAAAAGCAATTCAAGAAAAAGAATTTTCAAGCCATCATTGAGCAAACGCGCAAGCAGGTTTATGCCTTTCCAATGGTTGATTCAACCATTGCTTATGATGATGTCGATGAGGCTGAGCGCCAACGCATTCTTGAAGCTGGTTGGGAGGCGGGTGGCTTTCGTTTTATCTTTGAAACATTTTCTGATATTACCGTTAACGAAAAGGCCAACGAAGCGGCCTGTGAGTTTTTCAGAAACAAGATCCGCAGTATTGTGAAAGACCCCGCAACCGCAGAACTATTGTGTCCTGATTATTACATCGCATTAAAACGACCACCAGTAAGTAATTTTTATTACGAGAGTTTTAATCGTCCGAATGTATCACTTGTGGATGTAAGCAAAACCGCGATTGATGAAATTTTGCCTAATGGCGTTAAAGTTGGTGACAGCGAATACGATTTCGACATTTTAGTATTTGCCATGGGGTTCGACGCCGTTACAGGGCCGTTGATGAATCTAGATGTGCGTGGTCGTAACGGGCTTACCATCAAAGAAAAATGGCAGGACGGACCGCATACCCATTTAGGTATCGTGATGGATGACTTCCCCAATATGTTTATTATCACCGGCCCTCAAACCCCGTTTTCTAATGTACCGCCAGTGGTTGAATCCTCAGTAACGTGGATCGGGCAATTAATTAGCCATATGAAACAGGAAGGGTATGACTCTGTTGAGGGCAGCCCGCAAGCCGTCGCTGAGTGGACTACGCTGATGAAAACCTTGGTGGATCAAACATTAATGCGCGATTCAGCATCGCAACGAGCCTGGTTTATGGGGGCGAATATACCAGGTAAACCCCATGCCGTACTGTTCTATTTTGGTGGCGCAGGAGCATATTTTGATGAGGTTGATAAAGAAGCTGATGCAGGCTTTCCCAGCTTAGTGTTCTCAAAAGCCTCCGCCGTTTCTAGTAAAACTATTTCAAGGAGTGCCTGATGTCTGAGCAAGTAACCTACCCTAATTACACCAGTCTTAAATTGGATTGGCCCCTCGAGCGGGTATTGCGTGTCACTATTTCCCGCGGCGCTATGAACTCGATGGATTACGAGCTGCACCACGATCTTGGTGGTATCTGGCGTTTAATCGATGCGGACGTCAATGTCAGTGCGGTGATCGTAACCGGTGAGGGCCGAGCGTTTTCTGCTGGTGGCGAGTTTGATATGGTGGATGACATTATCAACGATCATCAGTTTCGGATGAAAATGTGGAAGGATGGCCGGCAATTGGTCGAAAATATACTCAGCTGCGGCAAGCCTATTATCTCTGCGATCAATGGTGCGGCTGCAGGTGGTGGCTTGGCGGTAGCCTTATTAGCTGACATATCTATAGCGAGTAAAACCGCAAAGCTGGTCGATGGACATACCTCTTTGGGTGTTGCTGCTGATGACCATGCGGTAGCTATTTGGCCGTTGTTAGTGGGCATGGCCAAAGCTAAATATTACTTGATGATGAATGAACCGATTACCGGCGAAGAAGCTGAGCGAATTGGTTTGGTGAGTATGGCTGTTGATGCAGACGAAGTCATGCCAAGAGCCCTGAAGGTTGCCGAGCGCTTATCTAAAGGCGCGCCAGATGCGGTGCGTTTTACCAAGCATGCATTGAATAACTGGATTCGCTCTGCCTGGCCTGCATTTGAGGCCTCTCTTGCCTTTGGCATTCTTGGGTTTACTGGCCCCGAAGCTCGAGAAGGTTTAAGCGCCTTGCGAGAAAAGCGCCAGCCCAATTTTGATCCGATTTCAAACGTATAACCAACGAGAAAATATCATGGCGAATAACACAAGAACTTACATTGTCACTGGCGCTGCGGGCGGTATTGGTGGTGCTACAGTAGAGAGATTATTGTCAAAAGGTGCCAATGTCATGGGTACTGATATCAGCACGCGAAGGCTGCAGGCGTTGGAAGAGCGCTGTGCAACATTACCGGGAAAATTGGCGACTATCCGTGCCGATATTACCGGCGAAGAGGCGGCTAAAGGTGTCGTGGCGCTTTGTCTGGACACCTTTGGTGATCTGCATGGGATTGCCAATGTCGCTGGGGGCATGGTCAATATTCATGGCGCGTCTATGGATGTTCCGCTATCACTGATTGATCTTGATTACTTTCACAAAACGTTTGCGCTCAATGTGGATACTGCGTTGCTTATGGCGAAACATGCCGAACCCCATTTTGAGAAACAGGGTTACGGAAAAATTGTTAATACCGCGTCAATGGCCGCTTTTGCCAATCGTCATGAGCTGGGTGATATTGCTTATAACCCTGCCAAGGCAGCAGTGGTTGCATTAACCCGCACGCTCAGCTTGTTATTAGGCCGCAAGGGGATTCGGGTTAACTGTATTGCGCCGGGGCTAGTCAAAAGCGAAAAAGTCAAAGAAACCTTCGGCCAGGATTTTGAAGACCGCCATATCGCCGGTACATCTTTAGGGCATTTGGCCACAGTGCAGGATGAAGCCGAAGGTTTTGCCTTTTTTCTAGAGCCGCAATCAGATGCCATTAGTGGCGAAGTGTTGCGGGTTTCTGCGGGATTCAGTTAAGCCAATGAACGTATTAAATGAACAGTTTGCTGCGCGCTTGGCCGAGGTTATACAGCGTAATAATCCTCAAATGAATGCGGTAGTGGTGACCGAACTTGCCCGTGCTTTTGGGGGAAATGCCCGCTTAGCGGTATCTTTTGAGCTTGGCTTTGAGCAAAGCGGCAAGGTTAAAAACTTGCCGGCCATTTTGTTAAGCCAGCTGCCTGGCGGCCATGTTGACTCCAGTACCGAAGACGAATACGCCGTGCTCAGAGCATTAACTGGTCAGGGTATTGCTACGCCTGCAGCGCTTGCGCTGGATGCAGAGGGTTATATAACCGGTGCAGCTACCCTTATTATGGAGCGGGTCGACGGCGTCGCCAGTGCGGTGGGGTTTCTCAATGATAATGGCGATAACTCACAGCCTTTAACGAAGCAGCTGGCCACTAATACCGCTGATTTACATCAATTCGATTGGTCGGCAACGGGCCTGTCTGGGAGCAGTGACTCACCGTTAATGCAGGTCATTGAGTGGGAAAATACCTTTCACCAGCACCGACGTGAACCGTTACCCGTTATGAATTACCTGTTTCGATGGCTGAAAGCGAATATTCCCACACCGGTACGGCTCAGCCTTGTACATGGCGATTTAAGGCCGGGTAACTTTCTTTACCAGGGCGACAAAATTACCGCCTTGCTGGATTGGGAAATGGCGCATATCGGCGATCCGGCAGAGGATATTACGTGGATCTATCGCGAGCTATGGAGTCCGCAACGATTTCTCAGCTTTGAAGATTTTGTTGCAAGCTATACTGCACACAGAGGTTGCCATCCTGGCTGGAAAAATTTAATTTTTTATCGGATCTTCAATGAAATGAAGTTTGCGACCATTTCATTGACAGCCTCCACATCGGTGGCAACGGGGCAATCAGATAATATGCGGCATGCTGACAGAGCGTCCAAAATCCCCCGTTGTCTGGAGCTTTGTTTCAGCTATATCAACGAATTTAATCAGGTTAAAGATCATGCAGCTGCCTAATCCAGGTTCACTTATTGGCACGCTTCGCGCCAATTTGAAACAGAGCATATTGCCGGAGCTAAAAGAAAGCGGTGCGCAGCGACAGTTAAAGGCGGCTCTGCATTTACTGGGGCGGCTGGAAAAAAGCTGGGATCTCTATGCGCCACAAATTATTGAAGACAATCTTGATATTGAACAAAGCCTTTTTACTGTATTGGAGCAGCTCAAGTCAGAGGGCGTGGGCGATTTATTTACAGCGGTCAGTGAGGGCCTAAGTCAACTAGCACAGCGTGAAGTAATGCCGATTAATGGACTCAACTCACCAGCATTAATATTGGCTGCGCAACACAATATGCAGTTGCAGCAGCTAGTGAATGATACGCAAGAAATAGTTGATTCAGTTGAGTTAACCGCGCCGCGCCGCGTGGCTATTCAAACCCTGTTAACTGAATTATATCAGCGTATGGTTCGCCGTGATGCTATAGCTAACGGCGACTATCCACCGGTAAACGCCATCAGCGCGTAAAGGCATGACTATCACACAATAAAAATAATCTCGTTGAGGCAGCTGCGATGATAATAGGTAGATACGGTGAAAAACTTCTTCGGCCAACAGCCAAAGCGGGCTGGCAATTAGCCGTCCTGATTGCCGGTTCCAAACTAGCGGGGGCCAACGGTCTACGCTTTGGGCCGGATGGTAGGCTTTATGTGGCTCAGGCTTTTGGCGGGCAAATATCAGCCTACGATCTTGCTGCTGGTAAAACAACGGTTATCTCTGGTGCTGGCGGTCAAATTATTGCGCCCGATGATCTGGCTTTTGACTCGCATGGCAGTTTGTTTGCCACTGAGGTTATGAGCGCCAGAGTTAGCGCACAAAGACCTAATGGCGATATTGATGTGATCGCTCATAATGTGCCTGTAGCCAACGGTATTGTGGTACATAATGACCGTATTTTTATCAGCGAATTTAATCCAGAAGGACGCATTCTTGAGTTGTTTGCCGACGGCTCGACACCGCGTGTGATTTGCTCGCAGCTGATGATGCCTAATGCCTTGTCAATGGGGGCCGATAATTATCTGTATTTTCCGCTAGTGCCACTGGGTGAAATTTGGCGTGTTCATGTGGATGGTGGCGCGGCGCAAAAAGTGGCAGAGGGTTTCAATATTCCCACAGCCGTTAAATTTTCACCCAGCGGTAAATTAGTGGTGGTTGAATCGGGGACAGGAACGGTTACTGCTCTCGATGTTAGTAGTAAAACCAAAACCACCTTGGGCAAGGTTGCCTTTGGAATAGATAATCTGGCTTTTTCTGCCGACGGTCGTTTGTTTGTATCTCACTTTACCGATGGTGGGGTAGTTGAGATAACGGCTAATGGTAGTAGCAAACAGCTTGTGCCAGGTGGCATGCTAGGTCCTTTTGGGTTGGCAGTAAATAACAGTGGTCATTTAGTGATAGCTGATGGTATGAGTCTCGCCATCGTTACCGGAGAAGGTTTAGTTCGGCGACCAGCCATGTTGCTGGAGCACGGTTTTCCGGGGTATGTTCGAGCGGTAGCCGTCGATACAGATGATAGTTATGTCACTACCAATAGCGCGGGCGTGGTGGCGCGTTATCAGCCCGGCTCCGAAGCCGAGATTATTGCAGAAGGTTTTAATGAATTAATGGGTATTACCCTTAATCGTAGTGGTGCCATAGTGGTGGCAGAAGCTGGCGCAGGTTCAGTAGTTGAAATTAATACTAAGGGTAAGAGTCGCGTGCTGGTGTCGGGGCTGCAACGCCCAACAGGGGTTCACTGTTGTGCTGATGGATCTATTCTTATATCTGAATCCCGTGCGGGTAAGGTATCACGCTATAAAGACGGTATTACCGAGCTGTTAGTCGAGGGGTTAAGCGAGCCTCATGGCGTCACCGAAGTATCTGGCCAAGTGTACGTGGTTGATCGGGGCAGCCATCGCCTGTTAAAGCTGAATGCCAACACGGCTGAAGCGGAAACGCTGGTTGAAAACTTACCTGTGGGTATTTCTGGCGGACTGCAAATGAATACCCTGCCTGGAATCAAAGATATTATGCCCGGGCCTCTGCTGTCTTTTTCCGATATAGCGGCACTGTCTAATGGTGCGCTATGTATCGGTGGCGATGAAGATGGCAGTGTTATTGTCGTTGTTCATGAAGGATAGGCAAGCTACGCCACCCTTGATATTACCTCGCGCACGCTAGCCAATGTTTCTGCTTTAAAAGGATGAAATATACTCTTTGCACAATCCACAGCTCTGTTTTCCATAAGTAGGTTGAACAGGCGGTCTCATGGGCATATTACCCGCCACTTGTGGTTGGTATATTCGCTAGATGCTCTATGGGGCTAATTACTCGCGACTTATTTTGCTTTTTCTCTGATATTTGCATTGGCGTGATTAAAAGCTGGCTTTATGGAATATAGCTATTGACGTGATATTGGTTTCTAGCATTATTATGCGAGAATTTACTCGCATATCTTTGTTGTGATTCGTATGGATGCATTCTGAGGTAGCAGCGAGGAGCATAGAGTAAACGAAGTGTTACGTGAAAGGCCGAACTCACCGAAGAAGGCTACCAACGAGAAGGTGCCCTTGAGGGGAGACAGAATTTCTAAAAAAATAATGGCATTAAAACGTCAAAATTAAACTATGTATTCAATAATAATCGGAGATAACTATGAATCGTTTAACCGGCAAAGTAGCCATAGTAACCGGTGCATCGCAAGGTATGGGAGAGGCGCACGCACGAATGATGGTGGCAGAAGGCGCCAAGGTTATTATGACCGACATTAATGAAGACGCTGGTCAAGCATTGGCGACAGAACTTGGCGAAAATACCCTGTTTATTAAACAGAATGTAGCCAGTGCTGCAGATTGGAAGAAAGTGGTAGAGCAGGGTGAGGCGGCTTTCGGCATAATTAATGTGTTGGTTAATAACGCCGGTGTTATTGGCCCTGTTTCAAACATGTCGGACTTATCTGCGGATGCTTTTAATAAAGTCTGCGATGTTAATCAGCTGGGTGTGTTTTTAGGTATGCAGGCGGTATTGCCCTCTATGGAGCGGGCCGGTGTGGGCTCAGTGATTAATGTGTCATCTATAGCTGGCATTATTGCTGCGTATGGTGCGCCAAATATTGCCTACGTAGCCAGTAAGTTTGCGGTACGGGGCATGACCAAACAAATTGCAGTTGAGTACGGGTCTAAAAATATTCGGGCAAACTCGGTACATCCGGGGTTTATTAAAACGCCAATGATGGCAGCGGCTACCGATGAGGGTGGCGGTGAAGCTACATCAATGATTCCTTTATCGCGTATGGCAGAACCCAGTGAAGTATCCAGCCTTATTGTTTTTCTGGCCTCGGATGAATCATCGTTTATTACGGGGACTGAGCAGATCATCGACGGCGGCATGGTGTGTCATTAACGCATTAGCATAATAAATAAAATAGCGGTGCAAGTATGTCAGGTGCTACTGATCCAATGAAATCCGCAGCTGTGAATAGTGCTCCCGTGCTATTTTATTTGGCGAGTCTTTGTACGTCTAAAGATGTTTGAGTATAACGCTAAATTTACCACTGGAATAAGTATTGTAGAAAATACCTTCTTTGCTTTTTTTAGATATTAAATCCACGTCTTTAGGACGTGGATGTTTACTTAAGTGGCCTATTAAACAGGTAAAATTTATTGTTAGGGTGGTGATCGCTTTGGTACGCTCTATAAAGTTTAGAACAGATCTTTGAAGAGTTCCCGGAGCGTGTCTTTTTTAATTTTTCCATAGGTTGCTCTAGGGAAATCGGTGCAAAAAATTACTTGGCTCAGGCGTTGGTATTTAGCTAATTGATCGTTTGTCCATTGTAGGATTTCATTTTCAGTATGAAGGTTTTCTTCTTTTAGGATAGCTATTGCAACGGGTGTTTCACTCCAGCGAGGGTGTGGAACGCCAATCACCGCGACTTCTTTGATTCCAGGGTGATTCATTAGTACGTCCTCTATATCGGCTGCATAGATGTTGATACCTCCGGATTTTATCATGTCTTTTTTTCGACCGGATATGTATAGGAAATGGTCTTTATCTAAATATCCCAGATCACCACTTCGTAAAAATGTTTTTCCTTCGGGCGATGTCCAGATAGTTTCTTCGGTGAGATCAGGGCGGCCATAATAACCCTTCATCATTCCCGGGCCATAGGCCACAATTTCCCCGGTTTCTCCGGTCGATAGTTCCTTGTTGTCTAGATCGATGATGCGGATATCTTCAAGAAACCCAGGTTTTCCTACGGTCCCCTCTCTCTCATCACTATAATCTTTGGGTACGGCGATGGTAAAAAAACCTTCTGTCATACCGTAAACTTCATGTAGTCCTGTATTTTTAAAGCGCTGCAAGAGCTGGGTGCGGGTGGCGGGGCTCATGGATTGGCCGGCGCTGACCAACACCTTAAGGGATGATGTGTCATAGCTATGGTCGTCGTGCTGAAGGAGGGTGATATATTGTGCGGGTACCATAAAACTGTGTGTTCCGCCTTCTGACGCGACCGCTTGCAGAAAGGCCTCGGGGCTAAATTTAGGTATCAATACAACTTTGCCGCCGTTATATATGGTAGGCAGCATGGTAATCCAAGTGCCTGATGCGTAGATGGGGGTAGTACAGATAGCGACTGAATAGCGGTTGATCTGCAATCCCGCAGAAAAACCATAGCAGTAATTCAGTCGACCAAAGTGATTGTGCTCAATGCCCTTAGGGGTACCTGTGGTGCCTGATGTATAGATCAGGGTCATTGAGTCTTCGGGGGTTAGCTTTACCTTTGGTGGCAGTTGCGAAGCGTTTTGAAACAAGGTGTTAGCATCTTGCCAGCCTTGATGGCCAGCTTCAAAGGCGTAAAAGTGTTTGTCGGCGATATGGCTAAGCTGGGGTTTGATCGCCTCTACTTGTTTCAGCATTGAAGTGTCTACAAAGAAAGCCTCCCCGTCCGAAGAGTTGGCCAGGCGGGCGAGAGTGGGGCCGTCCAGCATCATATTGAGAGGGACGATGACGCAACCGGCTTTTATTACTCCCCAAAAAAGAACAAAGGACTCAATGGCATTCGGTATAAGCATGCAAATCTTGCTGTTTTTTGTAAAGCCTTGATCTAATAGTGCATTGGCAACCTTGTTGGTTTCGATATCGAGCTCGGACCAGGTTAATCGCCTGTTTCCACAGACTACGGCTGTGTTATTCTTAAAGGTTCTGGCGTTTTTAGTAATAACGTCTGGGCATAGATGGTCGTGCTCATAAATGGGCTGTGTTGTCATTTGGGGGCTCTGCCTATTTTTAAAATGGGTATAGCGTTCGGTATTTTAGTTATTTGCGAATATGTGCTCGCATTATTTTGATTTGAGACTGTGTGTGTGTCAAGTTTATTTACTTTTAAGGGCAGAAAAAATCAACTTTTTATAAGGTTGTAGCAATTTTTTTAACTTGACGCGAATACTTTTACCTGTAATATTTAGGCGAGCATATGCTCGTTTATTGGTTTTGTAGTTGGAGACTTGAGGAATGAAAAGTGATTAAAGGTGATATCGCCACAGATAAAGATAAGCCAAAGCAGGGCGCCAGGCAACGAAATGCTATTAAACGGCGTGAACACTTGTCTAGTGTTGTGATGCAAATGGTTTCTGAAAAAGGATTTGATGCTATCTCGGTGAATGATGTGGCTGAACGTGCCTCGATGAGTGTTGGTGGGTTGTATCGTCATATCAATACTAAAAATGATTTGTTAGAGATGATATGTGACTCTATTAATTCGGATTTGATTTTAGACCTGAAAAAAGCGGCTGCAGATGTTAAGGGTGTGTCGAATAAGCTGCGAGCGGCTTACTCGTTTTATTGGAATCGTCACTGGGAAGCATCGGCCGGAATACTGGTTGCCTATAGAGAGTATCGTTCTTTATCTGAAGCTACAAAACAAAGATACCTTGATGAGGAAGAAGAGGTGGTTAAGTTTTTGGGCGATATTATTCGTGCGGGAATATTAATCGAAGAGTTCAGAGAGGTCGATGAGTATTTGTTGGGTCACGAGATGGTTTTTTTGGCTCACATGAAAGCGCTTAAGGGTTGGTCTATGAGAAATCACAAGCAGGAAGATGTTCTTAATGAGCATCTGGAAATGATATTTTCAAGGCTTATGTTCAAGGATAGCTAAGCTGCAGAAAGGCATAGGCATAGGCATAGGGTTGCTCGTCGAAGTGTTTGTTTGGTGAGCGCATTTTATGCTGAGTATAAATAGCCTGGCACTCCATTATGTGGGTGGCAGGCTATTTTTACCGACTAGAAGTGATACGTTATTTCTACTCCAAATGTACGAGGTTCGCCTCGGATAAAATAGTTATTGGATGCAAACCCTTCGGTGTTAATTCCGTAGACGTTGTAATACTTATCTTCAATATTCTTAACGTAAATAGCGCCGGAAAGTTTATCTGAGTTATAGGCTAGTCTGGCATTGCTAAGCCAGTAGCTGTCTTCACCCTTATTCAGTGGTCCTTCAGCTTGTTCGCTGTTAAATGGATCAAACCACTGGTGCCCTTTATATTGAACATCTCCACTGATCGTTAACGAGCCATCGGCAATATCCATGAGCCTGTATTCGGCACCGAGGTTAGCTGTCAGCTCTGGTGAAAACGGTTGCTCGTTACCACCAATATCTATGCCTGATAATGTTTGATGGGCATTGTATTCGGTGTCAAGGTAGCCAAAAGAGCTTGTGATTCGCAAATCATCGGTTGCGTAGTACAGGATTTCAATTTCAGCGCCAAGCACGCTTGACGTGAGGTTACGCAAAAACGTTGCCGCCCCCACAGACTCTTGAAGCTGTTGGTTTTGGTAATCATAGAAAAACACCGAGGCATTGACCTGTAGGCTATTGTCTAGCAATTGTGATTTTATACCCAGCTCATAGGCGTCCAGCTTTTCTGGTTCCGTCAAATATATTTGTTCTGGTCCAGCGATAGCAAGACCATTATAAGCACCGGCTCGATATCCCTTGCTGTAGCTGATGTAGGTCATTACATCATCGGCCAGTTCATAGTCGAGTATAATGCGGCCGGTCCAGTTATCTTCTTCCGTGGAGAGCTTGGGTAAAAACGCGGCAGGATCCAAAGGAAAAAGGGAGGCGGGAGTTGGATCGGGTGTCGAATAATAGGCGTAGGCGGTTGGCGCGTCATCAGCGTTTAGATACAGCGCATAAAAATCGTCCAGTGAGCTTTCATCTTTGGTATAGCGAGCCCCGACGGTGATACTCAATCTTTCGGTGAGGTTATAAGCGGCTTCAGCATAGAAGGCTTTTGATGTACGCTCCTGGGTGAAATCCTGAAATGCATCAAACGATGTTGCGGGGCCTAATGCTGGCCCAAATAAACCCAGAGGATTGAAGCTTCCAGCAGGTACGGTATCGTCTAAATAGCCACTAAAAGTGACTCGGTTATTGGTAATGACTTCATCATCTCCGTAGTACAGGCCGACAATTAAATTGAGTTTTTCCGTGGAGTAGTTCAGGCGGAGATCTTGGTTGAATGCTTCATTTTCTGCAATATAATTTGCATATCCAATATCCGCAATGTCAATATCTGCGGGTAGGCCGGGGGCTGCGAAAGTGGAGCCGCCAAAGTCAATTGAGAGATTTTGTTTGTTTTTGGATGTTGCCGTTGTGCTGATTAAAGAGACGCTATCATTGACGTCCCATTTCACGGTAAGGGTTACACCATCTGTGTCATTGAGGAATCTGCCGCCACGGAAACTGACGGCTTGATCATCGTCTAGTGCTGGGTCTCGACCAAAACCTGAAGCAGGTAAAGGCAGTGCCGAATCGACAAATTTAGGGATGGGGGCTGCACCTATTGGTTTGGATTCGCCAGAATAAAGTTTTAGAGTAAGGTCCAGATTATCTGTTGGTTGTGCGCGAATTATTAATCGTACAGCTCGACTGTCTTCGGATGCAAAATCGTCGTTGCCTATCAAGGTATTCTCGACACCGTATTGGCTGTTCTTATTTTCAATGTAGCCATCGCCTTTCACCCAGGTGCCTGCAACCCGTACACCTAGCTTATCGTCCATTAAAGTGGTTTCTGCGGCACCTTGAAGTCGGCGACGATTATAATTGCCATAGCCCGCAGTAATATAGCCATTACTACCTTCCATTTGCGGTGTGCGGCTAATAATGTTGATGGCACCACCGGTGGTGTTTCTGCCGTATAGCGTGCCTTGTGGGCCTTTGACCACCTCTATGCGCTCTATGTCAAAAATTTGCGCGCCCTGGGCTGCTCTGAATCCCTCGTAGACTTCGTCAAAATAGACACCAATGGGAGAGGCAACATTGGCGTTGAATTCATTACCAACACCAACTCCGCGCAAATTAAAATTTGGCTGGCTGTCACCCCATGGGGAGTTGATTTGCAGATTTGGAATATGACCCATCAAATCGCTGGTATCAAAAATACCTTTATTTTGCATTTCATTACCGGTTATTGCTGATACAGCAACGGGGACGGTTTGAATATCCTCGGCTCGTTTAGTTGCTGTCACAATAACTTCTTCGATGACGGATGCATTGGCACCATTACAAGACATGGCAAGAGCAAGGCTTGTAAGTGCTAAGGTAGAGCGAGTGTTGAAGCTGCTACGCATAGATGTATCCTTACTGGGTAGTAATTTACTCAGGTTAGCCATGGCTGGTCCTCTTTTTATGGGAGTTATTATTTATAAGTAATTTTTTAAAATGCATTAAGCGAGGATTTGCTCGCAAAGCTAATATTAGTTCGTCTGTTTGCCTTTTGTCAATAACTTGTTGTTGCGTTTTTTATTCATAATAAAAAAATTATAATCAAATTAACTTGTTGAATTTAAAGGTTTTATTTTATGTTTCTCTATCGGCCTCATTCTGGCGGCTAGTGGAATAAATTTTAGAAGGTGTTGGCTTGATAGTTTGATGAGTGCTTGCTCGCAAATTATTGTGAGTTGTATTGGTAGGGTGGATGATGCTCAAGAGAGTGCCGTCTGGTCTGTATGTATGCCGATGGATGGATACAGTTTATCGAGCAATCGTTTATTGGGCTTATATGCACTAGCCGTTGCAAAAATGGTGAGATGTGATTGGCGGTATCAAAGCGTGAGAGCGCGCTAGCTGATCAGGATTGTCTCCCTGAGCTTCGTAAATAACAAAATTTACTACTGTACTGATAGCTCTACTGCTTAAAAAGAAAGTTATGTCAGCTATTTTTAAAAACACCAAGCGTGGTTCATCAATAAGCGGGTCACCAGAGCTTAACGGTATTACCGATAATATTATGCTCGCTGTTTTGGTATGCAAAAAATCCTTCCGGTATTTTATTCTTTGGTGATTGCGTGATCGATCTGTTCGGGCTTGTCTTGATTATAACTCTCGGTAGGCTCTCGGTGTCATACCGGTCCATTGTTTAAAGGCGCGGATGAAGGCGCTTGACTCGGAAAATGCCAGTTTTTCACTAATTTGTTCTACGCTATAGCGCTTTGCTCCCAAAAAGTAGATAGCCATATCCCGTCGGGCGTCTTCCTTCATTTGTCGGAATGATCTGCCTTCTTTGGCGATCTTCCGCCTCAAGGCTTGTTCGGTCATCGCAAAATGTTTGGCCGCTTCTGGGAGGCGCGGGATAGTTTCGCCAGTACGAATGACTTTCTCCATCCATAACCGCAAGCCAACAGATACTGACGAACTGCGCTTAGGCTGGGTTAATAATTTTGTTTGTATGCTTGTACGTAAATCTTTCAGGTCATCCCGGGTTCGACCTACGGGGAGTTTCAGGCTTTTTTCGCTGAAAATGATAGAGTTTTCAGATTGGTTGAAGTAAACCGGCGCACCGTAATATAAATACTGATATTCCTGCTTGAAGCTAGGTTCAGGGTGTTTAAGGTTGACTCGTTCCAGCGGAATAAAGTCGCCAGCCAGCCAGCACATGATACGCTGGCACAGCAGCATGGCAGTTTCCAGCGCGTAGTGACCGATGATACCGGCCATGGGTTGCACCGTGTGAACTATCCGGATGGTTGTGTCGTCTTCTATCGGCTCGGTTTGAATGCTTGTGGCAATCTGGTTAAGTGTTCGGCTGGTTTGTTTGAGCGCATCGGCGATGGTCGAACAGCTAAAGCCCGTGCGAATCAGTGTTTCCAAGGTGCCAATGGGTAGCGGCGTATCGAGGAGCCCCCAGGTTTCGTCGTGCAGTGTGATCATGATCTGGCCGGACAGCCGCGAGAAATCTAATGCCGATATTCGAAGCCGGTTGTTGTTCATGATTTGCTCTGGAATATTCAGCGAGCGTAGTAGCTCTTTTGGGTTGTAACCCTTTAATACATAGCCCTCTAACACCGATTGAGCATAAACTGAAGAAATCGTAACTGCTTCCATAGGGTGGTGCTCTTGTTTCGCGAAGAAAATAACATTGTAACATAATGTCTATTTTGTGTTGGTGTTCGTCATTGTTATCGTGGCTGCCCAAACCCATGATGGGGCACTTGATCGATCTCATTAATGAACATTACTGCGAGGCTTTTATGACCCACCACGCTTATATTTTTGATGCTGTGCGTACACCCCGTAGCCGAGGCAAGGCTGACGGCTCACTGTATGAAGTCAAGCCCATTGATTTGGCGGCGGGGCTGCTCGTAGAGTTACAGCGCCGCCACAATCTGGATACTGCGTATGTGGATGATGTGGTGATGGGCTGCGTAACGCCAGTTGGTGAGCAGGGTAGCGATGTCGCTAAAATGATCGTGCAAAACGCCGGCTGGGATGAATCGGTCGCCGGTGTGCAGCTGGATCGATTTTGTGCGTCGGGTTTGGAGGCTGTCAATATTGCTGCACAAAAGGTCGCCTCTGGCTGGGAGGATTTAGTCGTTGCTGGTGGCGTGGAATGTATGTCGCGCGTGACCATGGGCTCCAATGGCGGAGCGATGGGCGGCGACGCTGGTTTCAGTATGAAAACCGGGTTTGTGCCGCAGGGTATTGGTGCAGATACCATCGCCACGCTGGAGGGCTATAGCCGCGAGGATGTTGATGCCTTTGCCTTGCAATCGCAACAGCGTGCTACTTTCGCCAGAGATAATGGCTATTTTGATAAATCCGTGGTGCCGGTGCTCGATAAAAACGGTCTGGTCATTTTGCAGCGGGATGACTTTATTAAACCCGATACCACCATGGCGATACTGGCGGGGTTACGCCCGTCCTTTGAGACCATGGCTCAGTATGGTTTTGACGATATCATCAAGCGCAAGTACATCCAGCTCGATCGGGTTGATCACGTTCATACCCCGGGCAACTCCTCCGGCATCGTCGATGGTGCCAGTGCAGTACTTATTGGCAGTGAAAAAGCAGGTAAGGATCTGGGCTTGACGCCGCGAGGGCGCATCGTGGCCACTGCGGTATTGTCGACCGACCCGACCATCATGTTGACAGGACCGGGCCCGGCGGCGAAAAAATGCCTGGCCAAAGCTGGTCTCAGCGTTGCCGATATCGACCTGTGGGAAATCAACGAGGCCTTCGCGTCGGTTGCATTGCGTTATATGAAGGACCTCGGTATCGATGCCGAAATCACTAACGTTAATGGTGGGGCAATTGCTATGGGGCATCCGCTGGGTGCAACGGGTGCCATGTTGGTCAGTATTATGCTGGATGAGCTGGAGCGTCGTGGTTTAAAGCGTGCCATGTTGTCGCTGTGTGTCGGCGGCGGCATGGGTATATCCACCATTATTGAGCGCATTTAAATAGCCAACGATTCAATTCAGGAAAAACATCATGAGTGTATTTAACTATCAAAAAGATGCCGATGGCATTGTTACCATTACTATGGATATGGCCGGCCCGGTCAATGCCATGAATGCCGAATACCGTCGAGTTATGTCTGACACAATTGCCCAATTGCAAGCCGAGCAGGGCCTGACTGGTGTGGTAATAACCTCGGCTAAAAGTACATTTTTTGCTGGCGGTGATTTAAATGAATTACTGGCAGCTAAACCCGGCGATGGCGCGCAGCTAATGGCGCTAATTGAACAGATTAAGTCGCATATGCGGGCGCTGGAAAAATTACCGGTACCGGTTGTTGCGGCGATCAATGGTGCGGCATTGGGTGGGGGCTTTGAAATTTGCCTTGGTTGTAATTATCGGGTCGCGTTCAACCACAAGTCGGTGCAGATTGGCTTACCGGAGGTGAGCTTGGGCTTGCTGCCTGGCGGCGGCGGCGTGGTGCGCATGGTTAATTTATTGGGGCTAGAAGCAGCGTTACCTTATTTGTTGGAGGGGATAAAAGTCGATCCGGTGAAAGCGCTTAAGGCCGGTTTGATTGATGAAACAGTTGATAGTATCGAGGCGCTGGTGCCACGTGCGAAGGCATGGATCCTCGACAATATTAACAGCCCTGCGGCGGCTACTCAGCCTTGGGATAAAAAGGGTTTTAAACTTCCTGGTGGCAGGGCCGGGACGCCACAGTTGACACAATTGATTACGCTGGCGTCGGCGTTACTGCAACAGAAAACCCGTGGTCTGTTGCCGGCCCCCGAGCAAATTCTTGATTGTGCCGTCGAAGCTGCACGGCTCAATTTTGATGCGGCGTTGCGCATTGAAAGTCGTGGACTTACGTATTTGGTGATGACGCCGGAATGTAAAAACCTTATCACCACCTTCTTTTTTCAAATGAATAAAGTGAATGGCGGGGCCAGCCGTCCCAAAGGGGTAGAAAAAACTCGCTTTACCCGGGTAGGTATTCTGGGGGCGGGGATGATGGGTCAGGGTATCGCTTACGTTTCAGCGATGGCAGGTATTGAGGTGGTACTTAAGGATGTCACTGTAGAGTCCGCCGAAAAAGGTAAGGCTTACACCGAGAAGTTACTAGCCAAGCGCGTTGCGCGGGGGCAAATGGATGAGGCGGCCATGGCAGAGGTATTGGCGCTGATCACCCCGACCGCTGATAATGAGGATTTACAGGGTTGCGAGCTAATCATTGAAGCGGTGTTTGAAAATGTTGAGCTTAAAAATAAAATCACTCAGTCGACGGAGGCTTATCTGGCTGACAAGGGCATTTGGGGATCTAACACGTCGAGTTTGCCGATTAGTCTGTTGGCTGAGGCATCGGCAAAGCCAGAGCAATTTATTGGCATCCACTTTTTTTCGCCGGTCGATAAAATGCCGTTGGTTGAAATTATCTGTGGCGAAAAGACCAGTGACGAGACTCTGGCCAAAGCCTTTGATTACGCCAAGCAGATAAAAAAGATACCTATTGTCGTTAATGACTCGTTGGGGTTTTATACCTCTCGCACCTTTGGTACTTATCTGGACGAAGGTTGTCGCCTGTTGACAGAAGGGCTGCATCCGATCCAAATTGATAATCTCGGTAAAGCCGTGGGTATGCCCGTCGGGCCACTGCAAGTGCATGACGAAACCAGTCAGGAATTAACCCGTAAACTTCGTGCTAATTGGGCGGAGATGGGGATGATAGATCAATGGGGAGAGCAGCAGGCCACCCAGGATGTGATTCAAAAACTGGTGGTAGAACATGGTCGAGGTGGTCGTCACTGGGGCGGTGGTTTTTATGAATATGCCGCCGATGGCAGCAAGTCAATCTGGCCCCCGTTGCTGGATTATTATTACCAACCCGAAGTTCAAATCGATCAGCAAGACATCAAGGACCGCCTGTTATTTCGTCAGGTAATAGAAACGTTAAAGTGTCTTGAGTCTGGCGTGCTGCGCACAGTCGCCGATGGCAATATAGGGTCTATCATGGGTATTGGTGCGCCCGCGCATACTGGGGGATTTATCCAGTTTGTAAACACCTATGGGTTGGAAAGTTTCCAAGCTCGATGTGTCGAGCTGGCCGCTATTTATGGTGATCGTTTTAACTGCCCGGCCATCGTGGCGGAAACAATTGCCAAGGGTGAGCTATTTAATTAATCGAGAAAACTTTAATCAAAAGGAGCATACCTTGCGACAATTTACCGAAGAACAACACATGTTTCGTGAAGCTTATCGTAAGTTTTTGGAAACTGAGATTGCGCCGAATGTTGAGCGTTGGCGAGAACAAGGTATTGTTGATCGCGAGGTATTTGAAAAAGCCGGTGAGCAGGGGTTTTTGATGATCTGGCCCGATGAGCAATACGGCGGCATGGGTGACAGGGACTTTCGTTTCGAGCAAATTATCATTGAAGAAACCCAGCGTGCAGGTTGTGCCGAATGGTTCAATACTCTCCATAGCCGCTTGGTGGGTCCTTACTTGGATCATTTTGGCAGTGACGAACAGAAGCAGCGCTGGTTGCCTGGTTGTGTTTCCGGTAAAACAATTCTAGCTATCGCCATGACTGAGCCCGATGCGGGCAGCGATTTGGCGGGTATGCGCTCCACCTTAAAAGAAGAGGGCGATCACTTCGTACTTAACGGATCCAAGACTTATATCTCCAATGGTATTAATTCGGACCTTATCCTTGTTGCGGCAAAATCTGACCCGGACAACAACCCCCATGCGATGACCTTGTGTGTGGTTGAACGCGGTATGGAAGGATTTGAGCGCGGACGAAATCTCGATAAAATGGGCCTAAAAGCACAGGACACCGCCGAGTTGTTTTTTAATAATGTGCTTATCCCCAAGGAAAATATTCTCGGCGAACCCGGCCGAGGATTTTTCTATTTGATGCAGGGCTTGGCAGAGGAAAGGCTTATTTCCATGGCGATGTCTGCGGCGAATGCGCGCAGGGGATTCAATCTTACACGAGCGTTTGTGATGGAGCGAAAAGTTTTTGGTAAGCCGCTGTCCCATGCGCAGAATACCCAGTTCAAATTGGCAGAAATGGACGCCGAGTTGGACATCCTTCAGGTTTATGTCGATCACTGTGTTGCCGAGCATAATGAAGGCCGTCTTACCGTAAATATGGCAGCCAAAGGTAAGTTGCAGGCAACGGAGTTGGAGTGGCGGATGCTGGACCTTGGGGTGCAATTACATGGCGGTGCGGGTTATATGAAGGAATATCCCATTTGTACCATGTTTACCGATGCGCGGATTAACCGTATTTTGGCGGGTAGCTCTGAGATCATGAAGTTGATTATTGGTCGGGATATTTTTGCTGATAACTACAGTAGTATTCTGGATTAAATGAAAATAATCATAGAACCCTGATATGTGGGTTAATGGCGAAGTTGCCATCGTTTCGGCTGGTTGAGGCTACTACAATACGCCATTTTGCAGAAGGCTAGGCAGCAACCGGCCAATAGTGATGGCGCGCCCGACCTAGCAAATTATGAAAAATGACTCTACCTACGGAGAATGTCTCCCATGGATATAGGTGCCCGTATGCAACCCAACGTCTTTAGACGGTGGTCATAAGTTTTTCGTATATGTAGTCATGCAAAACAGTCGCTGCACTGTTGTGGCGTATTGAGTACGTATTGACGACTAGGGCTACGGCTCAACAGCCTTAGTTAAATTAGCCAGTCAGGTACCGGTAGTTTCATTCGTTGTAAAAATGCGGGGTTGAATAATTTACTCTGGTAGCGGTGACCATAATCACACAGTACCGTAACGATAGTGTGCCCCGGTCCAAGTTCTTTGGCGAGGTGGACTGCACCGGCAATATTAATGGCGGAAGAGCCGCCTAAGCACAATCCTTCGTGTTTGAGTAAGTTGTAAATATAGGGCAGGGCTTCTTCATCGCTTACTTGGTAGGCCATATCGATAGTGGCTTCGCGTAGGTTGTCAGTAATAATGCTGATACCGATCCCTTCGGCAATGGAGCGGCCTTCCGTTTTTAATTCGCCGTGGGTGTAATAATTATAGAGAGCAGAGCCCATGGGGTCGGCTACGGCCACTTTGATGTCTTTGTTGTGGGCTTTAAGCGCGTTACCCACGCCTGCCAGAGTGCCTCCTGTGCCTACCGAGCAAATAAAACCATCAATCTTGCCCTCAGTTTGTTGCCAAATTTCTTCGCCAGTGGTGCGGCTGTGGGTTTCCATATTGGCGAGGTTGTCAAACTGTCTGGCCCATATCGCGCCGTGCTCGCTGCTGGCGGCTAACTTTTCCGCTAGTCGTTTGGCTTGGTGTACATAATGGTTGTCGTCATCGTAGCTGGTGGCTTTGACTAAGTGTAGGTCGGCGCCGTATAAATCCAGTAGTTCAATTTTTTCCTTGCTTTGAGTTTGCGGCATCACTACAACGCTTTTGTAACCTAAGGCGTTGGCAATCAATGTTAAGCCAATTCCGGTGTTACCAGCGGTGCCTTCTACGATGGTGCCGCCAGGTTGTAGCTCGCCTTTGGCTTCGGCGTCGCGAATAATACCCAGTGCGGTACGGTCTTTTATCGAGCCGCCGGGATTAAGAAACTCCGCCTTCCCATAGATTTCGCAGCCAGTGAGTTCGGAAACTTGGCGCAGGTAGACCAGAGGCGTATTACCAATCATATCGGTAAGAGTGCAAGAATGTGGCATATCGGTTCCTTTAGCGGGTAGATAATAGGATGTTAACGAGGGACGCGGCGGGAGGCAATCAATGAATAGGATGTTGCAGTTAGTACTAATGAGGGCGTTTTGTGAAACATATCACAAGTTGATGCTTTTTATTGGCTGGTATTATGGCGCCGAGTGTATAGGATGAGGATCGTTGGTGCCAAGCATAGAGCCGCTGCTCGCTAACATATAATAAAAGCTAGTTTTACTCTGTTAGCTAGAAAATCTGGGCTTAGTGATCTATATTTACGGGTATATCTTTCCGAGCCCTATTATTAATAGAGTATGCTCGAAATAGTGCGTCCACAGGAACAGGTTTGCTGGATATATTTAGTACAAAAAAGTTATACCCTTAATCCTCTTCGATAATCCATACATTATATTTATACGTACTTATGGAGCCTGCGTGCAAACGGCAGCGACTTCCACAGATTTAGAGTCGTTGTTTTTAACGCGACTAGATAAGCCATTTTTAAATACAAAAAGGAATAGTAATGATGTTTAACTCCCCCCCTCAGTTGACTCGAAAGTTGTTGCCTGCGCTGATTGCCTCGGCAATGGCGGCTTCGGTTTATGCTCAAACTGATGTCGTTATCAATAATGCTGCTGGAATTCAGGGTATTTTGAGTGATAGTACTTCAGTAACGGTTACTGGAACTCTCGATTCATACCTGTCTGGCGATGGCGGTACTTATGATGATGGCCTCATTCTTGAGGGGGGCGGGCATAATCTGACATTTATCAATGTTGAGCAAGGCGCCTCGATAATAGCAGGTTGGGATGCGATTTATACCGGCGATGAAGGTGCTAACACTGTAGGTTCGATTACCATCGACGGTGACTTGTTTTCTGAGGGTTATATCGGTGGTACTGGGGTGTCAGTGGATCATCAAACTACAGTGACTGGTGATGTGCTTATTAGTGAGACAGGATCATTTACTGGTCGTGGTACTGATCCAGGCGAAAGTAACTCAAGCTACCAGAGTGGTGTAGAGCAGACAGGTATTGGTATCCTTGGTTCAGTGAGTGGTGATGTTAGTAATGCGGGGACGATTACTGCGGCTAATGGCTTGACTGTGCTTGGCGCGTCCTTTTCTGAAGGCTCTCTTGCCGGTACTGTTGGTGGTGATGTAACTAACGCGGGCACGATAAATGCCTCTGGTGATGCTGGCATCTTAGTATTGGGTGGTGGCTCAGTGGCAGGTAGCTTGGTTAACAACGGGACTATTAATGCATCTGGTAGTGGTGCGGGTATTAGCGTTACTAGCAAAGTACTGAATCTAGATAATTTTGATGTGGAGGTAGATGGCTTTGTTGATGGATCTGCTAAAGCTGTAGTTAGCGGCAGCATCATTAATAACGGCACGATTAATGCCGAATTTGATGGTATTGGTCTCTACGATAATGTTTCAGTTGGTAGTGTCATTAATACGGGCAGCATAAGCTCTTTTGCAACTGACGGTGATGCTGCGGCTATTTATATTGGTGACGACAGCGATAGTGCAGATGGTTTGCCGACGGTCATGGGGGGGATATCTAATAGTGGCACATTAATCTCCGACAGCAGCAATCAGCTTGCTGATGATCAAGGGACTTTAGCGCCGGCCATGCGTACCGCTACAGTTGAGTTGCATACCGCTTCGAGTGTGGCTTTTATAAATTACACAGATAGCACGATTGAAAACCGTGATGCTCAAGGTAACGCAATTCGTTCTAGTCATGCCGAAAGCTCTATTTCAAATTTCGGTAATATTACTGGCGCTGTGCGTATGAGTGGCGGTGAGTTTTACAACGCGGGTGAAGTCACTGGCGCTGTATACATGGGGGGTGGTGTATTTTCTTCCACCGGTGGTACATCGGGCTCTATTATTGATGCGAGCAGCTTGATTCTAGCGGGTGATGGCCAGGGTGGTGGCGTTACCACAATCAATGGTGACTTTATCTTTAGTGGCGAGCTGTTAGTGTTTGCTACGCCTGAAACGGGTATGGGGTTTACCTCTAACAGTAGCTTGTCGGTTACTGGCGATGCGGATTTGACCGGCACATCGCTAACCGTTGTACTGACGCCGGGTGGCGTGACCGCTGAGGGTGATGAGTTTTCCTTTGTTAGTGCAGGAGGCGCATTGGTATCAGATATTGATCAGGCTAGTGGTGTTGAAGTTGAAACAGAGGCTCGGGTCGTTAGTTTTACGGTTGAGCAGCGCGGTAATGAGCTGTTCGCAATCGCTGGCGCCAGTGATTTTGCTACTGATAGCGTGGACGACTTTTTGCAAAACAATAGTATGTTAAACAATCGGGGAGGGAAAAACTTAACGAATGTTGCGGATGCTTTGAGTAATGTGCCGCTTGCTGACCTGGACCCCAGCTCTCGCTTAGGCCAGGCAATCAGTGCTTTGCAGGGTGGCCAATTGCAAGGTGATAGTTATGCTAAGGCAATCGCCTCCCTTGACCCTGAAACAGTCGAAGGTAGTTCAGTGGGTAGCTTGCAGGCGGATAATGCCGCGGCATCGAGTATTGATAACCGTACAGCGGCATTGCGTGGCTACTACGGTTACAGTGGCGCAGTCGCTGGCGACTCATTAGGTATCAATGGCTTCTGGTTACAGGGTTATGCTAATCAAACTGATCAGGGTTTCCGTGAGGGTATCGATGGTTTTGAAGCAGACACGCAAGGTTTTGGTATGGGTCTTGATGCGCCTGTTGGTGAGCGTTTCATGATCGGTGGTGCATTGAGTTATGCTAACACTGATGTCGATATGAAGCGTGCTAAGCGTAACGGCATGGAGATCGATAGTTTTCGCTTAACGGCTTATGGTAGTTATAACGCGGATACCTATTACTTGGATACACAGATTGCCTATGCCAAAAACCAATATGATTCAAGGCGTCTTATCGATCCTAGCTTAACGCTTGGATCAGTTGTGGTTGCCAGAGGCGATCATGATGGTGATCAGTACAATGCGCGTTTTCGTGGGGGCTATCCGATAGCGCTTGAAAGCGGTTGGTTTGTTACCCCGACAGCAGAGCTTAACTACACTTATTTGACTGAAGATGGCTTCTCTGAAAAAGGGGCGGGTAACTTGGGTCTGTCGATGTCAACCAGTGATGTTGAGGTGTTGGTATTGGGTGTGGGTGTTAAGGTTGCATACCCATTTACTACCAGTAACGATTTTACTTTGATCCCAGAGTTCAGCCTTGATTATCAATATGACACCATCGGCGACGAAGTTGAGATCGACTCTAACTTTGCGGGCGTAACTGGTGCAGCGTTCATCACGGAAGGTGCAAATGTTGAACAAGAGGCGATCAAGGCCAGTGCCAGACTGCGTGGCTTTAATCAGGGTAACTATAGCTTTGCCGTTGCTTTTGATTATATCGAGAAACAAGATTACGACAGCCAGTCGCTTTCTGCCACGGTCCGTTACGACTTTTAATTCGTAACATTTCCTTCAAAACGGCCAGCCTTTGTGTTGGCCGTTTTTTTTTGTGATGGCGGCGGCTGCAGTGTTCCCGCTGGGTTTTCTGTTCGGCACAAACTATACTGTCCGGCAACGCTAATACTAACAATAGATAGAGAGCGACGAATGCTTTCATATGCAGCAAAAACAGACCTTGGTAATCAGCGGTCTAATAACGAAGATTACTACTTAGCACGTCCAGAGTTAGGTTTATGGATTATGGCCGACGGTGTCGGTGGGCAAGATGCTGGTGAAGTTGCCAGTAAAATTGTTTGTGGTGTGATTCAATCAGAAATTAAAGCTGGCGCCAGCTTGGAAGATGCCATCAATATGGCTCATCAGGCGGTCAAAGCCTCGCCGGCAGAGGGTGTAGGGCGAGTGGGAATGGCATCCACTGTAGTTGCTTTACAGGTTCATGGTAAAGATTTTCAGGTTTCGTGGGTGGGTGATAGTCGCGCGTATTTATGGAGTGATGATCAGTTGACTCAGCTCAGTCATGATCAATCACTGGTGCAGCGTTTGTTGGATGAGCGTGTCATAACTGCAGAACAGGCTCAGAATCATCCTCGGCGTAACTTGGTGATGCAGGCATTAGGTCAGCAAAACCTGGACGCGGTTGAAGTGGAGAGCGCACGGGGCCAGTTTAATGAAAAGGATGTTATTCTGCTTTGTTCGGATGGCTTAAGCGATTATGTTAGTGATGAAAAAATAATACAGATATTGCGCTCAACTAGCGATGAGAACGCGTTGGTTGATGCCCTGGTGGCGGCAGCACTCGCGACGGAAGGTAAAGATAATATTACCGTTTTGGCGATTAATATGAGGCCTCATAAAGTAGAAGTTACTGGGCAAATGAAGGCGATTCAAGCCAAAGATGATACTCGGGCGGGCGTTTTGAAAACAGCTGAGCTTAGTCTCGACAAGGGTGAAGTAGAAAATTCTCAGAGTAGTTCTTTAAATATTTACTTACTTTGGGCGGCGCTATCAGTAGTTGCGGGGTTTTCTGCATGGTGGTTTTTGGGTGGTGGTATTTAAGCTAGTTAGTGATAAATAATGATACAAGACAAGACAATTATCAGATCTTCCGGTAAATCCCTCGCGCTCAGAGGGTGTGAAGGCGCTCATCTGGATAAAACCTACCCGATTAAACAAGTATTAAAAGTAGGGCGTGAGCGGGACAATGATTTAATTATCCGTGAGGGCTTTGTCTCGCGCCATCACGCCACTTTGCGCTATCTCTCGGGGGTGTTAACTGTTACTGACTGTGACTCCTCTAACGGCACCTATGTTAATGGTGAGCCGGTGAGGACCGCGCTGCTGGCAGCGGGGGACCAGCTAAAGTTTGATACCATTGAGTTTTTGGTGGTTGCATATAAACCTGAAGCGGCTGAGGCGGAGCTTCCCCCTGCAGTTGATCAACAACAGTTAAACGTGGAGCGGCATACCAGTGAAAAATTTGCCCGTGAGATGGTGGAGCGAGCTGGTGTGGCCCATAGTGAGGCCGAGCAACAGCGGCTGGCGAAAGAGCAGGCTGCGCGGGAAAAAACTGAGCGGGAGCGGTTGGCAGCGCAGCAAGAAGCTAAATTAAAAGTAGAGCAAGAGCGTATAGCCGCGCAGTTGGCCGCGGAGGAAAAAGCTGCCGAAGAGGTTGCGGCTGCGGAGCAGGCGACGAAAGCAGCGGCGGCAAAAGAAAAAGCTGCCAAGGAAGCAGCAGAGCAGCAGCGCTTGGAAAAAATAAAACTGGAGCAGCAGCTCGCCGCGAAAAAACAGGCTACAGAAAAGGCTTTAATAGAGCAGGTCGCGCAGCTACAAGCCGCTGAGGAGGTGGAGCGTAAAAACCCCGAAGTGCCTGAATGTACCGACGCTGAACAAACAGTTTTTAGCCCAGCGGTCACTCCAGCAGCTGTAGATGGCGATAAAACGGTAGTGAGTGCAGCCGTCGTGGCAGCCCCCGTAGAGGACTCAGCGAAAGATAGCGAGAAAACTGTATTTGCTCAAGCAGTCAGCGGGCCGGTTGCACTTGATGAAGAAAAAACCATAGTTGCTCCTGTGGCGCTAGCGACCGAAAAAAACGTAGCTATTGTTGCCGATGTCGATTCGCAAGAAAAAGACACCGCGGTTATTGGTCAAGACGCAGTCAATAAGATTAAGTTGGCAGCGGCAGCAAACCCCACTGAGGTGGAGTTGTTAGGTATAACTGAGCCCGTGGTAGAGCGTAAATTCAAGTTGAATAAATCTATACTTACAGTCGGTCGCTCTCCCTTTAACGACATTATTTTAAAGTCGGCATCGGTCTCCTCTCAGCATGCCGAGTTAGAGAAAATAGACGGCCGCTGGTGGGTGCGTGACCTTGCTTCTTCAAATGGCACCTTTGTTAATGATCAGCCCGTTGATGAGTGCGAACTATACAGTGACGATAGTCTGATTTTTGGTGAGGTGGAGTTGACCTTTGATCACCATGGGCTAATGCCTGCCCCAGAGGGACGTGAAATAGATTATCTGGAGGCAGAGTCCGGTTCACCACTGTTGTTATGGTGCGTCGGCGCCGGGGTTGTGGTTGCGATAATAGCTACGGTTGTAGTGTTGATTTAATGTATAGATGGTGCAGCTAAAAGCCGATATAGGCTGATAGCGCTTAGGTGATACTTGTTTGTTATTTGAGCGCCCAGTCTATAGAATTATTCGTTTGGATTAAGGTCGCTGTTTGCGGCCTCATTTATTATTGTTAGTTCGATTTTGCTGAAGTGTTAGAACTCTATTATGGCTGAAAAACCCGAAATACCTGGATACACGATACTTGAGCCGCTCGGTGAGGGTGGTATGGCTATGGTGTACCTGGCGGTGCAGGAAAACTTTCAGCGCCAAGTTGCGGTAAAGGTACTGTCTGCCCGATTGTTATCAGACCCTAGCTTTGGTGTACGTTTTTTACGTGAGGCCAGAATCGTAGCTCAGCTTTCGCACCAGAATATAGTCCCAGTATTTGACGTTGGTCAACATGGCGATTGCCACTATATCGCGATGGAACTGTTAAAAGGCGGTGATTTAAAGCAGCGTTTGGCCAAGGGGTTACCGCTGTCAGAGTGTTTGGTTATTGTCGAGCAGATTGCCTCGGCGCTGCATTATGCTGCCAGTAAAAACTTTGTTCACCGCGATATTAAGCCAGAAAACGTGCTGTTTCGTGAGGATGGCAGCGCGGTAGTATCAGACTTTGGTATAGCACGTTCGACCGAATCTGAAACTAATATGACGCTGACTGGAACGATAATAGGTACTCCCAGTTATATGAGTCCTGAGCAGGCACAGGCTTTGCCGCTAGATGGCCGGTCAGATTTATACAGTTTGGGTATTATTTTATTTGAAATGCTGACTGGTAATGTACCGTATACCGCCGATTCAGCTATTTCTATTGGTTTAAAGCATATTACCGATGCGATACCTGAGTTACCGGATGAAGTGGCCGAATTTCAGGAAATTATCGACAAAGCTTTGGCCAAATCCCCTGAAGATCGCTTCCAAACGGGGCAGGAGTTTATTGAGGCGCTGGATGATCTTGAACATCATCTCCAAGGTGGTTCTGCGTCCACTACGATTATTACCCCAGAAGCACTAAAGCGGCATAAGAGTGCGGCGGGTCGGCGCCGAATATCGGGAGCTACCTCCACAGCTAGAGCCAGAACCAAAACAGGTGGTAACCGCTCGCGGACCATGTCGACTAAAAACCGTCCTGGCGTGCGTTCTGGCGGGCAAACCAGATTTCCACGAGGGGCTGCAGCTACAGAGTCAGGTTTTCGTAAAAGTGTTCTCGCTGCATCCATTGTGGGGATATTAGCGGTAGCTGGTGGCGCGGGCTGGTGGTTTGCGACGGATGATAGCCGCTCCGTTAGTAGCAGCGATGCTGAGGTAGGGGCCTTTAGCGAAAAAACCATGGCCTTATTAAGGCAAGCTAATAAAGCGGTAAAAGATGGTCGTTGGTACGAACCATCCAATAATAGCGCGCAATATTATTTCACCACTGCGCTGGCTTTGGCACCGCAAAACCAAGAGGCAATCTCTGGTATTGAATCGTTAATTGCTAGCTACTTGGATCGCGCACAAAAAGCCATTGCCGAGGGTGATGAAGAAAAAGCTATTGAATGGCTAAATCGCTCATCACAAATAGCGTTTTATGCCAGCGACCAGTCTTTGTTAGAGCGGCAGCAAGCTTTGCGTGGCCAACAGTTTCAGATGCAACAGAAAAATATTCGTATGTCTGAGCGCCAAAGCCGAGTTGATCAGCTCTTGGCGGAGGCGAAAAAAGCCATTGACGACAACAAATTATCTAGTCCTCCTGGCGATAATGCCTACGATAAGTATCAGGCGGCGCTTGCACTAGACCCAGATAGTCAAATTGCACTCGATGGTATATCTACTATAGCGGCGGCTTATCTAGCGGAATCAATTACGGAGGCGCAGAAGGATAATTTTGTCCGAGCGAGGGCATTGATAGCTGCGGCAATTCAAATAGATAGTCAGCACCCGGATATGCAGGGTACGCAGTTAAAAATAAATGAATTAGAAGAGCTCAAGCGTAAGCAAGCGATGGCATTACAGCAGGAAGAAGTAATGACCGCAGCTGAGCTGCAGCAAGAAAAAGAAAATGCTCGCAAAGTCAGAGCTCAACAAGTTGCTGCTTTATTGGCTGAAGCAGAGCAGGATCTGCAGGAAGATCGTCTACAATCGCCCATTGGTAATAACGCCGTTGAAAAATTTCGCCAGGTATTACAGTTAGAGCCATCAAACTTAGATGCGCTGGAAGGTTTGCAGAAGGTCGGTGAAAAGTACGTGGTATTGGCTAATGCCTCACTGGGCAAAAAGGAAATTGATCAAGCCAATGACTATCTTAATATTGCACAAAAACTAGTGCCTAATAGCCAGCAGTTGTTTGTTGCGCGTCGCTCATTACTCGATGCGAAAGAGCAGCGAGCCCGTGAGATCGACTTACAAATGCAGCGTGATCGCCAAGTAAAAAATCTTTTAGCGGCTGCAGAAAAAGATATGGCCGCGGGGCGTTTAAGTTCACCGCTGGGTAACAACGCACTGGAAAAATATTCGCAAGTATTAGCTGTTGATACAATTAATAATAAAGCTAGCACTGGTCGAAACCAAATCGTTAATGCTTTGGTTGCTGATATTAATCAAGCGATTAAGAAAAGCCAGTTTGATGATGCTGAAGGTTATATTGCTACTCTTGCTCGTTTTTTCCCGAACGGTTCTAAAACACGTTCGTTGAAAAGTGATCTGTATCAGGCAAAGCAGCAGTATGCGCGTTTACAGCAAGAAAAGAACGACTTGCTAGGTCGGGCGGATAAACTGTCTAAAAAACCGACCTCAGAAAATAATAACAATCAGCTGCGTACTATGTACTCGCGGATTCTGGCGATTGAGCCGACTAACTCAGTGGCTAAAGCGGGCTTGATGAAAACCAGTGATTATGACTTGGGCTTGGTAAATGCGGCATTAAAAAATCGCAACTACAAAAAAGCAGATGAAGTTATCGCGACGGTAATTAAAGTGACGCCGCAACACCCAGCCCTATCTTCTGTCAAAAAAGCTTTGGAGGACGCCAAAAGTGCTGCGCAAACCGCCGATAAATCCATTGCTTTGGCAGAGAAAGAGTATGCCAAAACAACAACGCTAAACGACAATCTTGAGGCAAGAAATGCCTTGAAAGCAGCGTATCGAAATATATTAACAGCCAAGCAGGCTGACCCGACCAACCCCTTAGTGGCGAAGTCGCTCACTAATTTAGAAAACAAGTATGTTGAGGTAATTCGATATTACACAGAAAATGAATCTTTTAAGCGTGGTGGCGAGTTAATAGCTGACGCTATGTCGATGGATTTTTCTAAGTCGCGTATTAGTGAGCAACAAAAAATATTGCAGGAAAAAGAAGCAGCTGCCATTGCTAAAAAGAAACGCATGACGCGGCAAATGGGTGTGTTTTAATTAGCCGGCCCAAGCTTAAATAATGAGCACTATACTCCGATCTTTCATTGTTATTGTTTTGTTGTTGCAGTGTTCTTGCGCTACCCCGAGCTTCGATGAGCTGTTGGCCTCTGCGGATAAATTAGCGGTAGAGGCCGGGTTCACTAAACGTTATATTCAGGGCGGAAAGTTCAGTTTAATCAGTTACATTAAAGCTAGCAACACCCTCGTTACTGACGTCACTATCTACATAGAGGGTGATGGCAAATCCATGGTGACGCGTAATCGTCCTTCTTTAAATCCCACTCCACACCAGCCACTGGCATTGCATTTGGCGGCGGTAGATAAGCAGTCTAAAAATATTATTTATTTAGGGCGTCCCTGTCACTTTCGTCCTACCGGTGCAGATGCTGAATGTGATATTAAATATTGGACTCGATATCGTTATTCGCAAACGGTAGTCGATAGTCTTAGTGATGCCCTTGATCAATTGCAGCAAAGCTATGGCTTCGAACGAATAAATTTGGTGGGCTTTTCGGGTGGGGGTGCTCTGGCAGTGTTGTTGGCAGCGCAGCGCCCGGACGTAGTTTCAATCAGAACTGTAGCGGCCAATCTCGATGTTGATGCCTTTGTTGCCTGGCATCGAGTAAGCCCCATGTCGAACTCTTTAAACCCTGTTGTTGTAACTGATCGGCTTAAGTATATTCCGCAGCGACATTATTTTGGCGACGCTGATCAGGTCGTGCCTCGCGCTATCGGTGACAGTTACTTGGCATATTTTAGTGATAAGCGCTGCGTGCAATTAATTGAGCTGACTGGTTTAGGTCACCTTAATGGCTGGGCAGCGTTGTGGCCGCAGTTGCTTGCCCAGCCGGTTGGGTGTGAGCGCTAGTGATTAAATTTTGTTCAGCGGGTTAAACGTTGTGCTCAGCGCGCGACGCCAATGTTCGGCATAAAACGGGTTGATGGCATTGGATAAAAGCTCCTTCGGTTGTAAAGACGCATACAGCTCATCGTAGTGTTTGTTGGTTTCGTTTTCGTCGCGGTACATTATTCTATTAGGTGTTAGTTGTTCTGGTTGCTCCAGCCCCATTGCACCGATCAACTCCATACAGCTGTCAACGGTAGCGTGGTGGTAGTTTTTCACTCGTTTGTGTTTGGTTTCGACATCGAGCGCTTTGTTGCGTACCGGGTTTTGGGTGGTAATACCGGTAGGGCAGTTATTTGAGTTACAGGTTAAGGATTGAATGCAGCCTAACGCCATCATCATGGTGCGTGCTGCATTGACCATATCGGCCCCCAGCGCTAATTTAGATAGCATCTCAAACCCCGAAGCCGTTTTGCCCGAAGCAATGACTTTAATCTGGTCTCTAAGTCCAGCGCCGAGTAGGCAGTTGTGGACGAAGTGGGTGGCTTCGTGGCAGGGCATGCCCAACCTATTGCTAAATTCAACGGGGGCGGCACCGGTGCCTCCCTCTGCACCATCAACGGTGATAAAGTCGGGGGTGATATCAGTTTCGAGCATGGCTTTACAAATGGCCATAAATTCTGATTTAACGCCGATGCATAATTTAATCCCTACTGGCTTGCCAGCGGATAACTCCCGTAGCTGCTGAACAAACTTTAGCAGGCCGATAGGGTTGTCAAAGGTAGTGTGAGTGGGAGGGGATACACAGTCTTTGTCTCTGCGGATACCTCGGATGGCTGCTATCTCCGCAGAAATTTTTGCAGCGGGCAAAACACCACCGTGGGCTGGTTTAGCGCCTTGTGAAAGCTTTATTTCGATCATTTTTACTTGTTCAGACTGTGCTCTAGTACTGAATAACTCTGGATCAAACTCCCCGTCAGGGGTGCAACAACCAAAATACCCTGTGCCTATTTGCCAAATCAGGTCGCCACCCTGTTGATGATAAGGGCTAATACCACCTTCGCCGGTATTGTGGGCAAAGTTGCCGAGCTTGGCGCCCAAATTGAGGGCGGTAATGGCGTTGGAACCGAGTGCACCAAAGCTCATTGCGGAAATATTTAACCGCGAAGCAGAATAGGGTTGTCGGCATTGCGGGCCACCCACAGTGACACGAAAGTGCTCTGGGGCGACTATTTTAGGGGCGAGAGAATGCATGATGGTAAGGTAGCCAGTTTCCATCAAGTCTCTTTGTGTACCAAAGGGAAGTGTGTCCATGGTCTTTTTGGCGCGTTGGTATACCAGTGAGCGCTGCTCGCGGTTGAAAGGTCTTTCTTCGGTGTTGGAGGCGATAAAATATTGCTGAATTTCTATGCGAATAAACTCTAGTGCGTAGCGAAGATAAGCGGCAATCGGGTAGAGCCTGTTCAACGTATGAGGGCTAAATTTAAGGTCATAAATGCCCAGTGCGGTAAACGCGAGGGTAAACAGCAGCAGTAAACTGCTCCAGCCCTGTGACCACAGTAATACGGCGATAACATTGGCGATAATAGCGATAAGCCAAAAAGCTGCTTGAACGATAGTCATGAATGATTTCCTGTTGCTATCACTGCAATAAATTAGTTGTAGGCAGTGAGGTTGGGGCAAAAATTCGGGCTCATTAGTCCTTATCATAATATATTGACCGTTGTTTTTGGCGGCTATTTTTCAGCTGCTATTTTTTAATCAGTGCTGTAGTCTCGCAATGATTACTAATCGCTTAATTTTTTACGTTGCTGGAGCGCTTTATGGCAGGTGTTGGATTGCTAGCATTGCTCGATGATATTGCTACTTTACTGGACGATGTGGCTGTTTTAACTAAGGTTGCGGCAAAGAAAACTGCGGGCGTATTGGGGGATGATTTAGCTCTCAATGCCGAGCAGGTCAGCGGTGTTAAAGCCGAGCGCGAGCTGCCCGTGGTGTGGGCGGTGGCTAAGGGTTCAGCTTTGAATAAACTTATTCTGGTGCCGGTGGCTTTAGCGATGAGCGCATTCGCTCCCTGGCTTATTACGCCATTTTTAATGCTGGGGGGGACGTATTTATGTTACGAAGGTTTTGAAAAAATAGCCCATAAATTATTACATTCTGCTGCCGACGACACTGAGGCGCATCGACAGATACTGGCGGCAGCTCAGGACCCAGTGGTGGATATAGTTGCCTTTGAGCGCAAAAAGGTGAAGGGAGCCATTAGAACCGATTTGGTACTCTCGGCGGAAGTGGTCGTGATTGCCTTAGGTACAGTGCAGCATCAGCCCTTTCAACAGCAAGTGGTGGTGGTATCACTAATAGCCGCGGTTATTACTGTGGGGGTTTACGGTACTGTAGCAGGCATCGTTAAGCTTGACGACGCAGGCTTGTATCTTATGCAGTCTCAAACAGCAAATATGTGGGGCCAATTTAAGCGTTGGTTTGGACGCGGTTTGTTGGCAGCATGCCCTTATTTAATGAAGACACTTACGGTTGCTGGTACGGCTGCGATGTTTTTAGTTGGCGGAGGTATTATTCTGCACGGTTTCCCCGCAGCTCATGGCGTTATCGAGCAGATACTTACGTGGACAGAGCAAACGGCTATTATTGCCAGTATTCCTGCATTTGTTACGACAGCGTTAATAAGTGCCGTTACTGGTATTGCAATAGGAGCTGTTGCTGTCGTGGCGATATCCTTGGTCTCTGGCTGGGTGGGTAAGCGGAAGCAGTCTAGGGGGCAATAAGTGGTTTCGAGCGCTCAAATGCATGGGTAAATTCATAGCGGATTTGATTACTCCCCCGCTAACCACTGCAGGCTGGCGCGGCCGTGGTCAGGTGAGAGTATAGTCGCGACGCTGGGTAATAACTCGTTAATGCGCTGGTCAAGCTGCCAAGGTGTATTGATAATTGCCATCCCCGAACCATACATACCATGACTTGCTGTGCTATCGGCAATAGTTAATTCGGAGCTGATAATATTTTTTAAGCCGCTTTGCTTTAAGGCCCGCAGTAATTGGTGGTGACGCCCTGCGGGGAGTAGCGGATACCAAATGGCGTAGATGGCGGTGGCCCAGCGTTGATGAGCCCGTTTTAGCAGTTCGACGATTTGCTGATATTCATCTTTAATTTCATAGCTCGGGTCGAATAAAACCAGCCCACGTTTGATCGGTGGTGGAATGAGTGCGGGTAAGCCCTCATAGCAGTCGCGGGCGTGCAGGCTGATCCGGTTATCTGTGGCAAAGTTGTGGCGTAAGTCGCTAAACGCCTGTGGGTGTAGTTCTAACAAGATAGCTATATCGCTATCGCGCAACCATTGCTGCGCTAGTGCTGGTGAGCCTGGATAATAGTGTAAGTGATGGCTGTTATTGCAGGTTGATATTGCATCGAGATAAGCGCTTAGTGCAGGGTGCTGTGGTGTTTGCTTCGCGTTTTTTATGGCATTCCATAGGCGTTCGATACCATGGCTATATTCCATTGTTTTGCTGGCAGCATCTTCGCGAAGATTATATTGACCCGAGCCGGAATGACAATCGATATAACAAAACGGTTTGGTTTTTTTCAGCAAAGATTCAAAGAGTAATCGTTGCAGTAAATGTTTATGCACGTCGGCAAAGTTGCCGGCATGATATTGGTGTTGATAGCTGAGCATTATTGGGTGACTGCCGGTTCAGTGGCTAGGGAGTGAAAGTCTATCTTAGTCAAATCCAGTGCTTGATGCCAGCGTCTATTGCTTTAACTGCGCTATGGTTTGGCCAGGCTCCGGTTTGGCGGTAATAGTGTTTATTAAGGAATATAATTCTCGCCGATGAATATTTCCAGCTCAAAGAAAATAGAGTATGTATCGGCAAAGTCACGGCTGCGAGGGAACGAGATCTCAGGGACTATTTTCCCGAATAGCCAATCTTCGTAGAGGGGTTTGCGCCATGTCACTCGTGTCCAGTAAGCCGAAATTTGTGGATTGGGCTGGCTGGCTGCAGACACCGAAAAGCTGTATTCAAGCGAGCTACTGCGAAGTTTGTGGTAGTAAGAGTAGCTGTGATAAAACTCCCAAGTATTTTCTTGATCAATAAATTCGGCTTCATTACTGATGCGGAATATATCCAGTTTGTTGATTGGGCGGTAAAAATCGTATTCCGCGCCGGCTCGCCATCCTTTAGAGTCGTAGTGGCTGCCAGAAAGATCTAATCGAGACCTCCATAGTTCTGATATTTTATCGTTGCGTTTGAGACTGGCTTTTAAGTAGGGATCTAAGGGGAGTTTTAAGCGAATGCCTAAGCTTAAATTTGGCCGCCAGTTCTTTAGAGAATTGTCCAATATCGCAATACCAAAAACAGCATTGTCAGATTTGTTTTTTAAATCATTACCGGTGGTCTCACGGCGCCGGTTGCTAATGCCTTCGTAATCATCAGGTTCAGAGTCAAAAAATATTTGGAGCTTATCTTTACTGTTAGGTACGTCAATACGTGCTTTGATCGATGCGCTGGTCTGTTCGTCGAAGCCGGTAGAGAAGGAATGATTAAAGCGAAGTTTTACATAGCTGTGGTTGATGACATTACTTTTGAAGCTATCTCGGGAAATATATTGATCTAATCCAGTGGCGGTGGAAGTGACTTGGTTTGCCAGTACGTCACGTTCACGCTCCAGCCAGTAAAAGCTGTTTTTTATCCAGCCAGGTGCAGCGTCGGCTTCGTTGGCAGTGCTTTGATCATTGGCCGGTGTGACTTTGGTTACGGTTAAAGTGTCTGCCGCCGGTGTGTTCGCTGCCTGTAGCGCACCGTGGGATAATATGAGTAATACAGGAACTATCCGTTTGAGCATATTTGTGGGGCTGTCTCGGCTGTTGGTTTGGCGGTAGCCCTAATCATTTTGATGTTTAGTGGCGCTTATTTTTTTATTCATATAATAGTTGGATTGTTTATTATTGCACAGCTTGATGATGCGGTGCGGGTATTGTTCTTATAAGTTATAGGTTAAAAGTGAGTAGTAGAACGGGATGGTGAGGCGATAAACTCGATTTATTTAATTCAAGCCATTATTCTGATCCATTAGCGCAACGATTATCTTTTTGTGTCTTAATGTAAAGACTTGCAATTTAAATGGGTAAAAAGAGTAGCCAATGAGCGATAACTATCAACAGTCTAGCAGTGAGGAATTTACTGCACCCGATAATTCACCACAATGGTTTCTGGATAATCTGCAGTGCCCCGGGGAATCCCATTACGCTTTGGTTAATGGCAATCGTATACATTTTTTATCGTGGAACCTGGATAGTACTTCATTGCCAGTACTGGTTTTTATGCACGGGTTTGGCGGCAATGCTAATTGGTGGAGTTTCCTTATACCATTTTTTACCGACCACTATCGTGTGGTTGCGATTGATTTGCCGGGTATGGGCGATAGTGGGTATCCGCAGGTGTATAACGAAGAATGCTTTGCGCAGGCAATTATAGGCGTGATTCGTCAATATCAATTACAGCCAGCAACCATCATTGGTCACAGTTTTGGCGGGGTACAGGCTTTGCGTGCTCTGGGGATGACGCCGGAGCTTTTCAATCGTGCTATAGTGGTCGATTCAGTGATTTCTTTGCCGCCTATGCCCCCCGCCCCCAGTCCGTTGGCGCCAAGGTCTACACATCAGCTTCGCGCTGACCGGGATGCCTGTATTGCACGTTTTCGTTTGATTCCGCCACAGCCTCTGCCGGAGGGGAACGAGGCTATCTATCAATTTATTAGTTATCACTCCTGTGTTGGTGATGAAAATGGTTGGCATTGGAAATTTGATCCTAAAATTGGTAACTACGCTGAAATAGATGATATAAAAATCTTGGCTAAAGTCCCATTAAGGGTTGATTGCATTTATGGCGAACTCAGCTTGTTTAATGCAGATGATTTGCCGGCTCGAATACTGGCGAACATTAGCAATGCGGGCGATCTAGTTATAATTCCCGGCGGCTATCATCACCTGATGATAGATAAACCTTTAGAGCTGGTGGCGGCTATTCAGTCATTGTTAGAGAAGTGATATTCAATCTGGGGTAGGTATGGCTAGATTCTCTGTTTTGGTGGAGCAATTTTCATCCTGCGATTGGTCGCAAGCACCGTTAGGTGTTAGCTGCCAAAAATCGACCAGCCAGTGTGTTTAACCAGCATTTCTAAGGCTTCTGTCCCCAGCTTGCTATTGCCAATTTTGTCCAGCCCAGGTGACCATACGGCGATAGATGCTTTGTTGGGGGCGATAGCGAGGATGCCGCCACCGACACCGCTCTTGCCAGGCAGGCCAACGCGAAAGGCAAACTCGCCAGAGCCGTCGTAGTGACCGCACATCAACATCAGCGAGTTGATTCGGCGTGCTCGTTGTGCAGATACAACTCGTGCGCCGGTACTGGCGTTGCAGCCGTCGGATACTAAAAATAATCCCGCCCTGGCCAGTTGTTGGCAATTCATTGATATCGAGCAGTGGTGAAAATAGGTGCCTAATACGGCATCGACAGGGTTGTTAAAATGCCCAAACGAGGCCATGAAGTGCGCCAATGATGCATTGCGGTCACCGGTGGCTTGTTCGGATAAAGCAACTTTCTCGTCAATACTAATGCTGTCATCATTGGCGATAAAACGGACAAACTGAATAATTTCTGCCAGTGTTTCCTTTGGTTGATGTCCCATCATAATGGCGTCGACAACAGCGATGGCACCGGCGTTGATGAAGGGGTTGCGGGGCTTACCGCTCTCGTGTTCGAGCTGAACAATAGAGTTAAACGGGTCGCCTGAGGGTTCACGGCCTACACGGGTCCATAGCGCATCACCCAGCTTTCCCAGTGCAATCGTCAGGGTAAATACCTTGGAAATACTTTGAATCGAAAAGAGCTTGTTAGCGCAGCCAGCGCTGAAAACCCGCCCGTCTGGCAATGCTACGGTGATGCCAAATTGATTAGGGTCGATGCAAGCTAGCTGCGGGATGTAGGAGGCTACTTGACCGCGGTCGTGACTTTCGGCCATAGCGGTGGCAATTTCGTCCAAAATATCTTGCATGAGAGGTCGGCCTGCTAAGACGCTGTGTTGCTGGGTTTAAGCTTGGGGTGTTGAAAACCGGTTGCTGAGGTAGCTAATAATGTCTGAGGACTCGTATATCCACCGGGTACTGCCGTTATCATCCTCAACTTTCAAGCAGGGTACTTTAAGCTGGCCGCCGCCATCGAGCAATTCTTTGCGACTTTGCTCGCAGCGTTTGGCGTCGCGAGTTTGAATGGCTAGCGCTTGGCGTTTTAATGCTCGCCGTACTTTGACGCAGAACGGGCAGGCCTTGTATTGGTAGAGTGTTAGCTTGGCTGTTTGTTGGTTGATAAGCGCTTGTAATTTAGGGTCGCGCTTTAAGCTTCTGGGGGTAAAAACCCAATTCAAAGATAAGATAATGGTGCCTAATAGCCAGCGAATAATGCGCATAGATGGGTCTGTATCCTGTAACAAGAGGGGTGTGTTAATAAAAAATCTTTGCCGGTAGGCGGAGTTCCTGTGTAAATGCTGCACAATTATTGCTGGGCTACACTATGACTCTTAGCCGGCTTGGGATCATAGTTCGTCAGTGTAGCATTATTTACTTTTTTTATTGAGTGCGCTGAGGGGCAGGTAACAGTTGTTTGTGTAGCTGCGTGCCTAATTAAAAGGCTGCATCGTGCTCTATCAATAAATGAGTGGGGGTGGATAGGTGCATATCTAATGAGGATGTTAAGTGCGCCACTTTCTGGTGGCTTTGTAAGTAAAATCCAATTATTGAGGACTGGTGCGAGTAATGTAGCAGAAAGGCAGTTGCCATCGTAGCAGCGCCTTACAATCCTTTGTTGGTTCTCATCCTGAGAATGCCTTCCATGCTAAAGGATCATCCCGAGCCTGCTTACACTGTAAAAGCACGGCAGTAAAATACAAGAGCTTGTCGTTCATTGTGTGCGCAGCATCGCACATTTGTATCTGCCGCCTAGATACTACGTCAGCCGCTAGCGGTTAAATTCGACATAGAATCGAACGTGGCCTAGTGGTTTAACCTGATGTCGCATAGTGGGTTCTACTATGCCATGCCTGTTAATGTCTAAAATAATAACTTCTTGGTTTGGTTCATGGATGGTGTATTGCAACTGGCCTTCTAGCACCACAATCTTCCCCCAGACCGATTCTTTGGTTTTATGCTCGTGTAGCAGGCCTTGGGGGACTGTCTGTTGATTAAACTCCGGGGTCCTTTTGTATGGACTAACGTTGTCGGGTAATTGTTTCATGGTCGGCGGCCTTCTAATGATCGCGCTAAATTGTGCTATTAAACTGCATTTTAACGAAGTTAAAACCGCATTATAGGGCGGCTTTTGCTAAGCGGTGCGGTCATACATTTGTATTGATGATCGTTCATGCTTAGTAGAGCTTCGTTGCCCTTATTCCAAAGCTTGATGTTGTTTGATGCATACTGGACACCTGATGCGGTGGGTATTTTTTGTAAAGTGGTGAATTTTTTATCTATTGAAACCTCAATGGTTTCAATGTTGAGGAAGCGCAAGCCGACGTCACCTATGGTTTCACATTGAAAGTTTAAGTCTTGAGCGGATGATTGATCGATTTTTATGTCCTGTGGTGTTGGAGGGGTCTGAATTAGCTTTAGCCTTGGTTGATCGGCAATATCATAAATGACCAGCCATGTTTTCTCGACCATGGCGTAATGATTTGCCTCATTCAGCGCGGCTAAAAAACGTTGTTCTTGCTGGCCAATGGCCGCTAAACATGCCCGTCGGGTAGTGATTGTTTGTGATACGACAAAGCTTCCGTGGTTTGCTTCTAAGTCTCCGGAATAGCGATTACAGCCAGTAGAGCCCGCGATTCTGCCATCCGGCATAAACTCTATCGTGATCATGGAGAAATCAATAACACCGCCTTGGTCGATATCTTCAACGCGCCACGATCCACTGAGCTGCGGGGTGTCAGCTGTGATGTTGTTGGTTTGGGGTTCGCTCACGCAGCCGACAATAACTGTGCTGATGATGATTGCTAGGGCAATGCTTAATCGTCGAAACATAATGACGCCTGTTGAATTCAATTATAGAGTTATATTGAGTTTTGAAGAGTTGATTCAGTCGGATAAATAATACTCTACCGTAGAAACAACTCTTATTTTTTTAATATGAGGGTTGTTTTTGTCCCTCGCGCTGATGCTGAATTGGCCTTGCGAGGCTTTTCTGATTTTACCTAGCGAGCTTTTTGAATCTGAGGCGAATTTCTCAGCTACTTCCCGAGCTTGGCGTGTGGCCTCCTCGATCATGGCTGGCTTTATTTCATTGAGCCGAGTAAACAGGTATTCAGTTTGGGAGTCGTAGTTACCGCCGGTAAAGACAATGCCTTTTTTGCCCAGATCTGATAGCTCCCCCATAACCGCTCTTACGGTATCAATGTTTTGAGAGTAGACCGTTACTGTTTGAATCGCGGTATAGCGAAATTCAGCCTTGGTTGGGCTGCCGTATTGTTGAGCGGATTTATCAGTGATAGCTGGTGCAGTAAATGAAATTTCGTTTTTAAGGATACCTTTGCTGGCTAAAAAATCTGTGATGCTTTTAGTGTTGTTATCAATTGTGTCGTAGAGCTCCTCTAAATTATTGCCTGCAGTGGTAAATTGAATCGGCCAGATAACAATGTCTGCCCCGAATTCTTGTTCAGATAAGCCTTTTACTGTGACAGAACGTTCATATTCTTTAACCTTTATTGCTGAGCTTCCCAGCAGGTAGCCCAGTGAGCTTAGCCCAAGAAAGATAAAAACTCCGAGAATGAGTGCATTTTGTTTGATGTTGGACGTCATGGTACTCCTCTTAAACGGCTGTTTAATTAATCTGGTTTTATGGGTTTTGGCTTTCCGTGCCTTTCGTCATTTGGCCATGGATTAATAACTTTATCAGTTAAGCAATGGCTGAGCAGGTAAAATGATTTTCATGTAATGATATGTCTCTTGTGATCCTATAACAATCTCAATGTGCAGGATACGCAGAGCTGAGTTTCCTTTTATAATTGTTCTTTGTCACGCCATTGCTGACGTAGCTTGGCCATAAACAGCGATTCCCCCGGCACTTGAATGTCGCTCAGCAGTGTTTGGATAAACTCGTCGGCCTGCGCCTTGCTGGCGGCATCTTTGAGCGCAGTATGGCGAACTTTAATAAATTTGTCGCCGACTATGGTCAGGTAAGTATTTGAAATATACGTGTTGATAATTAAATCGGTGTACTCGTGTTCAAAAAAATAAACCTCGATAGGCTGATGATGAATATGTAGCAAGCTGTTAGAGGTGCTAGTAAAGGTGATGTCGGTAAATTCTAATTCTGCCAGCACGGCATCGACCTCTTTACGGGCAATATCGATTTCTTTGCTTAATATATCGTTGTGACTGTTGTTCCAGTACGGGCTTCTAACTGGATAAACAAATACATCAATGTAATCTTCTATTTGCTCTGGTTGCCAGTAGCGCGCCTGTATGCCACTGAGGGGGTGGGTATAAACATGTTCTCCCTGCAGAAGATACTTTCCAGCTTGGTCGGGGAATTTTACCGATGTGGCGTAGTCGGTTGAATCCAGTTTATTGGCAAGGTATTGGGCTGAAAAAAGATCCTCGGCCTGTAAGTCTCGCAAGATATGTGAGGCAATACTTTTTGCGATATTTTGTTCGGTATCCTGGTTCGTGGGTGGCGCTGAGACGCGAAGTTGCACGGGGATAGCATAGTTAAAGTTTTTTAACCTAAAGCCATTCCAGTACAGTGCGGTATTAACTTTAATATCGGCGTCTTCCTCAAGCTGGTATGTGCCGGTAGTGATGGTTAATTGATAATCCACATCATTGTTGGCAAGGATGACATCTTCAAAACTATTTGCTGCTTTTATTTCTGTTTGAAGCTTCGATAAGTCGAGTTGATTAATTTCACAGTGGTGCAGCACAGACATTTGCTCGAATTTGGCACATTCTTGCAAAAAGGTATCGGTGGGTCGCTGGTGGAACAAGGTAATAATAGGCAGCTTGGTGTCGGTATTACTATTGAAGTCGGCAATTGGAAGTTGCTTGGTAGTCGTGCACCCTGCGACTATCACCATAGTTATGGATAAAAGGGTCAAGAGAAACTTCATGCTGATGGATGCTCTAATCAGTGTTATCAGGCGAGTTATTGTGGCAAAGAGGCGGGGTAAATCCAAGGCGCGGGTGATGTATTCCGCAATATATAAGCCGCTCTTTGCCTGAAAGTAGGTTTATTTTTGCAGTTTCTTTAGCAGCGTGGCTATTTCTCTTTGAAGTTCACTGTCTTCAATGCGTGCCGCATGCTCACTTGCCTGTTGCGCTGCGGCCAGCGCGTTTTCTCCATTACTATCGAGGTCGCTGTCTTCTGAAAGCAATAGAGCTACTGCGTAGCAAATGGATGCCAGGTAATCAGGGGCGTTGATGGCCTCAGCATAGATTAACGCTTTGTCATAAATGGCCAGGGCTTCGTTGCTGTCTTCAGTAAAGTCGGCCAGTGTTTCCCATTGTACGGGGTGATTTTTCTGTGGATCGTTTTCGTGGTCGTAACAGAGCGTTTTTAGCAGCTGGTACAATTGAGCAAACTTGGCATCATCACCCGCTTCGGCGGCATCCATTAACTCGCTGGCAAGGGTATGGGTTTGTTTGTAAAGTTTGGTGTTCATGCTGTTATCCAGTAATAAGGCGACTGTTGTCAGGTCTATGATTTGGCTAAAAGAGTGCAATGATAAACCTTATCGCCAGGGCTTTCGCATTAAAATTATATATTCCTGGTTAGATAGCACACGTTGCTTGCTCACGATTAGTCGTGTGTTTACCCTATGCGGCCACGTGATCAGTATAACTACACTCAACCAGAGGATGGGTAGCGATTATGGCCGCTCAGCATACCAGTTCAGGCCGCAGTAGATTGGGCATAGGTCAAAAATTTATTGGTGGTATTGGGCATCCTGAATTTAAGGGAGCTACGCTATGGTGTGGTAAGCTGCTAACCATAATGCTATTGCTCGGCCTCACAGCATGCAGCACGACTAGCTTTGTTTATAATCGTTTGCATATTGTTATTCCGTGGTTTATTGATGATTATGTGAGCCTGACCTCGGTGCAGGATGATCAGCTTGAGGTTTTGCTCAAAGGGGCGGTTCAGCAAAATCGACAGTATAGTTTGCCTAAGTATATTGCAGTTATTGACCAGTTAATCATCGCACTGGATGAGCCGTTGAGTCGCGAGATAATAATGCCGATTTATAGGCAGGTGGTGGTCGAAATGACCGCATTAAAAAACCAAACACTAACGTGGATGTTAGCGCTTGGGCAGACATTAAGTGAAGCGCAAATCGACGAGTTTGTTGATCAGCTACAGCAGCAATTAAAACGTGATGAAGAGCAGTATTTGTCACGCGATACCGCCGAGTACCACCGGCAAAACTATCAGCGGCTGAAGGATGTTTTTGATAATTTCCTTGGTAGTCTGGATGAACAGCAATTACACACGCTAAGGCAGGCATCAGAGCAGTTACAGCGCGCTGATAGTCAGTGGCTGGAGCAGCGCAAACAGCGACATACAGCATTGGCGGGTATACTACGCCAGCGTGAATCGGGCTGGGAGATACGTGTTCTCCAGTTGTTAGACGAGCCCGCAGAGACGCAAGCTGATTTACCTTCGCAGGCTTATCAGTTTAACTTGCAGCTGCTAATGGATGCCTCGGCTACTGTTATTAACAACCGTAGTGAGCGGCAGGATCGTTATCTGCGCTCAAAATTGAATAGGCTGCGTGGAGATTTAGTTAAGCTTAATCGATAAGGTTTGAATGTGTTCGCTATTTGTTTGCACAGTGTTCGTTAATTAGTCTAGAGCTATATGTGGCTAGATCATTGGTCATTAAATTAATCGGAGTAATGTATGGATAAAAGCACAATCATTGCCTCAGATAACACAGTACTTGATAGCGGTAACCAACGAGCCAAAGGTGATCTTGAAGGGCATTCCGGCGGTGATTTCAGCACAAAACTTGAAGTTGGCTTAAGTGCCTGCCTGGCTGGGCAAGAGGTGCGTTATAACGGCGGCCACACCCAGTCCAAATTATGCTTGGAGTTGCTGGGCAAGCATTTTAATTTTAATACTTTTTGCCCTGAAGTAGCGGCAGGCTTTGGCACGCCAAGGCCCACGATGCGTTTGGTTGGCAATCCGGAAAATCCAACGCTACAGTACAGCAATGACGATAAAACAGATTTAACCAAGCAGTTAACACAAGGCTTTGTAGATAAGCTGCCAGCGTTTAAAACGCTGGATGGCTATATTTTGATGAAAAACTCACCAAGTTGCGGTCTTGAGCGAGTCAAGGTTTACCAGCCAAGTGGTTACCCAGATCCTGTTCGCGGGCAAGGTTTATTTGCTGCTGCGCTTAAAAAGCAGTACCCCTTGATGCCGATTGAAGAGGAGGGGCGCTTACATGATGCCAGGCTATTTGAAAACTTTGTGTTGAGAATATATGCCTATCATAATTTTCGTGCAGAGGTATTGGCCGAGCCAAGCCTTCATAACTTAATCCAATTTCATAGCAGTTATAAGTATATCTTGATGGCTCACCATCAGCCGACCTATAAAAAGCTGGGTAGCGTGTTAGGTCAGGCGAAAAAAGAACATCTCAAAGAGCTTATAGAGTATTATTTTGAATTGTTTATGCAGGCTTTAGCTAAGCCTGCGAGCAAAAAAAATCACACCAATACCCTGCTGCATATATTGGGGTATTTGAAAAAATCAGTTCCCTCTGAGGCGAGGATCAATATAACCGAGGTGATCGGCAAATATCATCAGGGCCAGTTACCCTTGATAACGCCACTGACCTTGTTGAAGCATTATTTGGATCAATACGGCTCAGAGTATATCCGTCATCAGCGGTATCTGAGCCCTTACCCTGAGTCTCTTGGGCTGGCTAATCATTTGTAAAATCCTTGGCGTCATGCCGTTCAGCTAATTGTTCAGCTGGGTCGCCAATGACACGATTAACCCTGCGCCCTCGTTGCACCGCTGGCCGCTGAGCGACTTTGTTAGCCCAGTTGACCAGATGTGTATAGCTGTTAACTTGTAAAAACTCCCCAGCGTCGTAAATTTTTCCTAACGCGAGCACGCCGTACCACGGCCAGATGGCGATATCGGCAATGGTGTATTCTTCACCGGCGATATAACTATGGTTGGCGAGCTGCTGATCTAATACATCGAGCTGTCGCTTAACTTCCATGCTAAAGCGATCAATCGGGTATTGGTATTTTTCTGGAGCATAGGCATAAAAATGACCAAAGCCGCCACCTAAAAATGGCGTGCTGCCCATTTGCCAAAACAACCAGTTCATAGTTTCTGTGCGCTGCTGTAAATCGGTCGGCAAAAACTCACCAAAACGTTCTGCCAAGTACAATAAAATAGAGCCAGATTCGAATACTCGGGTGTTGGTGGTGGTGTCGAATAAAGCGGGTATTTTAGAGTTAGGGTTGATAGCAACAAAGCCGCTGGAGAATTGATCACCTTCGTTTATATCGATAAGAAAGGCATCGTATTCAGCCGCTGTGATGCCTTTTTCTAATAATTCTTCCAGCATCACAGTGACTTTCACCCCATTAGGGGTGGCTAATGAATACAGTTGCAATGGGTGTTTGCCGCGGGGGAGCACTTTGTTATGGGTTGCGCCAGCAGTGGGGCGGTTAATGTTGGCAAACTTGCCGCCACTTTCAGCGTCCCAGCTCCAGACTGTCGGTGGTGTATAGGTTGGATCTGTCACTGAAAATACCTTTGGTTGGATGGCTGTTTTAATTTTGCTTAAACATAGACAGCAATTGTCAAAGTTGAGTCGGTAAATAACCCGTTAAATATAAAACGCGATAGTCATTTAGAAAGTTGCTTTGATAAAGCATAAGACGCCTGTAGCCAAAACAACATCGCTTCGCGCAGGATTAAGCAGAAACTATAGGGTGGAATTGATTTTCATTCAAATAAAAGCGTATTACGAAGAGTTTTTAGGCAATACTGCTGATCGAAGTTTATCGTGAGGTATCGGCTCGTAAAAATGAGCCGGCAGCTCAGTCCTCTAATAACTTCGTTGCTTAAAGATAAAGGTGGTAGCATGACAGAGGGCCAGATAATTAACTTTAAGAGGAATAATAATGTCAACTCATTACGTCGCGAAAGTAATTGCCTTAGTGGTATTTATGGTTATGTCGTTTGTTGTGCAGGGCGAGGCGCTTAAAGTGGGCGATATGGCTCCGGATTTTAGTTTGGAGGCCACTGATGGAAAAATTTATACTCTATCAGATTTTCGTGGTAAGCAGGCGGTGGTGGTTGCCTGGTTCCCTAAGGCATATACCAGAGGCTGTACCATTGAGTGTAAATCCCTAGCGGAAAGTGGAGATTTAATTCGACAATTTGATGTGACGTATTTTATGGCAAGCGTCGATTCGATAGAAGAAAACACAGGCTTTGCGGAGGAGTCAAAAGCGGACTTTCCTCTGTTGAGCGACCCGACTAAAGCGACCGCAGCAGCTTATGATGTACTGATGCCGGTGATCAGGCTGGCCAAGCGGCATACGTTTTATATTGATAAAGATGGGCGTATTTTAGCCATTGATACCGATATTCACCCCGCAACGTCGGCACAGGATATGGTAAAAATGTTGGCGGAGCTAGGTGTTGAAAAACGCTGATAGAGTGGTGGTATTAATGCTGAGGGTTAAGACTCACAGCAAATATATTGAGATATAATTTAGCCCTCAAACCACCCCCGATTAGGGGGTGTTATATCGCCTTGCCTAGGCGCGCTTTATTTTAAATGACGATGATTTTCCAACTATTTAACGAGGTGTCAGTATGAGTAAGTCGCAACTTGGTCGGATTGGTCTTTGGTCAATGGAGCTACGCTATGGCGACAAGCATGAGGCGGCGGAGGCTGCCGCTGAAATAGAAGATCTCGGTTTCGGTGCGCTGTGGATTCCGGGTGGAATCGATGATGCGGTACTGTCTGATGTGACCGCGTTGCTGTCGGCTACACGGCATATGACGGTAGCTACTGGTATTCTTAATATTTGGAAGCACGCTCCGAAGGATGTTGCAGCATGGTTTGATGCTTTAGCTGTCAGTGAGAAAAAGCGCGTTATGCTCGGCCTGGGTGTGAGCCATGGTGCCATTATCGGTGATGCTTGGAACAAACCGCTGGCGGCGATTGAGGCGTTCCTCGATGGACTCGACGACTCGGGTATGCCCAGAGATAACCTTTGTCTGGCAGCGCTTGGGCCCAAGATGCTGGCGTTGGCAGGTAATCGTACAGCTGGTGCTCACCCCTACCTGGTAACCCCCGAGCATACATCATCCGCCCGTAAGATCCTGGGCGCTGATAAGTTACTGGCACCAGAGCAGGGCGTGATTTTAGAGTCGGATCCTCGCAAAGCCAGAGAGCTCGCTCGAGAAGCGTTGAAATTATATGCAACACTGCCTAATTACACCAACAACTGGCTGCGTCTTGGCTTTTCTCGGCAGGAGGTTGATGATATTAGCGATGGTTTAGTCGATGCATTGTTTGCCTGGGGAGGGATGGAAAAGATTGTTGAGCGAGTGAAAGCTCATCACGATGCTGGGGCAGATCATGTCTGCTTGCAAGTTATACACAGCGACGGTATTTCAGGATTGCGTTCAGCCTGCCGTGAGTTGGCGGGCGCTTTGATATAAAGCTTGCTGGGGGGTTTTTGCCCCAATACTTGATATACAGCCAGGCGGTTACATTCAATTGTTTGGCGAGGTTAAGTTCTATATCGCTAAACTATCGCCCGCAAGACCTTTAGCGGATGGTGTGTAATATGTCTATAAGTTAGTCTCGAATAGTTTCTTGTTATCACTATAAAAGGAAAAAATCTCTATGAAAAATATGATATATGTAGTGTTAGTTTTTTTCTTGTTTCAAGTGGGTGCGAGTCGGAGTTATGCCGAGACTGCTGTTGAGACACTTTCTCCAGAATTAAGGTCTTTGTTGCAGCAAGAAATGTCCGCTATTGAAAACGGTATGAAGGATATAATTTCTGCTTATGTTTCTGGTGATCTAAAAACAATAGCGGAGATTGCCAATCAATTGGAGAGCAGTTTTATTTTAAAGCAGAAACTGACAGCGCAGCAAAGAAGCGAACTCCATGACAAGTTACCGAAGCAGTTTATCGACAAAGACAAGCAGTCACACAGGATTGCAAGGAGCCTGGAGCGTTTCAGTATAGATGGTAATGTGGAGCTGGTAGGTGTTTATTACGCTAAGTTGCTGGAGTCATGTGTGAGCTGCCATAGCGAATTTGCTGCGCATAGGTTCCCTAGCTTGATAAATTCATCGACTAACAAAGAAGATTATTACTATTAAAAGGTTTTTTAGAAAAATATGGCTTAGCCAATAACTACCAATAAAACAGGAGTTCATTGGTATGGCGGTTAGTCTTGTTGATAATGGGCGTAATGTTAAGTGCTTGCATCCTTAAGTATGCTGACTGCCGGTGCTTGGGTTAAACTACTAGCTGTGAGAGCTTAAACCCGACTAATCTAAAGGATAACATCATGTTAAAACGAATTTTTTTGTGCGCAGCGGTTGTTTGTGTTGCAGCCCCTGTTCATGCCGGTTGGTTTGATTTTCTGAGCGGTAGCGATGATGAAGTATCTACGGCCCCTGTTGCCAAAACTGCCGCAGCTGGAACGAGTGTCGATATGTTGAATCAAGGCATGGCTTTACTGCCATTGCTAAGCGAATCGTTGAGCGTGACTGAAGATCAGGCTTCAGGTGGTATGGGGGCTTTACTTGGGACTGCAAAATCGATGCTCCCTGCTAGTGATTTCGGCACCTTGGCGGACGCCATCCCTGGTGCGTTGGGGATGATGGTCGATGCACCCAAAGTTGCAGATAGCAGTACGGAAGGTAGTGGCTTATTGGGTTCGGTGATAGATATAGCCGCTGAGCATAGTGACACGGTAAAAATGGCAAAAGATCTGACTGAGCAGTTTAAGGCGCTGGGGCTTAGTGCTGATATGATTCCTAAATTTACCGATACAGCGAGTAACTACTTAAAGCAAAATGGCAGCCCAGAGGCAGCTACAATGCTTTCCTCTATCATTGGCCAGTTGTTTTAATTGTTTATAGTTAAGTTGCGCAAGCGGAGCTCCTCTTGCGCTTTTTCTACAAGGTGGTTTTGATACCTTTATGAATAGATATGTGCTAATAACAATAAAGAATATAGCCATGATTCTGTTCAATAGGCGATATAGATAGCGCCTTAGCTTTGATATTTATTTGTTTGTGCGGATTATCACCATTGAGCCAATTCCCCCATTACTTGCATTTTTCTGCTTGGTTGGTGTTCTTAGTAATATTTCTCCTTTGAGGCTGGTATAGATAAATCGCAGTTGTTGGCAGGCCGTGCCATAGATTGCCGAGGGCTTAGCTGATTGCCTTATAGGCTCATTGGGTAATATAGGTGGCTGAGTTAAACAATAAATAAGCGTTGGGTCACTTTCTCGTTGGGCATTGCCGGTTATACTGGCGGCAAATTTGCATTAAAGGTTATAGTAAATACAGGTCGGTCCCTGATAGAGATATCAGGATAAAGGAATATTGAGGCGATGACAGAGGAAAGTGTATCTTTACGGCGGCAATCAGCAAATTTATTTTTCCTCGGAAGAGCGCCGATTGCCTGTGATATTACCCATGTAAAAAACAATGGCTTAATAGTTCAGCTTGCAGAGCAGGCTGAGTGCGATAGCGGTAATCATGTAGATGTGCATTTGGTTAATCATGAGGCTGGTCAGTCCTCAGGGTTAAAGCTGCGCTGTATTATTAAAAACCAGGTTAATCGGCAGTGTAGTTTAAGCTTTGTTGATAATACCGATGCGGCAGTAAGGCAGCTACTGAACTGGTTTGCGCAACCTTTACCTAGCGGTCGCGCCAGTGCTAGCCCGCAAGCTATTATTGCGGAAATAGAGTTAGTTACGATAAAACAATTTCATATATTCCTGGAAAATTATTTGTTAGAGGTTGACCGCCGTTTAATGAGTATGGCGGAGTGGGCAACCAGCAACGATCAAAAAAACAAGATATTTGATATTAAATCGCAGCTATTGGCCAAGCAAAATTCGGTTAAAGATATCAGTGTTGAGTCAATGAAGCTGCAAATGGCTAAAAGCTTGCAGCAACCGAATGATAATAATATGTTGCAAGCCACCGATCCAGAAAAATGGGCTTTGGTGGATTTAGATACCTTTGAAGACTGGCTTTCGTTAGAGGGCATTATTCGTCGCTCCGAACAAAAGAATCAACAATCATTGCTGTGTTTAAGTAAGCGCTATAGCCTGTTGACAGGGCGAAGTGTTGCCTTGGAAGACGTGCCAGTAAGTGCGCAGAACTTTTGTCGTGCATTACAGGCTGGCTTTAAGCAGAGTATGCTGCCCATTGATTTCCTATCGGTAGTTTATAAAATTTATGAACAAACCGTCATTGAACAACTTGATACTTTTTACGATTCGGTTAATGCAAGGCTGAAAGCTTGTGGTGTGTTACCCGATGTTGAGGCCCAGCTAAGCAGGGATCGTCGTGTTAATAAGTCTGAGCAATATTGCGCTGATGTTGTTTCCTCAGCTACGCCTGATATCGATATCTCGTCACAGGATGTTGCAACGCAGGAACCAGCAACAGCTAATATTATGCCGGGTCGAAGTCAGCAGCAGTTGTTTAATACAGTGGCTGATATACTAAATATAACGCGGCAAAGCACTGGACATAATATTGCGAATGAAAGTGGTGATAATCCACAGACATTGGCGAAAAAATTAACTCGGCTGCAACAGCAAGTGCTCACGATGCAGGAGCATCCCTCACTACTGACATGGCTAGAAAAAAATAATAGTATCGTAATAGACCGTGCCGCTGAAGATACCCTGCGCCTCGTTGATGCCGTGTTTAAAGACCTTGGTCGCACAGTTAGTTTGCCGCGCTCTACGCTACAGGTGCTGAATAAATTACAGCCAGCTATTGCTCGTGCGGCTTTGCTGGATGCTGGTTTTTTTTCGTCAGAACAAAATCCGGTACGTGACTTTCTTAATTTAATTATGCAGCTCTGTGAAAACAGTGATATGCCCAATGCCAGCCTGGAAAAAAAGTTCAGCAGTTTAGTCGGTGATATCAATACTCATTTTCAGGTGGATACGGCTATATTTGACGATGCATTGAAAAGTCTTGCGACGCTCTCTGCTCAGCAAGCCAATGCTTATAGTCGTAATGTTGAGCGGGTAGCGCAAACCTACGAAGGTCGGCAGTTAATCAGCAAAGCTCAGCAAGCGGTTGAGAGAGAAATAAAACGCCGTATCGGACCGCCCAGTGCCCCTGCTATTGCCATAGAGCTACTCGAAAATGGTTGGCGAGAGCTGCTTAAAATCACCTATATCAAACAAGGTAGTGATAGTGCTGCGTGGCGAGAACATTTACAGACCCTGGATCAGCTATTATTTTGGATTAATGCGCGCCAAAATACTGAGGTAGATACACTGCACAGGGTTAGCGCAGAGCAGCAGCTGGAGGCGGACACATTTGCTGATTTGATCGACCAGTACCTTAATGATCTTTATCCCGGAGATTATAAACATCGAAAAACTATCGAAACCATTCGTCTTATCTTGAAGGGAAAAATAGCGATAGAGGTGGTTGAATTAGCCGATAATGATGATTATAAAACGCATAATCCCAATCAAATAATTAAGGAGTTACAGGCAGCGCACCCGGATTTAAGCCGCTGGTTTAAACGTACCAAATCGCTCAGAGAGGGTGAGGAGTTTGCCTACCTTAATGATGAGGCGGGGCGGCGTAATATAAAGTTGGTGTGGATTAGCGAGGACCGGCAACATTTTGTTTTCGTTAATAATCGTGGCCAAAAGGTGCTGGATTTTGATGTCGTCGATCTGGCCAAAGAGTTATCTAAAGGTTTACAGCCGGTTGCAAAACAATCTGAGTGGAAGCTGGTTGAGCGATCACTTTACTCTACGGTGCAAGATGCCTATCAGCAGTTAGCGCACAAAAGTAGTCACGATGAGCTTACTAACCTTTGCAACCGTAAAGAGTGTGAGAAAATTCTGCATAACATGCTGCAAGATGCCAAAAATAAATGGCAAAATCACTGTCTACTGTATTTGGATATCGACAAGTTTTCTCTAACAAATAATCTATATGGTCATGTGGCTGGAGATGATTTGTTGAAAAGTTTCAGTGAATATTTGCTTAAAGAGCTAACAACAGATGCGGTGGTTTCACGTATGGCGGGTAATGAGTTTGCCATTTTGTTAAAGCAAACTAATACTCACGAAGGGCATGTTATTGCCGAGTCAATACGCAACGCGATTGATGGCTACCACTTCAGTTGGGAGGAGCACAATATCCCGTTAACAGTAAGTATTGGTGTGGTGGCAATTAATAAATACACGGCCAACGTGGTCGACCTTATTCGCGATGTGACGACTGCTTGTCAGCAGGCGAAGGAGGCAGGTGGTAATCGCTGTTATGATTTCAGGCAAGGTTCTGAGGTGCAAAATCATCGCGATAAACTGCTGTCGTGGATAGATCAGCTCAACAACACCCTGACCCGTGACCGGTTAATTCTTCGTGGTCAGCCTATTAAATCTGTAGATAATAATGGCCCTTGTTCTCATTACGAAATATTACTGGCGATTAAAAATGATGCGGGAGAGCTGGAATCCCCTGTTGATTTTATCGAGGCGGCGGAATGCTATAACCGTATGCAAAAGGTGGATCGCTGGATTATAGATAGTGTGTTTGAGTGGTTGTCGTCATTGTCTCAGTCGGGTTATGAGACTCCCGATATATCGATCAATCTTTCCGGTAATAGCATCAATGACGAGCATTTTATAGATTTTCTGCTGGCTGAGTTTGCCAAGCATCGAATCCCCACCGGTAAAATTTGTTTCGAGATTACTGAGACAGCCACCATTAACAATATATCTGCAGCAGCTGAGTTTATTCGTGAAATCAAAAAGATCGGCTGTAAGTCATCTTTGGATGATTATGGTAGTGGCAATGCATCCTACCAATACTTAAAGCATTTACCCGTCGATTATATCAAGATCGATGGGGCCTTTATCAAAAATATCACTAGCAGTGTTGATGATTATGCCATGGTGCGCTCGATTAACGAGATTGCTCATTTAATGGGCAAAAAGACCATTGCCGAGTATACCGAAACAGATGAAATCATTGCGGTGTTGCAGGGTGTCGGTGTGGACTATATTCAGGGCTATGCCATCAGTCGGCCGATATTACTTGAAGATATACCGCTTATCAGAGCTGTTAATTATTAGCTTGATTTACAGTCATTTTTATTTGGCTCGATGCAGGCACCCTGATAAAGTGCGCACCTCTGAATGAGGTTGTAGCTAAGCTGAGCGAGGGTGATGTATGTTATCGGTAGTGATTAGTGTTTTGGCATTTGCGGCATTTTTGCTGATAGTCTTTGAAGACGTTATTCATATCGATAAGGCAAAATCGACCTTGTTTATAGGGACGCTTTGCTGGCTGCTGGCTTTTTTGTTTCCTATGCACGGCGACTCCCCCCCGCAAGTGAATGAAAAGCTAAATGAAAACCTGTTGGAGATAGCTACGCTTTGGCTGTTTTTGATGTCTGCGATGACCTTTGTTGCCTATCTAAATAGCAAAGGTTTTATTTCTAATTTAGTCCGACGCTTTCTGCCCAATAGCTTGCACGAGCGAACCTTGATGTTCTTGTTGGGGGGATTTGCGTTTCTATTTTCCTCCTTCGCCGATAACGTTACCGCTACGTTGGTTTCGCTGGCAGTTATAACCAGCTTGAAATTGGACGTGCGCAAGCGACTCAAATACGCGACCTTGATAGTCTTTGCGGTCAATAGTGGTGGTGTATCTCTGATCACCGGCGACGTGACCACCTTGATGATATTCCTCGCGGGCAAAGTTACTATTGGCAATCTGCTGCTATTGATTCTTCCTTCGCTGGCTGCTGTTTCAGCATTGGCACTGATGATGTCAGTAAGGATGCGAGGGAGGGTGATGTTTGAGGGGGAGTCACTGCCACTTGAACGTGATGATATTGTGATTGCTGGTATTTTCCTGGTAACAATCTTTTTGACTTTATTGTTTAGTGCCTTATTTATGATACCGCCAGTGCTTACGTTTTTATTTGGCTTAAGTTGTATGTTTCTGATCGCCCACCAATTACAGCGTAAAAAGACTAACCGTAATATTCTTAATTATATCCGCGAAATAGAGTTCGATACCCTGCTGTTCTTTTTAGGTGTGTTATTGCTGGTTGGCATTTTAAAGGAGATTGGCGTATTGCATCAGCTGACGAATCTGTATACCTATATGGAGCCAGTTTATGCTAATTATCTACTTGGAGTGGCATCAGCGCTTATTGATAACGTACCGCTGACTGCGGCTTTGCTGAAGGCCGATGTCGATATGGACTTGGCTAGTTGGTTGTCGGTTACTTACGCGACCGGGGTTGGCGGATCCTTACTGGTCATCGGTTCGGCTGCCGGTATTATCGCTATGAGCAAGGTTAAAGAGTTGAATTTTATCAGTTATTTGTCCATGGGGGGCTATCTTTTGGTCGCTTATACGTTGGGCTATAGCTTGGTGTATTGGGTGGCTTCTGAGGTGTTGGGCTAGGTAGATTTTACGGGGCTAATAAAGGAGAGGGTGTGTTTCGCCCCGTAGGCTCTGGTGGTCAGCTGAAAAGGTCCCTGCTGGCTCTGATGGAACAAGTTTCACCCTGCCGGTTGGTAATATAGCCTCAAAAATATGCCATGGAATCTAATTTTCCATTAACTCAGCCCATATTTAGTTTATTTACCCTTTTCGGTAATAGCGGCTGTTGGTTTAGCTTGATTAATCGCGACAGGCGGTACCGTGGGTGTCATGATGCCGTGACGCCCATCAGGGTATTCACAGTGCGCGGTCATATACCAGTACCATGTGGCTTAATCTGTTGATTGAGTACCGCTGGAGACTCAGCCATAATCCTTATTCATTCCGGCAATATTTTCTGTAAAGGTCGGATAATTTCAGTAATAACTGAGTCAGGGTATGTAATGAAGTGGTCTTGGAAGATAGCACGTATCGCCGGTATTGATGTTCAGGTTCATGCGACGTTCTTTTTGCTGGTAGCCTGGTTTGGTTATCTCTATTGGAAAAACTTTGGCACGCTGGCGGCGGTCATTGAAGGCATGACCTATATAGTGGCCCTGTTTAGCTGTGTGGTAATGCATGAGTTTGGGCACGCCTTAACCGCCCGCCGCTACGGTATCACTACGCGCCATATCACCTTGTTGCCGATTGGTGGTGTGGCCGCGATGGAAAAAATGCCTGAAAACCCCATTCAGGAAATCAAAGTTGCGTTGGCTGGACCTATGGTAAATGTCGTGATAGCGGCGTTGCTGTGGCTGTGGATGCTATTCAATAGTATCGAAGTCAGCCAAGAGCAGTTGGTGGCTACGGGTGGCTCTTTTATTTTTCGATTGATGGTCGTCAATATTTTTCTAGCGGTTTTTAATTTGATTCCGGCATTTCCTATGGATGGCGGGCGAGTTTTACGTGCAGTATTTGCGTTGCGGATGCCACATCACAAGGCAACCGCCAGAGCGGCGGCTATCGGGCAAAACTTTGCTATTTTGTTTGGTGTTTTAGGGTTGTTTTATAACCCGTTTCTGTTGTTGATCGCGGTGTTTTTATGGTTTGGGGGAGGCATGGAAAATCAAGCCGAGCAAATGAAAAATGCTTTGGCCGGTGCTACCGCCGCCGATGCGATGTTAACGGATTTTCATACTCTGGCTCCCGATGCACCGCTATCGACCGCGATTAGTTTAACTCTAGCAGGCAGCCAAAAAGATTTTCCGGTGGGTACAGCGCAGCAGCTGGATGGTGTGCTGACACAGTCAGATTTGATACAGGCGCTACAGTTGCACGGTGAACATATTGAAGCGGGAGCATTAAAGTTGCGGCCGATAAAATTCGTCGATCACGACACGCTTGTGCAGGAGCTGATTAATGACATTCAGACCAGCGACACGCATATGCTGGCCGTGCGCAATGCTGGCCAGATTGTTGGTATGATCAATCTTGAAAATATTGTTGAGTTGATAAATTTTCAAAAAGCGTTGAATAGCAGAGCAAGCAGTTAAGCCCTGTCGCAACTTAATATTATAGTAACTATAGTTAACCGTATTATCGGGATTAAATCAGTTGTTTATAAGTGGGTACTAAGTTATTTAGTGTATAAATTGCTGTTTGTTATTTTAATAAATAAAAGAGTTCTTTTGTATGGCGCCCAGAGAGCAATTTTCTTCTAAAGCTGGTTTTGTGATGGCTGCGGCGGGTTCTGCTATTGGTCTAGGTAATATTTGGGGTTTCCCCACCCAGACAGCCAGTAATGGTGGCGCGGCCTTTGTGCTGGTGTATTTTATTTTATCGTTTTGTTTGGCTTATCCTGCGTTGATGGCGGAGTTAATTATCGGTCGCCATGGCCGCGCCAATATTATAACCGCGCTAAGAGGTATTTCCAGCGGCCCGATTACCCGTAAGTTCGGTACAGTGGTGGGTGTATGTGGTGTACTAACTGCGAGTTTTATTTTAAGTTTTTATGCCATTATCGCGGGTTGGATGATGGCTTATTTGCTGGAGTCTGTTGCCGCAATGCTAAGCTGGAGCGAGGTGAGTGGCTGGCTGACTGGTTTTAGTCTGGCGCGTAATGTGATGTTCCTGCTGCTATTTATGGCGCTGACTATGGCAATTATAGCCAGGGGAGTTACCGGAGGTATCGAAAAATGGTCGACGCGGTTAATGCCGCTGTTGTTGGTGCTGATGCTGATGTTAATCGGCTATGTGTTACTGCAAGAGGGGGCGATGGAGGGCTTAAAAGTTTATTTGTTGCCCGATATCTCCCAAGTTAAACCGGCGTTAATACTGGATGCGATGGGGCAGGCTTTTTTCTCGCTATCGTTGGGGGTGGGCGCTATGCTGATTTACGGCTCTTACCTCAGCGAGAAAGAAAGTTTGCCGGTGTTGGGTGCTGTGGTCACGCTGGTCGATGCCGGAGTAGCTTTCGTTGCCGGCTTATTAATTCTGCCCGCTATTTATGTGGCTAAGCTACATGGCGCTGATGTTTTTTCCGATGCGGGACAGTTGATCGCAGGACCGAATTTAATTTTTCAAGTGCTGCCGGCTTTATTTGATTCTATGGGTCAAGTAGGTGTGGTTGTGGCCTTTGCTTTTTTTCTGTTGATGAGCATTGCGTCATTAACCTCATCCATTTCAATGTTGGAAGTGCCGGTGTCACTAATGGCGGAAGAGACTAGGGTTAATCGTTTACAGGCGACATTGATTATAGGTGTCATGATTACTTTGGTGTCGGTGCTTATATTATTAAATTTTGATCTGCTGTTTGGTTTGATTGTCGAACTGACTACGGTATACAGCCAGCCGCTGCTTGGTATCGGTTTGTGCATTTTTGTTGGCTGGATCTGGAATAGAAACAATCTATTGATGGAAATACAACGGGGTCATGCGAAGATCGAGCAAAGTCTGTTCTGGAAAATATGGCCAAGTTACGTGAAGTTTTTTTGTCCGGCGTTGATTGTTGCTGCATTTTTGCAGAGTGTTATCTAACTTTGGTGTTTATAACTTCAGCGTCGGCTGTTTTAGTGGCTGTCATTTTAAACTCAGTATTTAGTAAAAAACCTCTGGTTGTTTTTGCATAAAAGGGCCGTATCCCATGATGACTTTATATCCTGATATTAAACCTTACCTACGCCATCAGTTGTCGGTTAGTGCTCCGCATCAATTGTATATAGAGGAGTGTGGCGACCCTGATGGAATCCCTGTGCTCTACGTGCATGGTGGTCCGGGTGGTGGCTGTGGTGAAAAAAGCCGCTGTTTTTTTGATCCTAAACGTTATCGTATTATTTTGTTTGACCAGCGTGGTGCGGGTAAATCGACTCCTCACGCAGAGCTTAGTAATAACACGACGCAGGATTTAATTGACGATATCGAAGTGATTCGAGAATACTTGGGAATTGAAAAGTGGGTGCTATTTGGTGGGTCCTGGGGTTCAACCCTGAGTTTGTTGTATGCCCAGGTATTTCCTGAGCGCGTGATGGCGCTTATTTTACGAGGTGTTTTTCTCTGCCGTGATCAAGATTTGCATTGGTTTTACCAGCGTGGCGCCAGCCAGATTTTTCCTGATTACTGGGAAGATTTTATTGAGCCGGTAGAGAAAAATAAGCGGGATAATTTGGTCGCCGCTTATTATGATTTACTCACTGGGGATAATGAATTGGCAAGAATGGGGGCGGCTAAAGCCTGGTCGTTATGGGAGGCGCGCTGTGCAACTTTGCGACCTAACCACGATGTTGTGGAGCATTTTTTGGATCCTCATACTGCTTTGGCAATGGCGCGACTGGAAGCTCATTACTTTATTAACAAAGGATTTTTGAAGCCGAATCAGATTTTAGCTGACGCAGGTAGGCTGGCCGGTATTCCAGGTATTATTGTGCATGGCCGCTACGATATGATTTGTACGCTAGACAATGCGGTATCGCTACATAATCTTTGGTCAGATAGTCAACTAAACATTATCCGTGATGCGGGTCACTCCTCATCAGAGTCTAGTATTATTGATGCGTTGATTCGAGCGACGCGTGATATAGCACACAGGTTTAGCCCCAGTCGTGATGATGATGGCAGTATCGATTAGTGATTAATTTTTTAAAAAGTCAGGAGAGTTGTTAATTGAAAGCGTTAATCCAGCGCGTGACAGAAGCCAGTGTCACGGTCGATGGTCAGGTCATTGGTGCTATCGGCCAAGGTTTGTTGGTGTTGTTAGGTGTGGAGCGTAGTGATGATGAGCAGATTGTTGAACGAATGGCTGAGCGCCTACTGGCGTATCGGGTTTTTGCAGATGATGCAGGGAAAATGAATTTAAGCCTTACTGATGTAAGTGGTGAGTTGTTGTTGGTTTCACAATTTACCTTAGCAGCAGATACGCGCAAAGGTTTGCGCCCAGGGTTTTCATCGGCGGCAAAACCGGATCAGGCTGACAAGTTATATCAGTTGCTGGCAAAAAAAATACAGCAGCGAGGCATTGCCCTCGCTACAGGAGAGTTTGCCGCGGACATGAAGGTTGCCTTAGTCAATGATGGTCCTGTAACCTTTATGCTCGAAATTGATTGATAACTTAAATACAATCCGGCAGATGGGAGCGCTGTTATCCTGTGGGTGCAATTTTAGTCTGAAATTGACAAGTTGAAAAACTGGCTGGCCGAAGCCGGTGCTGGTGAGTCTTATTAGTATTTTAAACAGATATCTGCTTTATTGTCGCAGGTTGAATTTTACACAGAGCTGTTTTTCTAGGTTAAATGTGTCTAGTAAACTCCGGTAACTCCAGTTACTATAATTAATACTTGTTGGTTGAATGTGTTTTGGTTGGAGTAAAAAATGAGTCATAAATTGCTGCGCATGGTCGAGGTGTTAGCTTGTTTGCTGGTGTTAACAAAGTGAATACTATTGAGCAACTTTCGGTGATGCCTGAGGTTATTACGCTGGTAGCTTGCGATCTTAAAGCGAGTAAGTTGCAAGCAGACGCAATGGCAGGAGCAGTGGTCATGCCCTATTACTTAAACACTTACCCTGTGGGCAGGGTTCTAACAGTTCGTGCTAGAGAATTTTGTGGCCGCTATTAATATCAACTATTTACAAAAATTAACCATACTATTGTTGGTGTTAATTGGTGCCTGGTTATTGTGGTCAGGGCTTTATAAGCCGTTATTGCTGGGTTTAGGTGCGTTTTCCTGCTTGCTGTCATTGTATCTTGCTCATCGTATGGGTGCTCTGGATCACTCTGTTTTTTCTTGGTATGTCGTTCCTCGTTTGCCTCGTTATTGGGCGTGGTTGTTGAAGGAAATTGTCCTATCGAGTTTTGAAGTTGCCAAAATAATATTAAAACGAGATTTGCCAATCAGTCCCATTGTGATTGTGTTTGATGCTGCGCCTGCCGGTCCTGTGGGGCAGGCAGTTTTGGGTAATTCAATTACCTTAACGCCGGGCTCGGTCACATTGGATATCTATGAAGGTAAGTTAACCGTACATTGCATTACGCAAGCCGGCGCTGATGCCTTGCTCGAAGGTGAAATGAACCGTCGCGCCGCTGCGCTAACGGACGATTGAACCTATGTATTATGCAGCATCCATTGCAATTCTTGTCACTATGGCGTTGGCTTTGACGCGTGCTATGGCGGGTCCCAGTGTTTATGATCGCGTGCTGGCCGTTAATATGTTGGGTACAAAAACAGTATTACTGTTATCGGTGATAGCCTTTCTGTATGGTCGTCCTGATTTCCTGGACTTGGCTCTTGCTTATGCCTTAATTAATTTTATCGGCGTGCTGGCGGTGCTTAAGTTTTTCCAAAATGCTGCGGCGCGTAGCGCTGTTAATAAATCTGCGGAAAACTAGTCTAATGGCCCTGGTTATTGATCTATTAAGTTGGAGTTTACTATCTATTGGCGGGATTTTTATTCTCATCGGTGGCATCGGTGTGTTGCGCTTGCCTGAGTTTTATACTCGTATGCACGCGGCAAGCCTAACTGATTCTATGGGTACGATACTTATTCTTGTTGGCATCATGCTGCAATCGGGTGCTTCACTGGCAACGATTAAGCTAATAGCTATTCTCGTCTTCATGTTACTGACTGGTCCGACTGCCACATATGCGCTGGCGAATGCAGCGTTGCTGTCCGGGATGAAGCCTGGCGGCTCGGCTGCAGCTAACGGGGAGGATTAGACGATGATGGTATTATTTAGTGTATTCCTGCTCACTTTGTTAGTTATTACCGCCATTGCGATTATTCGCACCACTGATCTGTTTGTAGCAGTGATGCTCACCGGTATTTTCAGTTTATTAATGGCGTCGGTCTTTTTTATCCTTGATGCAGCCGATGTTGCCTTGACTGAGGCGGCAGTGGGAGCGGGTATCTCGACGGTTTTGTTTTTGGGCGCGCTGGCGCTCACCGGGCACAACGAGCGATCTCTTCGGCCAGGACGCTGGCTGGCAGTGCCTGTCGTGGTGGCAGCAGCGTTGATTGTCTATGCGACTTTTGATAACCCGAGATTGGGCGACCCTGAGGCGCCAGTGCATCAGCATGTTGCTCCTTGGTATTTAGAGCAAACGCCTGAGTTAATAGATATTCCCAATGTGGTGACTGCGATACTCGGTAGCTTCCGTGGTTACGACACGCTGGGTGAAGTGTTTGTCGTGTTGACCGCAGCTATTGGGGTGATGATGTTACTGGGCACTAGGCATGGCAGTGCGGCAAGCCCGGTGCGGCCGGCATCAGCTTCGAATGGTCTGCGTCACCACCTCATTCCCCGTGTGCTGGGGCGACTATTGATTCCTTTTATTGTGTTGTTCGGGTTGTATGTACAATTTCATGGTGAGTATGGTCCAGGCGGCGGCTTTCAAGCTGGCGCGTTAGTGGCAGCGGCAATTATTTTATATGCTCTGCTAGAGGGTGAGGGTCCAGCACTGACGGTAGTGCCCTTATCCACTATAGCTGCCATGATGGCAGGCGGAGCGCTGCTCTATGTGTTGGTTGGATTGGCAGGCATTGTACTGGGGGGGAATTTTCTCGATTACTCGGTATTGCTAAGTAATCCAGTCAGCGGGCAGCATTTGGGCATTTTGCTGATTGAGTTAGGTGTTGGTGTTACGGTATGTGGTTGTTTGTTATCTATTTTTCATGCGTTCGCGGCTAGGGATATTCATTGATGGAGTGGTTAGGACTCTATAATTACTGGGTGTTTGCCATTGTGTTGATGCTGGGTATTTACACGGTGATCGCCAAAGGCAATTTGATCAAAAAGTTGTTGGGCTTATCTATTTTTCAGTCAGCCGTATTTCTTCTTTATATCACCATGGATAAGGTGGACGGCGGCACGGCCCCTATTATTGAAGCGGGGGTGAGCAATCAAGTTTTCTCCAACCCTTTGCCACAGGTATTGATTCTTACCGCAATTGTAGTGGGCATATCCACCATGGCATTAGGCCTGGCGATTGTGGTACGCATTAAAGAAGCCTACGGCAGTATTGAAGAGCATGAGATTCAAGCTAAGGACGAATACCGATGAATATTGCCGCACACTGGCCTGCCTTGCAGGTTGTGCTGCCTTTGCTGACGGCACCGATGGTGATGTTGTTGCGGGGAACGACCTTACCTTGGCTTACTGCATTGGCCACCAGTTTTATGGCCTTTGCTATCGCTATCTCTATGACACTTATGGTGCTACAGGGTGATGTCATTGTTTATGCAATGGGTTCCTGGCCTGCGCCAATGGGTATCGAGTTGCGTATTGATGCATTGAGTGCGCTGCTTTTGCTGGTTGTTACCGGTGCCTCCAGTGTCACGTTAGTTGCTGCCAGACACAGCCTTACCGCTGAGCTTGAGCCTGAACGTCATATGCTGTTTTATGCCGCGTGGTTGCTGGCTCTCGCTGGGATGATCGGTATCCTGATAGCTGGAGACGCCTTTAATATCTTCGTGTTTATGGAAATTGCCGCACTGGCTAGCTATGTGCTGATTTCGGCAGGCTCTAATCGGCGGGCGCTACCGGCGGTGTTTAAGTATGTGATTATGGGCACTATCGGGGCGACCTTTTATCTTATTGGTGTGGGCCTTGTTTATATGATGACAGGCACGCTGAATTTAGCCGATATGGCAAGCCGCCTGGCTGATGTGACAGAGCTAAAACCTATTATGGTTGCGGCTGGGTTTATCACCGTAGGTCTTGCGCTTAAAGCGGCGCTGTTTCCGTTACATACGTGGCTGCCCAATAGTTATGCCTATGCCCCTCATGTTGCGACGGCGTTTATAGCGGCCTGTTCTACCAAAGTTACTTTGTATGTATTACTGCGTTTTGACTTTGTCGTTTTTCAGCCGAACCTGGCTGGGCATGATCTACAGTTTACAGGGTTTTTTCTGCCACTAGCGCTAGTGGCAATTTTAGCCGCTTCAGGCGCCGCCTTGTTTGAAACACATTTGAAGCGCTTGCTTGCTTACTCGTCCATTGCACAACTAGGTTATATCTGGCTGGGCGCGAGCTTTATGACCCCCGCAGGACTTACGGCCAGTGTTGTGCATATGTTTAATCATGCTTTAGCCAAGGGCACTTTGTTTCTTGCAGTTGCCTGCCTCGGGATGCGTTTTGCCAGTTTGACCCTGAACGACCTTAAAGGTGCTGGGCGAGTTATGCCCTGGACTATGTCCGCCTTTGTGCTCGCTGGTATGAGTTTGGTTGGCGTGCCTGGTACTGCTGGGTTTATTAGCAAATGGTATCTGATAACGGCTGCGCTTGAGCAGGGTTCTTTGGGAGTGATGGCCGTTGTTGTTATTTTAGTAAGCTCATTGATGGCGGTTGCCTATCTCTGGCGTGTAGTGGAAGCTGCTTATTTTGGTGAGGTGGTAACATCATCAACTACGACGACTGAAAAGATTGGTGAAGCCCCACCGCTATTGTTAGCTGTTGTATGGACAGCAGCCTTGGCGAATATCTATTTTGGTCTTGATCCGGCTGTGCCATTGGCGTTGTCGGAACAAGCGGCCACTGTTTTATTGGAGCACCTGCGATGATGATGGAAACGCAATTGCTCTGGATAATAGCCCTGCCACTACTGGCGGCTGTAGCTATTGGTTTAGTTGGTCAGCGGTATGCGAATATTCGCGAAGCCATTACTCTGATCACTGGTGCCAGCTTGGCGTGGCTGGTTTGGAGTTTATTCCCCGAGGTTTTGGCTGGTGCGCGGCCGGCGGCACACTTGGTAAGTATACTGCCAGGGATTTCTCTCGAATTTAAAATTGAGCCTTTAGGTATGCTATTCGCGGCGTTGGCATCGCTGCTGTGGATCGTCAATTCGATTTACTCTATCGGTTATATGCGTGGTAACAATGAACAGCACCAAACGCGCTTTTATGTTTGTTTTGCCGTAGCTATCGCAGGAGCGATGGGGGTGGCGATGGCGGAAAACCTACTTACTCTGTTCGTTTTCTATGAAGTATTGACGCTTTCTACTTATCCTCTAGTTGCCCATAAAGGGGACGCTAAATCGGTGGCTGCGGCTCGCGTTTATCTGGGTATTTTGCTAGCTACCTCAATGGGATTACTGCTGCCTGCGATTATTTGGACTTATTCCGTTACCGGTACTCTCGCGTTTACTTCTGGTGGTATTCTCGAAGGTCATGTAGCTGGCCCTGCAGTAGGGCTCTTGCTGGCGTTATTTGTCTTTGGTACTGGTAAGGCTGCATTGATGCCCGTGCACAAGTGGTTGCCGTCAGCGATGGTTGCGCCAACGCCTGTCAGTGCGCTATTGCACGCCGTGGCAGTGGTAAAGGCAGGGGTATTCACGATCACCAAAATAGTGGTTTATATCTTTGGTATCGACTTCCTTGCGGCCTCTCCCAGTAGCGGCTGGCTGGTTTATGCTGCGGTGTTTACCATTGTTGCTGCCAGCTTTATTGCTTTACGCCAAACTAATCTTAAGCGCTTGCTCGCTTATTCAACTATCGCGCAGCTCTCCTACGTGATTCTGGCGACAGCTTTGCTAGTGCCGTTTTCAGTTATGGCAGCAGCGTTGCATATTGTTGCACACGCCTTCGGTAAGATTACGCTCTTTTTTGCCGCCGGTAGTATCTATACGGCCAGCAAGAAAACTGAATTGGCTCAGTTGCACGGTATTGGTCGGCGTATGCCCTGGACCATGGGTGCCTTTACCATCGGTGCTTTAAGTATGATAGGGGTTCCACCCACTGCAGGCTTTATCTCCAAATGGTATTTACTCACCGGTTCATTTCAGGCTGAAAACTATCTGGCCATAGCGGCTATTGTGGTCAGTACTCTGCTTAATGCGGCCTATTTTTTACCGATTGTGTATAACGCTTGGTTTAAAGCCGAGTCTGAGCCACCGGCTATTGATCATCGAGAGGCGCCATTGGCGATAGTCATTGCACTGTCGATAACGGCGTCGTTGACGGTAATGTTTTTCTGGGTAAATCAGCCGGCGATAGATCTCGCCGCGCAGATGGTTGGAGCGAAATAATGACATCCAAACAACAAGACGATCACTGGTTAGTACGTCCTCGGACGATCCGTTGGTTCTGGATTGGCGGTAGTTTGGTGTTGGCTCTCACCGTTATGTTGCAGCTGGTGATAAAGATCAAAGGTTACTTTGTCGTTGATGGCTGGTTTGGATTCGGTGCAGTGTTTGGATTGCTGTGCTGCGTGGTGATGGTCTTGGTGGCCAAAGGCCTTGGCTGGTTGATAAAGCGTGACCAGCATTACTATCAGGATGGATATTCAGATGATTGAAGTTCTACCACCAGCACTGGCTTTATTTGTTGGCGCCGTGTTGATCGCTATTACCCGCGGTGCAATACGTGCAGCTGTGGTGTTATTGCTACCCTTGCTGGCTTTGTGGTTGGTTTGGCAAGTACCGGATGGCGTAGCATTCAGTATCAGCTTTATGGATTACACAATTGAACTCGTTGAGGGCAGTAAACTACGACGCTTGTTCGCCACTATATTTGCATTAATGACCTTTGTTGGTGGCCTCTATGCATTCCGCCTGGCAAAGGGCGTGGAGTTGGCGGCGGCATTTGCCTACGCGGGTGGTGCTATTGGTGTTGCGTTTGCCGGTGACTTGCTGACCTTGTTTGTGTTTTGGGAAGTGATGGCGATTTTCTCAACAGTGATTGTGTGGTGTGGGGGGACTGAGGCAGCACGAGCTGCCGGTTTACGTTATGCGCTAATGCATTTTTTGGGTGGCGTCATCCTAATGGTCGGTATTGCCGGGGTGGCCGTGCAAACGGGTTCCATTGATATCGAAGCAATGCGTGCCGACAGCATTGCCACCTGGATGATTTTGATTGGTGTGTTGATTAACGCAGCAGCGCCTCCCGTTTCTGCATGGTTGGCTGATGCTTATCCCGAAGCGACTGCCACAGGCACCGTATTTCTATCGGCCTACACCACAAAAGCGGCAGTGTTGGCGTTGATACTCCTGTTCCCTGGAGAGTCGGTACTGATTGCTGTTGGCATCTACATGATTTTCTACGGCATTATCTACGCCCTGTTGGAAAACGATGCGCGGCGAATTCTTGCTTACTCCATCGTCAATCAGGTTGGTTTCATGGTGTGTGCCGTGGGTATTGGCACCGAGCTGGCACTCAACGGTGCCGCTGCTCATGCCTTTGCGCACATTATCTACAAGGGGCTGTTGTTCATGAGCGCAGGTGTGGTGTTCTATCGCACTGGCATGCGCAAGTGTACGGACCTGGGTGGTTTATTTCGCACCATGCCAGTTACCTGTATTTGCGGCATTATCGGTGCGCTGGCAATTTCCAGTTTCCCGCTTACCTCAGGGTTCGTCACCAAATCGTTGATTTCAGAAGCTGCTATGAGCGAGGGCTTGGTGCTGGTGTATTTCTGTCTGGCGGCTGCGTCGGCCGGTGTATTTTTGCATGCGGGTATTAAGTTTCCCTGGTTTGTTTTCTTTCAAAAAGATTCAGGGCTTCGGCCCAAAGATGCGCCTTGGAATATGGCAATTGCGATGGTGCTGTTTTCACTGGCTTGTCTGGGTTTGGGTATGTTTCCGCAGGCGATTTACCAGCTGTTGCCCTATAGTATGGACTACGTCCCTTATTCATTCAGTAAGGTGCTGTTCTACTTACAGTTGTTATTGTTTTCCGGTCTGGCGTTCTTCTTGTTGTTACCTTTAATGAAAAGAACACTAACGATAACCCTCGATATGGATTGGTTGTGGCGGCGTTGCCTGCCACAACTTGGCGAGCTAATGCTTAGATTGTTATCGGCATTAAGTGGCAGCGGGCAGAAAATAAAGGCAAGTAGTCTCAATGGCCTAGAGCAAGTAGCGACGCGTTATTTCGGTGTTACTGGTGTGTTGGGGCGGTCCTGGCCAATAAGTATGACGGTCACGTGGGTTGTCGTTTTGTTCAGTGGCTATGTGTTTATCTATTACTTGTAGGCGTGTTATTCATGCATTACCCGTTTATTAAAACGTGGCTAGTCTAGTGCTTAATTCAGTATTTTGATGATCCTGCCGCGAGAGGCTTCCATCTGGGGCGCCGTGGCAGGTACGCGGTGCATTGGGCGCTGCCAGCGTTGATATCTTTGTATTGGTGTGTGGTCTGCGCTGGAGGCTAATAACCCGCAGCAGGCGGTCAGTTTGACTCAGAAGCCCGAATATCGTCATCCTTATAAATTTTCTGTAAAAAACTTTCAAGTGCGGTAAATTGAGTACGCCAAGCGGCGGCCATTTCTCTGGCCCAGCTAGAGCCAATAACCTCCGCAATGACTTGTTCCAAACAGTTAAACATAGCTGGGTACATGGACGCGGTGACGCCGTAGGCCTGGTGATCGTAAATCCAGCGTTCAACACTCCCTTTACCCTAATAATCTTAATAAAAAAGCTGGTACTGGGGGGCGGGTCACTGACTTATAATCGCCTCTCTGTGCTTGCGTTAGACCTTGGTCGTGGGCTCACTTGAGGCGCAGGAAAATATTTAGATAAAGTAAGGTAATATATTGGTGAACGGTGGGGGAAAGCATCGCAGCCGCGAGTGTTGTTCCCACCTTTAAGAGAAAACTATTCATGTTTATGATCGATCAAATTATTTTATTGGCTGCGATTTTGATTATTCTGGGTATTTTATCCAGTAAATTGTCAGCTAGATTGGGTTTACCTGTACTAGTGCTATTCCTCATGGTGGGCATGCTAGCTGGTGAGGATGGCCCTGGTGGTATTGTTTTTGATAATGCGCAAATTGCCCATGCGCTGGGTTCTTTAGCTTTAGCTATTATTTTGTTTGACGGTGGTTTGCAAACACCGATGGCGTCTATTAAACAGGTGTGGAAACCGGCTTCTGTGCTGGCGACTTTAGGCGTATTGGTAACAGCCTTGATAACAGGGGTTGCTGCTGCTTATATCCTGGACGTGTCTTTAATTTATGGTTTATTGATTGGCGCTATAGTCGGCTCTACCGATGCTGCAGCCGTATTTTCATTGCTGCGCAATGCTGGTATTCATATTAATCCACGTCTTAAAGCTACCTTGGAAATTGAAAGCGCCACTAACGATCCAATGGCCATTTTCCTAACGGTGGGTTTGTTGGAGGTGATGGTTAAAGGGTTGGAGCCAGGGACTGGGTTGCTGATGTTGTTTGTACAGCAAATGGGTATCGGCTCGCTAGTGGGTTTAACTGGCGGCTGGATATCTGTGCGTATTATTAACCGTATTCATCTGGCGACTTCTGGTCTGTATCCTGTGATGGTGGCTGCTTTTGGTTTGCTGGCCTTTGGTGTCGCGGCTAATCTGGGCGGTAGTGGTTTCCTTGCCATTTTTATTGCTGGAGTGGTAATTGGGAATAGTCGCTTTGTGTTTCAGCGTACTACCTTCTTGTTTCACGATGGTTTGGCTTGGTTAGGTCAAATTATTATGTTTGTATTTTTGGGCTTGCTAATTAATCCTTCGTCTTTGCTGGGTGTCTGGCTGGAAGGGTTGATGATTGCCGTGGTGCTGATTTTAGTGGCGAGGCCCTTGTCAGTGATCCCTGTGCTGAAAATATTTGGCTTTAATATGCGGGAAATTTCCTTAGTATCCTGGGTTGGTTTACGTGGCTCAGTACCAATTATTTTAGCTATCTATCCGCTGATTTATGGCTTGCCTGGTGCCAGCCTTATTTTTAGTGTGGTATTTTTCGTGGTGTTAATTTCAGCGACAGTGCAAGGCTCTACTTTACCTTGGGTAGCACGCAGTTTGGGATTAACTGAGACTCCTCCTTCCACGCCAGCTGCTACGCTGGAAATCACATCTTTAGGCGATGTGGATGCGGATATTGTTGAGTACCAGCTGAGTGAAAGTTCACGTGTTTCTGGCCGTCGCCTGTCTCAGATGGCTTTGCCTGAGGGGACGGTAGTTGCGATGATCACCAGAGACAATGATGTGATCCCTCCACGGGGTTCAACCTTCTTACGTGCAGGTGATCATTTATTTATTGTGATGAAACCTGATGTGCGTGATTTTGTTGATTTGGTTTGCTCTGGCATTACTGAAGCAAACTACCAAGCGTTGCCGCAAGGTGAATTACGTTTGAAAGGCTATACAAAAGTAGAGGATATAAAACACTCCTATGGCCTTGAGCTTTCCGTCGATGCCTCTTTGTCATTGGATGAAGTATTACGTCAGACCTTCGCTGGTGAGCCCACTTTAGATGCAGGAAAAGATTTTGGTAACGTCACTTTATATGTTCGTGAAATGGTTGGGCAAAGAATTGCAACAGTGGGGATCGCTCCAGCCTCTACTAATTAGCACGGTGAAATTAAAAAATAACGGGTAAAATAATAAATCACTAAATGAAAAAGAACAGCTGACAATCGCTATGAGACTATGGCCAGCTGTTCTTTTTTATTTAGTGAGTTTTCTAATGAATGCTCCTCGATTATTCCTCTTTTTTAAAATAAATAAACCCAGAGTGATGTGGATCTTCATATCCTTGAATAATGACATGAGATCTCGCTTCGCCACTATTGGTGATGATGAGTCAGGCTCTTGTTGCGTACGGTTGGTGGAAGAAGCATGTGCGCGCAGACTAGCTGGGGGAATAAGCTCTGGGAATTCGCGCTTAGGCCAGATCTGCATGTGCTCATTATCAATAGCCTTTTAGATATTACTGTGATTATATGTACACTCCTAAATAAAAAGGAGTGTATCAATAAACTTATATGAGTTTACTAATTACGTTTGTAATTTTATCAATTGCGGTATCCTTCGTTTGTTCAATTCTTGAGGCGGCGCTGCTATCTGTAACTCCCAGCTATATTGCACAGAAAAAACTAACCCGACCTAAATTATATGAAAAACTTAAAGTTCTTAAAGATAAGATTGATCAGCCGCTGGCTGCGATTCTAACTTTAAATACCGTTGCCCACACTGTGGGGGCGACTGGTGTGGGGGCTCAAGTTACGATCATATTTGGCGATGGTTATTTAGGTATTGCCTCGGCAATAATGACATTTTTGATACTTATATTCTCAGAGATTTTACCTAAAACTATCGGTGCTCGTTATTGGCCACGATTAGTGCCGATATTACCTGGGCTACTGAATAGTTTGATTTTTATACTTAAACCTTTTATCTGGTTGTCAGACCAAATTATGAAGTTATTTGGTGGCGAGCAACCCAGCCATGATTTGCGTCAAGAGATTAAAGCGCTAGCAATTCTAGGTCGAGAATTAAACCAACTGGATGAAGATGAAAAGCGGGTTATCGGTAATATTTTGGACTTACACAGCATTAAAGTACATGAAATTATGACGCCACGTACTGTGTGTGAATTCGTCAAGCCAGATGAAGCGTTGTCAGACCTACGTGAGCGCGTAAAGAAAGGTCAGTTTTCACGTTATCCAGTGCTGGACGAAAAAGGGGAAGAGCCTCTGGGGGTAGTATTTCGCTACGACCTGTTAGAATTTACTGAAAATCAGACCGCCGCTGACATCATGAAAGCAGTGAAAGTGGTTTCAGATAAGATTAGTGTAGAGCAGCTAATGTCGCAGTTGATTCGAGAGCAGCAGCACATGGCACTAGTATTTGATGAGTATGGGAGCTGGCAGGGGATTGTCACCATGGAAGATGTTTTTGAGTCAATCATTGGTCAGCCAATTATGGATGAAACCGATGATATTCCTAACATGCGCCGTTTTGCAAAACGACGTTGGGAGAATAAGCAAAAGCAGCTTTCTACTTAAAGGGGACAGATTTATTTAACCCAACCAAATCTAAGAATGCTTTGATTTAGTAATTTACGGGAGGTAAGTATGCCAAGGACGGCACGAGTGATAGTTCCACATTGCCCGCATCATGTAGTTCAGCGTGGGCATAATCGAAATGCGGTGTTTATTACTGATGAGGATTATGAATACTA
>Ga0172382_10000462_pt1 | contig 76533 bp, 68 predicted proteins | sample Leawel138RmetaG_FD_122245 | JGI IMG/M metagenome (GOLD analysis project Ga0172382, IMG submission 122245) | Leachate microbial communities from a municipal landfill in Southern Ontario, Canada - Leachate well 138R metaG | ecosystem: Engineered > Solid waste > Landfill > Unclassified | place...
TCATTCAGGAACACCATCATGAAGACCTTTGTGGCCAAGCCGCATGAAGTCCGGCGTGACTGGTTTGTGATCGATGCCCGGGGCAAGGTCCTGGGCCGTGTGGCCAGCGAAGTCGCACGCCGCCTGCGGGGCAAGCACAAACCCGAATACACGCCGCACGTCGATACCGGCGATTACATCGTCGTCATCAACGCAGCCGAAATCGTCGTGACCGGTGCCAAGGCACAGGACAAGCGCTACTATCGCCATACCAATTATCCGGGCGGTATCCGCGAAACGAACTTCGAAAAAATGCAGCAACGCTTTCCGGGGCGCGCCCTGGAAAAGGCGGTGAAAGGCATGTTGCCCAAGGGGCCACTGGGCTATGCCATGGCTCGCAAGCTCAAGGTCTACGCCGGCGCCGAGCATCCACATGCTGCGCAGCAGCCGAAAATTCTCGAAATCGAAGGGCGAGCATCATGACTGGAAACTGGAATTACGGCACGGGCCGGCGCAAGACGTCCGTCGCACGTGTGTTTCTCAAAAAGGGCTCAGGCAAGATCGTGGTCAACGGTCGGCCTGTCGATGAATACTTTGCGCGTGAAACCGGGCGCATGATCGTGCGCCAGCCCCTGGTGGTCACCGATCATCTCGAATCGTTCGATTTTCATGTGAACGTGCACGGTGGGGGCGAGTCCGGCCAGGCCGGGGCCGTACGTCATGGCATTACCCGTGCCCTGATCGATTACGACGAAACCCTCAAGCCCTCGCTCAAGCTGGCGGGGCTGGTCACGCGCGATGCGCGTGCCGTCGAGCGCAAGAAGGTGGGTTTCCACAAGGCACGTCGACGCAAGCAGTTCAGCAAGCGATAGTTCGCCTTGCCGCAGCTGTTCGGGTGCATGCAGCACCCGTATCGGTGCAGAACATCAGGCCCGGGTTTCCGGGCCTGATCCGTTCCGGTCATATCACAGGTGATTCCACTGTTTCGGGCGCATCACACGACGGTTCCACTACAATGAAAGGCTGAATCTTGTCAGAGGTCGTCATGGACACACGCCAGAGCATACGCGCCGGTATCGTAGGCGGCACCGGCTATACGGGGGTCGAACTGCTGCGCCTGCTGTCGCAGCATCCGCAAGTGAAACTGCATGCCATCACCTCGCGCAAAGAGTCCGGCCTGCCAGTGGCCGATCTCTACCCCAACCTGCGCGGTCATGTGGATCTCTGCTTTCAGGCACCCGAAGAAGCCGGGCTCGATCAATGCGATGTGGTCTTTTTCGCGACCCCGCACGGGGTGGCGATGGCCCAGGCGCAGGGGCTGCTCGAGCACGACGTGCGGGTGATCGATCTGGCAGCCGATTTTCGCCTGCAGGATGTGGCGACCTTCGAGCGCTGGTACAAGATGCCGCATCAGTGCCCCGATCTGCTCAAGGACGCGGTCTATGGCCTGCCCGAACTCGATCGCGAGCGCATCCGCCAGGCCCGGGTCGTGGGCAATCCGGGCTGCTATCCCACGACGGTCCTGCTGGGGCTGGCGCCTGTGCTGCAGGCGGGCCGTCCGCTCGTCGACACGGCGCATATCATCGCCGATTCCAAGTCGGGGGTGTCCGGTGCCGGCCGTACCGCACAGGTCAATACCCTGTACGCCGAGGCGGGCGACAACTTTGCCGCCTATGGGGTCGCGGGCCACCGCCATCATCCCGAAATCACCGAGTGTCTTGCGCGGATTGCAGGCCAGCCGGTAGGCATCACCTTCGTGCCTCATCTGGTGCCCATGATCCGGGGCATGTTCTCCACCCTGTATCTGCGCATTCTGCCCGAAGCCCTGGACACGGATTTCCAGCGCCTCTACGACGAACGCTATGCGGCGGAGCCATTCATCGACGTCATGCCCGCAGGCAGCCTGCCGCAGACGCGCTCGGTTCGCGCCTCGAACATGTTGCGTCTGGCCGTGCACCGGCCGTCTGGTGGTGATACGCTGGTCATCCTGGTGGTGCAGGACAATCTGGTCAAGGGGGCTGCAGGGCAGGCCGTGCAGAACATGAACCTGATGTTCGGCCTGCCGGAAACCACGGGCCTCGAACAGCCAGCCGTCCTGCCCTGAGTACGGCTGCGCATTCGCGCTCTTTCCAAGAGGTCACATCCATGAGTCGGCATGATTCCACCACGAACCCGGGCGGGCGCATGAGTCACTGGCTGGTGCGCATGCTCAGGCGCCTGTTGCTGTTGCTGCTGGCATTCGTCGCCGGCGCAGTGGCCATGCATGTGGGCATGCACGCAGGCGACGCGGATCACATGCGGATGCTCGAGTCCCAGGTGGCCGCCTTGCAGGCCGATCTGCTGCAGGCCCAGGCCGACAGGGCCGCCGATCAAAGCCGCGTGACAGCCGATTCTGCCGCCTTGCGCAGCTTGCAGGAAAAGACAGACGAACTCCAGGAGACCCTGGGCCGGACACAGGACCAGCTGGCGTTCTACGAGCAACTGATCCCTCCGGGGCCGGCGGGTGCGGTGGCCATTCGGGCGTTCGACATCGTGCCCGAGGGTGAGTTCCTGTCATACCGGGTGTTGCTCACGCGCAATGCGCGCCCCGATGCGGCTGAATTCAAGGGGCACCTGCGCTTTGTGGCACGCAGCATGAAAGATGGCAAACCCGTTAAAATAAGGCTGTTGCCGCCCGGGGCGCCTGATTCATCGGCACCGGATGCCGGGGCGCCAGATGCCCTGGTGCTCGATTTCCGCCAGTTCCAGCGCAGCACAGGCCTGCTTCAGGCCGTACCTGGGCAATCCATTGACAGCGTGCAGCTCGAGATCCTCGAAGGCGGTGTCGTCGTCGCTGCACAAGAGGCCCCTGTGGCCCAGAACGGGAAACAACCATGATGGCATCTTCAAGCATCTCCCGATCCAGCGTGTCGGCGGCGATCGGGCTCACTGCGGCAGCCCTGGCACGGCTGCGCCAGTTGCGGGCCGATCAAGGCAATCCGGCCCTGAAACTGCGCATTTATGTCGAAGGCGGTGGCTGTTCCGGTTTTCAGTATGGCTTTGGCCTCGAAGAATCGGCGGCAGCCGATGACCTCGTCATCGAGCAGGATGGCATGCAGCTATTGGTCGATCCGCTCAGTGTCGAGTACCTGACGGGGGCCCAGATCGATTACGAAGAAGCCCTGAAAGGCTCGCAGTTCGTGGTACGCAACCCCAATGCCGAAACCACCTGTGGTTGCGGCTCATCGTTCACGGCCTGAGGTTCAGGCGGGGTACAGGCATCCTGCGATAGTGGCGTGCCGGGCGCCGGTGACCTCGGGCAGGCAGGCCGCGCGCCCTTGCAGCCAGGCGTGGGCCAGCCAGGCGAATGCCAGCGCTTCCACAGCCTGTACAGGCACCCCTTCATCAGCCGTCGTGCGCAGTGCCACAGGCGCCAGCGCGCGGCCCAGACGCGCCATGAAAGCCTGGTTGAGCGCCCCCCCTCCGCAGGCCAGAACGGTCTGCACATGGTGTGCATGGCGCTGCAGCGCGTCGGCAATCGAGCGCACGCTCAGTTCGAGCAGCGTGGCCTGAACGTCCGCCGGTGCGAACGGCGTGCCCTGATGCGTGAATTTTTCCAGGTGGGCATGCAGCCACCCCAGGCTGAAAAGGTCGCGCCCCGTCGACTTGGGCGGTAAACGGGCGAACCAGGGCTCGGCCAGCATGCTGGCGAGCAGCGCGGGCTGGCAGCATCCGCTGGCGGCCCATTGGCCATCCTGATCGAAGGGCTGGCCCAGATGGGTCTGGGCCCATGCGTCCATGAGCATGTTGGCCGGCCCGGTATCGAAGCCGCGCACGGGGGACTCGAGCAGGGTCAGGTTGGCAATCCCGCCCAGGTTCAGCACGGCCCGGCCCCCACGGGTACCGAAGCAGGCCGCGTGGAAGGCGGGCACCAGGGGTGCCCCTTGCCCCCCCGCGGCGACATCCCGGCTGCGGAAATCGGCCACCGTGGCGATGCCACAGCGTTCGGCCAGGCGGGCGGGGGCATTGATCTGCACCGTATAGCCGGCGTCCGGCGCGTGGCGTACGGTCTGCCCGTGCGTGCCCAACACCAGGATATCCTGCGCTGACAGGCCCGCCTGGGCCAGCAGCGATTGCACCACGGCCGCCTGGCAATCGGCCAGTGCGTTGGCGGCCATGGCCGAGCGATGGAGTTCATTGGGCCCCGGAGCATTCAATGCCAGGAATTCGTCGCGCAGCGGCAATGGCAGCGGCAGGCTGGCCTGCGCCAGCAAGCGGATGGGGTGCGCAGCCAGATCGGCCAGCACCCCGTCGACTGCGTCGGTGCTGGTGCCGGACATGAGCCCTATGCAGTAACTAGGGTTCTTCGGTGGACTCTGTGGATTCAATCGTGTCTGCGCTGGCCAGCAGCAAGCGGTTGTCCTGCAGTTGGGCAAGCCGCTTCATCTGGGGGCGGTAGTCGGCCACCGTGGCCTCGAATGCCTGGCGTTCGGAGGCTTCGAGCGTGCGCCCTACGGGCAGGTCGACTGCCAGAGGATCGACTGGCTTCTGATCGATGCGGAATTCGTAGTGCAGGTGGGGGCCGGTCGCCCAGCCAGTGGCGCCGACATAGCCGATGATGTCGCCCTGACGCACCTTTGCGCCTTTCTTGAGCCCCTTGGCAAAGCGGCTTTGGTGGGCGTACAGCGTGGAATATGGGCCGTGATTCTTGAGGATGATCACATTGCCGTAGCCCCGCTGCTGGCCGATGAACTGTACGCTGCCATCTGCGGTGGCCCGTATGGGCGTGCCCGAAGGGGCTGCGTAATCGACCCCCTTGTGGCCGATCCATTTATTGTGGATGGGGTGCTGGCGCATGCCGAAGCGTGAACTGATGCGCGTGAACTTGATGGCGTTGCGCAGGAAAGCCCCTTGCAGGCTGGCGCCGGAGAAGTCGTAGTAGCCGCCCTGGCCTGCGCTGTTCTCGAACCACACGGCGCTGTACGTCTTGCCCTTGTTGATGAATTCGAGCGCCCGGATGCGCCCGGCCCCGACCGGGGCGCCGTCGTGTGTGTAGGCGTCGTAGACGATGCGGAAGCGGTCGCCCTTGCGCAGGTCGGTGAGGAAGTCGATGCGGCTGCCGAGGATTTCGACCATCTCGAGCGTGATGTGGTCTGGAATATTGGCGGCATCGGCCGCACCGAACAATGAATACTTGATTTCGCCTTCGGCCAGGCGGGTTTCGGGCATGGCCGCTTCGGTGAGTTCCTGGGCCGTGAAACCGCCGGCCTCATCGGGGCGGACTTCGAGCCAGCCCGCATCCATGCCACCGTCGGTGCGTGTGCCCGGTGTGTGCAGGTAGCGCAGCCAGACCAGATGGCCGGCATCATCCAGCGCTGCGCGCACATTGCGGCCCGGATACAGCTTGTAAATGGAGCGCGCGTCCTTGTTGGTGGTGAGGAAGGCCAAAAGCCCGTCTTCATCGACTTCGAGGCGGCGCAGCAGGTCGACCACCGTATCGCCACGCCGAATGCGCGTGGAGGTGATATACGGGGTATCCTGACGCTGGGTGAGCGTATTGTCGATGCGCAGGTCGAGGCGGGTGCGTGCTTCCATCAGCGGGCCTGGCGGCGGTGCCGGCGGCTGGACGACAGCCAGCGCGGCGGCGGTCAGGAACAGGCCCGATGCGGCCAGTAGCAGATTGCGGGTCAGGTGTCGGCGGCGTGGTGTGTGATGGGTGTCGGGCATCATGGACCAGGTGATCGGTTATGGAAATGCGCACCGGCGGGGGCAGGCTCTGCTAACATGAGACCCCGTCACTCGGAACGAGCGATTGAAACTGTTGAAGCGCTTGCATCTGTTGTGCACAAGCTGCAATCGCACGTTATGCTAACGCATGTCGGCAGTTTTTTCGAGCTTTTTTCTCTTTTTTTTGATATAAGCGTTCATCATGCCGTCTCCCATCGACCCTGCCGATCCGCAAATTGCGCACGACCTGCAGGTCGTGCAGCGGGGTTGCGACGAGCTGCTGGTGGCTTCAGAGTTCGCCGTCAAGCTGGCGCGCAGCCGTACGACCGGTGCGCCCTTGCGCATCAAGCTGGGCCTGGACCCCACTGCGCCGGACATCCATCTGGGCCATACCGTGGTGCTCAACAAGATGCGTCAGCTACAGGATCTGGGGCATACGGTGATCTTCCTGATCGGCGATTTCACGGCCCAGATCGGCGATCCCAGCGGGCGCAACAGTACGCGGCCGCCGCTCACGGCAGAGCAGATCCGTGCAAACGCCGAAACCTATTATGCGCAGGCCAGCCTGGTGCTGGATCCCGGGCGCACCGAAATCCGCTACAACTCCGAGTGGTCCGATCCGCTCGGGGCCCGCGGGCTCATCCAGCTGGCGTCACGCTACACGGTGGCCCGCATGATGGAGCGCGATGACTTCACCCGCCGCTTCAGGGCGGGCGTGCCGATCTCGGTGCACGAATTCCTCTATCCCCTGCTGCAGGGGTACGATTCGGTGGCCCTGCAGGCCGATCTCGAGCTGGGGGGTACCGACCAGAAATTCAATCTGCTGGTGGGTCGCGAACTGCAGAAAGAATACGGCCAGGCGCCCCAGTGCGTGCTGACCATGCCCCTGCTCGAAGGGATCGACGGGGTCGAGAAGATGTCCAAGTCCAAGGGCAACTATATCGGCATCACCGAGCCGGCCGACTCCATGTTCGGCAAGCTGATGTCGATTTCCGATACGCTGATGTGGCGTTACTTCGAACTGCTGTCCTTCCGTACTCTTGAAGAGCTCGCCACCCTGCAGGCCGAAGTGGCCGACGGTCGCAACCCGCGCGATGTCAAGGTCCTGCTGGCCATCGAACTGGTCGACCGTTTTCATGGCCAGGGCGCGGGCGCCCAGGCCCTGGCGCATTTCAATGCCCGGTTTCGCGATGGCGCCATCCCCGCCGACCTCCCCGAGGTCCGGGTGGCCGGCGCGCCGCTGGGCATACTCAAGGTGCTGCGCGCGGCGGGGCTGTCGGCTTCGGCATCCGAAGCGCAGCGCAATATCGAACAGGGGGGGGTGCGCATCGATGGGCAGCGCATCGAAGACAAATCCCTGCAGCTGCCTGCGGGTGTGTACATCATGCAAGTGGGCAAGCGCAAATTTGCCCGGGTGACCCTGGCCCGGGCTTCGGAGGCCTCATGAAACTGCATAGCCAATCTTTTCCCGATCACGGGGTGATTCCCGAGAACAACGCCTTCGGGCGTATCGATCCACAGGCACACGTGGCCCTGGCCGGCAATCGCAACCCGCACCTGGCCTGGTCCGACGTACCCGAGGGTACCCGGTCATTTGTCGTGCTGTGCGTCGATTCAGACGTGCCTTCGCGCCCGGATGACGTCAACCAGCCCGGGCGCGAGGTACCGGCCGATCTGCCGCGTACCGATTTTCATCATTGGGTGCTGGTCGACATCGCGGCTGACGTACGCCACATCGAAGAAGGCAGCTATTCCGACGGCATCACGCCGCGCGGCAAGGCCGGCCCCCTGGCACTGGATGGCACTCGCCAGGGCCTGAATGACTTCACCAGCTGGTTTGCCTCTGATCGCGACATGAACGGCGACTACTTTGGCTACGATGGCCCCTGCCCACCCTGGAATGACGCGCTGGTGCATCGCTACGTGTTCACCGTGTACGCGCTCGATGTGGCCGAGCTTGCCGTGACCGGCCGGTTCGATGGGGCCAGGGTGCGCGAGGCCATGCAGGGGCACATCCTGGCGCAGGCTTCGATCACGGGCACCTACACCCTCAACCCCAGGCTGCACGCCCTGTAAGCCTTTTCATTTCGTCTTCACTCTGTCAGGACCACACCCCATGTTTGATCGCTCTCGTACGCTCGATCAGGCCGACCCGGATATCTGGGCGGCCATCCAGGACGAAAACCTCCGGCAGGAACAGCATATCGAGCTGATTGCCTCCGAGAACTACGCCAGCCCTGCCGTCATGCAGGCGCAGGGTACGCAACTCACCAACAAGTACGCCGAAGGCTATCCAGGCCGGCGATACTACGGGGGTTGTGAACATGTCGATGTGATCGAACGGCTGGCCATCGACCGGGTCAAGCAGATCTTCGGCGCCGAAGCGGCCAACGTGCAACCCAATTCGGGGTCGCAGGCCAACCAGGGCGTGTACATGGCCGTGCTCAACCCCGGCGACAGCGTGCTGGGCATGAGTCTTGCCGAAGGCGGGCATCTCACGCACGGCTCGCCGGTGAATGCGTCGGGCAAGCTGTATCGGTTCCATTCCTATGGCCTGAACGCCCAGGAAGAGATCGACTACGATCAGCTCGAAGAGCTGGCCCGTCGGCACAAACCGAAGCTGGTGGTGGGGGGGGCTTCCGCCTATGCCCTGCGCATCGACTTCGAACGCATGGCCCGCATCGCACACGACAACGGAGCCCTGTTCATGGTGGACATCGCGCATTATGCGGGCCTGGTGGCGGGCGGCGTGTATCCCAATCCCGTACCGCATGCCGATTTCGTCACGACGACGACGCACAAATCCCTGCGTGGCCCGCGCGGCGGGGTCATCCTGATGAAATCCGAGCACGAGAAAATCATCAATTCAGCCATTTTCCCGGGGATTCAGGGCGGGCCGCTGATGCACGTCATTGCCGCCAAGGCCGTTGCGTTTGGTGAAGCCTTGCAACCCGATTTCAAGGTCTATGCCGCACAGGTTCTGGCCAATGCGCAGGTTCTGGCCGAAACGCTGGTCAAGCGCGGCCTGCGCATCGTCTCGGGGCGTACGGAAAGCCATGTCATGCTGGTCGACCTGCGCGCCAAGGGCATTACTGGCAAGGCGGCTGAAGCGGCCCTGGGCGAAGCCCATATCACGGTGAACAAGAACGCCATCCCGAATGACCCGGAGAAACCTTTTGTTACCAGTGGCATTCGTCTGGGCACGCCGGCCATGACCACGCGTGGTTTCCTCGAGGCCGAGGCCGAGCTCACCGGGCATTTGATCGCCGACGTGCTCGATGATCCAGACAACGCCGACAACCTGGCCAAGGTACGGGCCAGGGTCCATGAACTCACACAGCGTCTGCCGGTCTATCGCTGATTCTTACCGACGGGGGCATCGCAAGATGCCCTTTTGCACATGAAATGCCCATTTTGCCAGCACGCTGATACGCAGGTCGTCGATTCCCGGGTCTCCGAAGAGGGCGACACGATCCGGCGCCGGCGGCGCTGCATGGCCTGTGAGCGGCGCTTCACCACGTACGAGCGGGTCGAACTCATGATGCCGGCCATCGTCAAGCGCAATGGCAGCCGGGTCGAGTTCGATTCGGCCAAGCTGCGCGGCAGCATGGCCCTGGCCCTGCGCAAGCGGCCCGTCAGTGCCTCGGCCCTGGATGCGGCTCTGGTGCGCATCCAGGATCGCCTCATGGCCAGCGGCAAGCGCGAGGTGCCCTCTGAATTCGTCGGCGAACTGGTCATGACCGAACTGCGGGCCCTGGACCGGGTGGCTTACGTGCGTTTTGCGTCGGTGTACCGCAGTTTCGAGGACCTCAGCGAGTTCGTGCGCACCATCGATGAACTGGGTACCGAGCACCATGACGGCACCGACTGATTCAAGCGCATTTTCCACTCACGATCAGCGCTGGATGCGCCGGGCGCTCAAGGTGGCCGAGCAGGCGTGCACCTTGAGCAATCCCAATCCGCGTGTGGGCTGCGTGCTGGTGCGCGATGGCCATTGGCTGGCCGAGGGCAGCACCCAGAGGGCGGGGGAACGGCATGCCGAGGCCCAGGCCCTGTTCGAACTCGAGCGCCAGGGCCTGTCTGCAGAAGGGGCAACGGCCTACGTGACGCTCGAGCCCTGCAGTCACCAGGGGCGCACGCCGCCCTGTACCGGGGCCCTGATACGGGCGGGCATCCGTCGTGTGGTCGTCGGCTTGCGTGATCCCAACCCCCGGGTGGCGGGTCACGGCCTGGCCGCGCTGCGCGCAGCCGGGCTGCAGGTCGACGCCGGGCTGTTTGCCGAAGACGCGCTGGCGCAGAATCCCGGGTTCTGCGCGCGCATGGTGCGTGGCACCCCCTGGGTGCGCGTCAAGACAGCGGCCTCGCTGGATGGCCGCACTGCGCTGCCCGATGGCCGTTCGCAGTGGATCACGGGGGAGGCTGCACGGGCCGATGGCCACGCCTGGCGCGCGCGCGCCTGTGTCGTGCTCACGGGCCTGGGCACGGTGCTGGCCGATGATCCGCGCCTGGATGTGCGCGATGTGCCCACGCAGCGGCAGCCGATGCGGGCGGTGCTCGACAGCCATCTCGCCATGCCCGAACAGGCGCGCTTGCTCGATGGCCGGCCGGTGTGGATCTTTTCAGCCGAAGTGGATGCCGCGAAGGCCGGGCGTCTTGCCCGCAGGCAGGCCCGGGTCGTGCAGGTGCCGATGGCTGGCACAGGCCTGGATCTTGGCGCCGTGCTGCGCTGGCTGGGCGCTCATGACATCAACGAGGTCCATGTCGAGGCCGGGGCCCGCCTGACTGGCGCGCTGGTCGCCGGCGGGCATGTCGACGAATGGATCGCCTATGTAGCCCCGACCGTGCTGGGGGCGGGGCGGGGTCTGGTCGCGTTGACGCAGGCCGTGCAGCACCTCGAAGACGCCCCTGCATACGAATTTCTAGGCGCCGCAGCGCTGGATCGCGACATGCGCCTGCATCTGCGCCAGGCAGAGCACTGGCGCGCCCTGCGACAGGCCTGCGGGGTCTAACATCTTCGGGCGGCTGGCTCGACCGTTTCAGGAAAGCATTCATCATGTTCACAGGAATCATCACGGCGACAGGGCGCATCGACCAGATCGTGCCACTGGGCGATTCAAGCGATGCCGGTGTACGCCTGCGCATCCAGGCGGGTGGTCTGCCTCTCGAGCGCACGCGTGTGGGGGATTCCATCGCCGTGCAGGGGGCCTGCATGACGGTGGTGGCTCTGCATCCGCACGCATTCGAGGTCGATGTGTCGCGCGAGAGCCTGGACCGCACCTGCGGGCTCGATGCCGAGGGCGAGGTCAACCTCGAGCACGCGTTGCGCATGGGCGATAGCCTGGACGGGCATCTGGTGTCCGGCCACGTGGATGGTGTCGGGCGGGTCACCTGCCTCGACACGGTCGGTGAATCGCTGGATCTGCGCATCATCGTGCCTGCCCACCTGTCCCGCTATCTGGCCTACAAGGGCTCGATTACCGTCAACGGTGTCAGCCTGACCATCAATCGGGTGGATGACCAGGAAGAAGGCACCGAGATTTCCATCAACCTGATCCCGCATACGGTTCAGGTCACTACGTTGCGCAACGTGCAGGTCGGCTCATCGGTCAACCTCGAGATCGACATGATCGCCCGTTATGTGGAACGCATGGTCGGTGGGTTGGGGGTAGCGGCGCTGACCGGCGGCTCGGCGCTGGGCTGAACTCTGTTAAAATGGCGAGCTTCTTTGGGGCGTGACTGCTCGCCCTGCAGGACAGATGGCCGAGTGGTTGAAGGCGCACGCCTGGAAAGCGTGTATACGTGAATAGCGTATCGGGGGTTCGAATCCCCCTCTGTCCGCCAATAACCTGTTTTCAACATTTCTGCGCCTGACGAGCCCGCGCGCCCATTTCGTCAATGTCTGGACGACCCGCCCGCCACCGTATTCGATACACTGGGGATTCACAATGGCTTCCGACTCCACTGTCACACTCGACAAGGCCAGCAGCACCGAGCTGCAATCCATACTCTGGTTCGATCCGACCCGGATCCTGATCGACGGGCAGTGGCGCGCGGCCGCCTCGGGCCAGGTCCTGCCCGTGGAAAATCCGTCGACAGGCGGGATCATGGGGCAGATCGCGCGAGGCGGGGCGGCTGATATCGATGCCGCCGTTGCGGCGGCCCGCCGGGCCTTCGAAGGCCCCTGGGGGCGTACCACGGCCACCGAGCGCGGGCGCATCCTGATGAAGATGTCCGAACTGGTGCTGCAGCGGGCCGAGGCACTGGCCATGATCGAAGCCCTGGATGTAGGCAAACCGCTGCATCAGTCGCTGAACGACGCCAAGGCCCTGGCGCGCTACCTCGAGTTCTATGCCGGGGCCGCCGATAAGCTCATGGGCACCACCATCCCGTACCAGCACGGCTTCACGGTCTACACCTTGCGTGAGCCCCACGGGGTGGCTGGCATCATCATCCCCTGGAACTACCCCATGCAGATCGCGGGGCGCGGCGTGGCCGCGGCTCTGGCGGCCGGCAACAGCTGCGTGGTCAAGCCCGCCGAAGACGCCTCCGTGTCCACGCTGGCGTTCGCCGCCATCGCGATGGAGGCCGGCCTGCCCGCGGGCGTGCTCAACGTGGTGACCGGCCTGGGCACCGAGGCGGGCGCGGCGCTGTCCGAGCATCCAGGGCTGAATCACCTGTCATTCACGGGGTCGGTGGCCACGGGTCAGCGCATTCAGGCGGCCGCCGGCCGCAACGTGATCCCCGTCACGCTCGAACTCGGTGGCAAATCGCCCCATATCGTGTTCGATGACTGCGATCTCGATCAGGCCATGCCTACGCTGGTGGGTGCCTGCATGCAGAATGCCGGCCAGACCTGCTCGGCGGCCACACGGGTACTGGTGCAGCGTGGGCTGTACGACGAGGTGAAGCGTCGCATGGCCGACATGTACCGCGGGCTGGTCGCCGGCCCGGCCGCGGATGGCTGCGACCTGGGCCCGTTGATTTCGGCCAGGCAGAAAAACCGGGTCAGCCACTACATCGAACTGGGCAAGGCAGAGCTGAGTGTGGCGGCTGAAGGCAGTATCCGGGCCGATGCCAGTGCCGATGGTCATTTCGTGCGCGCCACGCTGTTTTCCGAAGTGCCGCCCGACCACCGTCTGGCCCAGGAAGAGATCTTCGGCCCGGTTCAGGTGCTCATCCCGTTCGAGGATGAGGCCGAAGCCCTGCGCATCGCCAACGGTACGGTGTATGGCCTGATTGCCGGCGTGTGGACGCGCGATGGCGGGCGCCAGATGCGCATGGCACGGCAGTTGAACGTGGGCCAGGTCTATCTGAACAACTATGGTGCCGGCGGTGGCGTCGAGCTGCCTTTTGGCGGCGTGGGGCACTCAGGCCATGGCCGCGAGAAAGGCTTCGAAGCCCTCAATGGCTTCACCCGCATCAAGACAGTGACCGCGCGTCATGGCTGAAGGGCCAGGGTTTCGGTTCGTGCAATATCTTTCTTCTGGGCTTTTCGGATTGCTGGCGGTTTTTACCTGAAACCCGACGATGGATGTGGCAGAGCCGTTCCCGGGGCTGGGTTCGGTCGATGTCTGGCCAGATTGCCTGGATTTTCAGCCTGCATCTGGCCCAGATCGCGCCTTGCTTCAGATTCAAAAGTGCGCAGCCCCGACCAGGTCATTGACATCGTCTATTTTTTCTTCTTTGAGAAAGAGACGCAAGTCCTTGATTGCCGTTGGCACCGCCATGGGGTTGACGTAATTGATCGTACCGAATGCCACGGCGCGTGCCCCGGCCGCCATGAATTCGACAACGTCGCGGTAATCATGGACCCCCCCCATGCCGAACAGCGGTATCTTGACCGCCTTGTACAGCTGCCAGACCATATAAATGGCCAGCGGCTTGATGGCCGAACCGGATAGGGCACCAATTTTGTTGCCGATGATCGGGCGGCGGGTTCTGTAGTCGATGCACATGGCTCGTGGCGCATTGACCAGCGCAATCGCATCGGCGCCAGCCGCTTCAACGGCCTTCGCCACGTTGACCAGAGACGAGTAGTCGGGGGCCAGCTTTGCGATCAGTGGCAGTGAGGTCACCTGGCGGGCACGGCGGATAAGATGGCCAGCTGTGTCCGGGTCGTAGCCGAAGTCCAGCCCACCTTGTTTCAGGTTGGGGCATGACAGGTTCAGCTCGATCCCCGAAAATATCCCAAGCGCAGAGCATTTCTCGACCAGTTCAACGTATTCATCTTCCGTGCGTCCTATGACGCTCTGGATGACCGGCAGCGAGAATGATTGCAATATCCTGGCATCGTTGGCGATGAATGTGTCCCAGTCGTTGCTGGGTATCCCCACCGAACTGTGCAATCCGGCAACGACCTCGTGTATGCGCGGAGCAGGGTTGCCCGGCCATTTGTAATTGCGGATGGTTTTCGGCACCAGCGCACCCAGTGTTTCCACGGGAAAGAACTGGCTGAAACGACCGTGATGTCCATAGGTTCCAGACCCCACGGTGAGCGGGTTCTTCATCTTGATCCCAGCGATTTCCACGGCCAGAATGGGCTCCGAATCCATGTGCGTCTCGGCTATCGGAGCGACGGTGACATCATCAAGCATGCAGGACCTCCCAGGTATTGAAAACGGGGCCGTAATGGCAGACTTCGCGCCAGGCCGTCTCGTTGCCCTCGGTGTTGACTTCGATGACACAGCCGTGGCAGTCGCCGAACCCGCAGGCCATGTCCTGCTCCATCGCAATTTCTGCAGGGACCTGCTGCGCGGCGGCGATCTGGTGCACGACGCGGGCCAGTCGGTTTGAGCCGCACACATAGAAGGCGTCGAATTTCATTGTCTTGCTCAGCGTGGCCAGGGGGGTGGTAACCAGTGCGCCCGGCTCCTGTTCATCGGTCTGTGTCACGACCGGGAACCCATATTCGGCAAAAATGTCCTCGGCCACGAGGTTGTCGCGGGTGCGGGCACTGAGAAAGCCGTGCACCTCGATGCCGCGTCGGGCGGCTTCGTCGACCAGTGTGGGCAACGCTGCGACGCCGATGCCGCGACCGACGACGGCAATGCGCCGCGCCTCGTCGGGCAGCGAGAAACCATGCCCCAGGGGGCCGAGTACATCACAATATCCCCCGGTCGGTATGGTCTGCGTCATGAGGCGTGTGCCCTCGCCGACGATTTTGTAGGCCACCTGGAGGCGGCGCCGATCTGCACTGACGCGGTAGACGCTGAATGGGCGGCGCAGATAAGGTGCCGGGCGGTCATCGACCAATATGTTGACAAACTCGCCGGGCCTGAGCGCGCCGGCGATCTGTGGAGCTTCTACTTCAAGCAGCCAATAGTCGCCCGTCAGGTGCCGGTTGAACGTGACGGGCGCGCGAGTTTGCTCCATGCTTCTTCCTCACATGCGGTTATTGAATGATGAAACTTAATTCTTGAAGTGGTCATGATCGGATTCTGCCAGGATGGCGACCTTGTCGACGTTGGCCATTGCATGTTGCCGCACGATTTGCTCGAGGTGCGTGGCATCCTTGAATTCGATTGCGCTGATCAGTTTCTCGTGCTCGAGGCCGAGAATTTCCATCTCGAGACTCTGGTTGTAATAATCCCGGTAATAGGGCAGCAACATGAGCCGCATCTTTTCTGTCTGGCGCGCCAGAAGTGGCCGTCGACTGAGCGAGGTCAGGTAATTGTGGAATGCATCGTGCGCCGCCATCCAGGTCGATAATGATGTGCTCGCAAGTTTCATTTTCGAGTTCAGATGCATCAATTCGTCGAGTTCGACTGTGCCGATGTTCGGCAGCGCGCAGCGCGCAGCCAGCCCTTCGAGCACGGCCCGCATCTCGATCAGCTGGGCGACTTCGGCGCGCGAGTATTTGGCGACCGCCGCCCCCCGGTTGGCGGAAATCATTACGGCGCCATCGCCCTCGAGGCGGCGCAACGCATCCCTGACAGGCGTGCGGCTGATACCCAGGACTTCGGCCACGGATTCGGTTGGAATTCGCATGCCGGCAGTCAGCTCGCCCGACAAAATGCCATTGAGTATGTATTGATAGGCCTGTTGAACAGGCGATAACGCTTTATCAATCATATCGGGGGGCAGGGCGGTGCTGGCTAATGACGGTTGCATGGGGCTTTCCTGGATCAACTGGGTGGTCCGGACCTGACGGTCACGGCGTTGGTGCAGACAGGCATTCGGCGATCAGCGCACGGTATGCATTGGCCATAGTAACGAAATCCGAAACAAGAACGTGCTCTTCGCTGGAGTGGAACTGATCGACTTCTCCAGGGCCCCACATGACTGCATCGATGCCCTGGCGGCAGAAATATCCGGCATCCAGCGCGAAGTTGCAGTGCATTGTTTCGGGCTGCTGGCCGCTGGCTTTCTGATATGCCGCTTTCAGATTCTGGTAGTAGGCGCTGTCCAGTGGCAGTTCATTGGGGTACATGACAGGCCCCGGCTTGCAGGTCGCCTGCCAGGGAGATTCCAGGGTAATGGCCTTTTGAATCGACGCCAGAGCGGCGTCTGGCTTTTCGCCCGGCAACAGGCGTCGATCATATGTGATGGTGACGGTATCGGGCACCGTATGGGTTGCCTTGGGGCTGCTGTCGATGGCGGTCGGCGTCAGGGTGGCGGGTCCGAAGGCGGGATGATCCGCAACCCCCAGGTCCAGCGAATCCAGTTGGGCAAGCACGCGCTGGGCGCCGGCAATGGCATTGACGCCGTGCCAGGGGGCCGAGCTGTGAGACGTTTTTCCCTTGATCACGACATCGAAGTCGATCCGGCCTTTATTGCCGATGGCGATCCGGTTGTCCGTACCGACGAGGATGACGACGTGCCTGGGCGGTTGTGGCAGAGATTTCATCACGCAGGCGATGGCATCGTGGCGGCCCGTCTCGCCGGCAGTGGTCAGCACGAGCGTCAGGCGCCCACCCAGCTGGCCATCACGTACGGCTTGCGTGAATGCGCCGAACGCGGCGGCCAGGGCCGTTTTTTGCTCTGCCACCCCCCGCCCGCGCACGGCCCGCCCCCGAGGCGTGTCAATCACAGTGGCTGAAAAAGGCTCTTGCATGCGCGCTGCCGGATGTGTCATGGCATAGCCTACGAACATCAGTGAGCGGCCAGTGTCTGTGGGACCCGCCTCGGCGATGAGATTCCCCATCTCATCATAATGCAGCGCGACCTCGAGCCCTTCGAGCTCGGGTGCTGCACATTCGCGGATGAAGGCCTTGACCTCGGGATCATCTTCATGCAGCTCGGTCTGCTGGCTTGGAAAGCGTACGAATGCTTGCAGGGTGGCAAGCAGTTTCGTTTCGCTGAGGGCGTCATGGCTCAAGGCGTTATCTCCCAGGTCAAAATTACATGCAAAAATACATGGATGTAATCTTAGCAGCGTTTTTCTATGCAATCAACGATTCTTCCAAGGGGAGAGACCGCCTGGCCCATCGCCCTGGAGCACACTGTAACCTACTGTATACTCCCACAATTAGCGCATAAGGGTAATCACCTGCTTGTTCCGGAAATATTGGCGTGATAACTTTCTGTCTCGTCCTCAGTTGCATACATTTATAAATGTACTCGAAGATGTGTCAATTCAACGAAGTGATTGGACATGTAACGGCAGCCGACGGCTGCAGAAAATGGAGATGAATCGCATGAAATTGCTCAATTTCTGTCGCGTGACAGCGGCCTCAATGGCGATTGCCGTTGCCGGGCTTGGGGCTGCATCGAATGCTGCAGCAGAGACCGTGCTCAGGCTCAGCCATACCACTGCAGAAAAGATGAACCAGGGTTCTCAGGCCTGGGCCGTCATCTTCAAAGAGATGGTCGAGCGCAATTCCGATCAGCAGATCAAGGTACAGATACAGGGCGCCAATGCTGCCGGATCTGAGCGCGAGCAGCTGCAAAAGGCACAGACGGGCATCAATCAGATGACCATCAACAGTGAAATCCTGATGCCCAGCTTCTTCAAGCCCGCTCAGGTTTGGGGCATCCCGTACCTCTTCAATTCTGATGCGGTCGCCTGGGAAGTGCTGGACGGGGAATTTGGCGATGCCTTCAATGAGGCCTGGCGCGAGGCAACCGGCTTGCGCATCCTGGGTGTATTCAATGCGGGCGTGCGCAGCTTTTTCAATGCCAAGCGTCCCGTGCACGGCCCCTCGGATCTCAAGGGGTTGAAGATCCGCACTGGAGAAAACCAGGGGCATATCGCCATGGTCCGTGCCCTGGGCGGCAATCCCGTGCCCATTGCCTGGTCTGAACTGTACACTTCGCTGCAACAGGGCGTGGTGGACGGCATGGAAAACCCCCCGGGGCTGGCTTACGCGATGAAACTGCACGAGCATCAGAAATACCTGACACTCGATCGCCATCTCTTCAGCATTCATGTCGCGATGATCAATGACGACGTTTATCAGTCGCTGACCCCAGAGCAGCAGAACATCGTCCAGGAGGCGGCCAGGACGGCGACAGTCGTTGCCCGTGCAACGGTTTTGCTCGACGAACGCGACGCCATAGAAGAGCTGCGCGAGGCAGGCATCGAGATCTATGCGCCCACGGCAGAGGAATACGCCGAGTATCGTGACCTGGGGCGTCCGCCGGTCGAGGAAATGGTTCGCAAGGACATCGGCGACGAATGGGTCGACAAGATGCTCGCCGGCATCAGCACCGCAGAGGCCAAGGTCGGGCAGGGCCAATAAGGACCATGGCGGCCGCCCGGCTGGCGGCGGCCGCCATTTCCGCATTCCATGGAAATACTATGCTGCGAAAATTCGATCAGTTGATTGTCGTCGCCAGCAGCGCGTTGCTGGTGCTGTTGTTGTTGCTCATGACAGGCGCCACGCTATCGGGCGTTTTTGCGCGCTATTTATTGAACGATGCGCCGGCCTGGTCTGAAGAGGTCGCTCGCTACAGCATGGTATGGCTTTCATTTCTCGGTGGCGGGCTGGTGTTTCGCCATGGCGGCCATATCGCCATCGATATGCTCATCCGCAAGATCCCGGGCCGGTTCTGGCAAAACGTTGTTTTCGGCTTTTCCCAGCTCGTCATATTTGCATTCCTGGCCGTGCTTCTATGGAAGGGCTGGGACATGTATGTACGTGGCGGACGCATGACGACGCCAGCGCTGCAACTGCCCATGGCACTGCCGTATGCGGCCGTGCCGGTCGGTGCGGCATTGATGATCTATCACCTCATGGTGGTTTCATTTCTTTCGTACCGCGGGCTGGCTGATCCTGCGCACGCCGCGCAGATAGAGCTGAAATCCGAATAAACTTCACGACAGGTTGTCTCGATGCTCGCAGCAACTCTTTTTGGATTGATGGCCGCTTTTCTGGTCCTTGGCGTTCCGGTAGTCTTTGCCGTGGGCGCAGCGGCTACGCTGGCCGTGGTGCTGCTTGTCGATACGATGCCGCTGCTGGTCGTGCCGATGAGCATGTTCAACGGCATGGATTCTTTCCCGATGATGGCGGTGCCCTTCTTCATCCTGGCCGGCGAACTCATGAACCGCGGCGGCATATCGCTGCGCCTGGTCAATTTCTCCAAGACGCTGGTTGGCCATATCACTGGCGGGCTGGGCCATTCCAATGTAGTGGCCAACGCGATCATGGCGGCCATCTCCGGTTCGGCGCTGGCCAACATTGCCGCGGTCGGCCGGGTGCTGATACCGGCCATGAAAAAAGAGAAGTATCCGGTAGAAATCGCAGCGAGCCTGACCATCTGTTCATCGCTTCTGGGGCCCATCATTCCGCCCAGCATCACGATGGTGATTTTTGCAGTCACCGCGGGCCAGTCGGTCGGCGCTCTGTTTCTGGGGGGCGTGGTTCCGGGCCTGCTCATTGCCTTGGGCATGATGGCCGTGATTTATTTTTGGTCGCGCCGGCGCGGCTATGGCGAAGTGCAGCCTTTCAGCGGCAAGGCAGTCTGGCGCGAGGCCAGGAATTCAGGGTTTGCCTTGCTGATGCCGGTCATCATACTGGGGGGTATCTTCACGGGAGTGATGACGCCCACCGAAGCGGCGGCGGTCGCCGTACTGTATGCCTTGCTGATCGGCATATTTGTGTATCGTGAGCTGACCTTCAGGGAACTGTGGCGGATACTGCTGAGTACCGGGATGACGACCAGCTTCATCATGCTGATCATCGGCGCCGCCAGGATTTTTTCGGATGTAATGCTTTCCGAGGCCGTGCCGCAGTCGATCGCGTCCGCCATGCTGGGGGTGTCCGACAATCCATATATCCTGCTGTTGTTGATCAACGTTCTGCTGCTGCTGGTAGGCTGTGTCATGGATACGACGGCCGCCATCATCATCCTGGTGCCCGTGCTGATGCCGGTCATCCAGAGCATCGGTGTCGATCCAGTGCTTTTCGGGGTCATCATGAGCCTGAACCTGGTGATCGGCATGGCAACGCCGCCGATCGGCGTTGCGCTCTACCTGGGGGCCGAGGTCTCGGGATGTCGGGTCGAGCGGATCATTCCTTCGATGAGTGTCCTGCTGGGCGTACATATATTCGTGCTGCTGCTGATCAGCTATGTTCCGACGGTGGCGCTGTGGCTGCCGCATGCGCTGGGGTACTGAAGCGGCGGCGCAGGTATTGATCATTTGTTTCACGATGAGGGGGTTCAGGTGCGCGATGCGATCGAATTTGTCTTCAATGGCCAGCTGCGCCGGCTGACCGATTTTGACCCGAATCTCACTGTCTTGCGCTACGTGCGCGAGCACGAACGGGCCCTGGGCAGCAAGGAAGGCTGCGCCGAAGGCGACTGCGGCGCATGCACGGCTGTGGTTGCCGAGCTGGCTGACAATGGCCTGCATTATCGGGCGGTCAATACCTGTATTCAGTTTCTGGCAACCCTGGATGGCAAGGCGCTGATGACGGTGGAGCACCTGGAATCGGATGCCGGCCTGCACCCTGTGCAGGAAGCGATGGCCGAGTCCCACGCATCGCAATGTGGCTTCTGTACGCCAGGCTTCGTGATGTCGATGTTCGCCGGAGCGCAGAACCATGTACCCCCGACACGCGTGGCGATCGATGAAATGCTTGCGGGCAACCTGTGCCGCTGCACGGGTTATACGCCGATCATCCACGCGGCCGAAAAAGCGCTGGCGCCCGCTTCGGGGGCCCAGATCCGGGAGGCCGATGAAGTATTGCTGAGACAGCAGCTGCAGGCTGTTTCCAGTCAGGAAGGCGTGAGCATCCACAGCCACGGCAAGCATTTCATCGCTCCGGCGACGCTGGCTGAGCTGGCAGAGATCTTGCTGCGCGCCCCCGATGCAACGCTGCTGGCAGGCGGTACCGATGTCGGGTTGTTCGTCACGAAGAAACATGCTGCGCTGGAGACCGTGGTCTACATTGGCAGAGTCGCTGAGTTGGCGCGTATCGAGGATACCCCCCAGGGGGTTCGCCTGGCGGCGGCGGTCACCTATGCTCAGGCAAGCGCAGGCCTGCAGGCGCTGTATCCGGATATGGGCAAGCTGATTTCCCGTATCGGTGCCGTGCAGGTGCGCAACCTGGGCACAGTCGTGGGCAATATTGCCAATGGCTCGCCCATAGGCGACATGCCGCCTGCCCTGATCGCCGCGGGTGCCAGGGTGGTCCTGCGCCGGGGAGACGCCACGCGTGAACTGCCGCTCGAAGCGTATTTCATTGCATACGGCAAGCAGGACAGGGTGCCGGGCGAGTTCATCGAAGCCCTTCTGGTGCCCCGGCCCGATCCAGGCGGTGTTCTGAAAGTCTACAAGATCAGCAAGCGTATCGATCAGGATATTTCGAGCGTATGCGGGGCTTTCAACCTGGGTTTTTCAGAGGAGGCCGGCGAGCGTGTCGTCAAAAGCGCCAGGATCTGTTTTGGCGGCATGGCCGGCACCCCGCTGCGTGCCTCGCAGTGCGAAGCGTTCCTGGTCGGGCGCGTCTGGGACGAGGCTACCGCCGAGCAGGCAGCCGAACTGTTGAGCGAGACCTACCAGCCCTTGAACGATGCGCGTGCGAGCGCAGCCTATCGCAACCGTGTGGCCGGCAACCTGCTGCGCAAGTTCTTTCATGAGACCCAGGCAGCGGATCAGGCGCCGCTGGGCGTGGTGCATGGTTCTTTTCAAGGAGCGCGTCGATGATGGTTCATGTTTCCAGGCGCCATGACAGTGCAGCCAAGCAAGTCAGTGGTGCCGCAATGTATATCGATGACCTGGCCGAACCGCATGGCATGCTGCATGTGGTCATTGCACAAAGTACGCTTGCGCATGCCGAAATCCTTGTCTGCGACCTGGCCGAGGTTGTACGGCAGCCCGGTGTCGCTGCCGTGCTGACACTTGCCGATATTCCGGGAAGCCCCGACCTGAGCTGTGTGCATGCAGGAGATGAACCGGTTTTTGCTGATCGGAAGGTCCAGTTTGCAGGCCAGGCGCTATATGCGGTCGTAGCTGAAAGCGTCGCGGCTGCTCGCCGGGCTTGCGCGTTTGCCAAACTCGAGTTCAAGGAATTGCCTGCGGTATTGTCCATAGAGCAGGCCATGGATCAGCAGAGCTTTGTTGTGCCTCCGCGTCGCGTCAGCCGGGGTGATTCGGCGCGTGCCCTGGCGCAGGCGCCCAATCGTCTGAAGGGTTGCCTGCGTACGGGCGGGCAAGAACATTTTTATCTGGAAGGCCAGATCGCGCTGGCGGAGCCGGGTGAGGACGGCGAAATTTCAATCTACAGTTCGACGCAGAACCCCAGCGAAATCCAGCACCTCTGCGCGCGGGTACTGAACATGCCGGATGCGGCGGTCAAGGTGCATGTACGGCGCATGGGAGGCGCCTTCGGTGGCAAGGAAACCCAGGCAGCACAATTTGCCATCATTGCAGCCTTGGCGGCACGCAAGACAGGGCGCGCTGCCAAGGTGCGGCTGGATCGCGACGACGACATGCGAATGACGGGGAAACGCCATGCCTTCGTCATCGACTATGACGTCGGTTTCGATGATGAAGGGCGTATTCAGGGCGTCGAGTTCGTGCAGAAGGTGCGTTGCGGCTATGCTGCCGATCTTTCGGGGGCCGTGGCAGATCGCGGGGTGTTTCACTGCGACAATGCCTATTTCCTTGAAAATGTCACGATCGATTCCTATCGCTGCCGGACCCATACCGTATCGGATACGGCATTTCGCGGATTTGGCTGCCCGCAGGGCATGATAGGCATCGAGCGCGTGATATTGGATATCGCGCAGCACTTGGGCAAGGATCCACTGGATGTCCGCCTGGCCAACCTGTACGATCCAGAACGTGCCCAGACGCATTACGGCCAATCGGTCTCCAATTTCATTTTGCCCGAAATCATCGAGCAACTCAGTACGCAGGCCAGGTATCACGAGCGGCGCAGGTCGGCTCTGGCATTCAATCAGAGCAATTCGTTCCTGCGCAAGGGTGTTGCATTGACGCCCGTCATGATGGGGATATGTTTCAGCCGGACGCACCTGAACCAGGCTGGCGCGCTGATTCATGTCTACAAGGACGGCAGCATTGCGCTGAATCATGGCGGGACCGAGATGGGGCAGGGGCTGTTCATCAAGGTGGCGCAGATCGTGGCCCAGGAGTTCGGCGTATCGCTGGATCGTGTCCGGCTGACTGCGACCACGACAGAAAAAGTGCCGAATACATCGGCCACCGCCTCGTCGGCCGGGGTGGATCTCAACGGCATGGCGGCCAGGGATGCCGTGAGCAAGCTCAAGCGCCGGCTGACCGACCTTGCGGTGGAGAAATATGCTGTGCCCAGGGAAACCATCCGGTTTGCCGACGATCACGTGGAAATCGGTTCGAAGCGCATCACCTTCGAAGCCCTGGTTGAGCAGGCTTACCTGGAGCGGGTTTCGTTGTCCGCCACGGGCTTTTTTCGCACGCCGGAGATCCATTTCGATCAGGCGGCTTTCCAGGGAAGGCCGTTCCTGTATTTTGCGTACGGTGCAGCGATTTCCGAGGTCCTGATCGACAGACTGACAGGCGAATACCGCGTGACGCAGGTCGATATTCTGCAGGATGTGGGGCGCTCCTTGAACCCCGCCATCGACATCGGTCAGATTGAAGGCGGGTTTATCCAGGGCATGGGCTGGCTGACGACCGAAGAACTGTATTGGGATGAGCGGGGCATCCTGAAAACACATGCGCCGTCGACTTACAAAATCCCCGCCATCGGCGATCGCCCGAAAGTCATGAATGTGATGCTCATGGACAACCCTGCCTTCCGGTCAGCGACGCCATATTTTTCCAAGGCAGTCGGCGAGCCGCCGTTGATGCTCGCCATTTCCGTTCATCAGGCGATGATTGAGGCGCTTTCATATGATGTCAGCCGGCCAGCTCTGGATACCCCGGCAACGCCGGAGCGTATCCTGCTGGTGCGGCCGATGCCGGCAGACGGAACAAGGACAGCGTCGTGTGCGCAGTCCTTGCTTCCGGCAGAAGAAAAGCTCTAGGTGGGTGCCGTATGGCCAGAAAAATTCCAGCGCTGCGCGAGATGATCGCGCAGCTGGTTGCCACGCTTTCTGTCAGCAGCAGTACCCCTGGGCTGGATGTCGGCAACGCCGAGGTCAATGCGTTGCTGGCGGGTTGGTGTGAGAGTCTGGGGTTCAGGACGCGCCTGCTTCCGGTGCCGGGCAAACCTGGACACGTGAACCTGATAGCCACGCTGGGCCGGGGAACAGATGGGTTGGTGTTGGCTGGCCATACGGATACTGTCCCTTTCGATCCACATCTATGGCAGTCGGATCCGCTCGCCCTTACAGAACATGAAGGCCGGTTGACCGGCCTGGGCATTGCGGACATGAAGGCATTTTTCGCTTTTGTGCTTGACGCCGTCGAATCCATTGATCCTGCCCGGCTGGGTGCGCCGCTGACACTCATCGCCACGGCCGATGAAGAGGCGGGCATGACCGGCGCCCGGGCGCTCACCTCTTTGCGTGAGTATGGCAGGCATGTCGTCATCGGCGAGCCGACGGGCGGTGTTCCGGTCCGCATGCACAAGGGAAACATGATGCATCGCTTGATTCTGATCGGGCAAAGCGGGCATTCCAGCGACCCATCTTTGGGCAGAAACGCGCTGGATGGCATGCATGCGGTCATGACCGACCTGATGGCGTTCAGGCAGTCCCTGCAGAATCAGTATCGGCATGCGGGGTTTTCTGTTCCCGTTCCAACGCTCAATTTGGGTTGCATTCATGGCGGCGACAATCCCAATCGCATCTGTGGCCATTGTGAGCTGTCATTCGACTTTCGCCTGCTGCCCGGAATGAATGGCGTCGAGATCCGGGAACGCATTCGCGAACGGGCGGTGCAGGTTGCTCACGCGCACGGGCTGGAAGCTCGTCTGGACGTGATCATGGACGTGGTGCCCGGAATGGAGACGCCGGCGGACGCGGCCATTGTGCTGGCGGCCGAACGCATTTCGGCGCAACCGGCTCAGGCGGTATCCTTTACGACCGAAGGGCCTTTCTATCGCGCCCAAGGCATGGATGTGGTGATCATGGGGCCAGGCGATATCGCCTGTGCGCATCAGCCTGGAGAGCACCTTTCAGTGGCGCGGATCAACCAGACAACGCGGCATTTGCAGGCATTGATCGGGGATTTTTGCTTGTCGTGATGGTGTCGAAAATTGATCCATCGTCGCCTGGGTCTCGCCACATGTCGTGATGCCGTTCGCCGACTTGCCCGTCATTTCGTTTCATGCGCCGTTGTCCCTGACACTGGTGAAGTGGCCGGGGTCGGCAATACAGGCTGGGCTGCCTGAGGCCGCGCCAGCCAGATCAGCCCGATCAGGACCATAAAAATGAAAGTGGAGGCCAGAAAGAAATCGGTGGCCGACATGGTCCAGGCCTGCTGGTGGATGACCTGATCCAGCAGGGCAGCGCCTTGTCGTGGGTCCACGCCATGATTCTGCAAGCCATTCATCAGGTGGTCGAAGGCCGGTTCACCCGGACGGGCAACTTCGGTGAGACGCGCGTGGTGCAGGATGGCACGATCATCCCACAGGGTCGTGGTGATCGAGGTGCCGAAGGCGCCGCAGACCAGGCGAAAGAAATTGGTCAGGCCGGCAGCGGCGGGGATGCGCTCCGGGCTCAGCCCGGCCAGCGAGATCGTGGTCAGCGGAATGAAGAATGCCGCCATGGCCGCGCCCTGGATGAACGTGGGCAGCATGACCCCGAACAGATCCACATTGGTGTTGTATTGCGCGCGCATCCAGCTGATCAGCGAAAAAATCAGGAAGGCGACGGTCGCGATGATGCGCGGGTCGTGGCGCGCCACCAGCTTGCCCACGACCGGTGACAGCACGATGGCCAGAATCCCCACGGGAGCCGCGGCCACGCCGGCCCAGGTGGCGGTGTAGCCCATGGTGCTCTGCAGCCACAGCGGCAACAGGACCACGGTACCGAAAAACACGCCGAACGCCACTGACAGGGCCACCGTGCCGGCGGTGAAATTGCGTTGTGCGAACAGGGACAGATCGACCACCGGATGGCTGGCCGTCAGTTCCCAGATGACGAAGTACACGAAGGTGATGGCGGAGATCACAGCGAGCGCGCAGATCAGCGGACTGGCAAACCAGTCCAGATCCTTGCCCTTGTCGAGCATCACCTGCAGGGCGCCCACCCAGACCACGAGCAGCGCCAGGCCGACGCCGTCGATCGGCAGGCGGCTGCGGCGCGACTCGCGTCTGCGGTAGATCTGCCATGAGCCCCAGGCAGCCAGCAAGCCGACTGGCACGTTGATGTAGAAGATCCAGGCCCATGCGTAATTGTCCGAAATCCAGCCACCCAGCAAGGGGCCGGCGATCGGGCCGACCAGGATGGTCATGGACCAGAGCGCCAGCGCCATGCCGGCCTTGGCCCGCGGGTAGCTGGCCAGCATCAGCGCCTGCGACAGGGGGATCATCGGCCCGGCGACGGCGCCCTGCAGTACCCGGAAGAACACCAGTGATTCGAATGACCACGCAAAACCGCACAGCCACGAACTCACCACGAACAGCAGGGTCGCCATCAGAAACAGCCGTACCTGCCCGAAATACCGGGTCAGCCAGCCCGTCAACGGTACGGTGATGGCGTTGGCCACAGCAAATGACGTGATGACCCACGTGCCCTGGGTGGTGCTCACGCCCAGATCACCGGCAATCGTCGGGATGGAGACGTTGGCAATGGAAGAGTCCAGCACGTTCATGAACACGGCCGCCGACAGGGCGATGGTCCCGAATGCGCGCGCACTGCCTTCAAGCGGCGGGTAATCGCCGGCCGGCGCTTGCCCGGCAGGCCGCGCAGATACGGGCGCAGATTCACGCGGGGGTTCAGATGCAGGCATGGGTCCGGCCGCAGACGTGGGCCCGGCCGCAGACGTGGGCCCGGATGCAGACGTGGGCCCGGATGCAGACGTGGGCCCGTCCGCGGGATCTTGCGTTGCCCTGATCTCAGTGCTCATGGGGCGAGGTTGGCGTTGATGATCTGCCGGATCATGTCATCGATCTGCGCCGGATCGTGTCTGTAGACCGCGGTGTCGTGCCGCGTGCCCGCGCTTGCGGATGGATCGGGTGGCGCATCATCGTGTGCGGATCCGGGCGTGGATGACAGATCCACCCGGGCAGTCATCGAGAGGCCGACGCGCAGCGGGTGGGCCTGCAGTTCCCGGGGGTCGAGGCGGATCCGGACCGGTACGCGCTGGATGACCTTGATCCAGTTGCCGCTGGCATTCTGGGCCGGCAGCAGTGCAAAGGCACCGCCGCTGCCGGCGGACACACCCTCGATCATGCCGTGGAAGGTGACCTCGTCGCCATACAGATCCGATACCAGTGTCACCTCCTGGCCCGGCTGCATGTGACGCAGCTGGGTTTCCTTGAAATTGGCTTCCACCCACAGGCTGTCCAGGGGCACGACTGTCATGAGCGGCGTGCCGGCTTGAATGCGCTGGCCCAGCTGAACGGCGCGCTGGGCAATCATGCCGTCCACGGGCGCAGGCACACGGGTACGCGATTGGGCCAGCCAGGCCTGCCGCACCTGCTCTGCCGCGTGCACGACATCCGGATGGGTGGCCACCGTGCTGTTGCGGGTCAGGGCCTGGTTGGTGGCCAGTTGCGCCTCGGATGCCGCCAGACCCGCCTGGGCCTGGGCGAGCGCGACTTCTGCGGATTTGACGGCCACCTGTGCATGCAGCAGTTCTTCACCACTGACCCCGCCCGAACTGCGCAATGCATTGCGTCGCTGAAGATCGTTGCGGGTCTTGTCCAGCTGGGTCTGCGCCTGCTCGACGTTGGCACGGCCCACCGCCACATTGGCTGCCAGCGCCTTGTTCTGCGCAAACAGCGTCTGCGTATGGCGCACGGTTTGCGCCAGGGCGGATTTCGCCTGGGCAAGGACGATCTCGGTGTCGCTGGCGTCCAGCGTCACCAGTTCAGCGCCCTGCGTGACGGTTTGCGTGTCGTCTGCACCGATGGCCACCACAGTGCCGGGAATCTGTGCGCTCACCGTGACCAGGTTGCCGTGCACGTAGGCATCGTCGGTGGATTCATAATGTGCAACGAACATGGTCCACCATACGCCGTACAGCAGGGCAATCAGAATGAACAGGCCGGTGGCGATCCACATCAGGCGCTTGCGGGTCGAGCCCGCGGTCTTGCTGCTTTCTTCAGTCATGGTGTGTCAGCTGGAATGATCAGGCCGCTGTGTCAGGCGTGCCGGGAAAGGCTGGGCGATGGGCTGCTGTGATCCGGTCGCCGCGGGCTCGAGGTATCCGCCGCCCAGCGCCGTCGCCAGCTGGATGTCCAGCAGGTAGGCCTGGGTATGCAGATCGCTGGTCTGCACGGTCTGCTTGAGGACTTCGTTCTGGGCCAGCAGTACCTGGATGAAATTGCCCAGCCCTGCCTTGTAGCGCTGCAGGGCCACGTCGTAGGCCGAGGTGATGGATTGGAGGCTGGCTTCCTGGTGCCGGATCTGTTCCTGCAGGGCCTGGATGGATGCACTCGCATCGGCCACTTCACGAATCGCGGTGACAATGGTCTGGTTGTATTGCGCAATGGCCTCATCGCGCGCCGCACGCCGGCCGGCCAATTGGGCGTTCAGGGCGCCGGCATTGAAAATGGGCAGCGTGATCACTGGCCCCACACTCAGGTTTCGGCTGTTGCTGCGCAACAATTGATCCAGACCCAACGACAGAAACCCTGCGGCGGCCGACAGGTCGATATTGGGCAGGAAATCCGCCTTGGCGGCGGAGATCTCGGCGCCTGCCGCCTGCGCCTGCAGGCGTGCGGCGGCAATGTCGGCGCGCCGTCCGAGCAGCGCCATGGGCATGTGCATGGGTACGCCAGCCGGTATCGCACGGTACGGCCGCAGGGCCGGTTGTGGCAGTTGTTCCGGTGCCTTGCCCAGCAAGGCCGCCAGCCGGTGCTGCAGCAGGACGGCGTTGTTGCGCACCTGACCCAGCTGCACCCGGGCGGCCGAGACGGCCGAGTCGGCCTGGTCCACGTCCACCTGGGTACCCAGACCGTTGTCATAGCGTGCCCGTGTGATGGCCAGGGCATCCTCGAGCTTGCCGACAATGTCCTTGATTGCCACCGCCTGTGCCTGGGCGTCCTGCTGCTGGAAATAGGCCTGGGCGACGGCCGACACCAGCAGGTTGCGGGCCTGCCGCTCCATCGCCTGCGCGGCTGCTGTACGCTGGCGCGCTGCGGTGGTCAGGGCTTTTTGTCGACCCCACAGATCCGGGTCGAAATTCAGTTGCAGGGACAAACCCGTATCACTCTGGTATGAACCGCCCAGTGGCGGCGGATAAATGTAGGATTCACTCAGGCGCTCGCGCGTGAACTGATACTGGGCGTTGATCTGCGGCCACTGCACCGCCCGCGCGCCGCGCGCGGCCGCCTGTGCGATCCGCACGCGCGCCATGGCCGCCTGCAGGTCGGGATTGCCCTGCAGCGCTGCGTCGATCAGGTCGTCGAGCTGGGTATCCGCGTAGCGCGTCCACCAGTGCGGCTCGGGCCATTCGACGCCTGCCGGGTCCTGTTCCAGTGCCAGATCGCCTGCATCGAGTGCTGCTGCGGCAGGGGCACCCGGGTCCATCGGAGCGCAGGCGGTCAGTGCCAGGAGCAACATGAGGGTGAGCAGGGGTTTCATGGGTTTGGCAGAACGGTTGTACGGGTCATTATCTGACCAGGCAGGTAAATAGTGGCATGCATGTCGTTGACGATGGGGATCAGGCACCGGGCGGCTGGAAGCCGCGCGCAGGACTGCGGGACGCTTCGGGGCCTATTCGAGAGTGGCTTCGCTGGCCTGGCGCAACTTGTGCTCGCCGTTGATGATCATGCGCCTGAGCAGCGCCAGCAGCATGTGCACCTCATCTTCGGACAAGCCCTGCAGATGCAGGTTCAATGCATCGGCCACGATGGGCAGGATCTGGTCGGTGAGTGCATGGCCTGCGTCGGTGAGAACGACCTTGACGACCCGCCGGTCCTGTGGAATGCGTTCGCGGCGGATGACGTCCTTGGCTTCGAGCCGGTCGAGCATGCGGGTGACGGCCCCTGTGTCCACATTCATGACGCGCGCCAGTTCGGCCGGGGTGTCCGTGCCCTTGTGCTTGATGAGCAGAAGGGGGCGCCACTGGTTGGCCGTGAGCCCCAGCGGCAGGGTGTCCAGGTCGATGACCTTGTTGATCAGCCCATGCAGGTGACGCACCAGTACGCCCACATTGCGATCGGCGGCCAGATCGCCGGGCGCGCGACCATAGAACCGGCCGCCCGACTGGCGGGGGGGCGAGCCGGCCAGCCCGGCCGGTTGCGATCGTGGCGTGTCTGAAGATGGGGTGATGTCCTGCATGCCGGGATTTTAACGCCGAACTATCTGACTAGGCAACTAAATGCTTGCCTTGTATGCTGCCCCGGGCCCGATCCCGCTGATCGGTCTGGCCGCACGCATCACGCAGCGGTCACCCGTGCGATGCCGAGCGCATTCACCGGGCACATTCACTGGGTACATTCACGGGGCGCATTCACCGCGTACATTCAGGCCAGTTCGCGGGCGATGATGTTGCGCTGGATTTCGGACGTGCCTTCGTAGATTTGCAGCACCTTGGCATCACGAAACAGTTTTTCGGCCGGGTATTCGGTCGAGTACCCCATACCACCGAAGATCTGCATGGTCTCGGTGGCTGCCCAGATCGCGGCATCGGCGGCATAGACCTTGGCCATCGAGGCCTGCAGGGTATTGCGCTGCCCATGGTCGAGCCGCCAGGCGGCCTGGTAGGTCAGCAGGCGAGCGGCTTCGAGGCGCAGGCGCATGTCGGCGAGGCGGTGTGCGATGGCCTGGTGGTGCAGCAATGGTTTGCCCATGGATTCCCGCTTGCGGGCGTAATCGAGGGATTCGTCCATGCAGCGCTGGATCAGCCCCACGCCAAAGGCCGCCACCATGGGGCGGGAGCGGTCAAAGACCTGCATTGCCAGCGCGAACCCTGCGCCTTCGTCTCCCAGGCGGTGGTCGTCGGGGACGAAGACGTCATCGAAGAACACCTCGGCCGTGGGGGCGGCCTTTTGCCCGAGCTTGGACAGGGGTTTGCCCACGGTCAGGCCCGGGCTGCCGGCGGGCAGGATGAAGGCGGACAACCCGCGGTAGCTGCCGTCCGGGTCCGTTTTGGCAAATGCCACGAAGAATTCGGCCAGATTGGCGTTCGAAATCCAGATTTTGCTGCCATTGAGGCGGTACCCTCCGGCCACGCGCTCGGCCCGGCTGCGTATGCCGGCTACATCCGAGCCGGCGTGGGGTTCGGTGAGGGCGAAGCTGGCCATGGCCCCGTCGGCCAGGCGGCGCAGATAATGCGCCTGTTGCTCGTGCGTGCCGGCAATCAGTATGGGTTCGGCAGCAAGCGCATTGATGCACAGGGCAGCGCCGATCCCCAGGCACCCGTAGCATAGGGCTTCGGTGATCAGGACGAGTTCGAGACAGCCCAGACCCGGGCCACCCAGGGATTCCGGCAACGTGGCATTGACCAGGCCCAGGCGCACGGCTGCGTCATGGACTTCGGCCGGGAAGGTGGCCAGGCGATCGGCTTCGACGGCACGGGGCAGAATCTCGCGCTGGGTGAACTGCTGGGCGAGTGTCTGGATCTGGCGCTGCTGCTCGGAAAGTTCGAATTGCATGGGTTCCCCGGGTCAGGTGTACAAGGCCTTGGCTTCAGGCGTACAGGGTCTCGATTTCGCTGGCGTAGGCGTCGTAGATGCTGGCGCGGCGGACTTTCATGGTGGCGGTCACTTCGCCATCGTCGTGGTCGAGCTCTTTGGTGAGCAGGTGGAAGCGCCGGATATTGGCTACCGGGGCGAGCGTGGCGTTGCCCGCGTCGATTTCAGCCTGTACCAGCGCATGCACCTGCTCGTGGGTGGCCAGCGAGCGGAAGTGGGTGAAGGCGATGCCGTGGCTTTCGGCCCACTTGCCGACGGTTTCAAAGTCGATCTGGATGAGGGCCGACACGAAGCGCCGGCCGTCGGCAATGACGATGCATTCCTTGATGTAGGGGCTGCCTTTCATCACGTTTTCGATTTCGGATGGCGTGATGTTCTTGCCCCCTGCGGTGATCATGATGTCTTTCATCCGGTCGACGATGTAGATCTGTCCATTGCGCTCGGTTGCCAGATCGCCGGTATGCAGCCAGCCATCGTGTATGGTTTCGTGCGTGGCGGCCTCGTTCTTGTAATAGCCTGCGAACACCATCGGGCCACGTACCAGGAGCTCGCTCGTGGCGGGATCGATGCGGCAGTCGGCATTCAGGATGGCCGTGCCTACCGATGTGGGCTGCGGGTTCGACAGCGGCTGCCCGGTGACCATGCCGGTGGACTCGGTCAGGCCATAGACCTCGACCAGGGGCACACCGATATTGCGGAAAAAGCGCACCACCGCAGGCGGTATGGGGGCGGCCCCGGTGAGCGCGACCCGGCAGCGGCGCAGACCGGTGAAGTTCTGCAGCGCACGCAGAATGATCCAGTACCAGAATGCGTACGTCAGGCGCTGCGCCAGCGTGCGGTCGGCCCGCCTGACGTAAGAGAGCGATTCCGTCGCTGCCAGCGCCCGGTGAAACAGCCAGCGTCGGATGCGCCCGGTCTCGGCGATCTTGATCATGATGGATGAGTGCAGCTTTTCCCAGATGCGTGGTACGCCCAGGAAAAGATTGGGGGCGATTTCGCGCAGGTCTTCCTGGACCGTGCGAATGGATTCGCCAAAATTGACCTGCGACCCCAGATAGATGGGTACGAAGGTGGTCAGCATCTGTTCGGCCACGTGGCACAGGGGCAGATAGGACAGGTGGCTGGAGGCCGGCGTGAGCTCGAGATGCGCAATGATCCCGGGCGATACCCCATGGATGTTGCGATAGCTGATCATCGCGCCCTTGGGCTTGCCGGTGGATCCCGAGGTATAGATCATCAGCCCGATGTCCTCCATGGACTGGGCCTCGAGCACTGAAGCGATGAACCCGGTGTGCTGGCGCTCGTACTCGCGCCCCCTGGCTTCGACGTCGTCGTAGAGCAGGGTGATCGCAGCGATGCGTGGGTCCGTGTTGCGAAAGCCGTCGGGTTCGATGACGATCACCCGGCGCAGGCGGGGCAGTTGCCCGATGGCTTCGGCGATCTTGTCGACCTGCTCCTGGTCTTCGCAGACCACGATCTCGACATCGGCGTGGTTGACGACGTATGCCACTTCGGGCCAGGGGCTGGTGGCATAGACACCCACGGTGATTGCGCCCACCAGGCCGCAGCCCATCTGGGCCAGTACCCATTCGGTACGGTTCTCGGAAAGAATGCCGACATGGTCCCCCGGCTGCAGGCCCAGCGACACCAGCCCCAGGCCAAACCAGCCGGCACGCTGGTAATACGTCTGCCAGGTCAGCGGCTGCCAGATGCCGAAATCCTTCTGGTGCAGGGCGATGCGATCAGGGTGCGCCTGAGCGCGTTCGCGCAGCATCTGAGGCAATGTCAGATCGGGGATCGTGTGGGCATGCATGTCACGACAGCCAGCGCTTGCGGCGCTTGTAGTGTTTGATGTTGCGGAAACTGCGAGATTCTCCCGCGCCGCCCACGCCCAGATAGAATTCACGTACGTCAGGGTCGTTGGCCAGGAAGTCGGCCGTGCCGTCGGTGACGATCTTGCCCATTTCCATGATGTAGCCGTAGTGGGCAACCGCCAGCGCGACCGACGCGTTCTGTTCGACCAGCAGCATGGAAACCCCTTGTTCGGCATTGACCCGGGCGATGATGCGGAAAATGCTCTCGACCAGCAGCGGCGCCAGGCCAAGCGAAGGCTCGTCGAGCAGGATCAGTTCTGGGCGTGCGATCAGGGCGCGGCCAATTGCCAGCATCTGCTGCTCGCCACCCGACAGATAGCCCGCCAGACTGGTGCGCCGTTCGAACAGGCGGGGGAAGTACTCGTAGACCAGATCGAAGTCGGGTTTGCCCTGCCTGCGCCCGGCCAGGGCGTAAGTGGCCGCCAGCAGGTTTTCCTCGACCGTCAGGTCTTCGAAGACGCGCCGGCCTTCCATCACGTGGAACAGGCCCGCCCGCACCAGATCATGGGGCTGGCGGGCCTTGGTGTCGATGTCGCGGTACCGGATGGCACCGCTGGTGAGTTCGCCATCTTCGAGCGGGAGCAGGGCCGAGACCGCCTTGAGCGTGGTGCTCTTGCCAGCGCCGTTGGAGCCCAGCAGGGCCACGATCTGGCCTTGCCGGACCTGCAGCGACAAACCACGCAACACCTGGACGCTCTTGTTGTAGAACACTTCGATGTTGTTGAGCTCGAGTACGGTGGCGGCCATGCACCTACTCCAGGATGATCCAGTCGGACACCGGCAGCATCTTGCCCTGGCTGACGTCGGCCTGATAGATGCGGCCCACGGGAATCGAATTGCCGCGGATCGTGATGGGCACGCCGATCAGACCCCCGGTATCGAAGTCCTCGAGCGAATTCAATGCCGCCTTCATGTTTTCGGCTGTCATCTCCTTGCCTTCGGCAAGTACGCGACGAGCCGATTCGGCATACAGCATGGCCGACAGGAAACCCTGGATATAGGGGACGTTCTGGTAGTCGGGGCGCATTTCACGGATCTTTTCCAGCATCGGCGCGGATTCGGAATCGTCGTAGTAGTAGCGATAAGGCATCACGCCCATGAACCCGTCGGCCACATCCTTCATCTGCATGACGGTGGAGTTGTCCATTGTCCAGAAGGTGCCCATGAACTTGGTGTCCATCCCCATCTTGCGGGCCTGTTCGATGAACTCGGGAATGGGCGCCAGGATGTATCCATGGAAGATGGTGTAATCGGGCCGTGCACGGCGCATCTTGGCGATTTCGGTCGAGACATCGACGCTGCCCGGTGGCGTCATGAGTTCTGCCACGACTTCCAGGCCGAGATCCTGCGCGGTCTTGCGGCTGGTCTCGATGGGGTCGCGGCCGAATTCGGAGTCGGAATAGACGAAGGCGACCCGTGCACCGGGGGATTCATCGGCGATGTGGCGCAGAAGAATGCCGAACATTTCTGTGTAATCGGGCCCGACCAGAAACTGATAGGGGTATTTTTCCGGATCGTTGAGTTCGCTGGCGAACGAGGCGCCCGACATGAGAATGCTGTTCTTGCGGTTGAGCTCGTTGTTGATGGTTTTGCTGAAACCGGTCGAGTCGCCGTAATAGAAGTTGACGTCGTTCTGGCTGGTGATTTTCTTGAAGGCGGCCACCGAGGCATCGACCTTGTAGCCGCTGTCCTCGGGCACGTAGCGCAGCATGTGGCCATCGATGCCGCCGGCATCGTTGACCATCTTGACGTAGTCCTGGATCCCGGCATGGATGCCGATGCCGGCGAAGGAAAACACCCCGCTCATGGGGATGGATCCGCCGATGACGATTTCCTTTTCTTCGGCGTGGGCGAGGCCGGCCGCGCCCAGCATGCCGGCAACGACCGCGCCGGCCAGCCAATGTTTCACGGTGTGGATGTTCATAGTGTCTCCTGCTTGCCTTGGTTCATGACCGGAATGGCCAGAGGTGGAAAAAACGCTGCGTACGTCGCCATACTTCCTGAAGACCCAGCGGTTCGAAGATCAGAAAGCCGATGATCAGCAGGCCATAGACGATGGTGCGCACCGGGGAGAGAATGAGGGTGGTGTCGGCCGAAATGGGCAGCCAGCCGATGATCAGCTTGAGCGCTTCCGGCACCATGGTGATGAAGGCGGCCCCGAGAATGCTGCCCAGCAACGACCCCATGCCGCCCACGATGATGGCGGTGAGAAAGAAAATGGACATCGACAGGGGAAAGCTCTCGGGCGTGATGATGCGGAAGAAATACGCCCACAGCCCACCCGCCACGCCGGCATAGAATGAAGAGATCCCGAACGAAAGCAGCTTGTAGCGCAGCAGCCGGATACCCAGGACTTCGGCAGAAATGTCACGGTCGCGGATGGCGATGAAGGCCCGCCCGGTACGCGAGCGGAACAGGTTGGCCGACCCCAGAAGCATCAGGATGGTGATGGGCATCACCATCCAGTAGAAGCGAAAGGATGTGTCGAGGTCCACGCCCAGGATGCGCGCAGGATTCACCATCAGCCCGCCGGTACCACCCGTGACCGACTGCCAGTTGGAAAAGACGAAATGCAGGATCATGGAGGCTGCAATGGTGGCAATCGCCAGGTACAGCCCCTTGACGCGCAGCGAGGGGATGCCGACGATGAAGCCGGCCACCATGGTGACGGCGCCGGCCGCCAGCAGGCTGATGACGACCGGCAGGTCGATGATCCCCTGCAGTACGGCCACGGTGTAGGCCCCTACCCCCATGAACGCCGCATGGCCCAGGCTGACCAGGCCGGTATAGCCTGTGAGGATGTTCAAACCGGCGGCGCTGCCGATGTTGATCAGCATGAGGCAGGCGAGATAGAGCCAGTATTCGTTGGCTGAAAACGGGAAAATCAGCAGAACCGCGCCCAGCGCCGCCAGCCACGCATATTGCGTACGGGTATCGAACAGGGCCTCATCGTGCCGGTAACTGAATCGTGCGGTGCCGATGCGCATCAGAGCCTCTCGATCTCGCGCGTGCCGAACAGCCCGTAGGGCCGGATCATCAGCACCGCGATCAGAATCATGAAGGTGGCCACGATCTTGAATTCGCCACCCAGAAACCCGCTGGCCCAGGCCTCGATGAGGCCAATGGCCAGGCCGGCGACCAGGGCCCCCAGAACACTGTCGAGCCCGCCGGCGATCACCACCACCAGCACCGACAGGCCAAACACGCCCATGGACGGCGAGATGCCCCCGACCGCGCCCACCAGGATGCCGGCCATGGTGGCAATCATGGCGGCCACGATCCAGGACAGCGAAAACACCCTGGGCACGTTGATGCCCATGGAATAGGCGGCCGCCTGGTCGAATGCGGTGGCCCGCAGCGCCACGCCACCGCGCCAGTAGCGGAAGACCAGCAGGACGATGGCGATCAGCAGCGCGGTGACGAGAAAGCCGTAGAACACCTTGGACGGCACGAAGGCTTCACCGATGAAGATGGCGTCATCGGGCAGGAAGGCTGGCATGCGGCGTGGCGATGCCGTCCAGACCAGTTCGACCAGCCCCACCAGGACGGCGGCCAGCCCCACGGTGATCATGAAGGTGGAAATGGGTGATTCGCCCACCATGGGGCGGATGGTCAGGCGTTCGATCAGCCCGCCGGCCAGCCCGCCCACGATGATGGCCGCAACAATGGCCAGCCAGATCGGCAGGCCGAGATCGACCGCGAAGCCGAAGCACAGATAGGCGCCCAGCATGAGCATTTCGCCGATGGCCAGGTTGACCACCCCGGTGCTTTTGAAGATGATGACGAAAGCCAGTGCCGTGAGGGCATACAGCCCGCCCGTACCCAGGCCCGCCAGGGTGACTTCGGCAAAGAAGACCCAATCGAACCCCATGGCATCAGGCGCCTTGGGGCGCGGGTTGGCGCAGCCGCGCGCGCAGATCGGCGACATCACCCGAGCCCAGGTAGGCACGGATCACTTCGGGGTCGGCCTGTACCTGCTCGGCCGTGCCATTGGCAATGACCTGGCCGAAGTTGAGCACCACGACGTGATCGGAGAGATCCATCACCATGCCCATGTCGTGTTCGACCATGAGTACCGTGATGCCCCATTCTTCACGTACATCGAGGATGAAGCGCGCCATGTCTTCGGTTTCTTCACGGTTCATGCCGGCCACGGGCTCATCGAGCATGAGGATCCTGGGCCGGATCGCCAGCGCGCGCGCCATTTCGACGCGCTTCTGCAGGCCATAGGGCAGCGCGGACACCGGATGGTGACGGATATGGTCGATTTCGAGAAAGTCGATGATGCGTTCCTCGATCTCGCGGCGCAGCTGCATTTCTTCGCGCCGGGTCCGGCCCATGTAGATCAGGTCATGCAGAATATTGGTGCGCAGGTGGGCGTGGCGGCCCAGCTTGATGTTGTCGAGCACCGTCATGCCCCGAAACAGGGCGATGTTCTGGAAGCTGCGCGCCAGGCCCAGGCGGGCCCGCTCGGGGGCCGGAACGTGGGTGATGTCGCGCCCCTCGAACAGGATGCGCCCCGTCTGTGGGCGATAGAATCCCGATATGGTGTTGAACAGGGACGTCTTGCCGGCGCCGTTGGGCCCGATCACCGTGGTGATCGTGTCGGGGGCGACGTCAAAACCCACGTCGGACAGCGCACGCAGGCCGCCAAAGGCCAGGGTCAGATTTTCCAACGCCAGGATGGGAGCCGGAACAGGGGGCTGCACTTTGTCTCCTGATGGTGTGGACACCATACGAATGTTTTGTGGCTTGTGCCAGACCTTCAATTCGGTATTCTAGGAGAGCGGCCGCTGGTTTTAAATGATATGGAATGACGAAAACTTTGCAAAAACGGCCACGATACAGGGTAATCCATGACTCGAGACATCCAGACGCTATCGATCCGCTTCGTCACTGATCTGCTATCAAATGTAGTTGATAATCCAAGGTTTAATCCGGAATGGCTGACCCTGCACGGTCTGACGCCCGAGTTGCTCGCATTGCCGGGTGCCCGGATCACATTGGAAGAATTTGCAAGTTTGTATCGCACCATTGCCGTTGCGATCGACGATGAGACCGTGGGCCTGTTTGCGCGCCCGCTGCGCAACGGCACGCTCAAATATCTGTGCATGCTCATGCTGCACGCACCCCAGTTGCGCGTGGCGCTGAACCGGTTTCGCAACTTCATGCGCCTGGTCAACGATGACGTGCTGTTCGAGGTCGGCCCCGAACATGGGGGCCAGGTCCGCATCATCCTGCATGAGCGCGCCGACCTGGGGGCCACCCGGCTTCTGGCGCTCGAGCTGATGCTGATGCTGGTGCAGGGTGTGGCCTCGTGGCTGGTGGCGCGCAAGATCCCGTTTCATCGCATTGCATTCCCGTTCGCCCAGCCGGTCCACGCATCCGACTATGAGTGTCTGTATCCGGGGCCGATCCGCTACGATCAGGGGCAGACTGCCCTGCACATGGACGCCGCATGGCTGTATGAGCCCATCCGCCAGGATCAGGCCACCCTCCATCATTTCCTGCAGGATGTCCCGCTGAACTGGTTCTATTTTTCGGACAGCAACCGGCCGCGCACGCACCTGGTACGCAATTTTCTGAAAGAGCGCCTGCATCAGGGGCCGACGATACTGGACGTGGCCGAGGCCCTGCATGCTTCGCCGCGCACACTGGCTCGCCATCTGTCGGCCGAGGGCACCAGTTTCCAGCGCATCAAGGACATGCTGCGGCGTGATGTGGCCATTGAACTGCTCAACAAGACCGCCCAGCCGGTGGCTGCCATCGGCAACAGCCTGGGGTTCGAGGATCCCGCCGCATTCAATCGGGCCTTTCGGCAATGGACGGGCAGCGCGCCGGGGGCCTATCGCAAGCGCCCGGCGAATACGAAGCTTCGGGTGGCGGACACTTCATCCTGAGTCAGGATTTGTGCTTTTCCGTCGGCGGATTTCTTGCGATAATGAAACAATTTCTTTACATGATTGGTCAGGCCTTCAGGCCTTTTGGCCATATGAGCATGAACCAACTCGATGCCATCTCTACGGTACGTCTGTATCGTCTCATTGCAGACCGGATTGCCGCAAAAATCGATTCGGGTGATTTTCCTGTGGGCGAGCGCCTGCCTGCGGAACGCCTGCTGTCGGACCAACTGGGTGTCAGCCGGGCTTCGGTTCGCGAAGCTCTGATCGCACTCGAGATCGAAGGTTATGTCGATGTCCGTGTGGGGGCGGGCGTGTTCGTTCGTGAGCGATCCGCGCGAGCGCAGGCGGATGCGCCAGTTCAGGCGCAGGGCGATCGGCAGGTCGAAGTCGGGCCCTTCGATCTGCTCGAAACCCGTTTGCTGCTCGAGCCCGAAGCGGCCGCGCGGGTGGCGGCGACCGCCTCTGGCGAACAGATCGCAGACATCGTGCTGGTACAGCAGCGCATGGATGCCGGTCCTCCCTATCATGATCATGACAGGGCATTCCATCTGGCCATTGCACAGGCCAGCGGCAATGCCGCGCTTGAATCAGCGATTGCGCACATCTGGCAACTCAGTGCAGACAATCAGGTGTTCCGGCGGCTCGACGAGCATTTCGTGAACTCTCAGGACTGGGATCGTGCCTTGCTGGAGCATCGGCAGATCGTGGCAGCATTGCGCCGGCGCAGTGCAGAACAGGCGCGTGCGGCGATGCAGGCGCATCTGGCCAACATCCTGATGCGCCTGCATCGAGATTTTGATGATCAGACAGATGCGGTGGGCCAGTCCGAGGCCGTTTCGCAGACGGCCGGCTGAGATGCGCCGCGTTTCAGTCCGGACAGTCTGCAGAGCTGTGGCTGGCGGGTCTGGCAGGTTGCAGGCGCACCTCGATGGGCAATTCAATGGCATACACGGCTGACTCAATGGCATGCACGACTGACAACTCCCGCCATGGAGGCCAGATCCTGATGCAGCAACTCAGGATCAACGGGGTGCGCAGGGTATTTCTGGTGCCTGGCGAAAGCTACCTGCCCTGCATCGATGCGTTCAATGAACATATCGGGGTCATTCAACCGGTGGTCTGCCGCCAGGAAAGCGGCGCGGCCTATATGGCCGAGGCCCACGGGAAGCTCACGGGTGCACCGGGTATCTGTTTTGTCACACGGGGTCCTGGTGCAAGCAACGCCAGCATCGGTCTGCATACGGCGTATCAGGATTCGACGCCCATGATCCTCTTCATAGGGCAGGTGTCCACCCGCTTCCTCGATCGTGAGGCATTCCAGGAAATCGATTACCGGCGCATGTTCGGGCCCGTCGCGAAATGGGTCGCCCAGATCGACCGAACCGACCGTATCCCCGAGTATGTTTCGCGCGCTTTTGCTGTCGCGACTGGCGGGCGGCCTGGGCCGGTGGTGCTCGCGCTGCCCGAAGACATGCTCTGGGGCCGGGCTGATGTGCCCGATCTGCCGCCTTCGCGGCGCGCGCATCTGCATCCGGGGCAAGGCGAACTCCAGGCACTCAAGGCCCAACTGGCCCAGGCGCAACGCCCTCTGATGATTCTGGGCGGCAGCGGCTGGTCGGCCCAGGCAGTCCATGACATCACGTGTTTTGCCCACTGTTTCGGCCTTCCGGTTTCGGTGGCCTGGCGCCGGTTGGAATGCTTTGATCACGCCGATCCTCATTTTGCCGGTCAGGTGGGCTGGGCCATGCACGACGCGCTTGCGGCCCGTGTGCGCGCGGCCGATCTGATCCTGGCCGTCGGGACCCGCCTGGGCGAGGCGACTACCATCGCCTATTCACTCATCGAAAGCCCCCTGCCACGGCAGAGGCTGGTGCATGTTCATCCGGATGTCTCCGAAATCGGCCGGGTCTTCATGCCGGCGCTGGCCATGGTGGCCGATGTGGCAAGCTTTGCGCGTGCGGCGTCGAAACTGGCCCCGGACAAAGCGCCTGATCTGTGTGCAGTACAGCAGGCGCACGCCGAATATCTGCAGTCGCTCGAACCATTGCCGGCTCCGGGGCCGCTCAGCCTCGATCAGCTGGCAGCGCATGTCAACCATGTCTTGCCGGATGACGCCTGCATCACGGTTGGGGCGGGCAATTATGCGCTGTATCCGCATCGTTATCGCCAGTTCCATGGCCCGGGCACGAGCCTGGCGCCTACCCTGGGCGCCATGGGCTACGGGTTGCCAGCAGCCATCTCGGCCAAACTCGAAGATCCGCAACGTGAAGTGATCTGCTACGCAGGCGATGGCTGCTTCCAGATGAACATGCAGGAACTGGGTGTGGCCATGCAATATGGGCTGGGTATCGTCATTCTGCTGTTCAGCAACAGCTGCTGGGGCACCATCAGGGCGCATCAGGAACGCGAGTTCCCCGGGCGCAGCGTGGCACTGGATTTCGTCAATCCCGAATTCTGTCAGGTCGTGCAGGCTTATGGCGGGCATGGCGAGGTGGTCGAGAAAACCGAAGACTTTCCGGCCGCCTTCGATCGTGCGCGTGCGTTTGCACGTGCACGGCATTTGCCGGCGCTGGTGGAGATCCGTTACGCACCCGAGGGGATCGCGCCAGGGGAAACACTTCGTGGCATCCGTGCCCAGGCGCTGGCTGCTGCCAGCGCCTCTGGTGCAACGGTGGCGCTGCCTCGGCCCGAATAGGCGGCGGGTTCAGCGCTCGGCCATTCAGGCATCGGTCACAATTCAGCAGGGAGGGGTCAGATGGATTTGTATTTGCAGGGCAAGGTGGCACTGGTCTGCGGGGCGAGTCAGGGCCTGGGATTTGCCTGCGCGCGGGCACTGGCGCTGGAAGGTGCTGTGGTCACTCTGGTCGCGCGGCGCGGCGATGTGCTGGCCAAGGCGGCAGAGCGCATCCGTGAGGATGGTGCCGTCGATGTGCGCACCGTAGCCGCGGACATCACCACGGCGGCAGGTCGTGACGCGGCACTGGTGACATCGGGCGCACCCGATATCCTGGTCACCAATGCGGGGGGTCCCAAGCCGGGTGATTTCCGTGAATGGACCCGGGACGACTGGATGTCGGCCCTCGACAACAACATGTACAGCCCCATTGCATTGATGCAGTCAGTGATCGATCCGATGATCGAGCGCCGTTTCGGGCGCATCGTCAATATCACGTCCAGCGCGGTGAAAATGCCCATCGACATCCTTGGCCTGTCCAATGGTGCGCGCAGTGGCCTGACCGGTTTCGTGGCAGGGCTGGCACGGCAGGTGGCGCAGTATGGCATCACCATCAACAACCTGCTGCCAGGGGCCTTTTCCACCGTGAGGCTGCAGGAGACCGCCCGCCGTGTCGCCGAAGACACCGGGGTCTCCCTCGATGAGGTGCAGCAGGGCAGGCTGATGGCGATCCCGGCCCGCCGTTTTGGCGATCCGGCCGAATTCGGCGATGCCTGCGCATTCCTGTGCAGCCCCAGAGCGGGTTATATCACGGGCCAGAATCTGCTTCTGGATGGTGGCGCTTTTCCGGGCACCCTCTGAGGATCAGGCCAGCTCAGGAACAGGGCTCCACCTCAGGACCGGGGCTCTATACTGGCCTCGCATGCCGACCGTGAATCCTGGTATTGGTCGGGATCAACGCATCTGAACCAAGGAAACACAAATGACACACCCCACTATGCTCAAAGTAAACGGTGCCCGACTCTGGACGTCGCTCATGGATCTGGCCCGCATCGGGCCGACGCCCAAAGGGGGCAGTTGTCGTCTGGCCCTCACTGACCTCGACACTCAAGGGCGGGATCTGGTCACGGGCTGGATGAAAGAAGCCGGCCTGGATATCCGTACCGATCAGATCGGCAACATCATCGGCCGCCGTGCAGGGCAGAATCCCGGCCTCAAGCCGGTGGCCATGGGCAGCCACATCGATACCCAGCCCACTGGCGGGCGCTTTGATGGCTGCTATGGCGTGATGGCGGGGCTCGAAGTCATGCGCATCCTCAATGACCACGGTGTGCGCACGCAGGCTCCGCTTGAACTGATGATCTGGACCAACGAAGAAGGGGCCCGGTTTGCGCCGGCCATGATGGGCTCGGGCGTATTCTGTGGGGCCATTCCGCTGCAGTCCGCGCTCGAGACGGTCGACCGGGATGGCAAGACCGTGGGCGATGAACTGGCCCGTTCCGGCTACGCCGGTTCGCTGCCTGTCCCGGGGGTGCTTCCGGACAGCTATTTCGAGGCCCATATCGAGCAGGGGCCGGTACTGGAAGACGAACGCAAGGTGATTGGGGTCGTGAGCGGTTCGCTGGCCTTGCGCTGGTATGAGATCACCGTGACCGGGAACGAAGCGCATGCCGGGCCGACACCCATGCATTTGCGCCAGGATGCCCTGTTTGCTGCAACGCATCTGATGCAGGCCGTGGTCCGGATTGCACGGGCCCATGCCCCTGAAGGGCGGGGCACGGTCGGCATCGTGGATGTGCGCCCCGGTTCGCCCAATGTCATTCCGGGTACGGTGCGTTTCACGGTCGATCTGCGCCACGAGGACCCGGCCCGCCTGGACGATATGGATGCACAATTGAAACTCGCCTGCCGGCAACTGTCCGAAACCGTCGGCTACGCTGTCCAGGCCAGCCTGAAGGAAACCTGGGATTTCCCGGCTACACCATTCGATGCACATTGCGTCGGCCTGGTGCGCGATCAGGCAGAAGCCCGTGGCTACAGCCACCGGGATATCGTTACGGGCGCGGGTCACGACGCCGTCTACATGGCCACCGTCGTGCCCACGGCGATGGTGTTCGTGCCGTGCAGAGATGGCATCAGCCACAACGAGGCGGAATATGCCGAGCCCGAACACCTGGAGGCCGGTGCCAATGTTCTGCTGGGTGCGGTGCTCGCCCGGGCCAGCGCCTGTGGTTTACCCTGAAAAGAGCTGGGCGTTCTTGCGTCGTTACCTATAGATGTTTAAATTATCGGTCAGGCCACCTGACCTTTTGCCGATGCGTCAAACGGTCGTTTCACGGTGGGTTCGGGCGCGGGTCAGCCTGGTCGCCTGGATCCGTATCAAAACCGGCAAACGAACATCGAGCAGCATGGCCTCGTTCTGAGGACCACTGTTTCGATCGTTGCAAAAATACAAGGGATACAAGGAGACAGCAATGGACAGACGTCAATTCATGATCACCGGTGCTTCGGCAATGGGTGCACTCACCACCGAACTTGCCCTGCCCACCTGGGCGCATGCGGCTGACAAGAAAGTATTGCAACTCATCATCCAGCCCGAGCCGCCCATCCTGATTGCTGCATTCAACCAGCAGGCCCCCACACAGTATGTCAGCGGCAAGATGTTCCAGAGCCTGATGACTTATACGTTTGATCTCAAACCCATGCCGGGCCTGGCCAAGTCCTGGGATGTTGCCGCAGACGGCCTGAGCATCACATTCCATTTGCAGGAAGGCGTCAAATGGCATGATGGTCATCCATTCAGCGCGGATGACGTTGTCTTCTCGCTGGCAGACATGTTGCCCAAGGTGCACGCACGCGCGCGTGCAATTCTGGATACGCATGCCAAGTCAGTCGAGAAAATAGACGATCTCACTGTGCGTCTCAACCTGAAGGCGCCATTTCCCGCTGTCATCCTCATGTTCGAGCCTGGCTTCGCGCCCATGCTGCCCAGGCATGTCTACGAAGGCACCGACTACATGACCAACCCGGCCAACCAGCATCCGATCGGGACTGGCCCATTCATGTTCAAGGAATGGCAGCGAGGCTCTTTCATCCATCTGGTCCGCAACCCGCATTATTGGAAGCCGGGCATGCCCTATCTCGACGAACTCATCTTCAACGTCATCCCGGATTCTTCCTCCCGGGCAGTGGCCTTCCAGAACGGGCGCATCGACGTCCTTTATGGCGGCGATGTCGACAACGTCGATATCAAGCGCCTGTCCGAGATCGATGGGGTCACGTATACCACCAAGGGCTGGGAAATGTTCTCGCCACTGGCCTATCTCATCTTCAACATGCGCAAGCCACCGTTCGACAACGTCAAGGTGCGTCAGGCCATGATGTACGCCATGAACCGCGAGGCCATCGTCAAGAATATTTTCTTTGGCCTGGGTCAGGTGGCCAACGGCCCCTTCGTGCCCACCGAACTGTATTACGACCCCAACCTGCCGCCCTACACGTTCGACCCCAGGAAGGCACGCGAGCTCATCAAGGAATCCGGCATCAATCCGGCCGACCACACCATCCGCCTGCTCAGCTTTCCCTACGGCTCCACCTGGGATCGTCTGGACGAATACACCCGTCAGACACTCGAGCAACTGGGCTTCAAGGTTGACCTGCAATCCACTGATGGTGGCGGCTGGGCCGCGCGTACGGGTGACTGGGATTTCGACATCACCACCACCTACTCGTACCAGTATGGCGATCCGGCACTGGGGGTCGAACGCCTGTACGTCGCGCGCAACATCGTCAAGGGGTCACCGTTTGCCAATGCCCAGGGCTACAACAACCCGGCGCTCGACAAACTCTGGTCCGAAGCGTCGGGCTCCACGGATCCGGTGCGCCGCCAGGCACTGTACTCCGAGATCCAGAAGACACTGGTCGAAGAGGTCGGCAACGGCTTTCTGGTCGACATGGAATTTGCCACGCTCTATCGCAGCAATATCAAGAACCTGGTCACTACGGCCATTGGTCTGAACGAAAGTTTCGACAACGTGCATTTCGAAGGCTAGTCCAGGCCTGTCGGCCGGGGGTGGCGCGCATGAAATTTCTTGGTTTCCTGACATCCAGAATCATCAAGGCATTGATTGTGGTGCTGGGTGTGGTGATCATCAATTTCTTTCTGATCCGGCTGGCTCCGGGCGACCCGGCAGCGGTTCTGGCCGGGCAGTCGGGTGCCAGCGACCCGGCCTACGTCGAACAGTTGCGCGAAGAGTTTGGCCTCGACAAACCCGTGCTGGTTCAACTGGGGGTCTATCTGTCCGGTGTGGTGCAGCTCGATCTCGGCTATTCGTATCGCAACAACATGCCGGTTCTGACCCTGATCGTCCAGCGCATTCCGGCGACCTTGCTGCTGATGTTCTGCGCCTTCCTGTTTTCTTTGGTATTGGGCGTGCTGCTGGGTGTAGTGGCCGCCAATGCCCGCTACAGCCGACGAAGGCGATGGCTGGACAACATCGTCATGGCGGTTTCGCTGCTGCTGTACGCCACGCCGCTGTTCTGGCTGGCGCTCATGGCCATCCTGTTGTTCTCGGTCGTGCTGGGCTGGTTGCCGGGTTTTGGCATGGAGACCGTCGGGGCGGGCTTCACTGGCTGGGCCTATATACAGGATATCGCTCTGCATCTGGTGTTGCCGACGGTCACCCTGGGGTGTTTCTTCATGGCCATGTATGTCATGCTCACGCGGGCCTCCATGCTTGAAGTCATCAACATGGATTTCGTCAAGACAGCGCGGGCAAAGGGTGTGGCGCCAAACACCATCATCCGCCGGCATGTCCTGCGCAATGCACTGCTGCCCGTGATCACGTTTGCCGGCATTCAGCTGGGTCAGATGGCGGGTGGCGCGGTGCTGACGGAAACAGTGTTTGCATGGCCGGGCATTGGGCGCCTGATGTTCGATGCTTTGCTGCAGCGCGACTACCAATTGCTGCTCGGGGTGTTTCTGGTCACCTCCTTCATGGTGGTCGTGTTCAATCTGCTCACCGATGTCGTCTACCGGTTCGTGGATCCGCGCATTGCCGCCGGCGCTCAACCCGGAGGGGTGCAATGAGCGGGTTCCTGCGGCGTTTCTCACGTAATTACGGCGCACTGGCTGGCACGGTCATCCTGTTGCTGGTGGTGTTGCTGGCGGCGGTGGCACCGGTTCTCTACCCGGATTCCCCCTGGATGATGGTGGCCGATCCGTTGATCCCGCCTTTTACCAATCCGGAATATCCATTCGGTACGGACATGCTCGGAAGGGATATCGCCGCTGGCCTTGCCTGGGGGGCACAGGTCTCGCTGCTGGTGGGCATTGTATCCACCATCATTGCGCTGCTGGTCGGGATTCTGGTCGGTTCCATTGCCGGCTATTATGGTGGCTGGGTCGATGACTTTCTCATGCGGCTGACCGAATTCTTCCAGACGATCCCGCAATTGGCCATGGCCGTGGTCCTGGTGGCGGTCTTGAGTCCGAGCATCTATTCGATTCTCGCCGCAATCGCGCTGGTGGCCTGGCCACCAGCGGCCCGTCTGGTGCGTGGTGAATTCCTGTCGCTCAAGCAGCGTGAATTCGTACAGGCCGCGATCGTGATCGGTCAACATCCCTGGCGCATCATTGGTTCGCAGATTCTGCCCAATGCCATGTCACCCATCATCGTGTCCACATCGTTCATGGTTGCCACAGCCATTCTGACCGAAGCGGCACTGTCTTTTCTCGGCCTGGGTGATCGCAACCTCATGAGCTGGGGGTTCATGATAGGGGCCGCGCGCACCATGATCCAGCAGGCCTGGTGGATGATCGTCTGGCCCGGCGTGGCCATACTGCTCACCGTGCTGTCCATCAACCTGATTGGGGGCGGGCTCAGTGATGCACTCAATCCGCATCTGCGTCGCCCCAACGAATAGGAGCCCGATGTGCCCGCCCACGACCCGGATCATTCTGCAAACACTTTGCTGTCCGTTCGCGGCCTGACCATTCCCCTGCCGCGCGGCGGTGATCGGCCCCATGCGATCCGCGACATTTCATTCGATGTGGGCGCACATGAAATCGTCTGCGTGGTGGGTGAATCGGGATCGGGCAAGTCCATGATGGCAAATACCATCATGGGTCTGCTGCCCGATTATCTGGTGCCGCAGGCCGGCGAGATTTTCTTCAAGGGGCAGGATCTGCTCACGCTGCCTGAAGATACCTTGCGTGGCATGCGTGGCAAGGATGTCGCCATGATCTTCCAGGAGCCACTTTCGGCGCTGAATCCGGTCATGAAGGTGGGCCAGCAGATTGCCGAAGTCATGAGTGCGCATCATGTGTATCCTGGCGCGGAGCGGGTGGGGCGCGTGCTCGATTTACTCAGCTTTGTCGGCCTGCCGGATCCATCCGTGCTCAGTCAGGCGTATCCGTTTGCCCTCTCGGGCGGGCAGCGCCAGCGTGTCATGATCGCCATGGCTCTCGCGCTCGAGCCGGCGCTGTTGATCGCAGATGAGCCTACCACGGCGCTCGATGTCACCACACAGGCGCAGATTCTGGCGCTGATCAGCGATATCCAGCGCCAGAAGGGCATGGGTGTGCTGTTCATCACCCATGATTTCGGCGTTGTGGCGGAGATCGCGGATCGCGTGGTAGTCATGGAGAAAGGCCGGCTGGTTGAGCAGGGGCCGGCTGCGCAGGTTCTCAATCAGCCTCGAGAGTCCTATACCCGACGCCTCATTGCAGCCGTCCCTCGCCGGCGTGCGCGCACTGGCGATACAGCGGCCCTGAGCGGCCCCGCATTGCTCGAGGTCCGCAATCTTCACAAGACGTATCGAATGGGGCGCAAGGGGCTGTTTTCCAGCGTTCGGGAAGTGCGCGCAGTCAATGGCGTGAGTTTCGAGGTCCGGGCGGGTCAAACATTGGGCATTGTGGGTGAATCCGGTTCGGGGAAATCCACCATTGGCAAGTGTCTGTTGCGCCTGATCCATGTGGATGGTGGCGAAATCCTGTTTGATGGTCATGACCTCACCCGGATGTCCCAAAGTCAACTCAGGCCGCTGCGAAAATCGATACAGATGATCTTCCAGGACCCCTTTTCTTCGCTCAATCCCCGTCACACGGTGGGCCGAATCATCAGTGATGGTCCGGTTGCCAATGGCATGGGGCGCCGCGAGGCTCAGGATCTTGCCCATCGATTGCTTGACATGGTCGGCCTCGATCGTTCTGCCTTCGATCGATACCCCAATCAGTTTTCCGGGGGGCAGCGCCAGCGGGTCGGCATCGCGCGTGCCCTGGCACTCGACCCCAAAGTGATCGTGGCCGATGAGTCGGTCTCTGCTCTTGATGTGTCAGTCCAGGCTCAGGTGCTTGAACTGCTGCGCAGCATCCAGCAACGTCTGGACATTGCCATGATCTTCATCACCCACGATTTGCGCGTGGCGGCCCAGATCTGTGACCGCGTCGCCGTCATGCATCGTGGGGTCTTTGCCGAATACGGCGATCCCGCGCAGATCTTCGAGCATCCATCTGATCCCTACACGCAGGAACTGATCGCGGCGATTCCGGGGAAAGACTGGGATCCGGATCTCTGCGCCATTACTGAAGGAGAAACGCCATGAACCGCGCCCAGGCCATGCCCGTCGTACACATCGATAACGAATTCACGCGGGTCACACGCTGGACGTTTCCGCCCGGCTCCGAAACCGGCTGGCATCGTCACGAACTCAGCTATGTCGTGGTGCCCGTGATCACGGGGATTCTGCAGATCGAAACCCGCGATGGCCAGCGTACGCCTTCGCCCATTACGGCCGGGCAACCTTACGCACGCTCAGCTGGTGTGGAGCACAACGTCATCAATGAAAGTGGCCTGGAAGTCGCCTTCATTGAAATCGAAATGAAGTGAGTGCATCAAGAACTTACCATGGATACTTATTTTCACCCTGATCAATTTCTGCACCACCCCAAAAGCTATTTTTCTCGTGGGCAGATGCGTACACCCCAGGAAATTCCGGCACGGGCCGAACGCCTGCTCCAGGGCATCGAGTCACTCGGACTTTCCGTACGCACCCCGGATGATCGCGGCCACAAGCCCCTGCTGGCCGTGCATGACATCGCTTATCTGCGTTTCCTGGAATCCGCCTATCGACGCTGGCATCAGGTGCCCGAAGACTGGGGTGATGAGGTCATGTCCAATTGAACTTGCCCATGCCGCCTGGTTCGCTTGAATGTGTGTTCTTTGAACGTCTCGATCAGGGTACGGGCGCAGGCAGCCACTGCTCGCCAAGCCTCTCGTAGTGCGGGCCTGTGGCACGCGGGGCCGATGCCACCAGTACCAGCCGCCGCGCCTGCCAGGTGATGGCCTGGGCCGCCGGCCAGGCTGGCAGTGCGCTGCGCTCGACCTTGCGCAACAGCGACACATGGGGCCGGAAGCATTCATCGGGCCGGCGGATTCCCAAAGCGTCGATGTCGTTCCAGAGGCCATCGTGCAGGTGGCGCAACCAGGGTGTGGGTGCCGATGACCCGGCCCAGACGATGCGCGGCCCACGAAAATGGCCGAAGCGATCCAGCACCAGCGTACCACCGGTTCGCCGGCCAGCCTGCAGCAGGCCAATCAGTGCCGGGATCCGGCCTGTATCGACCGAACCCAGAAACGCCAGGGTCAGATGCAGCGTGTCCAGGCGCATGATACGCCCGCCACATGCGGTGCCCGCCTGCCGAGCCCGGGCATGCAGGGCGCGCGCTGTATCTGCATCAGGCCACAATGCGAAGAACAGGCGGCACGTGGATTCATGGGGCGGCGGCATGAGCGGGACGCGGTATGGGCTGCGGGGGTATCATCCGTGCGGCTGGCCGCTCTTCAGGAATCCGCCCGCCCCTGCGGTACGACGACCCACTTGCCCACCACCTGGCGTTGTTGCATCGCTTCGAGTGCCGCGGGGGTTTCGGCGAGTGTCAGGTGGCGCGTGATGGCGGGCCGGATGCGGCCTGCCTGATACCATTCTGCAAGCGTCTGGATGTCAGCCTGCACTGCGGCGCGTTCGCGTTTCAGGTAATCACCCCAGAACACGCCCACAATGGCGCAACCTTTGAGCAGGGGCAGGTTCAGTGCAATGCGCGGGATTTCGCCGCTGGCAAAGCCGATCACCAGGAATCGCCCGCGCCAGGCCGTGCTGCGCAGGGCGGCCTCGCTCAGCGGGCCGCCCACCGGGTCACAGACCACGTCCACGCCCCGGCCTGCGGTGAGTTCCTTGAGCCGGGCGCGCAGATCTTCGCCTTGGTAATCGATCACGGCATCGGCGCCATGGGCAAGACACGATTCAAGTTTTTCGGGGCTGGACGCTGCGGCGATCACCCGCGCCCCCAATGCCTTGGCCAGTTCGGTCAGGGCACTGCCCAGGCCACCGGACGCGCCGAGGACCAGCACGGTTTCGCCCGCGCGTAATTGGGCGCGGTCGGTCAGCGCGTGCCAGGCGGTGCCGTAGGTCATCAGCAAAGACCCGGCGATGTCGAAGGGCAGCCCGTCGGGAACGGTGAAAAGCGCATCGGCCGGTACGGCAATCTGTTCGGCAAATGCACCCCAGCCGGAAAACCCCAGTACGGCCTGGCCAGGCTCGAAGCCGCGGGCTTCGGCGCCAAGTGCACGGACGCGTCCGGCGAATTCACCCCCTGGGCTGAAGGGCAGCGGTGGCTTGAACTGGTAGCGATTCTCGATGATGAGCGTATCGGGATAATTGAGCCCGGCTGCGTGGACATCGACCAGCACCTGGCCTGCCTGGGGTTCCGGTGCGGGGCCGTCCTGCAGGGTGAGGGTGGAGGGGGGGCCATACTGGCTGCAGATGAGTGCTTTCATCAGGGTTCCGAAAAAAGGCGTCAGGATGTGGAAAACGTGGGCGCACGTTTCTGCACGAAAGCCTGGATGGCCTCCTGGAAATCGGCTGTCATGAGCCCCAGAACCTGGGCGTGATTTTCGAGTTCCAGGGCGGCCTGCAGGCTGGCGGCATCCAGATTCTGCCAGAACACGCGCTTGCTGTGCGCACTGGCGTAGGGCGGCAGGGCGAGAATGGTTCGAGCGCGCTCGATGGCGGCATCCTGCAGCGTATCATGCGGGCATATGGCCGACACCAGGCCGATGTCCAGTGCCTCCTGGGCGGCTATGGGGCGGCCTGTGAGCATGACGTCCGCCGCGCGCCCCGCACCGATCAGCCGCGGCAAATGGTAGCTGATGCCGCATTCGCCTGCCGTCAGCCCCAGTTTGACGGCGCCGATATGGAAACTGGCCTGGGGGCTGGCCAGACGCAGATCGGCCGCCAGCGCCAGGCCCATGCCAGCGCCCACTGCAACGCCATGCACGGCCGCGATCACGATGGCGTCGGCGGCACGCAGGCGCGCAATCAGGCCTGCAAAGCACAGTTGCAAGGCCATGGCGCGTGCCGGATCGGGTGCATGACGGCCCTGGTCATCGAGCAGGGATTTCAGATCCAGACCCGCACAGAACGACGGCCCATCACCTGTGATGATCAATACCCGCAGCGCTGAATCCGACAGTGCCTGATCCAGTGCGCGGTGCAGCGCCTGGGCATCGGCCACCCTCAGGGCATTGCGCTGTGCCGGACGCTGGATACGGATGCGCGCCAGGCCGGGTGCCAGGGCGTCGTGGACGATGGTCTCGTTCATGGGATCAGCTCGGGTCGGTGGGTTGCACACGCTCACGCAGCAAACGCTTGAGCAGCTTGCCATTGGCATTGCGTGGCAAGGGTTCGGTGCCCAGGGTGAATGTTTCCGGCACCTTGTAGTCGGCCAGGCGCTGAGCGCAGAACGCCTGCAGGGCATCGCCCGTGAGGTTCGAGCCGGCACGGGGCACCACGAATGCGTGGACCCGTTCGCCCAGCACGGGGCATGGGGTCCCCACCACGGCGGCCTCGACCACATCGGGGTGCTCGCTCAGGCAGTTCTCGACTTCCACGCTGTAGATCTTGTAGCCGCCGCGGTTGATCAGGTCCTTGTACCGATCCTTGACATACACGAAGCCCTGCGCATCCATGTAGCCCACATCGCCGCTGCGCCAGTAGCCGCCGACGAAGTTGTCTTCCGTGGCCTGTGCGTTGTGCCAGTAACCCTTGGCCACCATCGGGCCCTTGAGCCAGAGCTCGCCGACTTCGCCGCGCGGCAGTTCGCGGCCTTCCGGGCTCATGATGAGCACCTCGGCCACGGGCAGTGGAGGGCCCACGCTGTCCAGGTGATCGTGCGTGAGATGGGCCGGCATCACGGTGACGGGCGAAGTGGTTTCGGTGGCGCCGTAGCAGTTCGACAGGCGCAGATCGGGCAGCCACTGGTGCAGCTGATCGAGCACTTCCGGGGGCATGGGTGCGCCGCCAAAGCCACCGACCGCCCATGCGGACAGGTCGTGGCGCCGGTAGTCTTCCTGGAGCAGGCAGAGCCGGTACATGGCCGGTACCATGAGGGTATAGCTCATGCGCTCTTGCGCGGCCTGTACCAGGAACTCGCTCGCCTTGAAGCGCGATGCGATCAACAGCGTACCCCCCAGGCCCAGCACCACTGCCATCAGGGCGACCAGGCCAGTGACGTGGCTCAGCGGCACCACGGCCATGCCGCGTACGTGCTCATCCAACTGCAGGACCTGGGTGTAGTTCAGGACCGAATGCACGATATTGAAATGCGTCAGGACGGCCCCTTTGGGAAAGCCCGTAGTGCCCGAGGTGTACAGGATGACGGCCATGTCTTCTTCAGCCACGCGGGCACAGCTGGCCAGAGGGGCATGCTGCAGCAGCTCGGCCCAGGCGATGCCGCCACCCCTGGCCAGGGTGTCGGTGTGTACTTGGTGCCGCAGCGCAGGCGTATCCGGCGCGGGCGGGACCAGCGCCTGCAGGTTGGCGTCGTGGATCAGCAGCCGGGCTTCGCAATCCTGGAGAATGTAGCGGATGCCCGGCATTTGTTCGCGGATGTTCAGCGGCACCACGGCGGCCCCCAGCGCCCAGACGGCATAACAGGCCAGCACGAACTCCGGCCTGTTCGACAACAGCAGCGCGACCCGATCGCCCTGGCCGACGCCCAGCGCCTGCAGCCCGGCCGCTGCGCGCATCACCCGGTCATTGAACTGCTGCCAGTCGAGCCGCAGCGCATCGTGCACCAGCGCTTCCCTGGCCGGGTCCCGGCTGGCGGCGGCGTGCCGCATGTCGTTCAGATTTGCAGGTCGGTCCTGGAAGCAGAGGATCACACGATGACCGAAATGCTGTTCCCTGCGCGTTGCCAACATGAATTCACCTCCGTATGCGTTCAGGGCGCCGGGGCGGCCAGAAGACTCGCGTGCTGCAACGCAGCGCGGCATTCGGCCACGATGCGCTGGATCAGGACTGCGCAACTGGGGATGTCGTCGATCAGGCCGATGACCTGACCCGCCCATACCAGCCCCGCATCCAGGTCTCCAGAGGCCAGCGCCTCGCGCCCGCGCTGGCCGCTGACCAGCGGCTGGATGTCCGGGAATTCGCAGCCACCGGGCTGGTTTTCCAGGGCGACCACCTGATCGGACACCGCATTTTTCAGAACCCGGCCCGTATTGCGGAAACTGCGCAGGATCAGCTGGGTTTCCTGCTCGGTGGCATTCACCAGCGCCTGCTTGATGTTGTCGTGGATCGGCGCTTCCAGCGTAGCGCAAAAACGGGTGCCCATGTTGATGCCTTCGGCCCCCAGGGCCAATGCCGCTGCCATGCTGCGGCCATCGACCATGCCTCCGGACGCAATGACCGGGATCCGCAGGGCACGGGTGGCCAGCGGAATGAGGATCAGGCCTGGAATGTCTTCTTCGCCCGGATGGCCTGCGCATTCGAAGCCGTCGATGCTGATGGCGTCGACCCCCCGCCGTTCGGCCGACAGCGCATGGCGCACGGTCGTGCACTTGTGCACGATACGGGCGCCAGCACGTCGGGTCTTTTCGGTCAGCGCCTGGGGGTGATTGCCCGCCGTCTCCAGGATGCGTACCCCGCTGTCCAGGATGGCATCCAGGTAGGCTTCATAGGGCGGCGCCTTGGATGTGGGCAGAATGGTGAGGTTGACGCCGAACGGCTGGTCGGTCTGCTCGCGGCAGCGTTCGATCTCGCGTGCCAGGTGTTCGGGGCTGGGTTGTGTCAGTGCTGTGAGAATGCCCAGGCCGCCGGCATTGGAGACCGCCGCGGCCAGTTCGGTGGTGCCCACCCACTGCATGCCGCCCTGGATGATGGGATAGCGGATGCCCAGCAGGTCGGTGATGCGGGTCTTCATCGGATTCTCCTTGGGTGGGTCGGCTCAGGCGCCTTTGAATTGCGCCGGGCGCTTTTCGACAAAGGCAGCCACCCCCTCGCGGAAGTCCTGTGTCGTGGTGCACGTGATGAAGCCCGCGGCCTCTGCATCGAGATGGGCGTCGAGATCGTGCTGCAGGGCAGTGCGCAGCAGGCGGCGCAATTGCCCGTAGGCGATGGTGGGCCCTTTTGCCAGGCGCTGCAGCAGCCGTTCTGTGGTCGATGCCAGTTCGGAACCATCCAGCACCTGGTTGATGAGACCCAGGCGCAGGGCTTCTTCGGCTTCGATCATATCGCCCAGAAGAGCCAGTTCAGTGGCCTTGCGCAGGCCCACCATGCGCGGCAACAGCCACGATGTGGAGCAGTCGCAACTGGTGCCGATGAGCGGATAGGCCACACCAAAGCGGGTTGCGCGGTCTGCCAGCACGAAATCGGCGTTCAGCATGACGCCCAGGCCTGCTCCGGCCACGGCACCCTGTACCGTACAGACAATGGGGGCGTTCTGCTGTGCAAGCAGGCGCAGGGCATCGTGCAGGCTGCGGATCAGGGCAGCGGCCACGGCTTCGGGCGCCGCGCGCATGGCCTGAACGTCGCCACCGGCCATGAATGCGCGGCCTGCTCCGCTCAGGTGGATGACGCGTACCCGGCGTTCCTGGGCCAGCGTCCTGCAGCACTGGAGGAACGCGTCGGCCATGTGGGTGTCGATGGCATTCAGGGCCTGGGGACGATTGAATCGGATCCGGGCAATCCCGTGATCATCCAGTTCATACAGAAGCGGGGATGCTGGGGCGGTATCCGCCGGCTTGGCAGTGGTTGGCATGACGATGACCTCAGGATACGCGGTAATAGGGGGCGGTGGAACCCAGCGACTGGCGCGCGCGGGCCAGTTCATCGCGGGCGATGGTACGCAGGTGGACCTCGTCGGGGCCGTCGAAATAACGCATCGCGCGGCCCCAGGACCACAGGTAGGACAAGGGCGTATCCGGTGTGACCCCCATGGCACCAAAGACCTGCATGGCCCGATCCAGCACCTGTGTCTGCAGGCGTGCGGCCACCAGCTTGATGGCCGAGACGTCGACATGGGCCGCCTTGTTGCCGAGCACGTCCATTCGCCAGGCGGCGCGCAGCACCAGAAGGCGGGCCTGGTCGATCTCGATGCGCGACTGCGCAATCCAGTCGCGGATATTGGCATATTCGGACAGGGCCTTGCCAAAGGCCTTGCGGCTCAGGGCCCGCTCGCACATGAGTTCCAGCGCCAGCTCGCATTGGCCGATGCTGCGCATGCAGTGATGTACGCGACCCGGCCCCAGGCGGGCCTGGGCCAGGGCAAAGCCGGCGTGCTCCTGGCCCAGCAAGGCACTGGCAGGTACCCGGACATCTGCGTACCGGATTTCACAGTGGCCCTCGGTGGCGTGGTGGTGCATGATGGCCACATTGCGCTCGATGGTGACCCCGGGCGTGTCCAGTGGCACGATGACCATCGAATGGCGCTGGTGCCGGGGTGCATCCGGCGCTTCGTTGCTCACGCCCATCACGATGGCAAAGCGGCAATGCGGATGCAGGGCCCCTGTCGTGAACCACTTGCGCCCGTTGATGACATAGTGATCCCCGTCGCGCCGTATGGTGGTGCTGATGTTGGTGGCATCCGACGAGGCCACATCAGGTTCGGTCATCGAGAAGCACGAGCGGATTTCGCCTTCGAGCAGGGGATTCAGCCAGCGCTCGCGCTGTGCTTCGGTAGCAAACAGGTGCAGCAACTCCATGTTGCCCGTATCGGGTGCATTGCAATTGAAGATTTCCGACGCCCACGGGATGCGCCCCATGATTTCAGCCAGAGGCGCATATTGCAGATTGCTCAGGCGCGTGCCGGGTTCGTCGTCTTTCAGGCCCGGCAGGAACAGGTTCCAGAGGCCCGCTTCGCGTGCCCTGGCCTTGAGCGGTTCGAGAATGGCGACGGGATGCTCGCCCTGGGCGGCCTGGGCTTCGTAGGCGGCATATTGGGGCAGGACATGGCGCTGCATGAACTGTTGCAGTGTCTTCTGCATCGCCTGGGTTTCCTGGGGGTAGTCAAAATCCACGAGAGACTCCTTTGTGCATCATTCGGTCAGAGGGCGGCGGCTTCGAGGCCGCGGCGCGCCACTGCGCTTGCCAGGGCGCCGATGTCGGCGGCATCGTCGGCCACCGCATTGCCCGCTCGCGCGCGCGCGGCAATGCCTTCGAAAATGACTGCGAGCCGCATCAGCGCAAATGCCCGATGGGACGGCCGCACCTGTTGCCCGGCCTGGTGGCGGTCTGTCAGATCATAGTAGCGTTGCAGATATTCGGCTTCTTGGGGGATGCCCAGTGCATTCAGGTCGAGCCCGCGAATGCCGCCATACTCGGTGGGCAGGGTATGCCAGACGATGGTGTTGAAGGCCAGATCGGCCAGTGGATGCCCGAGGGTGGACAGTTCCCAGTCGAGTACCGCCACCACGCGCGGCTCGGTTGGATGGTACAGCAGGTTGTTCAGTTTGAAGTCGCCATGTGTGAGCGTGGTTTCGTCGTCGTCGAAGGGCTGCGCCTGCAACCATTCGAGCAGGCGGTCCACAGCCGGGTTGTCGGCCCCTTCGGTGAGCGACCATTGTTTTTGCCAGCGCCTGATCTGGCGCTCGAAGTAGCCCTGCGGACGCCCGAAATCGGCCAGCCCCACAGCCTGCCAGTCGACCTGATGCAGGGTGGCCAGCGTGTCCGCCATGGCAAGGTAGATCTGCCGGCGGACATCGGGTGCCATCCCCGGCAGGCCATTGTCGAAAAAGACCCGGCCGGGGACTTTCTCCATCAGATAGAAAGGGGTGTCCAGTATGTCGGTGTCTGCGTGATACAGCAGGACCGGGGGGACCGGCAGATCCGTGTGCGCCAGGGCGGCCATGACCCGGTATTCACGATCCACGGCATGCGCCGAGGGCAGCAGCGGCCCCCCTGGCTGCTTGCGCAGGACCAGGGCCCGATTGCCATAGTTCAGGAAGAATGTCGGGTTCGATTGCCCGCCGCGGATGGGATCCACCTGCAGTTCACCTTGCAGCCCGGGCAGATGGTCCCGGATGAAACGATCGAGACGCCCGGTGTTCAGGAGGGGCGGCGCAGGTGGCAGGGTGGCGGAGTCCGTGGGCATGGTATTACAGGATGGGGTTGACGGCGTCAGCGTCCGGCTGCGGGTGCGCCTCGACAGGCAGGCCCCTGAAAGCACACACGACCTGGCGCGCCATTTCGAGCACCAGCAGGGCCATGGCCAGGGGCATCATGATCAGCACCGGCCACATGAGCCAGAACTGCGTACCGATCTGCATGGTCCGCCCCAGCATCAGGCTGTTCCAGGTGTAGCGCATGACATACCACATGAGCACCGCGTGGATCAAGAGCTCGACGGTCAGTACGAAGGCCTGTACCCAGCGGCGTGTCGCGGGGCGCAGGCTGTTGCTGAGCGCGTCGAAACGCGGAAACGTGCCTTTGCGGTGCGCATAGGGGATGGCCCAGAACACGATGAGCGGAAACGAGATCCGCTCGATCATGTTGTAGGCGCCGGGGATCAGATCGGTCTGCAGCCAGTAGCGGCCGACCACGCTGAGCACCGTGATCAGGATCATCGCCAGCAGCGACAGCCCGGCGCCGATGGCCGCCAGGCGGCGTTCGAAGGTATCGATGGCGTGCCAGAACCTCATGTCGCCTCCTTTCAGCGGATCTGGCCGGGCAACCAGGTCACCAGGCCAGGGAAGAACAGCATCAGCACGGTGACCACCAGGGCACCCGCCACCGCAAAGACCAGTGCCGGCCTGAAGACTTCGCCTACCGGATAGCGCACCACGCTGGCGGCGGCATAGACCGAGAGGCCGACCGGCGGGGTCAGCAGGCCCAGCGAGATCATGAAGCAGGCCATGACGCCGAACCAGAGCAGGTCGATGTGCGCAGCCTGCAGCACGGGCAGCAGGATGGGCACCAGCAGGACGATCACCGCCGCCGATTCGAGAATCATGCCGGCCAGGAAAAACAGCAGCATGATGAAGACCAGCAATATCATGGGCGAGTCGAGCCAGGGCTGCAGCAGGTGCACGAGTTCGGTGGGCAAGCGCGAAAAGGCCAGAAAACGGGCCAGGATCTGGGCGCCGATCACCAGCATCATGAGCATGCCGGTGACCACCACCGAGTCGGTGAAGGCCTGGGCGATACCTTGCAGGGTGATGCGGCGCATCAGGAGCATGCCCGCCAGGGCCGTGAACGCACCGATGGCGCCAGCCTCACCGACCGTGATGATGCCGCCGTAGATGCCGCCAAAGACCACGACCATGAGCACGATCACGAACCCGAAGGCCAGCAGGCTGCGGCGAAACAGCGCGGGGTCTTCGTCCTCGTCGGGCTGGATGCCGTCGGGGGCGCCAGGGCGGACTTCGGCGTAGAACAGCAGGCAGACGATGTAGACCGCCATGCAGATGAGGCCGGGAATGATCAGGCCAATGAACAGATGCCCGATGGACACCATGGTGATCGAGCCGTAGATGATGACGATCAGGCTGGGCGGGATGATGGCCGACAGTGAGCCCGAGACCGCTGCCAGCCCGATGGCGTAGCGGCGCGTGTAGCCGACGCGCTCGAGCTCGTCGCCGGCCAGCGAGGCCAGGGCGGCGGCACTGGCCGAGCCCGAGCCGCACACGGCCCCCAGCAGGCCGCCTGTCAGGATGGTGGCAACCCCCAGGGGGAAGCGCTTGTAGCCCGACAGGCGGTAGGCGACCCGGAACAGGTCGATGATCACCCCGCCGCGCAGCAGCAGCTGCGCCATTGCCAGATACAGGGGGATGATGGACAGCGAATAAATGGACGCGGTGAAGAAAATATCCGGGCCGATGATGCCGTTGAAGACCCGCGGCCCCGTCCACAGGGCGATGCCCACCAGGCCGGACCCCAGCAGCACCGTGGAGACGTTTTGCCCCAGCAGCAGAAACAGGGCGAACCAGCCTCCGATCAGCAGGAGGATGACGGAGTGATCCATCTCGACCTCAGTTTGCCAGGTATTCGGCCACCCCGACCGGAACCTTGCCGCCCTGCTGCGTGATCAGGTCCATCCAGAGTCGTGCCGTGGCCTTGCCGGGGTGGCCTTTTTCGTCTGTCTGTTCGACCCATTTGATCCAGGTGTCGGCCGCCGCCCTGGCGATATGGTTCTGCATGGCTTCGGACAGGTCATCGATGGCGACGAACTGGCTGCCATCCGCCTCGGCCGCAGCCTTGACTTCCTCATCCTGCCGGTCGATGCCGGCGGCGTTGTCCAGCGCAGTCTGGCGTGCGACCTTGTCCCAGGTGGCGCGTTCTTCGTCGGACAGGTTGTTCCAGACCTCGTCCGTGGTGGCCAGGTAGCTTTCCCAATGACCCAGCGAGACCCCGGTGATGGTGTACTTGAGCAGTTCCTGGAATGAATAGGATTTCCAGTCGCCGATGGATGACACCATGCCGTCGATCGTGCCGCGCGACAGGGCTTCATAGGCCTGCGCCGAAGGCATGGTGACCGGCGTGGCACCCAGTTCGGTGAGGACGATGGTGTGCAGGGCCGAGCCCGCCCGCAACGGCATGCCCTGCAGGTCTTCAGGGGATTTCAGGGCCTTGCCGGTCGTCGAGATGGCATAGGCGCCGGTGGCCCCCAGCGGCCAGGCATGGATGTTCTTGTCGGCAATCTCGTATTCATAGAAGGTCTTGCCGTCTTTCAGCTTGGCATCCGAATCCAGCAGGTTCTGGAACGCCTTGGTGGTCATCACCGAAGTCGTGTCATAGGTGGGCAACTGGGTGACGTCGGACAGGGCGAAGCGCCCTTCGTGATACGGCGCCAGCAAGGGTACGGCGACATCGATCGTACCGCCCTGCAGGGCATCGAGTTCGCGCCCCACGCTGGTCAGGGCACCGGCGTAGAAACGCTGGAACTCGATGTCGGATTCCTTTTCCATGGCATCGGCAAAGGGGTTCAGGTAGTTGCCGACCCAGAAATGGACTTCGGGCAGGCTGGCGGCGATCGTCAGGTCGGTGGCTTGCGCCGGCGCGGCCAGGCCAAGAATGGCCGCCGCGGACGCAGCCATGGCAAAGGGCTTGAGCATGGTTGTCTCCTGATGTTTTAGGTGTGCGGCATGATGGTATCGCCCTTGTGCGCGGCATGCCCCCCCAGTAACGGGTAGGTACCGGCAGGCAGGTACCGGCGCTGCGTGGCCGATGATGGGCTGGGCTGGCCGCTTGCCCACCTGAGTGCAGTGTATGGCGGGGCCGACCGCACCAGGGTCAGAGGATCCTGTCGTCCAGAAGTTTCAGGTCGCGTGCCCGGGCGACGGCATCGTCGCGCCCGCTGACCCCCAGCTTGCCGTAGATGTTGCGCAGGTGCCATTTGACCGTTTCCGGCGAGACACCCAGGACCTGGGCGATGCGCTTGTTCGACATGCTGTAGGAGAGCGCGGTGAGCACTTCGAGTTCGCGCTCGGAAAGTGGTTCCGTGAGGGTCGGCTGCCGGGCGGTCGGGGTGCCCTGGCTGCGCGCGGCCTGGGCCAGCAGCTGGTCCAGATAGTAGCCCGGCAAAGGATCCTGATCCAGATGGCATGCCGCGCAACGGTGGACCAGATCGAGCAGGGGCGGGCCCATGTCCAGCACTGTGCGCACCAGACCGAAGCTCTGGCAGCGCAACAGCGTTGCATAAAGCATATCGAGCGCCTGCCGGGAGTGCCCCAGCCGGTCCGACAGCAAGGCCTGGTGCAGGCGTACGCCATGGATATCCTGGCCAAAACAGGGCTTGCCCTGCGTGCTGGACAACTGTCGCAGCGCAGCCCGGTCATCACCGCTGGCGATATCGTGCAGGGCCGTGGCGTATCGGGCCAGACCCAGGATTCTCCGGCTGCCGGCGCCGTCCATGCCCGCATGTCGCCCACTCAGCAAGAGCAGCTGCTGCAGGGTGTCGGTCGCGTTGCGCCAATCCTGCATGGCCAGCAGGCAGCGCAGGCGCTCGCTGAGCGCAAATGCGAGCAGGCGAACCTGGGCCCGGCGCGATGCCATGTCCTCGAGACGTTCGAGGCTCTCGAGGGCCTCGAGCGGGTTGCCCGCTTTGCGGCGGCGCCGCGCGTAGGCCAGCGTGACGGTGACCAGGGCATCGGGCAGCACGACGCGCTCGATCGCATCCAGGCGACCCTCGAGCAGATTGTCGAAGGCCTCGAGCTCGTTGATTTCATACAGAACGGCGGACAGGTAGGCTGCGGCATTGCAGGCCGATTCGCTGTAGGGCCCCAGAGCCGCTTCGGCTTGTGCCAGTGCTTCCCGCAGAATGGGTTCTGCCTGCCGTACATTGCCTTCGAACAGCCAGGACAGCCCATGCAGGGATTGTGTCATGACGTGCCCGAAGGCCGATGCCAGCAGCGGCTTGCCATCTTCGAGCAGCGGGGCCGGCCCCTGCAGGAATTCGCGAGCCTTGTCGTACTGGGCCAGGTGAGTGTGCAGCCAGCCCAGCAGGTTGCGGCGTCCGCCGATCAGCACGGCATCGGCACCCTGGCGCAGGCTCATCATTTCGGGCAGCAGGGCCTGGGCTGTATCCAGGCTCTCTTCCTGCAAGGCGAGCGAAAACGCCAGCAGCAGCCGGTGCGCCTGTGCATCGCGTACCGCAGAACCGACACCCGCCAGCTGGTTCTGCAGCAGGTCCAGGGTTTCATGACAGGCAGAGAATTCGTGATAGCACAACTGGGTCCAGCCGCGCCAGAGCAGCAGGGCGGGGTGGTGATGCAGTGCGGTGCGCGGCAGTTGTGAGACGGCGCGCGCCAGTTCCTGCAGTTCTCCGGCCAGGAAAAGTTCACGGGCCCAGCATTCGACCCACTGTACGGCCTGGGTGACATCGTCGGCGGCCAGTGCATGGAAGACGGCATCACGCAAATGGCGTCTTTCGCCGAACCAGCGCGCCAGCGTCAGGTGCGCATGGTGCTGCTGATCGGCGTCCAGGGCCAGAAAGCGGTCGCGCAGCAATTCGCGAAACAGTGGGTGGAAGGCAAACCAGGCATCATCCTGATTGCGGGTCTGCGGGTTGACGAACAGGTTTTCCGTGCGCAGCCGCTCGAGCAGTTCAGGGCCGCGCTCGTCGCCGGCCAGTGCGCTGGCCAGAGAGGCATTGAAGCCCGATGCCATGGCGAGACGGCACATCAGGCCGATTTCTTCCGGTGCCAGATGACACAGCACTTCGCGATTGAAATAAGCCGTGAAATCATGCGCATTCTGTACCGGCGCCGACGGTGCGCGCGGCTGCCAGGCCATCAGACGCAGGCCGGCGGCCCAGCCGTCGGTCAGTTCGAGCAGTTCGCGTGCATCGACCGTGTCATGGTCTGCCCTGCGTGACTGCATCAGAGCCCGGACCTCATCCAGCGTAAAGCGCAAATCGGCCGGCCCGACTTCTTCCAGGGCGCCCTGATCGCGCAGCCGCGCCAGGGAGATGCGGGGCAGGGTGCGCGAGACGATCACCACACGCAGATTGGCGGGGGCGAAGTCCAGCAAGGTCTGCAGCGCAGTATTGCCCTGCATTTCGCTGATGTTCTGCCAGTCGTCCAGAATCAGCGTCAGGGGCTGGCCACTGGCCATCAGCGCGCGCAGCAGCGCCAGCGCGATGGCATCAGCGCGTACAGCCGTGCCCCGGTTGTAGAGCAGACGGGCTTCACGCGAAAGATCCGGGTTGATTGCATCCAGCGCATCGAAGAGGTCATCGAGCAGGTTCTGGCGATCGTCTCGCGACTGCACGGCCAGCCAGGCCACGTGCTGGCCAAGGGCCATGGCCAGGGCACGCCATTGCAGCGCCAGCGACGTCTTGCCGCTGCCTGCAGGCCCATGGATCAGAAAACAGGTTTTGTGACGCGCCAGTTTGAGCTGTTCCAGCAGGCGGGTGCGTTCTATGCTGCCTGGCATCAGGCGCGGGTGCATGATGGGTCCGTGCGTATCGGGTGAGAAACCTTGAAAGCAAGGATTCTATCGTGCCCGCTTCTGGATGGCGATGCCGCCGGCTTGCACCGCGCGTTGCAATGCGGGGCGTTCATGGTCTCCGCGGGCGACGCTCAGAGCCTTTCGATCACGGTGACATTGGCCAGCCCGCCACCTTCACACATGGTCTGCAGGCCGTAGCGACCCCCTTGCCGGCGCAGCGCGTGTACCAGGGTCGTCATGAGCTTCGCGCCCGTGGCACCCAGTGGATGGCCCAGTGCGATGGCGCCGCCCCAGGCGTTCATGCGATCCGGATCAGCGTTCAGTGCCTGTTGCCAGGCCAGCGGGATGGATGCAAAGGCTTCATTGACTTCGTACAGACTGATGTCGTCGAGGCGCATGCCGGCGCGTTGCAGCGCAAGCCGAGTGGCGGGTATGGGTGCTTCGAGCATGATGGCCGGATCGTGGCCCAGCACGGTCATGTGGTGGATGCGCGCCAGGGGCTCGACGTTCAGCTGCGCGAGACCGCGTTCATTGACGATCACCACGCCTGCGGCACCGTCGCACATCTGGCTGGCGCTCGCCGCGGTCAGCAGGCCGCTGTCCTGCAGCGGTGCCATGGCGGCCATGGCGCTGGCCGATGCATCGAAGCGGATGCCTTCGTCCACCGCATGCAGGTCACCCGACGGTTGGCCGTCGGCATCCAGTACCGGCAGTGGCAGGATTTCTGTCGCAAAATGACCCGCCTGCGTGGTGGCCGCGCCGCGTCGGTGGCTTTCCAGGGCATAGGCGTCCAGGTCGGCGCGCGTCAGCCCATATTTGCGCGCCATCATTTCGGCGCCGGTGAACTGGCTGAATATCTGCTGTCCATAGCGCGCCATGATCGCCGCACTCTGGTGATGCCCGAACCCGGCCTGTTGTGCGAGGCTGACGGGGCTGCCCATGGGCACGCGCGTCATGGACTCGACGCCCGCTGCGATCACCATGTCCATGGCGCCCGACATGACAGCCTGGGCGGCAAAATGCACGGCCTGCTGGGATGAGCCGCATTGGCGATCCACGCTGGTGCCGGGCACGGATTCGGGCAGGCAGGAGGCCAGCACGGCGTTGCGGCCCACGTTGGTGGACTGCTCGCCGATCTGGCTCACGCAGCCCATGATCACGTCATCCACCAGGGCGGGATCGGCCTGCAGATCGGCCATCAGTGCATCGATGATGCGGGCGGCCATCTCGACCGGGTGCCAGCCTGCCAGCCGGCCCTTGCGCCGGCCACCGGCCGTGCGCCGGGCAGCGACGATGTACGCTTGGTTCATGATCTGTCTGGTTCCTGGGTTCTTGCCTTCAGGCGGGGTTGTGGAAACGCTGGTTCAGGCGCGCCATGTCGCGCATCCGCGCGGTGGGCACATAGGCGGGGCCGAGATGGGCCAGCCGCTGGCAGCGCCGGCTGATTTCGGCAAGCCCCAGCCAGTCTGCGTAGCGTAGCGGCCCCCCGGCGTGGGCCGGGAAGGTCAGGCCCAGCAGTATGGCGATATCGAGCTCGGCCGGGGTGGCGACGACGCCTTCCTCGAGCGCCTGCGCGGCTTCGATGATCATGGGCAGCATCAGTCTGTCCACGATGTCCGCCGGCTCATGGCTGCGGATTCCGTGGGGCTGGAGGCGAGCCAGCAGCGCCCGAGCTTCGGGACAGGCATGCCGCTGTGGCCGGCCCTGTGCGTCGCGCGCGTAGACATAGAAGCCCTGGCCGTTCTTGCGCCCCAGGCGCCCGGCACGCAGCAGACAGCGCAGGGCGTCATCGGCGAATTGGGGCATGCGCTGCGGATAGGCTGCGGCAATCACATCGTTGACGTGACTGCCCGTGTCGAGCCCGATCACGTCTTCGAGCGCCGCGGGCCCCATGGTCCAGCCAAATGATTCCATGGCCTGGTCGATCGCCTCGAAGTCGGCCCCATCCGCAACCAGTTGCAGGAAGCCGCAGATGTAGGCCGTCAGGATCCGGTTGACCAGGAAACCTGCGCCATCGGCGACCACGATGGGGGTCTTGCCCAGACGCAAGGCAAAGGCAAGCGCCGAGGCCGTCAGCGCGTCGGGCGTGTGCCGCCCGCGTACGATTTCAACCAGCGGCATGCGGACCACCGGATTGAAGAAATGCATGCCGATGAACTGCCGTGGCCGTTGCAACGCATCGGCAATGTCATTGATGCGCAGGCTGGACGTATTGCTGGCCAGCAGGGTCGTTTGGGGCAGCGCGCGTTCGAGTTCGGACAGCACCGCCTGCTTGACCTCGAGCCGCTCGACAATGGCCTCGATAAGGAGATCGGCCGCGTGCAGATCGCCTGGCTGGTCGACGATGCCGAGCAAGGTTTGTGCGTGCTCCGCCTGGCGGGCGTCCAGGCGGCCCTGGCTCACCCTCAGTTTGAGTTGCTCGCGCAATTGGGTGTCGGCGCGTTCGCGCGCGGCTGCGGATGTATCGTGCAACAGGGTGGGCACGCCATGCAGAATGCTGGTCAAGGCAATGCCGCTGCCCATGATGCCCGCCCCGAGGATGCCCACCCGATCGATGACCTGGCCGTCTCCGGCGTGCTGTCGGGCAATCTTGCGCACCCGCTGGGTACCCAGAAACGTGCCGATCAGGGCATCGGCGGCCTGGGTGCGGGCCAGTTCGCCAAAGACCTCGGCTTCGCGTTGCAGCGCATGGGCGCGTGTCAGCCCCGCGCTGTCCTGCAGGAGTTCGAGAATGGTGGCCATGGCCGGCAGATGCTTCGCGTCGTCCGAGCGCGCCCGGGCCAGCAGGGGTTCGGGTATGGCGGCATCCCCTGCCACGGGCTGGCCGTTGCGCATCTGGCGCGCGGCCCAGTCATCGGGCTGCGCAATCCTTTCGTGCAGCAGTGCAATACCCGCTTCAAGCAGGTCTTCATCGGCCACCACTCGATCGACCACACCTGCGTCCAGGGCCGCCTGCGCCGTGTGATGGTGCCCCTCGGCAATCCAGTGGCTGGCTGTATCGAGCCCGGCGATGCGTGGCAGACGGACGGTGCCGCCATAGCCCGGGTAAATGCCCAGGTTCACTTCGGGCAGACCCAGGCGGGCCGATGCGCCGGCGATCCTGTAGCTGGCCGCCAGGGCCAGTTCGAAACCCCCACCCAGCGCATACCCGCGGATCAGCGCCGCCGTGGGTACCGGGAGGTCCTCGAGCAGGGTGAACAGGGCGGCATTGCGCGTCAGCTGAGCTGTGATTTCAGAGGCGGGCTGGGCAAACCAGGCGGTGAATTCGTGGATGTCGGCACCGACGATAAAGGAATCCTTGGCGCTGGTGATCAACAGCCCGCGCAGGTTGCCCTGCGTGTGCAGACATTGGACACAATACAGCGCCGCCTGGAATTCCTTCAGGGTGGCCGCGTCCAGCTTGTTGACCGAAGAGCCTGCGCGATCGAAGCGCAGTTCGTGGATGCCGGGGTTTTCAAGCGGGATGAGTGTCAGACACTGACCTTTGAACATGCACTGTCTCCTTGCCCTGGGTGGGATTATCGGAGGAGACTAGCGCATGCCGGACGAATGGCCCCCACCCACGACAGGGGGGTGCCCGACGCGGGGCTCGCGGCCCGCCGTGACCCGCGCAGTGTGGCGTGTAACCAGGCCATGGTGCAGATGCCGTGCGTGGGGCCCTGTTCTGCTCAGCCCATGCCCGGTACGGTGTTCGAGAAGCCGCAATCGACGTGCAGGATTTCGCCCGTTACCCCGGCGGCGAGGTCGGACAGCAGGAATGCGGCGGCATTGCCCACGTCTTCTATGGTCACGTTGCGCCCCAGTGGAGACTGGGATTCGACATACTTGAGCATGTTGGAAAAGTCACGGATCCCGCTGGCCGCCAGCGTCTTGATGGGCCCCGCCGAAATGCCGTTGGCGCGCAGGCCCCGCTTGCCCAGGGATTTGGCCAGGTAGCGCACACTGGCCTCCAGCGAGGCCTTGGCCAGGCCCATCATGTTGTAATTGGGGATGGCTTTCTCGGCGCCCAGGTAGGTGAGGGTGAGCACTGAACCGCCGCGCCCGTCGAGCAGCGGCAGGGCCGCCTTGGCCAGTGCCGGAAAACTGTAGGCCGAGATGTCGTGGGCCACCCGGAAGTTCTCGCGCGTCATGCCATCGAGAAAGTCACCCTCGAGCGCTTCGCGCGGTGCAAAACCGATGGAATGCACCAGGCCGTCCAACCCATCCCAGCGGCCAGCCAGCGACGTCATTGCGGCCGCGATTTCACCATCATCGGCCACATCGCAAGGGATCACGATATCGCTGCCCAGTTCGCTGGCAAAGCCACGTACCCGGCTTTCGAAACGCTCGCCCACGTACGTGAAGGCCAGATCCGCCCCCTGTTGGCGGCAGGCCTGCGCAATCCCCCAGGCGATGGAACGATTGGACAGCACCCCGGTGACGAGTATGCGTTTGCCTTGAAGAAAACCCATGGCTGTATCCTTTGCAATCATTGGTTGGCGGGTATGCGCAGCGGCTTGCCGGTGGCCAGCCTGGAGCCCTTGAGGTTGTTGAGCTCGCGCAGCGCCGTGACGGACGTGTTGTAGCGCCTGGCCAGGGCAAACAGGGTATCCCCTTTGCGTATGGTGTGCATGCGCGGGGCTGCGGCGCGCGCAACCGCCGGCTGTGAGTCGGAAATCAGGCGTGCAATGCTGTCGGGCTGGCTGATGCTGTTGGTGTCCTGGCCGCCCTGGTCGCCGAGGCGGATGCCGTTGCCCTGGTTGGGTACCAGCAATGGGGTGCTCCCGGCCACGTTCACGCGCGGGCCCAGGCCATTGACCGCGCGCAGCTGCCCCAAGGTGATGCCATGCGCCTTGGCGATGGTCGCCAGAGACTGCCCCTTCCGGACAGGCGCCAGTTCCCAGGTGGCCAGCGGACCATTGTGCGTGTTCAGGTTGTGGTCGAATGTGCTGACCTTGTCGAGCGGCAGGTGCAGCGGCGGGTTGTGTGCGCCCAGGATCAGGGGTTTGTTGAAGGACGGATTGAGCGCCTGAAAATCTTCGAAAGGCATCTCGGCCAGCGCTGCCGCGACGGCCAGGTCCATGTCGCGCGACTTGTGGACGGTAGTGAAATAGGGCGTGTTGCCGACCGTGGGCAAGGTTACCCCGAATTTTTCGGGGCGCGCGATGATGTTCTTGATGGCCTGCAGCTTGGGCACATAGTTGCGGGTTTCATCGGGCAGGTCGAGTGTCAGGTAGGTGGGTTGCTGTTGTCCCTGCTGGCCGGCTTTTTCCATCGCCCGGCGCACGGCCCCCTCACCCCAGTTGTAGGATGCCAGGGCCAGGTACCAGTCGCCCTGGAGGTCGTACAGGTAGGCGAGGTAGTCTAGGGCGGCCTGGGTGGACGCCACGGGGTCACGGCGCAGATCGCGCCAGATGTCCTGCTGCAGGTTGTAGTGCCGCCCTGTGCTCGGGATGAACTGCCACAGGCCCGAGGCCTTGGATCGCGACAGCGCGTTGGGGTCGTAGGCCGACTCGACGAACGGCAGCAGGGCCAGTTCGGTCGGCATCCCGCGCTGGTCGAGCTGGTCGACGATGTAGTACAGGTATTTTCCGGCGCGCTGGCTCATGAGCAGCACGGACTGGGGGTGGGATGCGTAGTAGTCCGTCCAGTAGCGGGCGCGCTCATCGTGCAGGTTGGGGATGGCAAAGCCGCGCCGGATGCGGTCCCACATGTCGCGCGGCGGGTGGGTCAGATCAATGGTGCGTGAGGTGTCTTCAGCCACATGGGCCTGCCGCCCGTCGTTCTGTGTGGCACAACCCGCGAGGGTCAGCAGCAGGGCAACGAACAGCCAACGGAGAATCATCATGGCACGATCATCTGAAATTGTTCTTCCATTCTCTCAGGGCAGCCAATACGGCTGCGTCTGCACCGCCAGGCACCCCGGTGTGCTGCTGCACGGCCTGCCGCACCGTTGCCTGACGCACGCGCAGAAACGGGTTGGTTTCGTGCTCCTGCGCGAGGCGGGATGGCACTGTGGGCCGGCCCTGGGCCCGCAATGTGCCGACTTCGGTGGCCCGTGCCTGCAAGGCCGTGTTGTGGGGCTCGATCTGCAGGGCCCAACGGATATTGGCTTGCGTATATTCATGGGCACAGCAGACCAGGGTATGCCCCGGCAAGCCCCCTATTTTATCCAGGGACGCGAGCATTTGTGCAGGGGTGCCTTCGAACAGACGCCCACAGCCCACGGAAAACAGCGTGTCCCCGCAAAACAGCACCGGCCGTTCGGGGTCCAGGTCGCCGAAATAGGCGATATGGCCCGCAGTGTGGCCGGGCACGTCGAGCACCTTGAACTGCAGGCCCGTGGCGGGCAGTGTAATCGTGTCGCCCTCGATCAGGCGGTGATCGCAGGCCGGGAGTGTTTCGTTGCGGGGCCCGTAGATGACGGCACCGGTTCGCTGCCGCAGTGCAGGCACACCACCGGTGTGATCATGATGGTGGTGGGTGATCAGGATGGCTTCGAGGGTGAGCCCCTGCTGGTCGAGCCGGCCCAGAACAGGGCCTGCTTCGCCCGGGTCGACCACGACGGCATGGCCGTTTTTTTGTACCATCCAGATGTAGTTGTCGGACAGAGCGGGGATTGGTTCAAGCATGCCGGGTAGAAAATGATGGATTTCGTGGGGTTTCATGGCCGGGGGCCGCAATGACGGCACGGCGGGCCACGCCAATCGAGTTGGCAGAGTGGCTGGATACACCCCCCGGGCAGTATGTGCGCACCTGGGAACAGCGCCAGGTCGATGCCATGGTGGGCAATGCATTTGGGTATCATGCCATACAAATTGGTCTGCCGCACTGGGATTTGCTGCAAGCCAACCGCATGCCGCACAAGGCCTGGGCCCACAGCCCGGACGCGCCGTATGGCACGCGGGCCGGGCGCCTGGTCTGCGCACCCGAGCAATTGCCCTTTGCTGCCCAGAGTGTGGATTTGCTGGTCATGCCCCACACGCTCGAATGGTGCCAGGACCCTCATCAGGTCTTGCGTGAAGTCGAACGGGTCCTGGTGCCCGAAGGCCGCGTGGTCCTGACGGGATTCAACCCCTGCAGCCTGTGGGGGGTGCGCGAATCGCTGCCGGGGCTGGCCCTGCAATTGCCCATCCCGGTGCCTTCGCAGGTCTCGCTGCGGCGCCTCAAGGATTGGTTCAAGCTGTTGTCGTTCGAGGTCGATCGCGGGCGCTTCGGCTGTTATGTGCCCTTGTGCACCACGCAGGCCTGGCTGCAGCGCTGGCAGTTCCTCGAGCATGCGGGCGATCGCTGGTGGCCCGCTGCCGGTGCCGTCTATGCCGTGTCCGCGGTCAAGCGCGTGGCAGGCATGCATCTGGTGGGCCCGGCCTGGCGCCAGGCTTCACGGCGCCGGGCCCGACGTGCTAATGTGGCGCCCGTCACACAAGAGATCAACAGGAAGCTGGATGTCTGAATCCCGCGTGGAAATCTGGACCGATGGGGCCTGCAAGGGCAATCCCGGCCCGGGCGGCTGGGGGGTGCTCATGCGTCATGGTTCGCGCGAGAAAACCCTGCATGGTGGGGAGCTCGAGACCACGAACAACCGCATGGAGCTGATGGCGGTCATTCGTGCCCTGCAGGCGCTCAAGCGGCCCTGCACCGTTGTTCTGCATACGGATTCCACCTATGTGCACAAGGGCATGACCGAATGGCTGGCTGGCTGGAAGCAGCGCCAGTGGCGAACCGCCAGTCGCCAGCCCGTCAAGAACGCAGATCTGTGGCAGCAGCTCGATGCCCTGGCGGCCCGCCACCACCTGCACTGGCGCTGGGTCAAGGCGCATGCCGGCGAGCCGGGCAACGAACGCGCCGATGCCCTGGCCAATCAGGGCGTGGAAGAATTGCTGAAAAGAGGTTGAAGCGTGCGACAAATCATCATGGATACCGAAACCACCGGCCTGGACCCCGACGAAGGGCACCGGATCGTGGAGCTGGGCTGTGTGGAAATCATCAACCGGCGCATCACGCGACACAACCTGCACCTGTACCTGAACCCCGATCGAGACAGTGATCCGGGTGCGCTCCAGGTGCATGGTCTGACCACCGAGTTTCTGGCGGGGTATCCCCGGTTTCCCGAGGTTGCGCAGCAGCTGGTGGACTTCGTGCGCGATGCCGAGGTGATCATCCACAATGCGCCGTTCGATGTGAAGTTTCTGGATGCCGAACTGCAGCGCGCGGGTCAGCCCCGTTTCGCCGAATTGTGCGCCCAGATCACCGACTCGCTGCAGGTGGCGCGCGACATGTTTCCCGGCAAGCGCAACAACCTGGATGCCCTGTGCGAGCGCCTCGGGGTATCCAATGCACACCGGACGCTGCACGGCGCGCTGCTCGACTCCGAACTGTTGGGTGAAGTATGGCTGGCCATGACGCGCGGCCAGGATTCGCTGCTCGAGGATGCGAGCGAGCCGGATGGCCATGAAGTGCATGAGTCGTTGGACGCAGGCGGTGGCGTGGACGCGGGCAGGCTGAGCGTCATGACCCTGACCGTCGACCAGCTTGCGGCACACGAGGCCTATCTGGATGCGCTCGAGAAGGACAACGGGCAGCCCAGCGTGTGGCGCAGCCTGGCGGGCCCCTGAAACCGTGTATAATTTCGATCTTTCCAATGGGTTGCCCGCAATTTTCGATGCAGGCAATGCCCAGTTGGGCGGTTAGCTCAGTGGTAGAGCACTGCCTTCACACGGCAGGGGTCACAAGTTCGAACCTTGTACCGCCCACCATTTAAATCCCTTTAAAAACAACAATTTACGCGATTTCCAAAAATCACGAAGGGATAGTTGTACGCAACAAGTACGCAAAACATCTTTGGACACCCATGGACATCAGCGTCCTTTTCGGGTCGCGTTGATCATGTGGCGATTCCGCAGATCGGAGCTCGATTAGCCACATTTACCTTGGGCTTCGGGCTCTGCCCCCTGTGAGCGTGGAATGACATCCACTGGATACGGCTGGCGACACCATCCGATGGATGTGGGGCGGTTGCGCCATAACAGGGACCCAAGATGTCTGAGCAGCCGAGGAACTCGTTTGGATGCATTCGCCGGCTGCAGAGAGGTCTACCATCGGTAGCCTCTGACGGTGGGTGTTGTGATGCAGTGTGGCCCACCGTGTCTGGAGGTCATCTGGACCTTTAGCATGCTAAAAAATGTGCGTGAATGTGCGAGGAAATCACTGACAGTGCCCTCGGAGGGCGCTGTCACCCGCAGATTTGCCGGCACATTTCTGAATAATCGACCTGTCATGGATTGTCCATGGCGGTTTATTTATAGGTCGGTTATGAAAAAAAGTAATACAGTTTTTTCTGTCCAGGATTTCTGCGATGAACATGGGATCAGCAGGAACCATTTGTACACATTGTGGGCTCGTGGTGAGGGGCCTGTGGCGATGCGGGTTGGGCGGCGTCGTCTGATCACAATTGAGGCGGCTGCGGCGTGGCGCAGACGCATGGAAGAGGCCGGCTCCTTTGGTCGAGACACCCAGATCTCCGACGGGGGCTGCTGATGAACCCGTGGGTTGTATCGGAATATCCGGAGGGCGTTCGACTGCTGCGAGCGGCTGAATGTCAACCACAAGCGGTTCAATGGTTGTGGAAGTATTGGTTGCCCAGGGCTGCGATCTCCATCGTGGCCGGCATGCCGGGCACAGGCAAAACCACGTTGGCGTTGTCACTAGCCTCCGTCGTCTCAGGCGCCGGTTCTTGGCCAGACGGGACCGAGTGTGAGGAGCCCGGCAATGTCGTGATTTGGTCAGGGGAGGACGATATCCAGGCAACTCTTCTCCCACGCTTAATCGCGATGGGCGCCGATCGCGATCGCATTCATTTTGTGACGCAAATTCACGACCGCGGGCGTTTCAGAGAATTTGATCCAGGCACTGATATTCGACAACTGATGCTGAAGATTGGCGAGATCGGAGGCGCTCGATTGGTGATTATCGATCCGATCATGAGCGCGGTTTCTGGCGATGCTCATCGGGCAAATGAGGTCCGTCGGGATTTGCATGATTTGGTGGTGCTGGCGCGTTCTAACGTGTCTGTCCTCGGGATCTCTCACTTCTCAAAAAGTGGGGGAAAGGTGGCTCAAAATCCACTGGACCGCGTGATCGGTTCCCAGGCTTTCGCTGCGCTTGCGCGGGTCGTCCTGGTGACCGCGCGGCGCTCGGATGCTGATGGAAGGGTGTTGGCCCGCGCCAAAAACAATCTGGGACCAGACGGTGGGGGATTCGAATATACGGTCGAGCCGTTGGTCATTCCACCTTGCATCGAGACATCGCGGGTGATCTGGGGAGATGCCGTGGACGGCGATGCCCAGGAGATCCTGGCTCAGGTGGAGCAGGCCACTCGGCTGCCTAGCAGAATGGAAGAGGCCAAGGAATTTTTGACGGGCACCCTGACGGGGCATGACCGTTTGCCATCCGCGAGGATCCTCGAATTGGCGGCGGCTGCAGGGCACTCAGTCTCGACTGTCAATCGGGCCAAGGTCGAACTGCAGATCAGGGCGGAAAAAGACGGCAATGGAGGTTGGTATTGGCGGCTGTGACCTCCTAGGGTCTAGACCAAGCGAGCAAGATGCCCAAGGCTGCCAAGATTTCCTACTAGGTCTCTTGGCGATCTTGCATCCGCTGGTGCTAGTTCGGGTGATAGCCATCTGTCGACCAGAAAGAGATATCCGGACTCAGTCGGCTGTGTTGAGTTACAGCCGCCTACGAGCAAACATTCGACCTATTCACGAGTGCGGGGGGATGCCACCATTGCATCGACTCGGAGGGCCGAAATGAACTCGGAAGTGGCACAGCCGCTCCATTTCTCTCAAAATGTGTTAAACCATGTCAATTTTAAATATATTTTCAATTAGAGTTCGATAGACTTCCTGGTCACCTGAAGCAAGTTGAAAGGCCATTGAGTCAAGATATGCAAGAAAAGCAGGGCAGCTCGACGGTCGCCAACTCGCTGGAGTCAGAACCACCGGAGGCCAAGGTATTCGGCTGCGAGGGGGGTACATGAGATTACATGATGATTTAGTGAGCGATCAGGTGCTTGCAAGATGATCCGCTTCCGCCGTGTGACATTGCAGCTACTCCGTGCGTGGCTTGTTGCCCAGCCCCAGACCGGTGCATATCCCGGATATCGATTGCGCGTGTGGCGGGAGGATAATGCCGCCTTTCAGGCGCTGTGCGACGAACTGGTCGCCTATGTTCAAGAGGCCCTCGACGATGCTCGGACCCGCATACGCAAGGGCTTTGAGGATAGTCTGTCTCCCTTTGCGGATCGGACCGACGATCCTGCCACACATTACCCAGCGATGCTCCATCGCGTCACTTTGCAGGGCTATTTTGGTGAAACCCTCGCTGGTCTCGCGGTTGAACATTTTGGTGCCTTCGGGGAGACTGACTGGCAGGTGCCGGCCTTTTTGTTCCGCTTCCATGACCAAGAATTCCAGCATCTCGACCTCATCAACGAGCGCTTTCTTACGGGTGAGCCGCACGATCCCGATGCCGAGGCCGAAATGCGTCCGGGGAGAACTGGCGACGATGCCCTGGCCTTCCGGCTCGACGAGAACGGCAAGATCATCCATGTGCTCACGTTGGAGGCCAAGTGCTTGGCCGCCAGCAATACCAAGACCATGGCCGAAGCCCACAGCAAGCTGTCCGTAGGACAGATGCGTCCTAGCGGCATCCGCGAATTGATAGCGTTGCTGTCTGACTATAAAACCGCCGAGGCTCAGGCATGGTGCGCCCGGTTGCTCGAACTTTATGGGGAGGGCTTTAAGACCGTCAAGCGCAGTGACGGGCTTGCCTACGCCGTGGGAAACCGTCCGGTTCGACCGAAGACCAGGGTGAGCTGGCTGCCTGACGATGCGCCGCACAAGTCCTACATCGCCGACCGGCCGCTTGAGGGTAACCGGTCAGCCAGAGGCGTCATTCCCTGGCCTTGTTTCACGAGCGAGACTACTCGTCATGATCAACAGGGCGGGAGGTCCGGGCGATGGACAGACAGAGAACAGACAAGCAGCGGCGCA
>Ga0172382_10000463_pt1 | contig 76530 bp, 69 predicted proteins | sample Leawel138RmetaG_FD_122245 | JGI IMG/M metagenome (GOLD analysis project Ga0172382, IMG submission 122245) | Leachate microbial communities from a municipal landfill in Southern Ontario, Canada - Leachate well 138R metaG | ecosystem: Engineered > Solid waste > Landfill > Unclassified | place...
ATCTAACCCTTTATTTTTACGCAGAAAATGGATGAGCGTTTAACGCTTAGGGGTAGCTGAGTCTAAAAAACGGGTATTGCTGTTTATTGCTGTGATTTTATCTATGTGTTGATCGTTTGGTGTGGTGATGGGTGATTGTTTTACATAATGGTAGGGTAGGGTGTTGATACTTTTAAGGCAGTGCCTGTCCATAAATATTAATAAATATTAGTGCATAAATATTAGTGAGCAATACCAAACAATAAAACCCGTCAACGCGATACCTATCTCAGCTTTACAAGTCACCGTCAAATTAACCCTTGGGATCGACATGCGCAACGGTAGATTCAAGGTATCTATTTGCTGTTATTCATCATGTTCAATTATAGCGCTTGCCCAAGCGGTAGGCGTCGAGCAAGCCGATAAGCCAGCAGGCGACTAATGCAATACTGGCGATGCTACTTAGTTGGCCATTATTACTGGCGCTGGCTTGCGTCGCTAGCTCGATAATGCGATCGGCGCTGACAACACCGCCCTGAGCTTGAAGTTGTTCCAGTATTTTCATTGCTTGGTGGGTAGCTTCGATGACTAGCGCGCTAACACAGGCTAGGGATATTGCAATCAGGGTAATACCACGGGGGTAGTGTTTCAGGTATAAGTGGCCTGCGCCGGGTATCAGTAAGCCTGATAGTAGCGCGGCTTTTAATGCTTTGCTCATAGTGTATTGCTCGGTATTGGATTGCGGCTTTGTTAGCCGCCGGTCATATTCATAAACCGAACGATTTGTGGCTCGTCGTTTAGATCAAAATAATGTCGTTCGGGTTTTATCGTCATGGCGTCGATAATTGCTTGCTGTAGTGGCTCCAGATCGCCGGGGTGTGCTCTGACTATGGCGCGCAGGTCAACGGAGTGTTCATTGCCAAGGCATAACAATAAGCGGCCCTCAACGGTAACTCGAACTCGATTGCACAGATGACAAAAATTATGGCTGTGGGGGGAGATAAAACCAATGAGTGAGTGGCTATCGTCCATTGCGTAATATTGCGAAGGTCCGCCGGTGCTTTTATCGCTAATGGTGAGCGGGTAATGCTGATTGATCGTTTGGCGGATTTCATCGCTGGAGCAAAAGCTTAATGCGCGGTTATGTTCATCGATTAAGCCCAGCGGCATCTCTTCGATAAAAGAGATATCTACTTTTTTATTGCGAGCAAAGGTGACCAGATCAAGGACTTCATCCTCGTTGCGGCCCTTTAAAATAACTGCGTTTAATTTGATGCTGTTAAAGCCTGCGTCGCGGGCAGCATCAATGCCATCTAATACCTGCTGCAAATTGCCGGTGCGGGTGATGCGTTTAAAACGGTCGGTTTGCAGGCTATCAATACTGATATTGATGCGCTTTACCCCAGCTTGACGCAGTTGTTGGGCGCGTTTTACCAGTTGCGAGCCATTAGTGGTTAAAGCTAGCTCTTTAAGGCCGTCGAACTGGCCAATGTTTGCGATCAAAGACATGACGTTTTGTCGGATTAAGGGTTCGCCGCCGGTTAGGCGGATTTTGCTGACACCCAAATTGACAAAGGCGCGGGCGACCAGCTCTAGCTCTTCTAATGATAGAACCTCTGCTCTGGGGACAAAGGTCATGTCTTCTGCCATGCAATAAATGCAGCGGAAATCGCAGCGATCAGTAACCGACAACCGGATGTAATTTACCTGACGATTAAATCGGTCAATGAGTTGAGGCTTCGAGTTAATATTCATGGTCGAATAATACACTGCTTGGAGCATAAAAGCCCAGTGCCGTGGCTGCTGTGTTACATGTTGTCAAAATAGCCAGGTTAAGTTGTTGGTATGCTCAGTGGTAGCTGGTGGCTCTTGGTCGTGCAGATGATCAAGGTTAGACTTTGGCTGCTATTAACTGCAGCCAATCCAGGTACTATTGCGCAATTACAATGTCATATTCAAGGTGTGATTGTGCTTTGAGTGAGTTGCTGACAAGACAGGTTTTTTCCGCTTTAATCAATACGGATGCAGCTTTATCTTTGTCTGCTTCTGTGGCAATAACTAATTTTGCTACGGTGGTAAACTGGGTAAATTGCATTTGACGCTCTACTTTATCGAGTACTCCGTTGGTGTGGCATTCGATGGAGTGCCAATTGAGGCCAGTGGCCTTTGCGATGGCTCGAAATGACAGCACCAGGCATGAAGATACTGACGCTAAAAGCAAAGACTCCGGCGACCATTGATCGCCAGGGCCATCAAATTCAATGGGTGCTGCTACGACGAGCGGTGGCAGCTTATCGGTGTTGACATCCAGGTTGCTGGAGGAGGACGCGCTAATGTTAACGCTATAGGTATGGGGAAGAGCTTGCATGGAAAAATCCTCTGATTAATGTACCGCTGGTTTAAGGGTGGCTATTAATACATGGTAACTTTAGCGGTGCTGGGTACTCAGTATGCCTTTTGCTTGTTGAATGATGCAGTTGTCGTCAATTAGGTCGATATATTTGACGCAACGAAGGAAAAATTTTATCAACGGTACCTATTATATTTTATTTGGAATAATACTAAGGAAGTGATGATGAAAAGTAAACTACTTAAGCAGTCGTGCTTAGCTGTGGCGGTTGCTGGTTTATTGGCTTGTAACTATAACGATGCTAAGCACACTGATACTGCAAGTATAGGCGTTAATAATATAGCTGCTAAAAAATCAGGTACTTTAGAGTCTGCAACTAAGTTGGAGGCAGATAGCTTTGCTAACAACAGCCAAAATAGCTGGTACATCGATGCCGAAGCAAAAATTGCTCAGGCAAAAATCAATAGCAGTAAGATTAACAATACCCGTGGTGCAGCAAAAAATATTATTTTGTTTGTGGGTGATGGTATGGGTATCTCAACCATAACCGCCGCTAGAATTTTAGCAGGCCAGCGCAAAGGCATGATGGGTGAAGAAAACCAGTTAAGCTTTGAACAATTTCCATTTTCTGGTTTGTCTAAAACCTATAATGTTGATACTCAAACGCCTGATTCCGCCGGCACTATGACGGCGATTATCTCAGGGGTAAAAACCGATGCAGGGCTTATCGGTGTTAGTGAACATGGCAGTCGTGCGGATTGCGCGACTACGGCTGGTAATGAATTAGTCACCGCCTTGGAGTTGGCAGAGATTGCCGGTCTTGCAACCGGCATCGTGTCTACGGCGCGGGTTACTCATGCAACTCCCGCAGCAACCTATGCTAAATCGGTAGAAAGAAACTGGGAAGACGATAGCGATATGCCCGCCGCAGCCAAACTGGCAGGCTGCAAGGATATCGCTGCGCAATTGATAGATTTCGAAGCCAATCTTGAGGCCAAGTACGCCGGTGTTGATGTGGACGGGATGGAAGTTGTGATGGGCGGTGGCCGGCGCGGATTTTTACCTAAGGTTGCTGCGGCTACTTCATCCGCTGTTGTTAATAATGGTGGGGGCGATCGTGTCGATAACCGCAATCTAATTGCAGAGTGGCAATCCATTTATCCCGCAGGGGCTTATGTCTCCGATCAAGCAGGTTTTGATGCTATAGATGCCGCTAGCACTAGTCGAGTGTTTGCATTATTTAACCCATCGCATATACGATATGAGGCCGATAGGACTAATGCTGTTGCCGGTGAACCGTCGTTAAGTGAAATGACAGCCAAAGCTATCGATGTGTTGGGTAATAACCCAAAGGGGTTTTTTCTGATGGTGGAGTCTGGTCGCATTGACCATGCGCATCATGCCGGCAATGCCTATAACGCTTTGACCGATACCATTGAGCTGGCCAAAGCGGTACAGGTTGCGGTAGATAATACGGACGCAGAAGAAACCTTAATTATTGTCACCGCTGACCATAGTCATGTATTTACTATGGCCGGTTACCCTAAGCGCGGCAATCCAATCTTAGGTAAAGTGGTATCGGTTGGCGCGACCACACCGCAGCTGGCTGCAGATGGCATGCCTTATACAACGGTGGGTTACGCGAATGGTTATGGTTTTCGTGATTATGGCATGGTAAGCAACGCCGACTCAGTCTACGACGGTGCGGCACCACTATCGGGTCGGATTGACATAACATCGGTTGATACCCAGGCACCGGGCTATCACCAGGAAGCCTTGGTACCGTTACAAACAGAAACCCATGGCGGAGAAGATGTTGCTATTTTTGCCCAGGGGCCTGCTTCGCATTTGGTGACAGGTACTAATGAGCAAAGCATCATTTTTCATGTTATGAACTTTGCTGGTGATTTAGCACAAAAAGCTAATGCGGTATTGAATGCCAGCCGTGAAAATTAAAAAGTAGCTCTGGGCCGCAAGCTAATCAGTGTAGCGGTGCTACACCTACTTGCGGCATATCCGCCAAACCGATGTCGCGGGCGTGTTGCTCAAAGCCTTTGTTCTTCCAAAAGAAAGCGCCAGGCATGGTGGTTGGAATAACCAGGATATAAAACAGTGCGCGGCCCATCAATGCAGTAACAATACTGGAGCTGGCGAGTAAGGCCCACAAGGTAATGCTGCCAGTGCTATCGGTGCCCCACAGTGTTAAACCTACAGCGAGTGACAGGTTCAAGCCCAGCATCACATTGCGCAGTATATAGGTTTTACCAAAGGTACTGCGCTGAATGTAATGAGAGGCTGCACCTTCGTGATCAGCTCGGCTTAAATCCCGATGATGGGAGCTCAAGCCTAAAGCTTCTAAGGTAATACCGGCGATCATTGCCAGGCCCAGTGCACTCAGTAATATTGCAACCGGCTCGCCAAGATACAGCAGGACGGGTGTCACAATGACTGCAATCACGACAGCGCCCAGGTTCAACATCGATCCATAGAAGGTGGCAGCTGCATGCCAGTGATCCCAAAAGGGGCGTGCTTTAATGCGGTAGCAGCGGTACATATAATAAAGTGCGGTCAAACCGGCAATGACTGCTAGCCCACCAAAAACCGTGGCGGCGATTGAAGCCGATGAGGCGAGGTCCGTTAAGATGGGGACATATTCCACGACGAAAGTGTTAGCCGGTAATGAGCATAGAGTATGCATGCTCAGGCAGGCCATAAACATAACCAGACCAAAAGCTTCGCGAGCAACCGGTGAGTGGCGCAAGTTATTAAAGCCGCGATAAAAGCGCAGAGGTTTACCCAGGTGGACAGTCGACATTAACAGCCCTAGTGAGATTAATCCCAGTGCGGCGATTAACAGGGGTAGATACATCGTTGAGTGACTGATGTCTTGCAGTGGCGCGACGCCTAAATTGTTGCCAGCAAATAAAATGATAAACACGCCGATTGCTGCTTGCGCGCTAAGCGTCAGAATAACCAAAGGGTTTTCCCGGCTACTTAAGCGGGCTAAATTCCACTGTTTATGCACACCGAGTTTTTTGTCGACAACAGGTTTGTAATGACCAGCTGAGTCGTCTCTTTTATATTTAACTGGCATTGAGTCAGTGCGGGTAACTTCACGCGGCATCGATTTGGATTGTTGGAAACGAATATTAGGCTTGGTAATTTGCGGATCCGGGAATCCGGGAATGCGGATATCAATTTGCTCGCGGTTTTGTGGGGTATTTTCAACCACGCCAAAATTGAGCGCGTTGCCAAGGCAAGCTGAAACACAGGCGGGTTTTAAGCCGACTTCAAGGCGGTCTACACACATATTACATTTTTCAACCTGGCCTTTTACCGGGTCAAGTTGTGGCGCGTTATAGGGGCATACCCAGGTGCAGTAGCCGCAGCCAAAGCAAATATCGGGGTCTTGGATAACGGCGCCATACTCTTCATGTTTGGTGTAGGCCCGAGTAGGGCAGCCCTTTAAGCATACGGGGTCGTCACAGTGGTTGCAGGCCATAGAAATATTCATTCGATGGTAATCAGGGTAAGTGCCACCCTCGACATAACCTACTGAGCGGAAACTGATGTGTGCAGGTAGATCATTTTTTTCACTACAGGCTGATTCACAGGCATGGCAACCAATACAGTTGTCGGCGGTAAAGTGAAATGCATGTTGTTTGTTGCGGTTGGGGTTGATGCCTATTTCATCAACGCCATTAATGTTCAAGCTTTTGGTTGCATCCAATTGCGCCAGTTCAATCATATTGCCCCAGCGATTGAGAATGTTGTTTTCATCGTCTTTGAGTTTGGCATACTCGGGCTCATTATCCCGTAATGGGAATAATGAAACAGACGGGCGTTTGCTTTTTATCGGTTCAAATAATTCAACAGTCATAATTTATTTCATCGCTTTTAGAATGCGCGCATTTCAACGTTCAGTTTTCCGGCTTCTAGCTGGTCGGTTTTTTCAATGCGTACAGCAGATTGTTTGAACGCGGGTTGCCGTGAGTGCGGGTCGAGTAGGCCCAGTGATAAGCGGTTAACGCAGTCGTGATAATGAAAGGGGATGAATACCATGTTATAGGGTACCCGTTGGGTTAGTTGCGCCATCACGATGGCATCGCCGCGGGGTGAAACCAAACGCACGTATTCCATTTGTTCAATGCCAAGCTCTTTTGCCGCGTCAGGATTTATTTCCATATAAGGAGTCGGGCTAAACTTATTACAGTTGCCCACTTTACCGGTGCGGGTGCGGGTATGGAAATGCTCAACTACGCGACCACTGTTTAGCCAAAATGGGAAGTCTGTGCTGGGTTTTTCGTTGTTGTCATAAAACTCCATGGCTAACAACTTGGCTTTGCCGTCGGGGTATTGAAATACTCCGTCGGTATATAAACGTGGAGATCCGGTTTCATCACCTTCTTTCATCGGCCATTGAATACCGCGTTGTTGTAGAATTTTTTCGTGGCTCATGCCAGATATATTGAGCAGGCGAGGGCGGCCATTAGCGCCGTTTTCATTACCATAAACGCCTTTTGATAATTGCTTCATTTCGTCAAAGACATCGGAGCTGTCTTCGGGGAAGTTCATTGTCTTGCTACCGTCCCAACGCTTGGCCAGTTGATTGAAGATCCACAAATCGGGCTTGGAATTAGCGTGAGGTGGTTTTACCTGGGTAATGATATTAACGCGACGCTCGGTGTTGGTGAAACAGCCCTTTTTCTCAGCCCATACCGAGGCGGGTAAAAATACATGGGCGTATTGATTAGCCTCTACGTCTTCGTAGGAATCCTGGACTACGCAAAGCTCCAGCTTTTCCATAGTTTTGCGAATGCGGCTGGTATTGGGCATTGATGTCATTGGGTTGGTTGCTACCAGCCACAGGGCTTTGATCTGACCGGTTTCGATCGCGGGGAATATATCGGTCATAAACATGCCGCGTTTTTTGGGGAAAAATTCCGGATCTACGCCCCAAAATTTACCAATCTCTTGCCGTTGTTCCGGGTATTCTAGTGCACGGTAGCCAGGTAGGCCGGAGCAGGATGACCACTCCCGTGTACCCATAGCATTACATTGGCCAGTAATAGATAACGAGGTACTGCCGGGCTTGCCGATATTGCCAGTAATTAAATTTAAATTATTGATGCCGCAAACACCGTCGGAGCCGTGGGTGCTCTGGTTGATTCCCATCGTCCAGATACTCATCGCGGCACCAGCCTTGGCGTATAATCTGGCAACATGGCGAATCATGTCGGCGTCGATACCGGTAATATGTGCAGCTGTCTCTGGGTCGTAACGTTCAACCAGGGCAGAAAACTCTTGATAGCCATTACAGCTGGCTTCGATGTATCTACTGTCTTGCAAGTCTTCTTTTAAAATGACGTGAGCCAGTGCGTTGAGTAATACCAGGTCGGTGCCGGGTTTGATGGGTAAATGAATGTCGGCAAACTGAGCAAACATAGTGACGCGAGGGTCAACAACAATGATTGGAAACTTGCGCTTTTCCAACGCCTCTTTTAAGCGCCAATAAATAATTGGGTGTTGCTCTGGCAAATTAGAGCCAAATGCAATCAGGCAATCGGTGTGTTCAAAATCATCGTAGCAACCTGGTGGGCCGTCGGAGCCGAATGAACGTTTGTATCCAGAGACAGCGGAGGCCATGCACAGCGTGGTATTGCCATCGTAGTTGTTGGTGCCGATTAAGCCGCGCACCAATTTACCGAGAGTATAAAACTCTTCAGTTAATATTTGTCCGGTTGAAACCACCGCGACAGCATCAGCGCCGTATTTATCTTGAATACGTTTAAACTCGGAGGCGGTTTTATCGAGAGCGGTATCCCAGTCGGTATCCTGCCATGGATCGTAGCGTTGGGTGCGAATTTTGGGCGTGGTGCCTCGTCCTTTTGCTTCGAAGATGGCGGCTTCAGTTAGGCCCTTAATACAGAGCTTACCTTTGTTGACCGGTGCATCGGCCACGCCGCGGGTAGTAACTGCGGTGCCGGCTTTATCGAGCCCTACTTCAATAGAGCAACCTGTGGAACAATAACCACAGGTTGCATATTTCCATTCGACTACACCTTTATCAGGCAGTTTAATTGGGTTCTTTTTTCGGCGACCAAATAACATGTTGGATAGCTCTAGTTTTAGCTGATTGAAAGGCTCATTAAGTTTGATCTATTCCTGTTTTTGCTTTAAGCAGAGAGTTGTACTGTGTTGTCAACAATACGTGCTTTATAGGTTTTTAGGAGTGCAGTTTCATCTTCCAGGCACTTACCTGTTTGTAAGCAAAAGTGCTGTTTGTAGATGGGTGATGCAACCACAAGTGTGTCGACAACAGAGCCAGTAATGCCTCTTGCTAACACGTTAGCTTTAGAGAATGGATCAAAATTATGCACAGCATAAATTTCGTCATTGCCATGGTAGTTAATTCTAAAAATAGCCACCTGTTCGTTGTTGAAAAGTGCGCATCGGCCAGTATTAGGGACGATATCATTTACATTACAAATATCGACCCAGTTAGTTTCGGTGTGGTTGCTCATAATATTTCCTCATGTTTTAACAAGATTATTCAACGGCTATTAGCTCGGCTCTTTCGATGGTATTGGCGGGCCTGATTTGTTGACGCTCCTGAACGAAAATAACATTACTATCGGGCTCTTTGCTGTTAACAAAGTGATCGAAGCGTTTAACTTTTTCTGGGTCATCGATAGTGGTTTTCCATTCGCACTGATAGCTACCCACCACATGATCCATCGCCTCCTCAAGTTCGGCGCAGATACCGAGTTTGTCATCGATAATGACTGATTTGAGGTAATCTAAGCCACCTTCCATATTGTTCATCCACACTGAGGTGCGCTGTAAGCGGTCGGCAGTGCGAACATAAAACATAAAGAAGCGGTCGATGTATTTAATTAAGGTGTTGTAATCCAAATCAGTGGCAAATAAATCGGCGTGACGTGGCTTCATACCACCGTTACCACAGACGTACATGTTGTAACCGTGTTCGGTTGCAATAACTCCAACATCTTTAGACTGAGCTTCGGCGCACTCGCGGGTACAGCCAGAAACCGCCATTTTTAATTTATGCGGAGAGCGCAAGCCTTTGTAGCGATCCTCTATGTTGATGGCGACACCGATAGAATCCTGTACGCCGTAACGACACCAGGTTGATCCAACACAGGATTTAACCGTACGCAGAGATTTTCCGTAGGCGTGACCGGTCTCAAAGCCGGCATCGACTAATTCGCGCCAGATCAAGGGTAGTTGCTCAGCGCGAGCGCCAAATAAATCGACGCGTTGACCGCCGGTTATTTTGGTGTAGAGATTATATTTTTTGGCTACTTGACCTAATACAATCAGTTTATCAGGGGTGATTTCACCGCCAGCAATACGCGGAACTACTGAGTAGGTGCCATCTTTCTGCACGTTTGCCAAAAAGTAATCGTTAGTGTCTTGCAGTGAGGCATGCTGTTCGGCCAGGATATAATCGTTCCAGCAGGTAGCGAGGATGGAGCCAATGGTTGGCTTGCAAATATCGCAACCATGACCTTTACCATGGCTTTTTAAGACTTCAGCAAAGCTACGTATTTTTTCTACCCGAACAATATTGAATAAATCCTGACGGGTATAGGGGAAGTGTTCGCAAAGATGGGTGTTTATCTCTATTCCAAGCTTTGCCAGTCCGCTGTTCATCACCTGAGTGGTTAATGCCACGCAACCACCACAGCCCGTGGCAGCGTTAGTGGCTGCCTTGATCTCGGCCATGGTGACGGCGCCGTCCTGTACTGCAGTCAACAGGTCAGCTTTGGATACATTGTTACAAGAACAGATAACAGCGCTATCGGGGAATGCTTCAACACCGAGTAAGGCTTCACCACCTGCATCCGATGGCAGAATCATACTGTCTGGTCGTGCGGGTAATTCAATTTTATTCAAAGCGAATTGCAACAGTTGGCCATAATCTTCAGCATCGCCAACTAAGACCGCACCCAGTAGGTGCTTGCGGTCTTCGCTAACGACGATTTTTTTGTAAACACCATCAGCTTGATTGATGTAGCTATAAGACAGCGAGCCGAGGGTATTACCGTGTGCATCACCCACCGAGGCTACGTCGACACCCATCAATTTAAGCTTGGTGCTCATATCAAAGCCGGTGAAGGTGCTGCTACCGCTATTGCTAATATGCTCAGCTGCCGCTACCGCCATCGCATTGCCTGGGGCGATCAGGCCGTAAATACGTCCGCTCCATAGTGCGACTTCACCGATGGCATAGATATCCGAGTCTGAGGTCAGGCAGTGGTCGTTGACGACAATACCGCCGCGCTCGCCGATCTCCAGCTTGCATTGACGGCCTAGTTCATCCTGTGGACGGATACCGGCAGAGAATACAATAAGGTCTGTTTCCAGTTCGTCACCATCGGCAAAGCACATTTTGTGATTACAGTTATCGCCATCAATAATTTGCTGGGTATTTTTTTGGGTGTGGACGCTAACGCCTAAGGCTTCAATCTTTCCGCGTAACATGGCGCCACCACCATCGTCGACCTGTACGGCCATCAAGCGTGGGGCAAATTCAACCACATGGGTTTTTAAACCCAGATCCATCACGGCTTTTGCGGCTTCTAGGCCTAGCAGCCCACCACCGATGACGGTTCCCACTTTGGCGTTGGCGTGTTCTGCTGCAGCGGTGATCGCGGCTAAGTCTGCAAGGGTGCGATAAACAAACGTATTCGCACGATCATGGCCAGGCACCGGTGGTACAAAGGGGAATGAGCCGGTAGCAAGAATCATCTTGTCGTACGGATAAGTTTTATTTTTATCAGAGGTTATAGTTTTTGTATCACGATCTATTGCAATGATTTTCTCGCTGGTATAAACCTCGATGTTGTTATCTTGATAGAAGCCATCGGCCACCATGTTGAGGTCTTGAGCGTTTCGAGTTTCAAACCAAGCAGTAAGATGAACGCGGTCATAAGCTGGTAATGGTTCTTCGCCAAATACCGATATATCAAACTTATTCGCTTGACCGCTTTCAACGAGCGTCTGTAAAAACTTGTGTCCTACAGGACCATTACCAATCACAACTAGACGAGTATTCATTGTATTTTCCACTTCCTATAGCCATCGACGATGGTTGCTGAATTTATACATGGGATGTTTTGCAACCTTTGTGCCAGTCGTTACGATGTTTCTAATATGGTGCGGATTTAAAATAGAAAAATACTATTTGCACATATATGGCCCGGAAAAATTTTAAAACCTTCGGAGTGCACCGCAATTGAATTTTTTTTGGTGCGTTGCAGTGCCTCTTATTAATGCTGTTCGTGGTGCATCCGCAACATTTATGTGCAAATCAATGTATAGGCATAGGTTATTATAAAAAGCTGTGACTTTGTGGTGCGCGAGTTCCTTGTGGCATAACTATTGCTCTTTTGATTTTAGTATTAATTTATTATCAGGAGTAATGTATGAGCAGTAAGCTCAATATTTTTGAATTCTCGAACCCTGCAATTCGAACGTTGCATCTAAGCTGGATGGCTTTCTTTGTTACCTTCCTTGTTTGGTTTAGTCACGCGCCTTTATTAGGCTTCATTCAAGAAGCCTTTGATTTGAGTTCGCAGCAAATAAAAGCGTTGTTGATTTTGAACGTGGCACTAACTATTCCATCGAGGATCGTGGTGGGCATGTTGGTGGACAGGTTTGGTCCGCGAATTGTGTTTAGTTTGTTACTGATGTCGGCCTCGTTTATTTGCTGGGGTTTTGCGATGGCCAGTAATTACGAGATGTTAGCGCTATTCAGATTTTTATGCGGCTTTGTCGGAGCTGGTTTTGTGATTGGTATTCGTTTGGTCGGCGAGTGGTTTCCCGCTAAACAGGTGGGCATTGCTGAAGGGATATACGGAGGTTGGGGGAATTTTGGTTCAGCCGCAGGGGCGATGTTATTGCCTTCATTGGCGTTACTTTTTGGTGGTGATGATGGTTGGCGCTATGCGATTGCGATGACCGGTTGTATCGCTTTTGTTTATAGTTTTGTTTTTTACCGTTTCGCCCGCAATACGCCGAAGGGATCAACTTACTTCAAACCAAAACGTTCTGGTGGGCTGGAAGTCACCAGTCAGGCTGATTTGTATTTTTATCTGGCGATGAATATTCCTATGTATGCCGCTCTAGCGGTTTTATGTTGGAAGCTGTCTCCAACAAATCTGGGCCTGCTTTCGGAGATGGCGACCAACAGCCTTTATGTGGTGCTGTTAGTTTTGTTTGTTGTGCAAACCAGCCAAATATGGAGAGTGAATGAAGAGCATCTAAGGCAGGGGGTGGCGGATATTGATAAATATAAATTCAAGCAAGTGGCAATTTTAAATTGGTCTTACTTTGTCACCTTCGGTTCTGAGCTTGCGGTTGTATCAATGCTGCCATTATTTTTTATGGAAACATTTGAGTTGAATGCGGTTACCGCAGGTTTATTAGCTTCAGGTTTTGCCTTTATGAATTTGGTGGCGCGCCCTGGTGGCGGCTGGTTAAGCGATAAATTTGGGCGCAAGAAAACCTTATCGATTTTGATTTGCGGATTGGCTGTGGGTTATTTGGTCTTGAGCCAAATTGATAGTCAGTGGTGGGTGCCATTAGCTGTTGTGGCTACTATGTGTTGTTCGTTCTTTGTGCAGGCTGGTGAGGGAGCGGTGTTTGCGATGGTACCTCTGGTAAAACGTCGGATGACCGGTCAGGTTGCTGGTATGGCAGGGGCTTACGGTAATGTCGGTGGGGTGACGTTTCTCACCATACTATCGTTTGTGGATTCTTCGACATTCTTTATGGCGATAGCTGTAGCGGCGGCTGTATGCTTCGTATTAGTTCAGTTTTTGGATGAGCCCGGTGGTCATATGGCAGAAGTTATGGCTGACGGCACTGTTGAGTTAATTGATCTGAGTTAGATGAACGCTGTTGCGCCAAGTTATACTCAACGCTCGATTAGTTTTTCGCTGGGGTTTCTAAGGACCGCTAGATATGAGTGAGCCGGTATTACATCTGCAAAATATGCTGCAATTGACAGTCGGTCAGGCCAGCAGCGCCGGGCTGAAAGCAGAGAATGAAGATGCTATTGGTATTAGAATCCCCGAAGCTAATTTAATGACCACTAAGGGTGCGGTGGCAGCGATTGCGGATGGTGTTAGTGCCGCGGAGGCTGGTAGAGAGGCTAGCGAAACCTGCGTGCATAATTTTTTATCGGATTATTACGCCACGCCAGAGTCGTGGACGGTAAAAAGTTCTGCACAGAAAGTACTGACGGCATTGAATCGCTGGCTATTTAGTCAGAGCCAACGCTTCACTGATGAGCGCAAGGGTTATCTCACCACGTTGAGTGTGGTTGTATTTAAATCGCATCAGGCCCATCTGTTTCATGTTGGCGACAGCCGTATTTATCGGCTGAGAGCCAAAGCGCTGGAACAATTGACGCGGGATCATGCGCTGGCTATATCTGATCGTCAATCTTATCTGACTCGGGCTATGGGCTTGGATACCAAACTGGATATTGATTACCGGCTGCTTAATCTGGAGCGGGGCGATGTGTTTATCTTAACTACCGACGGTATTCATGATTTTGTCAGTAGCCAAGCAATATTTGCCACTATTGATAATCATATTGATGACTTTGATCGTGCTTGCAAGCAATTGATTAAATTAGCCTTACAGCAAGGCAGTGATGACAATCTGAGTTGTCAGTTGCTACGTATCGACCAGTTGCCTGACGAACAAGTGAACGATGTGGTGTCAAAGTTAACCGCTTTGCCGTTCCCGCCTTTTTTGAAAAAAGGGATGGTGTTGGATGGCTATAAAATACTGCGCGAGATTTATGCCAGTGCCCGCAGTCAATTATATTTGGTGCAGGATGTTGAAAGCGGTCAGCGTTATTGCATGAAAACGCCTTCAGTTAATTTTGATGATGACCCTGCTTATATCGAACGTTTTGTCATGGAGAGTTGGATTGGCAGTCGCATCAATAATGTCCATGTGGTAAAAGTGGTTGATCCCGGCAAGAAGAAAAGTTGCCTGTATTATCTCACTGAATATATCGATGGCTTGCCGTTGAGCCAGTGGATCAAAGAGAACCCCCGCCCAGCGGTGCAGGAAGTGGTTTATCTGGTTGATCAAATCGCCAAAGGTTTACGCGCCTTTCATCGCAAAGAAACCCTGCATCAGGATATCAAGCCCGATAATATTCTGATTGATAAGCGTGGTGTGGTTAAGATTATTGATTTTGGTGCGTGTTTTGTTGCGGGCTTGGCTGAGATAGAGAACCCTATCGTCAAAGATATTGCTCTGGGTACAGCGGGTTATTCTGCGCCTGAGCATATTATGAAAAAGCGTCCGGCTTATCAGTCGGATATTTTTTCACTAGCTGTAGTCACTTATGAAATGCTTACCGGAAAATTACCCTTTGATGGCAAGTTAGAATATTGCCGTACCCCGGCAGACTTTCTCCGTACTAAATACACCCCTAGTTACCAAATCAACCCGCTGATTCCGGTGTGGATTGATGGCGCCTTAAAAAAATCACTGCGCTACAGCCCTGAGCGCAGGCATCAGGAGGTTGATGAATTTGTTTACGAATTGCAGCATCCTAATGAAAAATATCTGGAGCAAGGGTTTCGGCCTTTGACTGAGCGCAACCCATTATTATTTTGGAAAATAATCACAGTTGCATTGGCGCTGACACAGTTGCTGAGTTTGTATTATTTATGGCGTTGAATAATTTTTGATTAACGAGGTGTGTATGTCGCTAATAGGGCGGCTATTAAGCGAGCTGTTATTCGTAGAGAAGTATAAATTAACAGGGAGGAGCTTAACCGGCCGTAGCAGCATAGCTTGCAGCAGCCGGTTAGGATCATACTAAGATGACTTACAGTGCCGCTAAAATCGCATCTGCCGCACTGGCTTCGATAGCTTTGCTATCAACACCTAGATAGGTGATAACACCGTTATCAACAATCATTGCGTAGCGCATGCTACGGATGCCTAGGCCAAAGCCAGATCCATCCAGCTCAAGACCCAGGGCCTTGGCGTATTCGCCATTGCCATCTGCGGCCATGATAAGCTCTTCAGCATTTTGGTTTTTGCCCCAGGCATCCATAACAAAGACATCGTTTACTGCAGTGCAGATAATGCTATCAACACCAGCGGCTTTAATTTTATCGGCATTGACGACAAAGCCCGGTAAATGGGTCACTGAGCAGCCAGGGGTAAAGGCGCCTGGTACGGCGAACATGACCACTTTTTTGCCATCAAATAATTCGGCAGTGGTTACATCTTTAGGGCCTTCGGAACCCATAATTTTAAAAGTACCGGCGGGAAGTTTGTCTCCAGTTTTAACGGTCATATCATTCTCCTGATAAAAAGTAAGGGGATTTGTATCTGTTGTTAGTTGACGATAGTAGCAGAATAAAAACTAAAGACACAGCTAAGAGAGCGACGGAATAAAACTGGCTTAGTAGGTATTTAGGGGGATTTCTTCTAAGCCAGTTTTAGTCATGTTTGGGCTGAGTGGAGCTTGCTTAAGGTTATCTTGCCAGCCGCGGGTTGGTACTTGTTTCGTCAGAACGAGCAAAAATAATGGGGCCCATTGGGTTGACCGCTAAAACCGGTGGATCAAGATCCACCCTGCGGTATTTTTAACCAAAGGTTTGCCCCGGGTAGTTCATTTGCAGGCGTTTTTTTGACCTAAACTCAGCGTCATTCAAGTTTGGGTTATTTCTTTTTGTTTTTTGCGGCCTCGGCAAACAGCTGTGCAAAGGTGCCCTGTTGCTGTGCTTTGGGTGGATTGTTTTTGCTGGCATGGTTTTTATTGAAACGTTTGCCGTTATCGCTGGTTTTTTCGCCGCGTTGCTGCTGCTCTACCTTGTCGTTTAAACGCATGGTTAGGGCAATTCGCTTGCGCTCGCTGTCGACTTCTATAACCTTGACCTTCACTGTGTCGCCGGCCTTAACGACAGTACGGGGGTCTTTAACAAAGGTATCAGACAGTGCCGAGATATGCACCAGGCCATCTTGATGTACGCCAATATCAACAAAAGCACCAAAGTTGGTGACGTTGGTAACCGTGCCTTCCAGAATCATATCGGGGACCAGATCCGATATTTTTTCTACGCCTTCTTTAAAGGTTGCTGTTTTGAATTCGGGACGAGGGTCGCGACCGGGTTTGTCCAGTTCGCTAATGATATCGGTGACAGTAGGCAAGCCGAAGATGTCGTTGGTAAAGTCTTCGGGGCTCAATGATTTTAAAAATGCACTATCGCCAATAATATTTTCAATGCTGCGTTGATTTTTGCTACTTATGGCTTCGACCACTTGATAGCTCTCTGGGTGGACAGCAGAAGAGTCTAATGGATTGTCGCCATTCATGATTCTTAAAAATCCAGCCGCCTGTTCAAAGGTTTTATCGCCAAAACGTTTTACTGCTTTTAAATCTTTGCGGCTTTTGAAAGAACCCTGCTGATCACGTAGCTCGACAATATTGTTGGCAATGGTTTGGTTGAGACCGGATACGCGGTTTAATAATGCTACCGATGCAGTATTCACATCAACGCCTACGCTGTTTACGCAATCCTCTACCACTGCGTCAAGTGAACGTGCCAGCTGTGTTTGTGATACGTCGTGCTGGTATTGACCAACGCCAATGGATTTTGGGTCGAGTTTTACTAATTCTGCCAGTGGATCCTGCAGGCGGTGCGCAATGGAAATAGCGCCGCGAATAGTTACGTCTAAATCAGGGTATTCTTTGGAGGCATATTCGGAAGCCGAATAGATCGAGGCGCCAGCTTCGTTGACCAGTACTTTTTTCAGGTTTAAGTCGGGGTTGTCTTTGATAATATCGCCGACAAATTTATCTGTTTCGCGGCTGGCTGTGCCGTTACCGATGGCTATCAGTTCGACATTGTGTTGTTTGACCAGTTTGAGAATGATCGCAGCCGATTCAGCAATTTTATTTTGCGGTGGAGTTGGATAAATAGCACAGTGATCCAGCACTTTGCCATTGCCGTCGACCACCGCGACTTTAACACCGGTACGCAGACCTGGATCCAGGCCAATAGTGGCTTTGGGGCCAGCAGGCGCTGCCAGTAATAAATCTTTTAAGTTACCTGCGAATACTTTGATAGCCTCTACTTCTGCGCTCTCTTTGAGTTGGCTCATCAAATCTGTTTCGATATGAGTGTAGAGTTTAATACGCCAAGTCCAGCGTACCACCTCTTTTAGCCATTTATCACCGGCGCGCTGCTGATCTTTAATATCCCAGTGTTCGGCGATCATGATTTCGCAGGGGTGGGTGCTGATTTTATCTTCGGCATCGCCAACAACAATGGAGATACTGAGTATGCCTTCGTTACGACCGCGAAACATCGCTAATGCGCGATGGGAAGGAACTTGGTTGATGGGCTCGTCGTGCTCAAAATAATCACTGAACTTGCTGCCCTCCTGCTCCTTGCCCGCTACCATCCGGGCAGATATTTTACCTTCTTGCCATAAATAGTTGCGCAGCTTAAGTAATAAATTGGCATCTTCGCTAAAACGCTCCATTAAAATATATTTTGCGCCATCTAAAGCTGCCTTGATGTCGGCTACGCCCAGCTCGGCGTTAATGTAGTTGGCGGCCTCTTGCTCAGGGTCTAGGCATGGATCCTTGTATAAGGCATCAGCTAATGGCTCAAGCCCTGCTTCAATGGCGATTTGACCTTTGGTGCGGCGCTTGGGCTTGTAGGGCAGGTATAAATCTTCCAGCCGGTTTTTAGTATCGGCGCTGCGTATTTCTGCTTCAAGCTTCGGGGTGAGCTTTTCTTGCTCGGCTATACTTTTTAAAATAGTTTCGCGACGATCTTCCAGCTCGCGTAAATAGCGCAAGCGCTCTTCGAGGCTGCGCATCTGTGAATCGTCGAGCCCGCCGGTGACTTCTTTTCGATAACGAGAGATAAAGGGTACGGTCGCACCTTCATCAAGTAATGCGACAGCGGCTTCAATTTGCGCTTTATTGACACCCAGCTCGTCGGCAATGAGTTTAGCAATATAGGTGGAGATATTGCGGGTGGTATGGCTGGCAGTGTTGCTCATGGCAGTATTGCTCATAGTATTTAGACTTGGTGATGGTTTTTTTGGAGCGTCATTATGCTTAAACCTGCGCTAAGTTGGCAGCTTGTGGTGAGATAAATTTTTTGCTAGGGCTTGTGCGCAAGATTGCTTGTTTGTTAATCAGTTACACCGAAACCATATTCATGGTAGTGGCGTATATCAATGCCGAAGGCGTCATCGGAGAGTAAGTGCCTAATCTTTAACGGCTTGCCGCTATTATCGGTGGTCGCGTTGTTGAGGTTGATAAAGCGCTCGGCACAAATTTTCTTTTGACTGTCCCTGACGATGAGTATGCTGGGTGCGTTACGTAGTTCGGCCGGGGTAGGCAAAACAATACCGACTTCGCCGCTACTGAGTTGAGCTACGCTGCCGGCTGGATACAGACCAATACACTCAACAAAGCGGTCGACTAAATCAGGGTCATAATGGCTGCCTTTAGCGCCAATGAGAATTCGCAGCGCTTCGATAGAGGGTCTTGCCGGGCTGTAAACGCGTTCGCTGCTAATGGCATCATAGGTGTCGGCAATGGCGACAATGCGAGTGAAGTAAGAGATTTTATCGTCGGTTAAACCTCTGGGGTAACCACGACCATTGATGCGTTCATGATGGCTGTGGGCAACGTTGGCTGCTTCGGGGCTGATATCGGTTTTTCCCTTTAATATATCGTAGCCTTTAACGGTATGGGACTTCATGATCTCAAATTCGTCGTCGTTGAAGGCGCCCTCTTTATTTAGGATTTCGAGTGGAATCTCGGCTTTGCCCATATCGTGGAGCATGCCGCATAAGCCTACATGCTCCAGCTCTGCAGGCGAAAGGCCCTCGGCACGACCTAGAATGATGGATAGCAGGCCGACATTAAAGCTATGGCGAGCAGTATATTCATCGACATCTTTTAATAGTCCCAGCCAGATCATTGCTTCCTGATTGGCAATGACACTATCAACGCATTGTTTGACGGCTTTTTTAGCCACAGAGGTATCAAAGTCTTGCCCCAAGCGCAGGCTTTTCAGTAAACCGTTGACCACGTTTTTGGCTTGGCGATAAGTATTCTTTGCTTGTGGCAATGCTTGCTGAAAAGTTTGAGTGTTGGTATAGCGGTGACGTTTTGGCGGTGGTCCACTGTTTGGTTGTTTCGCTTTAGTGGCAACATAAACATACTCACAGCAAGCTTGTAGTTGTTGAAGTTGTTGCTCGCTACTGATGCGAAAACCGTGAATAGTGAAGGGCGACTCTATCCATGGACGGTCGAGTTCCACAACTTTCATACCGATTTTAAGCCGGTCACAAGTAATTCGAGCGGGGGGTGGGAGATGAGTCAAATCAGGGTATTCTCTTCCATGGTGATAATCAATAAAGTTAGCGTATCTACTTATTAGTATAGACTTTAAATCAATTTATGTTGGCTGCTGTTATGGTATTTTTACCAGCATGAGCTGTATTTGGATGAAAAAAGGGGCGCTTGGTTAAAAGCGCCCCTTTTATGTGTCTACTTACTGTTGTTATACGGATTAATTAAGCCTGTGGGCCTGCTTGGATGATCGCTTCGGAAACATCGAACTTTTTGATGTTTTCCTGGAACAGTTTAGCCAGCTTCGATGCTTGCTCGTTATAGGCCGCTTCGTCGCCCCATGCTTTTAGTGGGTTGAGGTATTTATCATCAACCCCGGGGATCGAGGTTGGGATATCCAGGTTCAGGGCATCCAGATGCTCAGTGGCAACGTTGAGCAGGGCACCGCTTTGAGCGGCGGTCACTACGGCGCGGGTAACTGGGATAGGGAAGCGTGAGCCTTTACCGTCAGCGCCTGAGCCACCAGTCCAGCCGGTGTTGATTAGATAGACCCGTGAGTCGAAGTCCTCAATGCGCTTCATCAGTAGCTCTGCGTATTCGCCAGCAGGACGAGGCATAAAAGGCGCGCCAAAACAGGTAGAAAAGGTGGGGTGAATGCCAGCTTCGGCGCCCATCTCAGTTGAGCCTACACGCGCGGTGTAACCAGACAGGAAGTGAAAGGCTGCGGCTTCTTTAGACAGGATAGAGACCGGTGGTAATACCCCAGAAACATCACAGGTCAGGAAAATAACGGTTTTAGGTTCACCTGCGGCATTAGCGACGATGCGCTTTTCAACGTGCTCTAGCGGGTAGGAGCAGCGACCATTTTCACTCAGTGATAGATCGTCATAATCGGCAGTGCGCTTTTCATCAATAACAATGTTTTCTACGATGGCACCAAAGCGAATAGCGTCCCAGATAATAGGTTCGTTTTTCTGGCTCAGGTTGATAGTTTTAGCGTAGCAGCCACCCTCAATATTAAATACCGCACCTTTTGCCCAGCCGTGCTCATCGTCACCGATCAGGTAGCAGGCAGGGTCAGCGGATAAGGTGGTCTTGCCGGTGCCTGACAGGCCGAAGAACAAGGTGGTGTTACCAGCTTCATCTACGTTGGCCGAGCAGTGCATTGGCAGTACGTCTTTTTCTGGTAACAGGAAGTTTTGTACCGAGAACATGGCTTTTTTCATTTCGCCGGCGTAACGCATGCCTGCCAATAACACTTTACGCTGAGCGAAGTTGATCAGTACCACGCCGTCGGAGTTGGTGCCGTCGCGCTCGGGAACACACTCAAAGCTAGCAACGTTGAGAATAGTCCACTCTTCTTTAGATTTTGGATTGTACTTCTCTGGACGAATAAACATGGTGTGGGCAAACAGGCCCCGCCAGGCAGTTTCTGTGTTTACTTGAACAGGAATATAGTGCTCGTCGTGAGCTGCCACATGCAATGTTGATACAAAGCGGTCTTTCTGCGAGAGATAATCTTCAACCCGGTTCCATAGCGCGTCGAATTTTTCGGCGTCAAAGGGGCGGTTTACTGAGCCCCAGTCGATCGCGTCGGCGGTGGATGGCTCTTTGACAATAAAGCGGTCCGCAGGAGAGCGGCCAGTACGTTTGCCAGTGGTTACGTAAAGCGCGCCGGTATCAGTTAATTGACCTTCTTCGCGTTTTAACGCTTCTTCAATTAATGCGGGAGCGGACAAATTAGTATATGTGGTCATACTCGTTAACATTCCTGTTTGGTAGCCTTCGTATGGCTGCTACTAGCTTTGAAATTTGATTAAAAGGACAAAGCCCGCCGAGGGCAGCCTTGTAGGGGAGGGCATTATGGCAAATATTCATGTAGGAGGCTAACCCTGATCGGTAGTTTTTAGTGTGGTTTGCAAGTAATTTAACTACATTTAAACCAGAGGTAGAGTCGACTAAGCGGGTTAGCGATCGAGGTTGATAGCCGCCTTTTGACTATTTTAGCTATATTTTTGCCGTTGTTTAAAAAGTAGTAAAACTACAAGGCGACAAAATATCAATATAGGGCGCGCCTTAGTGAAGCGTTGGTTGAAACAGTACTTCAAGATCTTGGTGGTTAAAATGATAGTGCTGGTGGCAAAACTCACAATTGATGTCAATGCTGCCTTGTTCGAGCAAAATTTCTTCAAGCTCCTCCTTGCCGAGGGTGTGCAGGGCGCTAAGTGTGCGATTGCGCGAGCAGCTGCATTGAAAGTGCAGTGGGCTGGGCTCAAATAGCCGTACCTGTTCCTGGTGATAGAGCCGGTGCAGAATGGCTTCGAAGGGCAGCGATAGCAACTCCGATGGCGTTAGAGTATCGGCCAGTGTGGTCAGGTGTTGCCATTGCTCTTGTCGCAGCTCGGGATTGATAGCGTGACTGGACGGTAGTTCTTGTAACAGCATTCCCGCGCATTGTTGGCCGTTACTACTTAGCCATATACGGGTAGATAGCTGTTCGCTCTGCTGGAAGTAGCCTTCAAGGCATTGGGCCAGGTTGGCTCCATCTAGTGACACAATACCTTGGTAGCGGTTGCCGTGCTTGGGGTCAATGGTAATGCTAAGTACGCCGTTGGCCAGTAGCACGGCAAAATCATCGCTGCTGGCATCATCGGCGCTGCGCGCAATGCCCCGTAAGCTACGGTCTGAGTTTGCTTCGGCCATAATGATTGGGATTTGACCGTCGCTACGAGCCTGTAGCGTTATTGTTCCTTCAAATTTTAATGTGGCGCTCATTAAGGCCACGGCAGCAAGGAACTCTCCCAGTAAGTGAGCAACCACTTCTGGATATTGATGGCCACCCAGTACATCCTGATAGGTTTGCTCCAGGCAGGTGAGCTCGCCGCGGATGTCAGTGTCATCGAAGATAAAACGTTGTAATTGGTCTTTGCTAGTCATAGGCGGGGATTATAGTGCTGAGTGTACGCAGAGGCGAGCACGATTTAATGAATTGTTTGAGTCAATTGCAATTAGCGAGTGATGAGCTGCGTGGTGCTTACTCTTGCTGCTTTTGCTTGAAACGATGAATTTGGCGGCGTTGTTTTTTATTGGGGCGTTCAGGGCGGAGCAGATCTAGGCCATTCAGGGCTTTGCGCTGGTTGGCGGCAACTGCTCTTTTTTCGATACTGCTAGTGGTTTCTTGGTATAACAGCTGTGCCTCTGGTGCGCCGCGTCGTTGGTCACTGAGGGCTAAAATCTCGACTTCTTTTTCGTCCCAGCCAAGCCGAATAGTCAGTTTGGCGCCGAGTTCAACATCTTTGCTGACTTTGCTACGGGTGCCATTGTAATGAACTTTCCCCCCTTCGATAGCCTGTTTGGCAAGGCTGCGGGTTTTAAAAAAACGCGCAGCCCAGAGCCATTTGTCCAGGCGAATTTTGCCGGTAGAGACCTTGCTGTTTGTTGGTGCGCGGTTATTGCTCATTGCCAGCTCCACAGAAGTCGATGTGGCTAATGGGCATGATCTCGTCAAAGTGTAAAATCGCAGGAAACTCGGTGTGCTCGCGTTGGGTTTGTTTGCTATCAGGTTGCAATAACGTTAGCAGGTGTTTAATACCAAACTGCTGAGCTGCATTTAATACGCTGGCAGTGTCGTCAATTAACAGGGTCGTCTGTGGATCAAACGAGTGATTTATCTGTAGTTGTTGCCAAAACTGCGGCTGTTCTTTAGGAGCGCGAAAGTCGTGGGAGCTAATCAGCTCATCGAATAAAGGGCCTAGGCCGGTGCGGTCCATTTTAAGCTCGAGGCTGTGACGATGAGCGTTGGTAACCAGCATGATATGTTTATTGCTGTGTTTTAGTTGCTGTAAAAAATCGACTACATGGGGGCGTATACTGATCAAATGTTGCACTTCGCGCTTCAAGGCGGGAATATCCAGCTGTAAATGTTCGGACCAATAATCAAGGCAGTACCAGTTTAGGGTACCGCGAATCTCTTCAAAACGAGCGTTTAATTGCTGGTGGGCCTGTTGTTGGTCTTGTTGGTGGATCTCTGCGTAGCGGCGGGGTAAATAGTGAACCCAAAAGAAATTATCGAAATAAAGATCGAGCAGGGTGCCGTCCATATCCAGCATAACAGTGTTAATTTGTTGCCAATTGACCATGCGATTACAGCTTTGTAAGAGTTGAGGTAGGAGTATGAAGGTCGAGGCTGCATTTGTTAAGCCGGATCGGTGGGAAATACTACTAACTCAAGGCGGGTCTCGCCGTGATTCGAATTTTAACTCAAACTACAGCGTGGGCAAGTGGCTGTTTGCTAGGTGTGAATTAATTAAGGTCTGTCGATGGATTTAAACAAAGTGTTAGCGGATGAGGTGATAGCTGTGAGTCAGTGGGACAGGCTTTGTGATGCTCAGTTGCTGGTACCGGCGTTATGTCGGCTATGTGCGCAGGCGGCAGCAGCGATTGTTGAGGTGTATCAGTCCGCCGAGGATATTGTTTTTGAGCAAAAAATTGATCGCTCACCGGTGACGCTGGCGGATAAAAAAGCCCATGCAATTATCATAGAAGGCTTGGCAGCCCTGCCTCTGCAGTGGCCAGTATTGTCAGAGGAGCAGGATGATATCGATTTTGAACTGCGTCGCCAATGGCCTCGTTATTGGTTGGTAGACCCTCTGGATGGTACCCGTGAGTTTTTGGATCGCAATGGCGAATTCACTATCAATATTGCGTTAATAGAGCGGGGGGTGGCGGTGCTCGGGGTGGTCTATGTGCCTTTGAGTGATCAGGCCTATATTGGTATCCCCGCGGATAACTATGCGGTTAAGGTAGAGGCTGGGCGTAGTTATCCATTGCCTTTGCAGGAGCAGGCATATAACCATCGTGTTGATAGCCGTATGCTGCGGGTGCTAACCAGTAGTCGTGATAATGGCGATGAGCTGCAGGGCTTTATCACGGCTATGCAGCAGCATTTTGACGAGGTGATCTGGGTAAAGGTAGGTAGCGCATTGAAGTTTTGCCTATTGGCCGAAGGGCAGGGTGATATTTACCCTCGATTTTCACCTTGCAGTGAGTGGGATACGGCTGCTGGGCAGGCGGTGCTTGAGGCAGCCGGAGGACGTTTGCTCGATATGACGTTTAAACCGCTACGCTATAATCAGAAACCTTGCCTGCTTAACTCGAACTTTTACGCGCTGGGAAATAATGATATTGATTGGCCGGTTTTACTCGCGGGGAGCAGTATCGGTTAACACCTTGGTGTTTTACAGGTATGGTTACGGTTGCTGTGGTGCCTTCTAGTGTGCAGGTGTGTTTGCTGAAGGTAGGCGGCTGTTATTATTACAGCAAAGCCCATTAATTTGGGTGGCGAGCCAATAAGGATGTTTCAATAATAAATAGGCGGCGGTAATGAATAAAATAATAAGCTCTTTGGATTTGAATCGGCCACACCCTACGCATAAGACCGCAGGCGGAGTGGCGTTGCAGGACACTCGCTTGGTTAAAGACAAGTTGCTAGAAGAGCTTGTTGAATTAGAAAAGCAGCAACAGTTGTTGGCGCAACAGGGTTGCAATATCGATTTCTCGATGCTGCAAACCTATAAAGAAATGATTCATAGTCGCAAGGCTTTTTTTAATGAGCTAAATCGATAGCCTGCTTCATTAGCGTCTATTCTTTGCCGCTTTGTTTTTGGGCTGATCGAGTTGTTGGTGTTTTTCGGTGGTGGTCACGGTTGATTCGACGGTCTCTTCATCCGCATACATTACCCTTAACCACCATGGCTGACTTTTGTAATTCTTGTTTCTGCGGGAGGTATTTCGACGATCAAGATCAGACGGTACCGTGATAATTTGCCGGCGTCGATCAGGTTTGTCTCTTCGATCATTAAACATTGAAGCAGTGCTCTTGGTAAAAATAGTATAGCTGTGCTGAAAACCCCAGGCAGGTAATGTTTGGCGTTGGTACTGTTGTGGGTGCTTTTGGCGGGGCCAAACTAATGACCTATCGTACCAGAAATAGCTATTCATTACTGTTAGGGGTTTTATGCAATATTGTTAGGGTTCGTCTATTTAGTTAGGGTCAAAAGGGCGAGCTCAACAGAGTTAAGTTGAAACCGCGCGCTGCATGGCAAAAAAACAATAGTTAGTGCTGACTAAGGCCTTGAGTGAACCACCTTTTGGCGAAGAAAAACCCAGTATGCAATCGCTGCTGGCTAAAGTTCAACCTTAATTCAGTACGCTATAGTCTACACTAGCTTATTATTTTGACTGCCTTTTTGACGTAGCAATCAGCTCTTTTTTCCAGCGTTTGCGGGCCCGTTTGACTGCATCAGGTAAAACACCAGTAGAGAAGTATTGGTGGATGACCTCCTGAGAACGAATTTTACCATTGATCTTATATCTGCGGTAACTATTGGTTTGATCTGCATCGAGTTTGCGGGATTTCACGTTATCACACCACTGGATATCGATGACGTCCTGTATCCGCTGCTGCAGTAACGGGTCTAATACGGGTACGCTGGCCTCAACCCGAAAGTCGAGATTACGGGTCATTAAGTCGGCGGATGATAGGTAGTATTTTGGCTCGCCCGCATTATGGAAAATATATACGCGAGAGTGTTCAAGAAAGCGGTCAATAATGCTGATGGCCTGAATGTTTTCCGACACCCCTTTGACGCCCGCCACTAGAGACAGCATGCCGCGGCAAATAATTCTTACCCGAACTCCAGCTGCTGAGGCGCGGTATAGCAGGCTGACAATAGAGGGGTCGACTAAGTTATTACATTTGAGGGTAATTGCGGCAGGGAGCCCAGCCTCGGCGTTGGTGATTTCTTGTTTGATCAGCCCTTCAAAGCCGCTACGGTTCGTATGTGGCGAGACCAGTAATAGCTTGTAATCATGGCGGCGATAATTGTAGGAAATAAAGTCGAAGATATTGGCTACATCCTTACCGATATCCTGATGGTGGCTCAGCAGGCTAAAATCGGTATAGCTGCGCGAGGTTTTCTCGTTAAAATTACCGGTACCTATATGGGTGTAATATTTAAGGCCGCCTTCTTGGCGGCCGATTAAGATGAGCTTGTTGTGTACTTTCAGCCCCGGCACACCAAAAATAACTTTGACCCCGCCTTCCATTAATTGTCTGGCCCAATCAATATTTGCCGCCTCGTCGAAGCGAGCTTGTAGCTCAACCACTGCGGTAACGTCTTTGTTGTTACTTTTGGCGCTGAGTAAGGCATCAACCACCCGTGAGTTATGGGCGGCGCGGTACAAGCAGATATGGATGGTTTTGACTGCAGGGTCGATGGCGGCAGTTTTTAGCAGATCAATAATGGGGTCGAAAGCGTGATAAGGAAAATTGAGTAAGATATCCTGCTCACGAATGCGGTCAAAAATATTGCCATCAAAGCCTGCGAGCTCTTCAACCTGGAGGGTTTCCAGAGGTTTAAATTCTAAATAGGCGGGCCCCACACTGGGGAAATTCATAAAGTCTTTGGCATTGTGGTAGCGGCTGCCGGGCATGATGCTGTGGTATTTGTCGAGATTCAACCGTCGGGTGAGTACGTTGAGCATGTCTTCAGGCATGGCTTGGTCATAAACAAAACGCTCAGGATCACCCAATTTTCGTTTTTTTAATGAATGCGATATTTTATCGATCAAAGTTTGGTTAATGCCGTCGCCCAGCTCTAGCTCTGCATCGCGTGTCACTTTGAAAGTGTAAGCGGCGGCGGACTCGATATCGTAAACACCTCGAAACATCTTGATCAGGCTGTGGCGGATTATGTTCTCCAGGACGATGAAGACAATACCCCGAGAGCCTTCGCGTTGAGGTATTTGAATAAAGCGCGGTAATCTATCCGTGGGGATCTCAACAATGCCGTAACGCTCGCTGCCATTGGTACAGGCTAGTCGGAATGCCAGATAAATAAGGCCGTCAGTGATCTCTGGGAAGGGGGTGCTGGGCTCAAGTATAATGGGGTCCAGCTCTGGCAGTACTTGAGTGTTGAAAATATGCGCAACTGTTGCGTCCTGCACTGGATCTAGTTTTTGTTCATTGACTAAATATATTTTTCGCTTGCGCAGTGTTTTAAGCACATCGAGGTAGGTTTGTTCGAATTGAGTTTGCAGCTTGAGTGTTGCCTGCTGGATTTGAGTCAATAAGTCTTTATGTCCTTCCTTTTCCTCGGTTGAGGATGAAAACTCAGCTAGTCGGCTGACATCGGCAACTCTGACCCGAAAATACTCGTCGAGGTTATTGGAGAAAATCCCCAGATAGCGCAACCGTTGAATCACTGGAACGGAGGGGTTCTGTGCCTCCTGTAATACTCGTTCGTTAAAAGAGAGCCAGCTAAGCTCTTTGCTCATGTAAGGTATATCAGCAGTTCCCTGGGACATAATTAACTCTAAAATACAGTTTAAGAGAAAGAATAAAATTTATTACTACGACACAACAAAGCCCCAGCGAAAAATAAATATCAGTCCGCTGATAATTATAGGGTAGCATCGCGACTGCTATGGGCGGAAAATGCATACCTGCGACAAAGTACACAGTATAGGTTGTTGTGCGCGATTAAAGACAACTTTAAGTGCTTAAAGTTACCGGTTTATGAATGTCGCTTAATATTATCGCCGAGTAACAATAGCGGCTGAAAATTTCACCTGTATATCGACTTTTTGGAGTCTCGATTGGATAACGTCAATACCAATACTTACGCGGCACTTGACCTCGGTTCTAATAGCTTTCACCTATTAATTGCTCGGTTTGAAGAGGGCAAGTTAGAGGTGATTGACCGCTACAAAGAAATGGTGCGCCTGGCTGATGGTTTGCGTGATGATGGCTCTTTATCAAAAAGTGCTATAGCGCGGGCGTTGGATTGCTTACGTCGGGTATCTGAGCGCCTGTCCTCAACCCCTAATACCTGTTTACGGGTAGTTGGCACCAACACACTGCGCACTGCCAGTAACGCTAATAGTTTTTTATCCCGTGCTGAGGAGATTTTAAAATCTCCGATTAACATTATTAGTGGTCTCGAAGAGGCCAGGTTAATTTATCTGGGCGTTGGCAATGACTTTTCGCAGGCGGAGGGCTCACGGTTAGTGATCGATATTGGTGGCGGCTCTACCGAGCTGATTATCGGTGAGCAGGGTCGGCCTAAACAGCTAGAAAGTCTGCGGATGGGCTGCGTGAGTTATGGTAAGCAGTTTTTCCCCGGTGGTTATATATCGGCAAAGACATTTCGGAAGGCAGTATTGTCGGCTCGGGAGAGAATAAGTCCAATCGGTAAACGTTTTAACCACCATAAATGGACGGTGGCCGTGGGGGCGTCTGGCACCATCCGCTCTATTGAGTTAATCCTAGAAGGTATGGGGTTGGCTAACAATCACACCATAACAGCAGATGGATTAGCTGTTATGGCTGAGGCTATGTGTGAATTTAAACATTATGATGAAATAAAATTACCGGAATTACATCCGGATCGGCGCCCGGTTTTGCCGGGGGGGCTTGCGATCTTGAAAGCTCTGTTTCAGGAGCTGGGTATTGACGAAATGCATGTTTCAAATTATGCCCTTCGCGAGGGGGTTATTCTTGATCTTGCTGGACGTTTGCATAATGTTGACGTGCGTAGTGAGACGGTTAGCTTGATGATGGCACAGTATCGCGTTGATGAATCACAGGCAGATCGGGTTGAAAGTTTAGCGGTCAATTTGCTTGAGCAAGTTCGTGATGATTTTGGTAGCGACTTTGACTGGGTGAAAAGTTTATTGCTGTGGTCTATTAAATTGCATGAAATTGGTTTGAGCATAGCCCATAGCGGTTACCACAAGCATGGTGCTTATTTGCTCGAGCATAGCGATATGCCCGGGTTTTCAAAGCAGGAACAAAAAACCATGGCTTTTTTGGTGTTGAATCATCGCAAAAAGCTAAGTTCACTGCCTGAGACTTACGGTTTCGATCCCGATTGGCGTCTAGTGCAAATAATGCGGTTAGCGTGCCTGCTAAACCGTTGTCGCGGTGAGACGGGGGAGGGGATGAATATAAAGATTCGCTTCAACGTTGATGATATTAAAATAAAAATATCAAAACAGTGGTTGTTGGATAACCCGCTGACAGCCGAATCCATAGAAGCTGAAAAAAAATTACTTCGCTCACAAAATATTAATGTTGATATTGTTAAAACGGCCTAGAGATTTAGTGCCTGCAGAGACCTTGGTTATTTTTTCACGGAAGAAATAGTATTAAGGTGATCTCGTTTAATTGCTTATGGTTCTTTTCTTTCTTCTCCCTCTTCCTTTATAAAAAAGGTGTTTAGTATTGGTTTGAACTTTTGAGAAGAAGGTTCAGATTTACAGCTGGGTATGTCAATCAATAAATCATTGGTAATAAGCAACAAGAGGTGCGTACTTATGAATATTATGAATCAGACATTTGAATATCAACGGATTGATTTACATGGAAAATCCTATCAAAACTGCAGTTTTCAGCATTGTGAACTGGTTTATGATGGTGGTCGTTCACCAACCTTCAGTGATAATGAGTTTATCGATTCTGTCTTTGTTTTCAGCGGTCCAGCGTTGCGTACCCTGTACTTTCTGGGCAATTTATATAATTCAGGCGATGGCGGGCGAGAAGTTATGGAGCAAACCATAGATGATCTTAAAAACCGCAAGATACATGGTCATGAAGTGCGTACAACAAAGCCCAGCACCGAAGATCGGAATCTGTCGGGATCGACCTTGCAGTAATTTTGTATTATGCGGGTTTGCTTATAAATAATAAGGGTGAGCCACATGGATGTGGCGAGTGAATCTAACCACAGTGGCTCGATGATTGCAGCAGGCAAAAGAAAACCCGCATTCGTTGCCAAATACGGGTTTACTTATAAATAATGGTGGCATCTTAAAATCTTGTCTTTAGGCCTATATATTATGGGGCCTTCTCGGTTAACCTTTATTTTTGTACCCCCATTTATACCCCCAAATTTCTTTTGGGCTTTTTCTATAAACTAGCATGCTACCTTTACACTTAGGTGATTTAGACTGTGTGTGCTGTTCATAACTAAATGTAGCCACTGTAGCTTATGGTGCTCTTTGAGGGTTCTTTTCGTCTAAAGCCATTCGATGGAGTAGAGTCTAAACTCCTCGCGGGCGTTGAAGCCTGCGATTAGGTCGATTCGAATACACTTGGTTTACTTAAGGAGGGGGGTGTTCCACATGCATCCTGCTATCGGCTATGGGCAACACCCCTGTTGAGCAATTAATCATTTTGAGCATCATGAGGCGCGTCACTGGACATTTGAAAAATGCAGTGACGCGCTGCTCTATCCGCATTAGGCCTAGTTATCAGAAAGATTCCTAACATGACGAAAGCATTATCAGGGTACTTTCAGTCGACTTCCTCGACAATACAACTTCCATGTGTGGCTATTGCACTCTCAATAGCAAACCAGCTCGAAAGGGCTTTTCAAGTTGACTCACGCAACCGCGATGAGCCGCTTATCACCTAGCTGTATAGATCAATAAGGAGAAGTGCCTGGCAAAAGAAAGTAATACGGTCTAAAGCGTGAAAACAAAACCGTGTCGTACCCATCTGGGGATTGGCACGGTTGGTTATGCCGTTATTCAGGCTTGAGGGAGTGGTGTCCCCTGACGTTAGCGATCGACTAATTGATTGCTTCTCTATCTACTGCGGTGGCTGGACAGTCATAAACACTGACCAAAGCTTAACACCGCACTGTTCCAGCTATAGGGCGACTGTTATGAACAGTTATCAATCTGTTCATAACGGACAAGCAACTGTTCAGAACAGTCTCTAGCAGTTATGAACAGTAAACAATCCTGACCGGATCGATTAGACACTTATGCTAGTAAGAAACACACATGAGCAGATTAGCTTACAGCCCCCAGCTACTGAGCAAATAACGTTTTTCTTTTGACTGTTACGTAGTCCATTGTCCCCTCAATTGGTGTTGAGTTAACTCAACACCAATTGAGGGGATGAATTAAAGTCGGGGGACTAAATACAATAAAGTGATAGTGCAGCAAGATAGAACTCATAGAGGGCATTAATAATAGGCTTACAACAATACAACAATACAACAATACAACAATACAACAATACAACAAAAACAAGATTTAGGTGGGTATGTTGGTTGATTTTTACACCCTCAAAAGTGCAGTGTATCTAGGGGCGGCAGGAATATAAAATGGTATAAAAAGAGTCTCGACAGCCGAGAACCCCGCAAATATCACTGATATCTACGTCGGCCTTATAAAGCAATAAGTTGCGCTGGATATTATCCGACACCAAACATGATATCCAGCACCGGCCGGCGTATGTTGAAAAAGTAGACTTGTCGCTGCAGCTGCTGTTTAATTCTGATATTAAAAGCACGGATGCGAATGTCGAAAAATAACAATACGTTAGCCTTCTATTTCGCCTCATCTAAAAAATCATAGTCGGCACTTGCCGTGGTAATCATCTTTTTAGGATATTATCTGCTGCCTGCGGGTATATGGGATTTTATCCGGGACATGCCGAAGATAAGCGTTAGTGTGCAAAGATAGTATCAGTGGATCTGATAATTCAAGAAGAATTGTGGAGTCACGTTTGAATTGTTGCAACATATGCTCACGGCCTGCCGCGGTATGGAAGTGTTGTTCAAACTCTGTGGTGAGGGTCAACCATTATTCAGCGCTGATACTTAATCGTTCAAGAATAGGGTTGTGATGGTGTTCAATGTAACCTGCTTTGTCTTCTCGAATACACCTTCCTGTGCTGTCTACTAATTCACAATAATCAACCGGGCTGTAAGCAATACCTTTGGGCATATTTTGCCTAGGGTTACCCACAAAAGGTATGAGGTTTTTTTGGTTGCTTGCCTTTAATGATTGACTGGATACGTTGTGAATACTGGTGTGCTTTGATGTTTCGGGTGTCTTGTTTATCTTGGCCCGTATGGGGTTTAAATCTACATAGGCCATGCAAGGTAATAAGGCATTATCATCAAGCAGGGCTTGGGATTTGAATCTGCCCTCCCAGAACCTACCTGTACAGTTATCTTCTTTATTGGCTTCACGGGCTTTGTAGTCATTGAGATTACGAATAAGCCAGCTGATGTCATATAAACTTTGCCGGAAAATGGTGACGGTTTCTTCTAGACTCATCATTTCACTTTTACTGAGCGTATCGGCCTCTGGCACTTTTGAGTTAACAGTATGCCTTGGTAAAACTGATGCCAGCATCTTAACACTTCTTGCATGGACAAGCTTTCAGCCAAGTCTTTGTCTACACAGCACTACATGAGTTTGATTACTCATCACCACATAGGCATAAATATCAATGGCAAGCAAAGAAGACAGAAACAGCAAACGCTCTTTAATCCACGCTCTACGATGCTTATAGCTTTGGCCGGTAAATTTATCTTCACCCGCACAAAAACGAACGACGCACATAGCGAGAAACACAATGGTAATAAGATGTATCAATTAAACTGGTTTGGCTTTTGCGTGGCTTGGGCTTGGGCATGACAGACTATCCTTGGCTGTTTGAGAAACTTAAGTTTAGTTGATGGTTATTTGTTTGCTGTTTTTTAGAGTGGGGTCATGATAAGGTCGGTTTTACGATGGGTGTCACCGTAATTTGTACCATTGGTTACTTTGTTGATGGACCAAAAAAATGAGTGGATCACTGATTGGCATTGAGTCGAGTGGAAGTCAAAGTATCGGCTTAGCTGAATCAGAGATTGCTATTCGAAAAGTCAAGATGCGTGTCCTGTTGTTTTTTTAATTTGCATAAAATCTAGGTTGTGTTGCATAATTCTTGCTAGGTATAGCAGTTGTTTTTTATTTTTAGGCTGGCGAGCTTTGAGTATAAATTGTTTAGTTATTAGTTAAGAAAGAAGCTGGTTAGCAATATATAAATAGCAACTCTAAAATCATGGAAAAATATAGCAATCAAAAAAGGAGTAGTTGTAAGTGAATGCAGTAGGGGTTGCTTGTCGCGTATTTATAGCTTTTTTACTAGTGTTTTTATTGAGTTCAGCCAGTCTTGTCCATGCAAGCTCAGAGGTTAATCCGAAAATAAATTTACTCGTTGACAGGGACTATCAATCAGACTTTTTTTCAGGAAGTTGGCTGGTTTCAACTGAAACGGAAAAAATTGAGGCGTTTATATGGCCAAATGAATACGGTAGAATCGTCGGTTATTTATTCTCACACAAAACAGGTTTTCTCTATGGAATGCGGATAGAACCTCGGCGATTACGAGGTGAGTTTTTTTTCATTTTTTCTCGAAAACAAAAATTTTACCCTACTCATGGGTCTTCAGCTTATAAAGATATCAACCGATATTTTATTGGCTATATTGTTGATAAAAACAGTTTCATACTTGAGGCAAAAGATTCGCAACTGATGTTTTTTACAGATGAGCTGGGAAGCAACAATGACGGAAAATTAGTGTTATCCCGAGCAAAAGTTTCAGATGAATTTGTTTTACAATTGAATGGGTTTCAAAATTTAAATAGTAACTTTACTCATAAATTAATCGCTCCATTAGCAATAGCTCGCTCGGAAAACCCTCAATTTCTGGTGGCTAAAAAAGTAGAAGAAATTGTTCGAGAGAATATTCGTATGAGGAAAGATAGTCCATATGAAACCATAAAAACAAGACCGATTTCTGAAATTACCCTGTCACAAATTAAAGATAACAGCCAAGAATGTAAAGCATTTAGTCGGGAAAATGGAGAGGTACTATTTACAAGGTTAGCGAATAGAAAAGATAAGAAAAGGTTTTATTTTGCTGTAGAGGGTGAAGGCGTATTTTTTTATTATCAAGGAGGGGGAGGCAGTAAGGTTGAAATGTACGACCTAGCTTCACAAAATGCTGAAACAGCTGTATTTTTGTGTGACAACCCAGCCTCTCCTAACAATAATAATTTACCAGGCGTATGCCCACTTTGTTTTTATCCTGCCGGGCGTTATCTGGACCAAGTTTATCGCGGAAATATCAGAGCTGATGAGGGCGACTACATGAGTCCGCATCTTAAGCGCAGCGCTCACGCAGAGCTTATGAACAAAATTGCCGGAGGAAAGAGGTTAAACTTAATTGAAGAGATGGTGGGCTTTTACATGTTAAATTACTCTAATAGTCCAAAGCAGTGTTTTCACCCTGGTGCCTTTGAAGTAACCAAAACCGCTAATGTGTCTGGCTACAAGATAACTGATGGACTTGGTTCGGAAGTAACCAGAGTGGATCCTTATCAGGTTAGTGATACTTATAAACTTAACAAAGAATTTAAGGAGGCATGTTCTGATATTTGTTTCAAGCATGGAACATTAATAGTTGAAGCTCAGTCCGCCTCTTTATTTGAAAGAAAAGACAGCGTCAAAAAAGAAAAAACGGCGGTTCTTGAGGTATTTGACAGCCTTGAAAAGTTTATGAGCGATTATGACTGTAATAGTGATGTTCGAAAAAAATTCGAACATAATTTATTGAAGCAATATAACCACTATAACATCCAATAATATTTATTTTTTTGAAAATTTTAAAAACCAATGGGCTCAGAGTAAATTGAAAACTGGTGTTGTTTAAATCATTAGCTATGTTTAATAGATAAGTAACCATAGGGGCCAAGGATGGCGCGACTACTTCGATTAAACCTCTCTAATGTATCGCAGCCTAGTGTTCTACGAGGAAACAACAGCAAAATAAGTACGGCCAGCATGACTACGCACAGGGCCTTGTGCAGCAAAGTTCGTATTTTCCCCTTGTCAGAGTATGGGGCACAATCTAGCCTTTTGAATAGTAGAAAATATCAATTGTTATTTAATAATTATCAAGATTCTATGAATAGTAAAAATGCCATATATTGTGAGTTATCTTTGAATGAGCTAGATCTTTCTGTTCGGATAATAAAGGCTATCCTAAATTTTGAATATGATGAGTTTTGGTGCATAACTATGTGCACTCGCGAAGAGCTAACAATGATAATTGATATATTTCAGTCGGCCAGAAATAAATTAAATGAAAATAGTGAATTAGCTCAATTAAAATTAAAATATGCACAGTACATGAATTTCACAAGAGCCCTTGGGTATGTGTGGAATTTTGACTATTTTTTTGAACAAATATTTAATGAACTTGAATTCGATGAAATAGACAAGCTTAACGAAAAAGTTCTGAGGCTTTACGCTTGGCCAGAAAAACCAATGGGGTTAGAGTAAATTGAACACCGGTATTGTTTAAATTAAAATAATCAAATAACGCGGATTCAAATCTGAAGTGCATCATCTAACCAGGTAGAAGAAAGGGCCAGCTGAAGGTAAGCTCCTACCCTTTTTCTCCGGCAAGAGATGAAGTGATGACGGGAAGTTACCAACAGCTGACTTACGAACAACGATGCCAGATTTCAGCCCTAAAGAAAAGCAAATGTACACAAAGCGTGATAGCCCAAATTATAGGTGTGAGCCAGTCAACGGTTAGCAGGGAGCTGTCTAGAAATAAAGGGGATAGAGGCTATCGTCATAAACAAGCACAGGAAAAGATCGGCGTTCAAGGTAGTTGGCACTATTTTCTTTTTAAGCAGCCACTTTTATCGGCAGCTCCTTTTGTTCTTCTGGATTTAGCGTGACCGCACCGATTGGCTCGCAATTTCTCACGCTTCTGGACCATCTATCTGGCCTCTCTGCTTTTGCAGCCTCCAGTACTTTTTTACGCTTTAACAGTAGCTCTTTATCAAGCCCTGCATGACGTTGCGCGGGCGTAACAAAGTTGAGTTTGCTATGGCGATGCTCATGGTTATACCAGCTACTGAAATTCTGTACCCAGTCACGTGCATCCGACAAACTGGAAAAACCAGAGGATGGCCATTCCGGGCGGTATTTTAGTGTCCGAAACAGTGACTCTGAGAATGGATTGTCATTGCTAACTCGGGGTCGGCTATACGACGACAATACCCCGAGCTCCTCCATTTTTGCCTTCATCGTTTGTGATTTCATCGGCGCCCCATTGTCGGAGTGCAGGACCAGGGGTGTATTAAGGCACTGCTCTCGCAGCATGCAGCGCTGTATCAATTCAGCTGCTCGCTCGCCACACTCCTGTTCGTGAACTTCATAGCCCACCATCTTCCGACTAAAGATATCTTCAAACAAATACAGATAATAAAACTGTCCTCTGACTGTCGATGCCAAATACGTAATATCCCATGACCACACCTCATTCGGTCCTCTGGCCGTATGACTTGTAGGCTTCGTGCTTTTCTTCGGCGTCTGACTTCGCCCCCGATGATTTAGCTGACCATGCTCATTTAAAATTCGGTAAAAGCTCGACTCCGATCCCAGATAGATACCCCGGTCCAGTAGCGCTGGAACAATCTGCGAGGGCGGTGAACGTGCATACTCTGGCTCGTTAGCGATATCCAAAATAGCCTGTCGCTCATCACAGCTCAACTTATTCGAAGGCTCAGGTCGCGGAACCTCAGGCCGTTGATCTGCCTGCACCTGCCCGCTGTAATACCAACGACGATACGTTCTCAAACTCACCTCAGCTTCCTCGCAAGCTACGGACAACCTGGCGCCGCTGGATCGCGCTTCATGGATTAGGCGTACAATGCTTTCGCGCTCTGGCAATGAGGTTAGCTCTCCTCGTCGTCTTCCCAGAGCGCATTGAGCTTTTTTCTCAGCACCAACAATGCCGCGGTTTCTGCGAGGGCTTTTTCCTTTCTCCGCAACTCCTTCTTTAGTGTTTTAATTTCAGCTTTATCCGCTTTGGACTGGCGCTGGCTCACCGCACTCATCGTCTCGCTGTTCAAAAACCCCTTTAGGCATTCTTGCTTCCAGCGCTGGACTTGTTCAGGGTATAACCCTTTCTCTCGGCAATACTGGCTGAGTTCAGACTCAGATAACGGCATCGTTTCAACAATCACCGTCAGCTTAGTTTCTGCGGACCAATCATCTGTGGATAACTTTTTTCCAGGCACGGGCTTTCCTAATCGTTTGGCTTTATCTCGCCAATTATAGAGGGTTTGCGCCGACACGCCCTCCTGTCTAGCAACCTCTGCCACGGTCATGTTAAGTGGGGGTAATAATTTCTTTAATATAGACTCTCTACGCTCGCTCGAATAACGGGCCATTACTTGCTCAAACCGCCCCCTGATCTCTATTGATATCTTTTTCTAAAGAGTGACAACTAGCCTGACACAGCGGGGAGGGACGATGTGATCATCTATTCTTTTGTTGCGCTCTTTCTTTTTTTCTTTGGGGATTATCCAAAGCTTGTTGGTGAGATCTATCTCTTTCCATTCCATAGATGCAACTTCATTCGGCCTTTGGAAGAGGAGTGGGGCTAGGGCTAGCATTACCCGGATGACCTGAGTGCCTTTGTACTGATCTATTTTGACTAATAATTTGCCGAACTCTACTGGGTCTATGCCTTCTGCAATTTTCTTTCGGGCAAGGTCTCGTTGTTCACGGGCTTCTGCGAGAGAGGTTTCAGGGTAGACGCCCAATGCTAGGAGCTTTTCTTTTCCGGCTATGCGATATTTTTGTCGCCAATATTTAGAGCCATTTTTTTTGATGAGCAGATAAAGGCCGCGTCCGTCCGTTAGTTTGTAATCTTTTTCCTTGGGCTTAGCTGATTTGACGGCGATTGCAGTAAGTACCATTTTAAAGCTCCTATCCGTTGGGCTTGGGTAAAATGTTGCAATTGGGGGTACATGAAATACTGAGAAGCGATGTACCCCCAGCAGTACCCCCAAATTTCATAGATTTATATGGGTGTTGCGGGATCTGCATGGATAGAGCATAAACAAAAAAGCCCCGCAGTGCGAGGCTTCTGGGACGTTTCAGGACTAGCTGAAACTATGTAATGGTGCCCGGTGGCGGAATCGAACCACCGACACGGGGATTTTCAATCCCCTGCTCTACCGACTGAGCTAACCGGGCTTGCTTGGCTAACAAATAAACACTATGGCTAGCGACAAGTGGCGCGTATTAAACAGGTTCGGCGCCATATAGTCAAGCTGTTGAATTAAGCTATTTTGCTTATTTATCGGGAGACGTTTCTGTAGGGACGAAGCCGTCGGCTTTGGCGTAATCCTCTCCTGCGATAAATTTATCCATTTCGTCCTGTAAAAACTTGCGTGCTTCTGAGTCCATCATATTGAGCTGGCGTTCGTTGATCAGCAAGGTTTGGTGGGCCTGCCACTGTTGCCATGCTTTTTTGGATAGCTGTTCATAGATGGCTTGGCCTTTGGGTCCTGGGTAGGGCGGACGATCTAAACCTTCGAGTTCTTGCTGGTATTTCTTACAAAAAACGGTGCGAGACATGCTGGCTCCTAGTTAGCTTGGTGGGTGGCGGCGGCTTAGGCGAGTTTACTCATGAGCTTTTTGGTTGGGGCGGCCAGGCCGATAGCGACAGGTTGTTGTAAGTTATACCAGAGCTGGCGGTCAGCTTCCATGATATTCGCTGAGGCTTGGGCTAGCTGTAATACTACGGGGCTGATATCGAGATGATAGTGGCTAAAAGTATGTCGATACGGCTGCCAGTGGTCGCTGTGCAAGGGCTTTTGGCCAAATTGATCGAGGCAGTATTGTTCCGCGTCTTCATCTATCGCTAATTGAGGGAATACCCATAGACCACCCCAAATACCAGACGGCGGGCGCTTTTCCAGTAAAAGTTCGCCATCGGGGTTTCTAATCATCAACATTCGGGTGGTTCGTACTGGTAAAACTTTTTTAGGCTTTTTACCGGGAAAATCGGTTTGCCTGCCTTGTTCAAAAGCCAGGCAGTCTGCGTTCAATGGGCACTCTGGGCAAGCTGGCTTTGAGCGGGTACACAGGGTGGCGCCTAAATCCATCATGGCCTGGCTGTAGTCGGCTACACGGGTGTTGGGTGTTTGCGCCTCGGCAAATTCCCATAGAGTTTTGAGTACGGCGCTTTGCCCGGGCCAGCCAGCGATGGCGCGGTGGCGAGCCAGTACGCGTTTTACGTTACCGTCGAGGATGGCGGCTGGTAATTGAAAGGCAATGGAGGTGATAGCTCCTGCGGTCGAGCGGCCAATGCCAGGCAGCTCGGTTAGTTGTGCAACGTTATTGGGGAAGTTGCCACCGTGATCGTTGCAGATAATTTTGGCTGTTTTATGCAGGTTGCGGGCGCGACTATAGTAGCCGAGCCCCGTCCATAAGTGCATAACCTGGTCGTCGCTAGCAGCGGCTAAATCATGCACCGTAGGGAAGTTGTTCATAAATTGCTGGAAGTAGGGGATAACCGTGCTGACTTGGGTTTGTTGCAGCATGATTTCTGAAACCCATACTCGGTAGGGGTTAATATTTTGCTGCCAAGGTAGGTGTTTGCGACCAAACTGATCGAACCAGTGCAGTACCCGTGAGCTGATATTGATAGATGGGTGAGGTTTGCTCATCGTATATCTGCTGAAATTAAGGGTGCAGCTGCTTTAATTGGCTTGAGAAGGGTGGTTTTATCAACAATAAAGGGCATAAGTGGGGGCTTTTTGCGGTAAATGAAATGAATAGATGTAATGCGTGCGTGCTTTTTTTATAATACTCAATTTGCAGTGCGAATGCTGCGGCTTATGTGCTTTGTTGGAGAAATACTATGGCGGGTCGTAAAGCCACCATTACTCGTAATACCTTAGAAACGCAAATTGAGGTATCTATTAATCTGGATGGTACGGGTAAGACACGGTTTGAAACCGGTGTCCCTTTTCTTGATCATATGATGGATCAAATTGCTCGTCACGGTTTGATTGACTTGGATGTTGTCGCTAAAGGTGATTTGCATATTGATGCCCACCATACTGTTGAGGATATTGGTATTAGCCTGGGTATGGCATTTAATGAGGCTGTTGGTGATAAAAAGGGCATTGTCCGCTACGGTCACTCTTACGTGCCTTTGGATGAAGCGTTGTCGCGAGTAGTTATCGATTTTTCCGGTCGTCCCGGCTTGGAGTGGCATGTGCCATTTACCCGTGGCTCAGTCGGTGGTTTTGATGTGGATTTGTTTGTGGAGTTCTTCAATGGTTTTGTTAACCACGCTAAAGTGTCGCTGCATGTCGATAACCTGCGTGGTAAAAATACTCACCACCAAGCTGAGACTATTTTTAAAGCCTTTGGCCGTGCTCTGCGCATGGCGTTAACAGCTGATGAGCGTATGCAGGGTATTATGCCCTCTACCAAGGGTACGCTGTAGTAAGTTTGTTAGGTGGTTTCTCCGCGCTGCTGGTTAATGGGGTTAATCCATAGCTGGTAGCGCTTTCTTTATAAAATCATTCATTTTAAAGGTCAGTTTTATGGCTAAAAGTACCGTTGCTGTGATTGATTATGGCATGGGGAACTTGCACTCCGTTGCCAGCGCTTTAGAGCATGTTGGGGACGGGGTTGAGATAATTGTTACCGGTGATGCGGATAAAATTATGGCAGCTGACCGGGTGGTTTTCCCTGGTGTTGGTGCTATCCGTGATTGTATGGCAGAGATTCTTCGTGCAGGTGTTGATGAGGTGGTGGCCGAAGTTGCTGCCAGCAAGCCGATGCTGGCGATTTGTGTGGGCATGCAAGCCTTGATGGATCGCAGTGAAGAAAATAATGGCGTCGATTGCCTTGGGTTGTTCTCTGGGGAAGTAAAGTTTTTTGGCAAGGAGCATAAAGATGCTGCGGGCAATAAACTAAAAGTACCGCACATGGGTTGGAATCAACTGCACCAAACCAGTAGCCATGCGCTGTGGGCGGGTATTGAGCAAGATAGCCGATTTTATTTTGTACACAGTTATTATGTACATTTAAATGATCCTGCTTTGGTGGCGGCTACCTGTGATTATGGCGTAGATATTCACGCGGCTTTGCATCGCGACAACGTTTTTGCCGTGCAATGTCACCCAGAAAAAAGTGGCACCGCTGGCCTGCAGTTATTAGGTAACTTTTTGCGCTGGGACGGCCAAAGTTAATTTACGGATGTGTCGCTAATATAGCGGCGCTGACTTATCGGATTGATGGTTTTTAATATGTTAATTATTCCTGCTATAGATTTAAAAGATGGTGCCTGTGTACGCCTGCGACAAGGTTTGATGGACGATTCAACCGTTTACGGTGATGACCCTTTGCTGATGGCTAAGCGTTGGGTTGATGCGGGTACACGACGCTTGCATTTAGTCGATTTAAACGGCGCTTTTGATGGCAAGCCAGTGAATGGCGCTGCGGTGACGGCTATTGCCAAGGCTTACCCCGATTTGCCAATACAAATTGGTGGGGGTATTCGCGATCTAAAAACCATTGAGCACTATATAAACGCAGGCGTGAGTTATTTAATTATTGGCACCAAGGCAGTTAAAGAGCCTGAGTTTGTCCGTGAGGCTTGTCGTGCATTTCCCGGCCATATCATCGTCGGGCTTGATGCTAAAGATGGCTTTGTCGCCACCGATGGCTGGGCCGAAGTCTCCACTATCAAAGCTACTGAGCTTGCCAAGCGTTTTGAGCAAGACGGGGTTGAGTCGATTGTTTATACCGACATCAGTCGTGACGGTATGATGCAAGGGGTTAATGTTGAGCAAACGGTCGCTATGGCGCGTGCCTCCAGTATCCCGGTGATTGCTTCCGGTGGTATTACTAATATGGACGATATAAAAGCGCTACAAGCGGTGGCTAATGCGGGTATTTTAGGTGCGATTACCGGCCGCGCTATTTATGAAGGCAGTCTAGATGTTGCGGAAGCGCAGCGTTACTGCGATGCTTTTAGCCAGTAATGCTGTTTGTTAGTTTTAATTTTGAAAAGCAGGTTTGAATAATGGGCTTAGCCAAACGAATTATCCCCTGTCTCGATGTTGAGAACGGCCGTGTTGTTAAGGGTGTCAATTTTGTCGATATCCGCGATGCGGGTGATCCGGTAGAAATTGCCAAGCGCTATAATGAACAGGGTGCGGATGAAATTACCTTTTTAGATATTACTGCCACCCATGAAGGTCGCGAGACAACGATACATACGGTAGAGAAAATTGCCGCTGAAGTATTTATTCCGTTAACGGTAGGTGGTGGTATTCGTACTGTTGAAGATATTCGCGTTATGCTTAATGCTGGCGCTGATAAAGTCAGTATTAATTCGGCCGCGATTAAAAATCCTGATTTTGTTAGGCAAGCCGCTGAGCGTTTTGGTTCGCAGTGTATAGTCGTTGCTATTGATGCAAAAAAAGTCAGTGCGGACGGTGAGCCTTTACGCTGGGAGATTTTTACTCATGGCGGCCGTAAGGCTACGGGTATTGATGCGATCGAGTGGGCGATTAAAATGGTGGCTAATGGTGCGGGAGAAATTCTGCTGACCAGTATGGATCAAGATGGTACTAAGGTGGGGTTTGATATCCCGCTAACTAAGGCGATTACCGATGCGGTGTCGGTGCCGGTAATTGCTTCTGGTGGGGTGGGAAATCTAGATCATCTGGTTGACGGCGTAAAGCTGGCTGGTGCAGATGCGGTACTGGCGGCGAGCATATTTCATTTTGGTGAATTTACTATCCCTGAGGCAAAGCGCTATATGGCTGAGCGCGGTATCGAGGTAAGGCTTTAGGGCGTAACTTTTTACTCAAAGCGCTTGGTGATCATGGAGTATCAGTATCGGGGTGGCGCTGCGCTTTCAGTCACCTGATTATCCAGAGCGCTAAGCAGTCAGGGCGGCGTACAGTTTAGATAAGGTCTTGGGCTCGGCCAGGGACATAAACTCGATGAAGTCTTGTAAACCCTGAGAGGCCTCCATTTTATTATCAAATGGGCCGATAGCTGCTCCTTCCCTAGTTGAAAAATACCAATCGCCTTGGATGGTATAAAACCGAGCAGAGCGCATTGGAACAGCGCCTGTTTCTCCATCTCTATTCTCTCTATGCATCATCGCGAAGACCCTACATTTTTCAATTGTGTGACGTAGCGCAAGTTTAGCTATATTTCATAGTAATAGAAAATGTTTTGAGAGTATTTTTTAACCATGGCTTAAGGTTGTCGTTTTTGTGACGCCTTAGTCGATTATTGCGTCATTTTTATAGCTTGTAGTAAGTTTTGGTGTGGGTTGTTGTCTGTGATAAACAGTGTCTGGTCGATGTTTTGTCTTTAGTTGCAGCAGCTAGTGAAGCAGGAATGAGGGCGAAACCTCTAGCAGAGAGCAGGGGTAGGGTTTGTTCTAGAAACGTTAATGTTTCTGGATAGGGGTGGCCAATAGCGACAGCGTTACCTTGTTGCTTGGCTAGCTGTAACAGCTGTTCAAATTGCTGTTCTATAGCAGCCACATCTCGTTTGTTGTCCAAAAATATATGCCTGCGCAGAGTGGGTAGCTGCTCTGTGCAGCCAGTGCTTTCTGCTACGGTTCGGGGGCTGGTACGGCTATCGATAAAATACAGTTTGCGCTGTTTCAGCTCCTGCATTAGCCAAGTCATCGGTTGGTGTAGTTGGGTGAGTAAGCTGCCGGTATGATTATTGACCCCTTGCGCATAAGGGACTGAGGCTAAGTTGCTGCGTAGAGTCTGTAAAAATTCGGTCTGATTCATTTTAGGGGTGAGTGTGCCCCGTCCGGTGGCCTGACTGCCCAGGTTGGTCATGGGGGCGTGTAATAGCACTTCTTTATGGTGTTGGTGGGCAGCTGTGGCCAGCGTTGCACTGAAGGGGCGGTGGGGCAAAATAGCATAGTTAACCGCGCCTGGTAGGGCGATAGCTCTGCGGCCGAGTTCTAAATTGTTACCCATGTCGTCAAGGATAATAACGAGGGTGCTTTGTTGTAACTGTGGTTGCAGTTGTCGCTGGTTATTGCTTGGCGGTGTATTTGCTACAGCAATACCGCTAGCACTCACATAATTAAGCAGCGCGAGGCAAAGCAGCAGCGCCTTGAGTGGCGCTCTGGGAGTTTTAGGCAGTGGTGCTGGCATGATGTTACAGGGCTTTTGAGCTGGTGGCGGCTGGCACCATGGCTTTTGCGCTGTTTTGACTAAGGATGTGTAGGCCCTTGAGTAGGTTTAGTGCTTCATACAGCTGGTTGTCATTACTGATAAGCTGGTCCGGCTGTTTGTTGTCGCGAGCTCTGCTGTCACTCTCGTCACCGTTTGAGCTGCTTAGGTGGCCTTGCAGGTCGGCTTCAGTAATACGCTCGCGGCGCTGAATGGGCTCTATTTTTGCTCTTTCAACGGTGATGTCGGGAACAATTCCCTGGGCTTGAATGGAGCGACCGCTGGGGGTGAAATAGCGTGCTGTGGTCAGTTTTATCGCATGCTTTTCTGAGAGTGGTACTACGGTTTGCACTGATCCTTTGCCAAAACTATCGGTTCCCATAATTACTGCACGGTGGTGATCTTGTAGGGCACCAGCGACAATTTCTGAGGCGGAGGCCGAACCGCCGTTAATCAATACAACAATGGGTGTGCCGTCGCTAATATCATCCGGCAGGGCTGAAAATTGCGAGTGGGAATCGGCTAGGCGACCTTCAGTATAAACAATTAGACCATCGGAAATCAGTGCGTCGGCGACGTCGACGGAGGCCTGTAATATGCCGCCCGGGTTATTGCGTAAATCGACCACCAAGCCTTTTAGTTTGCCATTTTTCTTTTGCAGCTTTGCTAAGGCTTGACGAAATTCGGTGCCAGTTTTACTTTGAAATTGAGCGATGCGGATATAGCCATAGCCGTCTTCCAGTGTTTTGTTGCGTACGCTGACAACTTTGATGGTGTCGCGGATTATGCTGATGTCGAAGGGTTGACCAAGGTTGTCACGAACAATGGTGAGTTTGATCGCGCTGCCTTTTTTGCCGCGCATCATATTGACTGCATCGTTTAATGACATGCCCTTAACGGATTTACCGTCCAGCTTGATGATTAGGTCGCCGCTTTCCAGGCCGGCTTTAGCTGCCGGAGTATCATCGATGGGGGAGACCACTTTAATAAAGCCATTTTCCATACCGACTTCTAGTCCTAGCCCACCAAATTCGCCAGTGGTATTGACCTGTAGGTCATCAAATGACTCGGCATCGAGGTAAGCCGAGTGTGGATCCAATCCGGAAAGCATACCGCGAATAGCATTTTCTAATAGGGTTTTGTCGTCAATTTCTTCCACATAGCTGAGGCGAATATGGTTGAAAACATCGGCAAAAGTACGCAGTTCGTCCAGTGGTAGCTTGCCGTTTTCTGCGTCTAACAGCTGTTCTTGCTCTTGTTGGTAGAGATCGGGAGCTTGTTCGTCAGTTTGCTCATTGCTCTGTGCATGGGATAACAGTGCCGTAGTGCTCAAGGTAATGCCGATAGCCAGCTGTAACAGTGTTGGCAACAATGTCGGTAATAATGGCTTTATCGCTATGGTCATACTGTTTTTTGCCTCATGTCATTTGCCTGCCCTGATGAAGGCAGGTCGTGCGGACACTGCTTTGATTGCTTGAGTGGAGCGGATTGTACCCTGCTTTAGGATGGCTGGGCATTAATGAGTTGCGAAGTTTGAGTAATATCACACGCGTTTGCACCAAGTGCTAGGGTCTGTGGGTTTACCGTTATGGCGGATTTCAAAATAAAGGTTGGCTTGTTGTTGTCCGCCACTATTGCCTACAGTTGCAATCACTTCGCCGGGGCTGACCCAATCACCTGTTTGCTTGATCAGGCTTTGGTTGTGAGCGTAGAGGCTCATATAGCCGTCGCCATGGTCAATAATGATCAGCAAGCCGGAGCCGCGTAACCAGTCAGAAAATACCACTCGACCATAGTGAATGGCAGATACGTGGCTACCTTCTGCTGCGGGAATAGCTAAGCCCTGCCAGTGTAGTGAGGTATCTTGCCGGCGACCACCGAAGCGGTTGCTGGGTTTACCTTTTAGCGGCCATGCGAGTTTGCCCTTCAATTTTGAGAAAGGTTGATATTCATTGGGGATGCTGATGTTGGCAATTGTTTGCTCGACAGCGGCGAGCACCCGCTCAAGGTCGGCGCGGTCTTTGTTCATTTTTTGCAGCTGTTGATCTTTGCTTTTAATCGCGGAGTTGATGGTGGCGAGATTTTGCTTGCGGGTTTGTTGGCTGGCCAATAATTTGCTGTACTCGTCGCTAAGTTGGTTTTTGGCTTGCGATAGGCTGGTAGTCTTTTCGACAATTTTTGGCTCGACGCTGTTTAGCTTGGAGATGACATCGATGTAGCTATCGATTTGCTCAGTACGGGCCTGATTAAAATAATCGTAATAGGTCAGTGCGCGGGTGACCTTTTCAGGTTTTTCCTGGTTGAGAAGGACTTTGATTTTTTTCTGGTGGCCGGTTTGGTAAGCCGCAAGAACTTGCTGTTCGATAAATTGTTGCTGCTGTTTTTTGGCGCCTTGCAGCTGATTACGCTGTTGTTGCAGCGATGCCAGTTCGGCCTGTTGCTGCCCTAGTTGCTGCTGAATCTGGCGGATTTTAGTTTGGATTTGGCCGATGTTGATTTCAGATTTTTGCAGTGAATTTTGCAGCTCTGATTGCTGGCCTTTAAATTGCTGAAGCAGTTTACGCAGGTTGCCCATTTCTGAGCTGAGTTGGTTGAGTTGTTTGCGTGTTTTGGCCTCATCATCGGCATAAGCTTGCGTGCAGCTAAGCATGGCGAACAGCATGGCTGCAAGCATCAATGCCGCACCGCGTGGTTTTGCTCGGTGATGACTGTCGATCATGTCATGTTCTCGACGAAGTGGGTTGATCGTCTTTGCGGTAAACAAAAATATTTTAATCAATGCTAAGCAAAGGCTGGCCGGTCATCTCCGCGGGCTGTTGTAAGTGCATTAATGCCAGCATAGTGGGTGCGACATCGGCTAATTTTCCGACCTCATTATGCATTGTGACAGCTTGGCCGCCGACATAAATAAAGGGTACGAGCTCAGTGGTGTGCTGGGTGTGGACTTGGTTGGAATCATAATCGAACATTTGTTCGCAGTTGCCGTGGTCGGCGGTAATCAGGCAGTCGCCACCAGCTTTTAATACTGCTTCGGTCACTTTACGAATGCTTTCATCAATCGCTTCAGCGGCTTTGATCGCTGCTTGGTAATTGCCGGTGTGACCGACCATATCACCGTTGGCATAATTACAGATAATTACATCAAATCGACCGCTGGCAATTGCTTGCTCCAATTGTCGTGTGACTTCTGGTGCGCTCATTTCAGGTTGTAAGTCGTAGGTGGCGACATCGGGAGATGGCACCAAAATACGCTCTTCACCCTGGTAGGGCTGTTCCCGACCGCCACTGAAAAAGAAGGTAACGTGTGCATATTTTTCTGTTTCAGCAATGCGCAGCTGGGTTTTCCCCATGGTCTCCATTAACTCACCAAAGCTGTTGTGCAATGTCTCCGGCGGGAAAGCGCAAGGGGCGTCAATGCTGGCAGCGTATTCAGTCGTGGTGACAAAACTGGCTAACGAAGGTGTTTTGCTGCGTTGAAACTCAGCAAAGTTGGGCTCGGTAAATGCGCGAGTAATTTCACGAGCGCGGTCAGCACGGAAGTTCATAAAGATAACTGAGTCGCCATCGGCAATTGCTGCGCCAGGTTCACCTTCAGCTTGAATTACTGAGGGGCTGACGAATTCGTCGTTTTCATCGCGCTGGTAGGCGGCGTCAAGGCCGTCGAGGGCGTTGTCGTAGCGATAAGTTGAGTTGGCCTGAGTCAACAAGTCATAGGCTTTTTGTACTCTATCCCAGCGGTTATCTCTGTCCATGGCGTAGTAGCGGCCAACTAAGGAGGCAATACGGCCGCAGCCTAGCTGGGCAAATTTATCGGTCAGTGTTTGCAGCGAGTTTTTAGCGCTGCGCGGTGGGGTGTCGCGTCCGTCGAGAAAGGCATGGACATAAACGTGTTTGGCACCGCGCTGGGCTGCCATTTCCACCATGGCAAAAATGTGTTGCTCATGGCTGTGAACGCCGCCAGCGGATAACAGGCCGAGCAAGTGCAAGGCTTTGCCGTTGGCTACGGCTTTATCGATGGCGTCGATATAAGCCGGGTTGGTGAAAAAATCGCCATCACTGATGGCTTTATCGATACGGGTGATGCTTTGGTAGACGACACGCCCCGCGCCTAGGCTCATGTGACCGACCTCTGAATTGCCCATTTGCCCTTCGGGCAGGCCTACATTCAAGCCGGAGCTGGCGATAAGTGTGCGTGGCGCTTCGGCATAGAGTCGATCCCAGGTGGGGGTGTTGGCGTTGGCGATGGCGTTATCACGGGTCTCTTCGCGGTGACCCCAGCCGTCTAAAATGAGTAGCACGAGGGGTTTTTTAGCAGCGTGGATTTCCATAGGGCGAATCTTCTAGGCAATAAATAAAATGGAGATTTAAAAACTAGCCCAATTCTACCGTGTCCTTAGCAGCTTGGCCATGGATCGCTGACGGTGTGCGCTTGGCTAGTGGAGTTAATAGTGCGAGTTGGCAGTTAGATTTCACCGTGAGAATTATTGCCGGCGCGTGTATACTGCGCGCTCAATTTTATTGATCCGCGGCTATCTGGGTTTTTATCGGGGCAATTAGTGGTCAATGAGTAAGCGTATTCAAAGAGGTGTAATCGAGCAATGGCTCAATTTTTAACGTTTTTGGCCGAGCAATGGCAATATTCAGTAGGCTTGTTGGTTTGCGTATCTCTGTTGTTTTGGAATGAATCCAAAAAAGGCGGTCCTGTTATATCGCCCCAGCAGCTGACCAATATGGTTAATCAGCAGCAAGCTCTGGTGCTGGATTTGCGTGAAAGTAAAGAGTTTGAGCAGGGGCATATCGTTAATGCGAAGAATATACCCCATGCCAAGCTGACTAGCCGGATGGCGGAGTTGGAAGCCTATCGTGATAAGCCCATTATTTTGGTGTGCAAAATGGGTCAGCACTCCAGCGCTGCAGGTAAACAGTTGCTCGCTGAAGGTTATAATCAAGTGTCACGTTTAAGTGGCGGTATCCTTGAGTGGCAAAGTTTGCAGTTGCCACTTGTATCCAAGTAAAGTGACCCAATTAATGTAGGGAGTTGTTGTCGATGTTGGATGTGTATCTCTATACCACTCGATCTTGTCCTTTTTGTGTTCAGGCCAAGCATTTACTTACAGCAAAAGGTATTGAGTTCCGTGAAATCTCAGTAGATGGCAATGCTGAGTTACGCTTGGAAATGATGAACCTCAGTGGTCGCCGTACTGTGCCGCAAATCTGGGTTGGTAAGACTCATGTAGGTGGTTGCGATGAGCTGTGGTCTCTGGAGCGTTCGGGCAGGCTTGATCAGCTGTTAGAAGCAGAAAAGAGCGTTTAATTATTTTTAATAAAACATACATTAACCCTATTCAATTAATTGAATATACGATAAGAATCTTAAGGAGTAATAATGGCTGAGAATGAGCAAGTACAACAGCAGTTTGGTGTACAGCGTATGTACGTTAAGGATGCATCTCTTGAATCGCCCTTGGGTGTTGAGGTGTTTACCAAGCAATGGCAGCCTAAGCTTAATGTCGATCTGAATACCAAAAGCAGCAAAGTCGGTGAGGAGAACTACGAAGTTGTTTTAACCGTTACTGTAACGGCAAAGCTGGATGAAGAAACGGCGTTATTAATTGAAGTGCAGCAAGCTGGCTTATTTTTGGTGAAGGGAATCGAAGGTGAAAACCTGCGCCAGGCGTTAGGCATTATGGGGCCAAGTTTGTTATTCCCTTATCTTCGTGAAGTTATCGATAGTCTTGCCGTTAAAGGTGGTTTTCCTCCAATTGGCTTACAGCCAGTCAATTTTGAAGCGTTGTACCGTCAAGCTGCCCAGCAGGCTGCAGATCAGGCAGCGCCACAGCCTGAGACAGTAAATTAAATCTGTTGTTTTGGATTAGCTATACAAATAAACACTGCGAGTAAGCTGTGTGGTGTTTATTTGTTGTTCAATTTTCCACTGCCGTTATTGTTAATCCCCGCCTTTAAATCCTAGTTGGCGCCAAGCCTCGTAGACAAAAACAGCCACTGAGTTAGAGAGATTAAGGCTTCGGCTGTTGGTCTGCATGGGTAATCTTAGGATATGTTCTTTGGGCAGTGAGTCCAGTACATCTGCAGGTAAACCGCGTGTTTCTGGCCCAAATATCAGTGCGTCCCCGGCTTCGTAGTTGGCATCGGTATGTCGATTGGAGCCTTTGGTGCTGCAAGCGTAGACTTTATTGGGTTGAGTGACGGCCAAAAAATGTTCGACGCTGGGGTGTCTGGAGACTGTAGCCCATTCGGCATAGTCCAAGCCAGCTCGTCGCAGTTTCTTATCATCGAGGTCAAAACCCAGAGGCTCAATTAAATGCAGTTGAAAGCCGGTATTGGCACAGAGCCGAATGATATTACCGGTATTGGGTGGGATTTCCGGCTGATATAGGACGATATGGAGCATGCAAGAGGCCTTGTTGATTAGGGTGACGAAGTTATAACTTCCAGCTAATAATATAGCTATTGTAATGGCTTAGTTACTCATCGTCTTCGCTATCACCGTTCAGGTCGAGTTCATTCATTTTTCGGGTTAAGGTATTTCTGCCCCAGCCCAATAATACTGCCGCGTCACGTTTGCGACCGTGGGTATGTTTCAGGGCAACATCGATCATAATTTTTTCAAAAATGGGTACGACAGTGTCCAGCAGTTTATCTTTACCCAAGCTCAGTTCTTGATCTGCCCAGCGATACAAGCTGTTCTGCCAGTTATCCTTATTATCGACTGTGCTGTCTTCGTTGATCTGTTGGTTGAGTAGCTCTGGCGGCAGGTCTTCAATGTGGATTTCGCGGCCTGAGGCCATGACGGTTATCCAGCGGCAGGTATTTTCTAATTGCCGCACATTACCGGGCCAATCCAGTTTGCACAGGTATTCCTGGCTGGTCTTGGTTAGTACTTTGGTTTCAGTATTCAGCTCTTCTGAGGCTTTGATAAAGAAGTGCTGCATCAACTTGGGAATATCTTCACGGCGGTTGCGCAGGCTGGGAATATGGATGCGAATGACATTGAGGCGATGAAATAAATCCTCACGGAAGCGTCCATCTTTGACCAGGGCTTCAAGGTCTTGGTGGGTGGCGGCAATGATTCGCACGTTAACGTTGACGGGAATATGGCCGCCTACCCGATAAAATTCACCATCGGCTAATACTCGCAGTAAGCGGGTTTGGGTTTCTGCGGGCATGTCACCGATTTCATCGAGAAAGAGTGTGCCGCCGTCAGCTTGTTCAAAGCGCCCAACTCGCAGTGCAGAGGCGCCAGTAAACGCACCTTTCTCGTGACCGAATAGTTCTGATTCCATCAGTTCTTTGGGAATAGCAGCCATATTCAAGGCAATAAATTTAGCCTGAGTGCGGGGGCTGTGTTTGTGCAGGGCGTGGGCGACTAGCTCTTTACCGGTACCAGATTCACCGTTTATCAAGACGGTGATATTAGAGTGGGATAGCCGGCCGATGGCGCGAAATACTTCCTGCATCGCTGGCGCTTCACCAATAATTTCGGTGCTGCCAATAACTTCGGTAGCGGCCACCGAGTCAACCTGGTTCTCTTTAGCGTGAGTCAGTGCTCTTTCGGTAACGGCAACTGCATCGTCAATATCAAAGGGCTTGGGTAAATATTCAAAGGCGCCACCTTGATAGGAGGCCACTGCGCTATCCAGGTCGGAATGCGCGGTGGTTATAATAACGGGCAAATCAGGGTGGCTTGCATTGATTTTGCTGAGCAACTCAAGCCCGTCTATGCCCGGCATACGGATATCGCTGATAATGGCGTCGGGTTTTTCGTTGGTTAAGCGGCGGATGATTGCTTCACCATTATCAAAGGTCTGGGTCAGAATCCCTGCTTGGTTGAGTGCTTTTTCAAGTACCCAGCGAATAGATCGGTCGTCATCAACAATCCATACTGTGTTGGCCGTACTCATTGTGCTGCTCCAGAAGTTATCGTTCTAATGGTATGTAGATGGCGAATACGGTTTTGCCTGGTTCGCTGCTGCATTCAATTAATCCATGGTGGTGGTTGATGATTGATTGGGCGATGGATAGGCCCAGCCCGGTGCCATCAGCACGACCGCTGACCATGGGTAAAAAAATCGTTTCAATAATGTCTTTAGGAATGCCGGGACCGTTGTCGCTAATATTGATATTGCACACCAGGCGGTGGCGATGAGAGCCAATGGTGAATTGGCGTAGTGTTCGGGTTTTTAGTTCGATGGTGGGATTGGCAACAGGTTTTTGGCTGCTATTGTCTAACAGGGCCTGCATGGCATTGCGTACCACATTTAAAATGGCTTGGATCAAATGTTCTTTATCACCCTTGAGTTCGGGGATACTGGGGTCGTAATCGCGAAGAATAGTGATTTGACCACAGGTTTCGGCATCAATAAGGCTTTTTACACGCTCCAGTACTTCGTGAATATTGAGTGCTTGAATGTCGAGCAGGTTATGGGAGCCAAGCATGCGGTCAACCAAGTTGCTCAGGCGGTCGGCCTCTTCAATAATAATATTGGTGTAATCGGTGAGCTCTTCGCTGGGGAGTTCTTTGGCGAGTAACTGTGCTGCGCCACGTAATCCGCCCAAGGGGTTTTTAATCTCGTGGGCCAGACCTCTAATCAGTGCCTGTGAGTTTTGTTGGGCGGCCAATAAGCCTTCTTCTCTGCTAATGCGCAATAGGCGATCAAGTGGGTGTAGTTCCATGATCAGAGAGGTAACGGTGTCTTCTTCAAAAATAGGGGTAACCGCGCAGTCTACAGTGATAGTTTGTCCGGTGGTCGCCAGCACAAGCCGTGTTTCACGCTTGGTGAAGGCGTTGATATTGTTGATGGCTGCGAGCAGGCTGGAATCGGCGTTGTCTTTTTCAAAGAACAATAGCGATATCGGCTCACCGATTACTCGATTGCCACTGACCTCTAGTAAGGCTTCAGCGGTTGAGTTGATGTAGCGGATAGATAGATCGGGGTTTACCAGCAAAATAGCCGTTTGCAGGTTACCCAAAATATCAGTTTGTAAGATGTTTGAAGTCATGGATCTGTCTGCTGCGGTATGTGGTGGAACATTTTTAGGGCGTTCCAGAAGGTTGAATGCAAAAACCAAACCATGTCTTTAAATGATGCAAATAAGAAGCTAGGTTGGGTGAAATTGCCTCTTATTGCAGCTAATAGAAGGTTTGCGTGTTATGAAAAGCATTCATAACTAAAGTTTGAGTCCGTTACATGGAATCAGTCTGGATAATTTGCACCAATTTAGAGCATATTGCGAGAACATTCTTACTTGGCTGTTTATTTTGGTGCTTGAATAGGGGCTCGTAAGAGCCCGCAGGATGGGGAGGCGTATTATTTGAGCAGGTCTATTTTCCAGGGCGATAGACAAATATTTTCACAGCTGATGACTGTTGCACCGTGTTACCCCTGTCGTCGATAACCTCGATTTGGAGTTGGTGTGGACCTCGGCTAATGCCGTCGATTTGAAAATTGCTTTTGCTAATGCTGTGTAGGGCACCGTCGATGTTTAGTTGCAGTTTATGTTCAGGTGCGAGTTTAGGGTTTACTTGTGTGCTAACGGTAAAGGCGATCAAGCCATTGGCAATGATGGCGTCATTAGCTGGGGAGTTAATCTTCAGTGTGTCATAGGCCGCGGTGCTAGGTGCTGGCGTTTTTTCGTTGGGTGCTGAAGCTTTTAAAGCCTCTGCTGCATTGGGTGATTGTATTTCGACTTTGTCGGCATTGGGCTGAGGGGTATCACTGAAGCTGACTTTGCCCTGTTTATCAACGGTTTTATAGACCTCTGTAACGTCGGCCTTGGCTGACAATACCGGGCTTATAAGGAGGGTGAGCACTAACAAACTTGAGTAGAGTTTGATTGCTGGTATTCCCATGTCGAATTCCTTTTGTTAAGCAGTTTGGGCGTGGTCGCAGTTTATGTAGCTAGATCATAATGGCGTCACGCTATAAATTGGACGTTAGGCAAAGCCGCTTTTTTAGACTGCGGCATTAGTGATAGATTCTAGCTGCTGTGTGGTGTGTTGTCCGCTACAAAAAAGCCCGCTGATGCGGGCTTTGTGAAAGAATGCTCAGTATGGCTTATACCGAGTAGTACATTTCAAACTCAACGGGGTGGGTTGTCATATTGAGCCGCTCTACTTCTTCTAGTTTCAGCTTGATATAGGCGTCTATCATATCGTCATCCATTACCCCGCCTGCTGTTAGGAATGCGCGGTCAGCGTCGAGGGCTGCTAGCGCTTGTTCCAGGCTTGAGGCTACCGTGGGAATGGCGGCCGCTTCTTCAGCGGGCAAGTCGTAAAGATCTTTGTCGGCAGGGTCGCCAGGGTGGATCTTGTTCTGAATGCCATCTAAGCCAGCCATTAACATGGAGGCAAACATCAGATAAGGGTTGGCGGTAGGGTCGCCAAAACGTACCTCAATGCGACGTGCTTTGGGGTTGGGGACAAAGGGAATGCGGATTGAAGCTGAGCGGTTGCGGGCGGAGTAGGCCAGCATGACAGGGGCCTCAAAACCAGGGACCAAACGCTTATAAGAGTTAGTTGAAGCATTGGCGAAGGCGTTGATGGCGCGGGCGTGCTTGATGATGCCGCCTATATAGAACAGTGCAGTTTCGCTGAGACCGCCATAGACATCACCGGCCATAATATTGACACCGTCTTTGCTGAGCGACTGATGTACATGCATGCCGGAACCGTTATCACCCACTAGCGGCTTGGGCATAAAGGTGGCGGTTTTGCCGTAGGCGTGAGCAATATTATGAACACAGTATTTAAAGATTTGAATCTCGTCGGCTTTTTTAACTGCGCTGTTAGGGCCAACACCGATTTCACACTGACCAGCAGTGCCTACCTCGTGGTGGTGCACTTCTATGGCAAGTCCCATCGCTTCCATTGCGTTACACATGGCGCCGCGCAGATCATGTAGAGAGTCGACTGGAGGTACGGGGAAATAGCCACCTTTAACGCCGGGGCGGTGACCAGTATTGCCATCGGGATAGCTTTTGCCAGAGGACCAGGCTGCTTCCTCGGAGGTGATAGAGTAGCTGGCGCCGCTCATGTCGATCTGCCACTTTACATCGTCAAATATAAAGAACTCGGGTTCGGGGCCGAACAAGCAGCTGTCAGCGATGCCGGTGGATTTCATATAGGCTTCGGCGCGCTCGGCGATTGAACGAGGGTCGCGGTTATAGCCCAGCATGGTGGTTGGTTCGACAATATCACAGCGCAGATTAAGAGTGTTGTCATCGGTGAAAGGGTCGATAACAGCGGTGGAATCGTCGGGCATCAATACCATGTCAGATTCGTTAATGCCTCTCCAGCCCTGGATAGATGAACCGTCAAACATTTTCCCGTCTTCGAAAAAGCCCTCGTCGATATCACTAGCGGGGAAGGTTACGTGATGTTCTTTACCCTTGGTGTCGGTGAAACGTAAGTCTACCCATCTTACATTGTGTTCTTTAATTAAGCTCAGCGTGTTCTCTGCCATAATTGAACTCCTAGTCATGGTTATTGATCAGTAAATGAATGCTGTTGAGCCGGTTACAACTAACAAAACGGGGGACTAAGTCAGACCTTCTTGCTCGCGGCGAGTTTATAATTTTAACGTTGGTACAGTGTAAACCATAAGCTATAGGCAAGAAACTACCAACATCGTGTTTCGGGCTGCTGGTTAAGCTGGGTATAATGCGCGCCATTGTCGTAGGTTGTAGCTAGCGATCATAGTTATGAATCGTAGTCATTAATCATAGTTGACGGTTACAGCCACGAGTTACAGCGCGTCGGCGTTTATAGGTTTTTGCCCGAGTGGTTATTGCAACCGGTCTGGCGATACATTGAGTAGGCTAATTGCATGCAGTTCATCGTTAAGTTTTTCCCTGAAATTACCATTAAGAGCAAGCCAGTAAGGAAGCAGTTTGTTAAGCAGCTACGTAACAATCTGCGGGTTTTGTTGCGCGCTGTTGATCCGTCGGTGGTGGTAGAGAGTGACTGGGATAAAATCGTGGTGCAGTGCTCAGACGATAAAGCGTTGCATGAGCAGTTGGTTGGTGTGCTGTCCTGTACGCCAGGCATTGCTCATTTTCTTGATGTAATGGAATTTCCCTTTGTGGATATGCACGATGCGTTTGAAAAAACACAAATGCTCTGGGGTGATCGGCTGGCGGGTAAAACCTTTGTGGTGCGCTGTAAGCGCACAGGTGCGCATGAATTTAGCTCGCATCAGCTGGAGCAATATATAGGTGGGGGTTTAAATCAGCATTGTGATAGTGCTGGTGTTGATTTACACAACCCGGATATCACTGTACGTCTTGAATTGCGGGATCAGCGGTTATTTGTTGTCAATCAGCGCCATGAGGGTTTGGGTGGTTTTCCGTTGGGCAGTCTGGATTCTGTAGTCAGTTTGATCTCCGGTGGCTTTGACTCCACCGTTTCAAGCTATTTGACAATGAAGCGCGGCATGAGGACACACTTTTGCTTTTTTAATTTGGGTGGTCGCGATCATGAGGTAGGTGTGAAGGAAGTTGCCTTGTATTTATGGATGAAATACGGGGCTTCTTCGCGGGTGAAGTTTGTCTCGGTGCCCTTTGAAGGCGTAGTGTCCGAGATATTGCGTAATGTCGATGACTCGCAAATGGGGGTGATTTTAAAGCGGATGATGATGCGGGCGGGCTCGCATGTGGCGGCACAGCTAAATGTGCAGGCGATGGTGACAGGGGAGGCGGTGGCCCAGGTCTCCAGCCAGACTTTGGCCAACCTGTCGGTAATAGACTCTGCCACTGACACCTTGGTGCTGCGTCCATTAATTGCTTCAGACAAAGAAGATATTATCCGTATCTCCAGGCAGATTGGCACTGAGGACTTTGCCGCTGTGATGCCAGAGTACTGCGGTGTTATCTCGGTAAAGCCCACTACTCGAGCTAAGCCGGAAAAGATTGTTAACGAAGAGCATAAATTCGATTTTGGGGTGTTGGAAAAAGCGCTTGCTGATGCACGTTATATCAATATTGATACCTTGGCCGATGAAGAGCTGGCGGTGCAAGAGGTTGAAATATTAAATATACCAATTCATGGTGCAGTGATTATTGATGTGCGCCATCCCAGTGAGGAAGAGCGTAAACCTTTAATCGTCGCTAATACTGAAGTACAAAAGATTCCTTTCTATGAATTACATGCAGCTTTTGTTGGCTTGGATCAGTCCAAGCCTTATTTGTTGTATTGCGATAAGGGGGTTATGAGTAAGTTGCATGCAGCGCATTTATTAGAGCAGGGCTATAACAACGTGAAGGTGTATAGACCGGCTAATGGCTGATGGGATTAATACTAAAGTTGTAAATTTTAAATTGCTCGCCTTTAGGGATAAGGGTGAGGTTGATGTGCGCTCGGCCCTCGCTAAAAGTGGCTTCAGTTTGATAATTAATTCGCTTCTCGCCTAACAGGGCCAGAGCGCTAGCCAGCTGTGAAAATTGTAATGGCTCAAGCGATTGTAGCTGGCCAAATTGACGGTAGTGGTCTAATAGCGTGCCGAGCTGTTGATCATTAAGGGTTTGCTGGGCTTCGGCAGACAGGTGTTTTTTTAAGGCGGGCTTTTCCCAGAGGCTGATATCGTTAAGCATGTTGGTCGCTATGGGAATAGCCACAGCATCATAATATTTTTTTTGTTCATTGGTATAAAAATATAGGCCAATGCAAAGAATAAGAAAAAATAAGGTAATGATACGCAAGTTAGCTGTATTCACGACGCAACATCCTCAGAGATGGATAAAGAGCGAGGCCTTATGGTAGAGCCTTTTAGCAGAGAATAAAACTGCTATCCTTGGCTTATCTTTCTCTGAGCTAATTAAGTTGAATTACACGGCTAAACCACCAGGGTTTAAGCAGCGACTGCTTAAATCATAGAGAGCTAACGGAGTTTATATGTCGGTGCTTAAAGAGCATTTTGGATCGCGGCTGGGTTTTGTGTTGGCTGCGGCAGGGTCTGCGGTTGGTATTGGTAACTTGGTGGGTTTTCCCGTTGCGGCTGCAAAAAATGGCGGCGGCGCTTTTCTGATTATTTATGCCTTTCTTGTGCTTTGTGTGTGTTTGCCGGTGATGCTGGCTGAAATATCGCTGGGCCGCAACACACAGCAATCGCCTCTAGGTGCGTATCGGACACTGTCGAAACGATCTTTCTGGTGGCAGTTGGTCGGTTGGTTGGTGTTGGTAACTCCCTATATGATCGCTGTGTTTTATATGGTGATCACGGTGTGGATATTGGGTTACCTGTGTGAGGCAGCGACTGGGCAGCTCAGTGCCTTGGCCGAACCTGAATACTTTGGCCAGTTTGTTAATAGTAATAAAATATTTGGGTATTTCGCCATAGTGGTGTTGCTGGTCAATGTGATTTTACTGGGCGGGGTAAAAAATGGTATTGAGCGCGCGGCTAAAATAATGATGCCGGCGTTGTGTCTTATGTTGGCGGGCTTGGTCGTATTTGTACTGACATTGGATAATGCCTATGCCGGCCTGGTGTATTATTTGGTGCCGGATTTTAGCAAGATCAATGCGGCTGTCATTAATGGTGCGTTATCACAAGCCTTCTTCTCACTGTCGCTGGGTATGGGGATTATGATTACTTATGGCTCTTATATAAGCCGCCATGAAAAACTGGCTGGCTCGGCTAAGCTCGTTGCTGCAATGGATACAGCGGTGGCTTTCTTTGCTGGGCTAATGGTCATTCCAGCGATCTTTTCATTTAATCCCAATATCGATACCGCAGCGCTGAGTGATTCTTCGGTGGCGTTGATCTTTACCTTTTTGCCTAAGATTTTTTTAGCATTGCAGGCGGTCATAGGCTATGTGGGTGCTAGCGTGGTCGCCACATTATTTTTCTTGTTGGTGTTTTTTGCTGCTATCACCTCGCTGGTATCGATCACCGAAGTACCGGTTTCCAGTCTAGTGAATGAGAGGGGCTATTCGCGAGGCAGGGCCTTGTTAATATTGACGCTCACCATGGCTTTGCTCACCATCGCCTGTATTTTATCCTTTGGGAGGGTAGCGTTTTTGTCTGAATTTATGGTTTATGCGGGCCAGTCAAAGGCGTTGTTTGAAGTTATTGTGGATGTGTTTTACGAAACTATTTTACCGCTTAATGGTTTCTTGCTTTGCCTGTTTGTTATTTATCGATGGAAAAAGCAGGGGTTTAATGCTGAGTTGGAGTGTAGTGACCCAGCTTATAAAGGCTCGCTTTTGGAACGCTATGTTAATGTGTCGCTAGGTACTTTTATCCCGCTGATTTTGCTATTGATATTCATCAATACTGTACTGCTCAAATATTTTGGTATTAGCTTGATCGGTTAAATTCTGTCGTGAAGTTACCGTGCCATACCCACTGGCAGTGGCTGTTCTGAGCGAGACGCGTAAAAAAAGCGGCGTTTTATGTGGGCGCTGGCTGCCCTATTGATGTATAATCCGCCACCTTTTTGCTCATCTATCTTTATTAAAAGAATGGAGGGGCAACTTTGCCACTATATCATCCAGGTGCCCCAAGTGATCGAGAAACTCCGTAACATCGCCATTATTGCCCACGTTGACCATGGTAAGACTACCTTAGTTGATAAACTACTTTCCCAGTCTGGAACCTTAGATCGTCGTGATGAAGGCTCTGAGCGCGTGATGGATTCTAATGATCAGGAGCGAGAGCGCGGCATTACCATCCTGGCTAAAAATACCGCCATCGAATGGAATGGATACCACATTAATATCGTAGATACCCCTGGACACGCCGACTTTGGTGGTGAGGTTGAGCGGGTATTGTCGATGGTAGACTGCGTATTATTGTTGGTAGATGCTGTAGGTGGCCCCATGCCGCAAACACGTTTCGTAACCTCAAAAGCGTTTGAGCAAGGCCTTAACCCTATTGTTGTTATCAATAAAATTGACCGTCCGGGTGCCAGACCTGATTGGGTTATCGATCAAGTGTTTGATCTGTTTGATCGTTTGGGTGCTACTGACGAGCAGCTTGATTTCCCAATTATCTACGCTTCGGCGTTGAATGGTGTTGCAGGCCTGGATCCTGAAGAGATGGCGGAAGATATGACGCCGCTATTTCAAATGATAGTCGATAAAGTAAGCCCTCCGGCTGTAGAGCCCGATGGTTTGTTCCAAATGCAGATTTCTGCGCTGGATTACTCCAGCTATGTTGGTGTTATCGGTGTTGGTCGTATTACTCGTGGTAGCCTTAAGCCCAATCAGCAAGTGATTGTGGTGAGTGCTGATGGTAAAGAGCGCAAAGGCAAGGTACTCAAGGTGATGGGACATCATGGCCTTGAGCGGGTAGAAACTAACGAAGCTGAAGCGGGTGATATTGTTTGTATCACCGGTATTGATGGTCTGGGTATCTCTGATACCTTGTGTGATCCAGCCAAGGTAGAGGCGTTGCCGCCGCTGTCGGTTGATGAGCCTACTGTCAGCATGACTTTCCAGGTTAACGATTCACCGTTTGCGGGTAAAGAAGGTAAGTTTGTTACTTCGCGTAATATTAAAGATCGTTTGGATCAAGAGCTGATCCATAATGTTGCGTTGCGGGTTGAGCAGGGTGAAACGCCAGATAAATTTAAAGTGTCCGGTCGTGGTGAGTTGCATTTGTCGGTATTGATAGAAACCATGCGCCGTGAAGGTTTTGAGCTGGGTGTGTCCCGTCCAGAAGTTGTGCAGAAGCTTGTCGATGGCGTTATTCATGAGCCCTATGAGCAAGTGGTTATCGATATTGAAGAGCAGCATCAAGGCGCCATCATGGAAGAGATGGGCTTGCGTAAAGCTGAAATGACCAATATGGAGCCCGATGGTAAAGGTCGCGTTAAACTTGAGTTTATTGTGCCTTCTCGCGGATTGATTGGTTACCGCTCGCAGTTTTTAACCATGACCTCCGGCAGTGGCATCATGACCAGTATTTTTGATCATTACGGACCGATAAAAGTAGGTGAAGTTGTCAGCCGTCAAAACGGTGTAATGGTATCGATGGTTAGTGGTAAAACATCGGGTTATTCATTGTTTAACCTGCAGGAGCGTGGTCGTATGTTCTTGGGTCATGCTGTTGAGATTTACGAAGGGCAGATTATTGGTTTGCACTCGCGCGATAATGATTTGGCAGTTAACCCTACCAAGGGCAAGCAGCTGACTAACGTTCGTGCCTCTGGAACGGATGAAGCGTTGGTATTAACTACGCCGGTTAAGCATACGCTTGAACAGGCACTAGAGTTTATCGAAGATGATGAGTTGGTTGAGGTGACGCCAGAAAGTATTCGGATTCGTAAAAAGCTATTGAAAGAGAATGAGCGTAAGCGCGCAAAATAAATTATATTTTGTTCCTGGCGTTAACAACAAAGGCAGCTTTTAGCTGCCTTTGTTGTTTTTGCAATTAAGCCAGGCTTTTTGTTTAGATCTTTGCGAGTGGACCCCTGGCTGGAGTTATTATAATTTTTTCGCTGTTACCGTGCCGGTCAATCTATTAATGCTGCAGATGTGGCTGGAAGATTCTCTCAGAGGGCGAAAGGTGTGGCATCGAAGTAATCGCGCCATTCGGTGATTTTCCCCTGTTCAACTTTCAGAATACCAGCAACGCGAATACTTGCAAAAGCATTGCCCTCCGCGTCGATCAGATGATCGATACGTTCTGTCAGGACCATCTCCCCTTGTTCGGCAATGGCGATGTACTCGACATCGATACGCTGGCAGTTTTGCATGGGCTCAAAGGCTTGGAACGCTGCTTCAGCCTCTTCTGGTCCGACTGTTCGGGATAGCCCTACATTCTCCCAGACAGCACTGGGTGCCAGATAATCATGCATCGATTGAAATATTTTCTCTCTCCCTTGTGCCCAGCAGTCAAAAAAGTTGGTGACGATTCTTGTAGGTGTCATTTTTAAATCTCCTCAATTTAATGTAAGTGTCATAGGGGGGGAGGTCTTGTCGATAGCGAAGCCTGTGGTGCGTTAAGTCCTTATATCAGTGTTGGTGCTGATAATTTGGGTTGCGTATTTCCTCATGAGTTTCAGGTGTTGAGATAGCCAGCAGTTGTGTGCACAAAGCCAGTCGTGACTGTTGCTCGTAAGCCTCAATTGAAAAGTGTTGTTTGAACAAGAGGAACAGCATTCCCCATTCATGCCCCAAAATCTGATTGGAGTGCGCTTCTTTGTCAACGGTTGAAGTTAGTTGCCCTGTCTGTTCGGCGGCAGTAAGCTGGTCGTAGTAAAATTTATAGGCGTCCTTGAGGAGGACTCTCACTAGCTTGCTATCTGGGTCTGAGTTGAGCATGGATTGAATAATCGCATCGGAATACAGCGGTGTGCTCTTTACTGCCGCGACTATCCCGTCGTGCCTGGCGATGATTGATGGCACTCCGGGGCGCACCGATTGCACGAAGTTTTTGGTAATCTCTAAAAAAGATGTCGAGACAATTTTGGCCATCAGCTGATCCTTGCTGCCAAAGATGTTATATAGCGTCATCTTTGTTACGCCGGCCTCCCGTGCCAAGCGTTCCATGTTAACGTCCTGATACCCATGCTCAGAGAGGTGCTTTCGGGCAACTTGAACTATCTTTTTCTCCCGCTCTACCTGTCTGGGTGAGCGATACTTCCTTTTACCTGTCATGCGTCCGCCTGTTTTCGATTGATAGCACTTTGACTAAATGATGTAACACAGTCAACTTTTAGCTCTGCGAGTTTAAGGGATTTTCTCGGCTGATTTTAATTGACGTTAATTTTATACTTGAGTATAGTTTTGTCAAACGCAGAAAAATTGACCTTTTTTGTCAGTTACTGCTGCGGTGATGAACTTGGTATAAATAACTCAGTTAAAGGTGAGCACAATGGATCAGCAATCTAGCCCTTCACATGTTCCCGTCGACAGAGTCGTCGATTTTGATATGTATGCTCCTCCCGGAGTCGCGGAGGATTTCTTCGAAGCTTGGGGTACTCTTCAGCAGCCAGGCGTTCCCGACATTGTCTGGACTCCACGCAACGGGGGGCATTGGATCGCTACCAGAGCGGAAGTTATTAAAGAAGTACTGAGCGATTTTTCGCGATTTTCCAGCAGGAACATCCTCTTGCCTAAAAGTACCAGCGACGAGCATGATCTTATCCCTACGACGATAGATCCCCCGCAGCACCACTTTTATCGAAAAACCTTGAACAGCACGTTCGCGCCTGCGGCGGTCAATCGCATGGATGATCGTATACGTGAGATAGTAACGGATCTGATCGATCAGTTTGAGGATAAGGGGCAGTGCAACTTCACGGAGGAGTTTGCAGAGATTCTCCCCATTCGGATATTTTTATCTATGATGGATCTACCTGAGGAAGATACGCCTCAAACCAAATATTGGGCCGATCAGTTGTTGCGTCCAGACGGTTCAATCACTTTCGCGGAGGCGTTGAATAATCTGAAGCAGTACATCACGCCTTATGTTGACGAGCGGAGCGGAAAGGATGGTACGGATTTGCTGAGCAGATTGGTGAACTCTGAAATCGACGGCCGCGAGATAACTCGCGACGAAGCAATCAAATTGGCCGTTCAGGTGTTTATTGCCGGTATTGATACGGTGGTAAACCTGCTTGGGTTTGTGTTTTTGTTCCTTGCCAAAAACCCTGCGCACCGCAATCAGCTCGTCGAAGGCACAGTCCCCTTGTCTGAATCAATAGAGGAGATTCTACGTCGCTTCCCTGTGGTTTGTATCGGCCGTGAAGTGCGTGAAGACATCAATTTTCACGGCGTGACACTCAAAGCTGGTGAGATGATCGCTACTCCAACCCCCTTGGCGGGCATTGATGATCGTTTCAATTCTGAACCCAAGACAGTTGATTTTGCCAGAAAAACGAAAAATTCTCTGACATTCGGCACAGGTGCTCATATCTGCCCAGGAAAAACTCTTGCTCGCGCTGAGTTGAGAATTACGTTGGAAGAGTGGATGAAACGTATTCCTGACTTCTCGGTTGACCCAGACTCGACCGTCACCTGCACAGGAGGGATTGTTGGCGTGGTGGATAATCTTTCTCTGGTCTGGAATCGCTAACCTATTTTTGGTTGAGAGGCGTCTGGGGTTTTTGTGCTATTGGGGTTGCACTGTGCCGACCCCAAAAGAGTAATAATGTTTTCGATGGTCTGTTTGTTCTCGTTGTTACTCAAATAAGCAGCGTAAACCTCGCGATTAAAACATGGCGCATCTTCTAGCAAATATAGCCGCCCACTGTCGAGATAGGGGGCGGCTATGATTTCAGGTATATAAGCAGAGCCGCCGTGTTTTAGCAGGAACTCAAGAGCGCTGCGTCCAGTGCTGGTACATAGAGCTGGTGTCGGTAATGTGGGTAGCTGCTTGATGAGTTGAGTGTTAAATGAGTTACCCCAATCTATTTGAATATAGGGGTGCTTATTGATGTCCGCGAGCTGAGTATGTTGTTGGGTGCTGGTTAAAACCAGTGTGACAGTATCAATTCTTTCTATGCTGAGCTCTTCCACTTTGGGGCGGTCAAAGATAATAGCCATATCTAAGCTGTGTTTGAGCAGCTGTTGTGTGAGCGATGCGCGCTCCAGTACGGGCGCGCGTAGAGTGATGTCAGGGTAATGGCTATAGATGCGATGCAAATAATCTTGCAGGAATGGTTCCGCTAGGTTTACTGTGCCGCCAATGGCGATGTGTAGTGATTGCTCATTACTAGAGGATGATTGCTGTAGTGCTTGGTTCCAGGCATTGATGACTGCCTCAGCATGGGGTTTGAGGCGTTCACCCTCTGGTGTCAGGTTAATATTATTGCGGTGGCGATTGAATAAGCTGACTCCCAGTGTACTTTCCAGCTGGCGAATACGTGAGCTGACCGCCGCTTGGGTAAGGTATAAGTTGTCCGCTGCACGGCCAAAATGGCGGGTTTTCTCTATTTCTAAAAAAGTCTTGAGGAGTTCAGTTTCCATTAAATTGTGTTTACCCTTACGATAAATAACTTTTGTTTTACCACTACTAACACTATCCGCATAATCGCCGAAATTTCAACTAATCCTTGTGTGCAAAGGGTGGGCATTTATGACAATAGAAGGTTTTCAGTCTTTAGGGATCTATTACGATGATGTTAATTTCCCTAAGGGTTTTAGTAAAAGTGGCGAATTTACCATAAGCGAATCGGACTTGTTGCATAAATATGGTTCATCGTTGATGGCTCTGGAAAAAGGCACTGCTACTGCCTCCACTGATGAGGAGCTGCAGTTTGTGGCGGTTTGTCAGGGTCAGCGAGAGGCAGAGTCTAAATTAGAGCGCTTATGGCTGAAATATCGCTCTAAATGTGGCAGTAAAAAATGGATTAATGCCTTCGGCAGCGCCAAGCCGGATTTATCTGGTGAAATCGATGATTATATTGAAGATGACATCATCGATGATGACGAAGAATGATAAGTTAGTATCTGCTATATTTTGGCCTTATAGTGACGGCCGTTAATTAACGGTTTATAAGGCTGGGCTGATGCATATTGATAACAAACTGATTGTGGGTAGCGAGGAGTGGTGCTCGTTTTCCAGCCTCGCTATTCCTGCGATCAAGGCCCGGGTTGATTCTGGCGCTAAAACTTCCTCCCTACATGCTTTTAGCATTCATTCGTTTAACCGCGATGGCGAAGAATGGGTGAGTTTTGAGGTGCATCCAATTCAGCATGACCGCAAAACAACGGTTCGTTGTGAATCGCGGATTGTCGATCGTCGCTATATTAAGAGTTCCAACGGTACCCGCGAAAAACGCTACGTTATTGTCGCCCCCTTACAAATTGGCGGACATACTTGGGAGATCGAACTGACCCTTACCAACCGCGACTCCATGGGTTACCGCATGTTACTGGGGCGCGAGGCGATGCAGGGCCGGATGCTGGTTGATCCTGCGGCCAGTTTTTGCCTCGATGAGATGTCTGAGCATGAAATCAATACGCTTTATAATATTCACTCATCGACAGCCAAAGGCTTAAAGATTGGTGTGCTGGCGAGTAATCCTGATCTTTATAGCAATCGACGCTTGATGGAGGTTGGCGCCGAGCGTGGCCATGAGATGGTGTTTTTGAATATCCGGCAGTGTTATTTACGGATGGATACCGATAGCCCCGAGGTGTTTTATCGTGGTGGTCGGGTGTTGAATGATCTGGATGTGATTATTCCCCGTATCCGCTCTGACTTGACCTTCTATGGCTGCGCTTTAGTGCGACATTTCGAGAGCCTTGGTGTGTTTGTGCTGAATGCCTCGGCAGCAATTAGCCAGTGCCGTGATGCGCTATTTTCGCTGCAAGTGTTACAGCAAAATGGTCTCGACCTCCCCGTTAGTGGCTTTGCGAATATGCCCATCGATACCAATGAATTAATTGATTTGGTCGGTGGTGCTCCGCTGATTGTAAAAGCGCTTAACACGGGTCAGGGGTTGTTACAGGAGCAGCTGGTGGCTGCCACCGTACTCGCTCATACTCGCGAAGAAGCACAAAATGTGATCAATGCCATTAAGGTTGAGGGCGGTAGTGTTAATTTACTAGTGCAGGCATTTGTTGCTGAAGCCGATGGCAAAGATCTACGTTGCCTGGTGTTGGATGGCAAGGTTGTAGCTGCGATTCAGCGTACAGCGGTTGAGGGTAAGTTAGATACTCGGGTGGAAAACGGTGGCAAGGCCTCGGCGATTCAAATTACTCCTGAAGAGCAGCGGTTGGCGATAAAGGCGGCGCGCACTCTGGGACTGAAAATTGCTGGAGTAGATATTATCCGCTCCAACAAAGGGCCGTTGCTGCTAAAGGTTAATGCTTCGCCTGGCCTTGAGGGTATTGAGTCAGTGACTAAAAAGGATGTTGCCAGCGCTATCATCGATACGGTAGAGAAAAAGCTACAGCGTCTGAAAAAATCAGCCAAACTCTAGACACAGAGCCATTGTCTGCTGCTTATCAGTGCTGATGGCCACCTACGCCATGGGCATGCCCATGGGCGACTTCGTCGGCACTGGCGGCGCGCACATCGGTGATTTCAATGTCAAAGCGAATGCTTTGGCCCGCTAGCGGGTGGTTGAGGTCGACGTCGACGTTGAATTTACCCACTTTGATGATAGTGGCGGTTTGCACACCTTTATCGGTGTTGATACGCACTACTTTCCCCGCACTGAGTTTGCCTTCGTGTTTTAAGTACTTAATCGAAATACGATCGGTTTTATTGTCTTGACGCAGGCCATAGGCAAGGTGTGGCTCCAGGGTGATTTCAAAGCTGTCGCCAGCTTGTTTGCCGATCATGGCTTGCTCCAGCCCCGGTAATATATTATTCGCGCCAATCAGACATAGTGAGGGGTTGCCAGTGTGGCTACTCTCAACCTGATTTCCAGCTTGATCGAATAAATTGTAATGAAAAGTGACGGCAGTATTTTTGCTGATTTCCATGGTCGTGATAACACTCTGTAAGTGAAAGATGGCTAATGTAATTTAGGGGCGGCAATGGTACTGCCTTTGCTTTGTCTGGACAACAACTGAGCAGTCGTGCAGCTAATGGCGGCACTAATTGAAAGCACAAGCTAGCCATAGCGCAAAGGCTTGGCATTGGCAGGGCTGAGTAGGCTAAAGTAGCGACTGTTTAGCTCACCATTATCTGGATTCATCTAACTGTGGCCGATATTCTTCCTTTTAAAAAACCTACCGCCAAGCCTAAACAGAGTAATACTCTGTGTCGCAATGGTCATCACCAATGGGTGATCGATAAAAGCAAGCAATTCGATGTAAAGCAAGGGCGTTTAATTACCACCTCGGTTTGCGCTCGTTGTGGCAAGCGTAAGGTCGAACGGCGTTAGCTCAGAGGTGGTTATTTGCTTGCTCTATTGTGAGGTTTAAGCTGGTAATGCTATCGATAAGTCTGTGTAATCGTTAATTTATTGATGCCGGCTTGGTGTTAGCACTGCGGTGAAAAATGTTAATACATATAAAGGTGCAACATGATTGCTAGAGGGGTAAAAGTAGCCAAGTGGTCATTGGTAATAATGCTGGTATTGGTACTGCTACCAGAGTTGATTCGTTTTACCTTGATTCAGGCGGCTCCCAGGCTCGGTTTTGGTGAGGCGGGTATTGAAGATGTCGACTTCAATTTATTTGATGGCACGCTGGCGGTCAAAGGTCTTACCCTTAGCAGGGATGGGCAACAAAAACTTAGCTTGGCGGTGCTGGCGGTTGATCTCAGCTGGTGGCGACTGCTGCATGGGGAAATACAGTTACAGTCATTGGCTCTGGATGGCACGAAGCTCGCTGTTATTCAGTTGGACGATGGCCGCTGGGAGGTAGTCATACCGCTGGGAGCTGCTGAGGAGATAAATGAACGTGTCGACGCCACGACTGAAACGTCTGCAGCAACGTTGCCTAAGCTAACAGTAGCTAGGTTTGCGGTGAGCAATACTGAGGTTACTCTGCAAAGCGAGCTAATTAATGGGGTGTTGACGGTTGATGAACTAGTGTTGAGTGATGTGAGTAGCTGGGTTAATGAGCCGGCTACCTTGCGTTTAGATGCCCATTGGAATGATACACCTTTATTCTTTGACCTCACCGCGACGCCGCTGGATAAAACACCGAATATATATGGGCAGATAAAGCTGGATGGTTTTGATTTAACCAATGTCGCCAAGCTGCTGGGCCAGCCTTTAGAGGGACAGTTGGATGTCGATGTGACAGTGGCCGCTAGCCGCAATGAACAAGGCGCTATTGAAGTGGTTGTTGATGGCGCTGTAGCAATGCTGCAATTAGCGAGTAGCTATCAGCAGCTGACCCTCAATAGCAAGGCGCTGAGCTGGCAGGGTGATATCAAGCTTAGTCAGCTGGATGAGGTAGTGAGCTATGCAATGCAAGGTGATGTGCATTCGGTGGGCTTGTCGGTTCGCGATAATGAGCAGCAGTTGCTGCTGCTTGGCTGGAAGGACTTTAAGCTCAATCAACTCAGTCTGGATCAGGATTTAAACCTGGATATTGGGCATATAACGGTCGACGGTGCAGAGCTTAGTAATTATGGCGATGGTGAGCCCGGTCGTTTGTATACCGGTGCTATCGAGCTGAAATCACTGGCGTTGGTCAGTGGGCATGCATTGAGTGTTGATGCGATCAACCTGGTCGATGCCCAGTATGACATCGTAGTATTAGCTACAGGGCAGCTGCGTTTAGAAGAGACAATTGATCAACAGCTGGCGGCGCAGGGCTTTGTTGCGAAAAAGGGCGGTGAGGCTGATCCGGTCGCAGCGGTGGAAGATAGCGATGTGAGTGCGGCGGCATCGCCACTAACCTTGGCAATTAAAAAATTCGAAATTACCGGTGATAGCTATATCAAGCTGATCGATCAGAGGTTTGAAGAGCCATTGGTGCAGCATATACAAATTAAAAAACTCGTCGTTGAAAACCTTGATCAAGGCAAAGTAGATGCGCCGATGACGGTGACGTTGGCGGCGGCTATGGGTCAGTTTTCCAGTATGGAGCTTAAGGGTGAGCTGATGCCTTTTGGTGAGCATTTAGCATTAAACCTCAAAGGCGGGATAGAGTCGCTTGAGCTACCCGATATCTCCGGTTATAGCGAAGCGTATATGGGGTATCATTTAGTGCGGGGTCAGTACGATCATCAAATTGAGGTGGTTATTCAGGACAACCACTTCAATATGGAGAACAAACTGTTTTTACGTCAGCTGCAACTGGAAGCGGTTGACCCCAATGAGCCTCAGCCGCTTGCTCGTCAGCTTAATATGCCGCTGGGCCTGGCTTTGGATATGCTGCGTGACAGCGATGACAATATCACATTGAAGGTGCCCATCGAAGGCCGGCTTGAGGAGCTCAATGTTGGTTTGAAGGATATTATTTCCTCTGCGCTGGGGAACGCGCTTAGAACGGGTGCGGCCAGTTATCTGACGCTAGCCTTACAGCCCTACGGCGCAGTACTGATGGCGGCTAATTATGTTGGCGGCAAGCTCTCGACGATTCAACTGGAGCCGATGGTGTTTGAGCCGGGAGGTGATAGCCTGAATGCCGAACGGCGGGCTTATGCGGATAAAATTGTTGTTATGTTAAAGGAGCGTCCTAAGCTGAGCTTGAATGCCTGTGGTAATGCCAGCGAAGCGGATAAGCAGGCGTTGCAGATGCTGGCGCCGGAGGTGCCAGTTACAGAGTCACAGCTGGTGAAGCTGGCGGAGCGCCGGGGTTTTGCATTGAAGCGTGGGCTGATGGATGCAGGGGTCGAGAGTAAACGGATATATTTATGCCAGCCAGTGCTAAAAGCCGATGGCTCTAGCGCGGTGAACTTGGGTATGTGATGGTGTGGTTGAAGGTACGGATACGAGAGTTATTCGTACCCTATGCCGGTTGTCTGTGCCTTGTTGTTCTGGCTTTAGGCGGCGGTAATTTGGGCGCCGATATTTTTTAGTACAGCGTGAGTTTCGCTTTCGCCTTCAACTTCAGACATAACCAAGGCCAGTCCGAGCATGTGCTCAACGATAACATCCTTAACGGGGATTCCCATTTGTTCAGCGGCATCGCGTATAAATAAAAAAGCTCTGGCGCCAATATCGTCAATTAGCTCTTGTTGGTTGTCTTTTTTAAAGCTGTTGAGCTGGATCACGTTATTTGGTTGCAGGTTATCTGGTTGCATAGTATCTCCCGGCAGGTTGGAAGTGTTATCCTGACAGCTTGCTGCTGACGGCTAATGAACAGGTCAAATTATATGTGACCCAGCCTGCGCTGAAACTAGGTAATTACCACTAAGGGTTCGAGCAAAACCCTTACAATAAATTTTAACACGTTGATTTTTAACGACATTTTAATTAACCACACTATAAATTACGGAACCCTCTATGTCAGACCAGTTCAATATCGCTGCTGACGGCGTCGAACAAATTTCCCTAAAAAGCTATACCGAGAAGGCTTATCTGGATTACTCCATGTACGTTATTCTCGATCGTGCGCTCCCGAATATAGCCGATGGATTAAAACCAGTGCAGCGGCGAATTGTCTACGCCATGAGCGAGCTGGGATTGAAGGCTAATGCCAAATATAAAAAATCAGCCCGTACTGTGGGTGATGTTATTGGTAAATTTCACCCCCATGGCGATAGTTCTGTTTACGATGCTATGGTGTTAATGGCGCAAGACTTTTCCTATCGCTATCCCTTGGTAGACGGGCAAGGTAACTGGGGTTCCAGTGATGATCCTAAATCCTTTGCGGCGATGCGTTACACCGAATCGAAACTGGCCCCTTATGCTGAGCTGTTGTTGTCTGAGTTGGGGCAGGGAACAGTTGATTGGCAGCCTAACTTCGATGGCACGCTGGATGAGCCCAAAGTATTGCCGTCACGGGTGCCGACGGTTTTGCTCAATGGCACCACCGGTATTGCGGTGGGTATGGCAACGGATATTCCGCCACACAATATGCGTGAAGTTGTGAGCGCCTGTATTCACCTGTTAGAAGAACCGCAGGCCAGCATCGAATCATTGTGTGAGCATATTCAAGGGCCGGATTATCCGACCGAAGCAGAAATTATTACGCCTAAAAGCGACATCCTCAAAATCTACCAGACCGGTAAAGGCAGTATTCGAATGCGAGCCGTATGGCAAATGGAGGGCCCTGATGTGGTGATTACTGCGTTGCCTCACCAGGTGTCAGGTTCCAAAATTCTAGAGCAAATTGCCCAGCAAATGCAGGCCAAAAAATTACCGATGGTGGCCGATTTACGCGATGAGTCAGATCATGAAAACCCCACGCGGCTGGTGATTATCCCGCGTTCTAATCGTGTTGATATAGAGCCGATGATGAATCATATCTGTGCCTCTACAGATTTGGAGCGCAGCTACCGAGTTAACCTCAATATGATTGGTATTGATGGTAAGCCGGAGGTGAAGACACTGGATAAAATCCTGCGTGAATGGCTGGAGTTCAGAACCATCACGACTCGTCGTCGCCTGGAGCATCGTTTAGAAAAGGTGGAAGAGCGCTTGCTACGTTTGGCTGCGTTAATGATTGTATACCTCAACGTCGATGAAGTTATTCGTATTATTCGTGAAGAAGAGCAGCCCAAGTCGGTATTGATGCAGCGTTTTGATTTAGTCGAGATGCAGGCGGAATATATTTTAGAAACCAAATTGCGACAGTTGGCGCGTTTGGAAGAAATAAAGATTAGTGAAGAGCAGGCCGCGCTTGCCGCAGAAAAACAAAAGCTGCAACAAACGTTGGAGTCTCCCCGTCGGTTGAAAACGCTGGTACGCAAAGAGTTGGAAGAGGCGGTAAAACAATACGGTGATGCACGTCGCTCACCGATTGTCAGTCGTGGTGAATCCAAAGCGTTCAGTGAAGAAGAGCTGATGACCACTGAGCCAGTGACGGTAGTATTGTCGGCTAAAGGCTGGATACGTGCGGCCAAAGGTCATGATATCGACCCGCAAAGTTTGAGTTATAAATCCGGCGACAGTTTCCATTTAAAGGCTTTGGGTAAATCTAACCAATCCGCTGTGGTGCTGGATTCAACCGGTAAAGCCTATACGGTTGCCGCGCATACATTGCCCTCTGCTCGCGGTCAGGGTGAGCCGTTGACTGGGCGAATTAACTCGCCTTCCGGCTCCAGTTTTGAAGGTTTGATGATGGGGGCTGCGGACGATTTATTTTTGCTGGCCTCCGACGCAGGTTACGGCTTTGTAGTGAGGCTGGCAGATCTGCAAACGAAAAATAAAGCCGGTAAAAACGCACTGACCATACCGCCTGCAGCAAAAGTATTGCAGCCAGCCATCATTGGTAGTGCGGCGGTGGACGGCGCTTATGTTGCGGCGGTCAGCAACGAGGGCAGGATGCTGATCTTCCCGCTCACCGAATTACCTGTCATGGCGCGAGGTAAGGGCAATAAAATTATTGGCATCCCCAGCTCTCGACTACAAAACAGAGAAGAGTTTGTGGTAGCCATTGGGGTGCTGCGTGAAAGTGATAGCTTGCGTATCCATGCCGGTAAACGCTACGTCAATATGAAATTCAACGAGTTAGAGCATTACTTGGGTGAGCGCGGTCGCCGTGGTAATAAGCTGCCTCGTGGCTTTCAAAAAGTTGACAGCGTTGAGGTGGTAAGCTCTGAAAAATAATCAGAGCTTACGGCGTGGACTTATTTAGCGTTGGCTTTTTGTGTTTGTAAGGTACTGAGCTGGCGATCTAATAGGGCGCCGTAAGGTACCTGCATTTTTTTAATCGAGACGATATTGGCTTGTTCGCTTTGTTCGTCTTCCAGCACCACTTTATGTTCAATGCTGGGATGATGATAAACGCTGCGCGGTAGTAGCAATTTGTTATCAACAGCGGCTATGACCATCGCCTGCTCGATAATATGTTGTTGCTGTAACTGCTGTTCCATACTATTGTCGCTATTGTTTTGGTTAGCCAGTGTTATTGGATTGTCTGGTTTCCGGTTATTTTCCGTGGGGCAATCCAGCACCAGGCTTTGGCGAATAATAAAGCTTTGCTGCTGTGCCCACTGCATAATCAAATATCCGGAGCACAGTGCCCGAAAAGGGTGGCTGTCCTCATTATCGCTCGATTTAAATAGGATATATAAACCATTGCTGCGGTTGATGTGGATGTTGCCATTATACAAATTACAGATCATTTTCAGCTGGCGATGAAAATTAACCAGTTTTCCGCTTAGCTGTGCTGGGTGATAGCGCTGCTCGAGCTCGTTGAGGTTGGCTATTTCAACCGTTAGTATGGCGTGCTCTACCGGTTTTTCAGTTTTGCTGCTGATAACGGTATTGGTGCAGAGGGTATCGCGACTCTGCGTTGGTCTATGAATAATTTTTCTCGCCAGCTGTTGTAGTTCGTCTTCCCCTTTGTATGCCATCTGGCTAGATAGCTTGTCTTGGTGGGGAGGGCTGTCTACGATGACGGTGAGATCCTTCAGGGCGGCGCTGATATAACGAGCAGGGAATAAACACAGCAGGTAACTCAGGCCGCTAAGTAGCAGTGCCACCCAAATCGAGTACCAGGCGCTGTTGGAGGCTTGCTGTTGCAGGGTGGTGGTGTCCAGGGTTATCAGCGCGTAACCGGCGATGCTGTCCTGAAAGGTAATGGGGGCAGATAAGGTTTTCCCATTCGGATTTTTTTGCCCGGACTCGGTAATTAGGCGGTTTTCAATATTGTATATAGCACCTTGTACCACCAGTGGGCTTTCAACCAATTTGTTGAGTAGTGATTGCAGGCTTAGTTTGTCGTCCTGTACCAAGGGGGTGCGGGCATCTCTGGCTAATTGTTGAGCAAGGCTGTCGGCAAATAACTGACTGCTGTATTCGATTAGGCGGTGGTTAGCTTGATAGTTGTTGATAATTAAAACTACCATGACAATAAAGCTACAGCTGGCGCTTAATAGCGCTGCTTTGTGAGCGATGGGTAGGTGCCAAAATTTACTGATAAGTTGTTGCTTGAGCATTAGCAGCCATAACTAGGTGGTTGAGGATGTGAAAAAGCATGAGCCTGTTTCCACGAATTTGGTCGCAGAGCCTCGTCATTATAAACGATAGAAAAAAAGCCGGTGTGTATATTTGGTGCAAACAGTGGCTACCGTTACAATAGCGCCGCTGTTAATGCTCCCTTTTAAATTTACTGTTAGGTATGTCCGTGAAAGAAATAATTCTGATCAATATTGCCGGAAATGACAAGCCTGGGCTAACGTCATCTATTACCCAGATTTTGGCGGCTTACTCAGTAAATATTTTAGACCTTGGCCAAGCGGTGATTCATGACACCCTGTCACTGGGTTTGTTAGTAGAAGTCCCTTCTAGTGCAGAAACATCGGCAGTGCTCAAAGATATTTTGTATCGGACCCATGAGCTGGGTCTGACAGTCCGTTTTTCGCCTATCAATGAAGAGAATTATGAGCATTGGGTACAGGGTCAGGGCAAACCTCGACATATTATCACCTTGCTGGCGCGGATGATTACTGCAGAGCACTTGGCAGCAGTGACTGCAGTAGTGGCAGATAACCACTTAAATATTGATCGAATCGATCGGCTGTCGGGCCGTGTTCCTTTAGCAGGGGTAGGGCGACAAACCAAGGCCTGTATAGAGTTTTCGGTGCGCGGTGTTGTTGAAGATACCGCCGAGTTTCGCCGTCAGTTGATGGCCCTGACGGGGCAGTTTGATATCGATGTTGCCTTTCAAGAAGATAATATGTTTCGTCGTACCCGGCGGCTAGTGGTATTTGATATGGACTCCACCTTAATCGAGGCAGAGGTTATCGATGAGTTGGCGGTAGCGGCAGGGGTCGGTGAACAAGTGGCGGCGATTACTGAGCGAGCGATGGCTGGCGAATTGGATTTCACTGAAAGTTTTCGTGCTCGGGTCGCTTTGCTTAAGGGCCTGGATGTGTCGGTGCTTGAAGGTATAGCTGCTAACTTAACTATTACTGAAGGTGCGGAACAGTTGGTGACTACGCTCAAGCGGCTGGGTTATAAAACCGCCATTCTCAGCGGCGGTTTCAATTACTTCGGCGCATTTTTACAGCAAAAGCTGGGTATTGATTATGTTTACGCCAATGACCTGGAGGTCGCTGATGGTAAAGTGACCGGCAATGTAACCGGTACCGTAGTTGATGGTGCTCGCAAGGCCGAGTTGCTGCAGGATATCGCTCGGCAGGAACGTATTTCTTTAGAGCAGGTTATCGCCGTAGGTGATGGCGCCAATGATTTACCTATGCTCAGTATCGCTGGTTTAGGTATTGCCTTTAGGGCTAAACCGATAGTTAAAGAGTCGGCTAAGCAGGCTATTTCAACCTTGGGTCTGGACGGTATTTTATATTTGCTGGGTATTGCTGATCGTCATACTCAGCATTAATGCCTGATATGGCCTAAACCGGTTTTAGGCCATATCAGTAAATTCATAATCCATGGAGGGAGTTGGCCCCGCAAGATAG